>Ga0302319_10002761_pt1 | contig 37390 bp, 38 predicted proteins | sample Bog_T0_2_FD_203319 | JGI IMG/M metagenome (GOLD analysis project Ga0302319, IMG submission 203319) | Peat permafrost microbial communities from Stordalen Mire near Abisko, Sweden - Bog_T0_2 | ecosystem: Environmental > Terrestrial > Soil > Wetlands > Peat | place: Sweden: Abisko, Stordalen Mire... | reverse complement strand
AGCTGCTTTGCGCCAAGCCATAGAGAATCGACTGACATCCCAGCACGGTGACGCCCAGGCAGGCGCCCAAACACAGCCATAGCGGCAAGGGCAGCGTCGCCGCCGCCATCGCCAACAGGCACAGCACGGCAGCGCCATGCAGGCCGGCTGCCGTCCCAGTGCGCCAGCGTCCACGATCCATCAGTTGGCCGGCGACGATGGCGCCGCCGGCGCCGGCCAGATTGAACAGAGTCTGCATCAGACCCGCGTCACTGCGGGACAGGCCGCGCCCGATCAGCAAAGACGGCAGCCAGTTGAGCAGCAGATACACCGTCACTAAAATGAAAAACTGGCCGAACCACAACAGCAGGGTCGTCGCGGTGCGGCCTTCGCCGAACAGCGCCTGGGCGAAATTGGTGACGCCGTGCGGCGCCGAGGCGGCGGACAGGCTAGCCGGCAGAAGGCGGGCCACCAGCGGCAGCAGCAGCAGCGGCAACACGCCGCCCAGCAGGAAGACCAGGCGCCAGTCTTGCGGGCCGATGCCGATCAGGCTGGTCAGACTGGCCAGCGCGCCGCCGACCGGCATGCCGGCATAAAGCAGGCCGATGGCGGCGCCGCGACGATGCAGTGGCGTGGCTTCGGCCGCCAGCGCGATCAGATTGGGGAGCGCGCCGCCCAAGCCGACGCCGGTGACGAAGCGGGCCAACAGCAATTGATCGAAGCTCTGCGACAGACCGGTCAACATCGACAGCAGGGCGAACAGCGCCACCGACATTAGCAGCACGGGCTTGCGGCCTATGCGGTCGGACAGGCGCCCGCCAGCCGCCGCTCCCAGCATCAGGCCGAGCGTGCCGGCGCTGAAGAACCAGCCCAATCGTCCGGCGTCCACCGTCAGCGCGCGCGCAAGCTTGGGCGCCGCCACACCGGCCGCCTGCAGATCGAACCCTTCCAGCACCGTTATAGAACAGCACAACAGCATCGTCAGGCGCGCAGGTGAGAGCCGGACCGGCAGCAACATGGGGCTTACTTCCTTCTGCATGTCGATTAGGTTTACCGCAAGCAGCAACGGGAGAACACAGGTGCGTTGCAGGTGGATGGGGCTGGCGCTGGCGGTTTTGCTGTGCGCCGGACCGCTGTCGGCGGCGCCGCGGCGGATCAGGGTCGAGGCGATGGAATATCCCTGGAGCGCGATCGGCCGCCTCAATATCGGTGGGCGCGGCTGGTGCACGGCCGTGCTGGTGTCAGACAACAGCGTTCTTACTGCGGCGCATTGCCTGTGGAACAAAGCGCGCGCCGACTGGTGGCCGGCCAGCTCGCTGCATTTCATCGCCGGCTATCAGGGCGGCGAGGCAGTGTTGCATTGTCTGGTCACGGGCTATGTCATCGCCGACCATTTCCGCGAGACGCCCGCGCTGACCAGCAGCGACTGGGCGATCCTGCAACTGGACCAGCCGCTTGGCCGCCAGGCCGGCTGGCTGGGTATCGGCAAGGCGACGGATCTTGGCGCGGCTCCGCTCTTGGGAATCGTCGGCTACCCAGCCGATCGACCGCACGCCATGACGCTTGATTATGGCTGCAAGATCGTCGCCATCGGCGCCCCGGCACCGCTGCTGTTGGAGGATTGTCCGGCGGCGCACGGCGATTCCGGCGGTCCATTGCTGGTTTTCCTGCCGGGCGGGCCGCTTCTGGTCGGCCTCGTTGTTATGTCCGTCACCGCGCCCAACCGGATGCTGACCGGTGCCGTGCCTGCCACCGTGCTGGACGATCGGCTGAATTTTCCGATCGCCGCAGCGGCGGCGCAGCTTCAGGGCATCGGCGCGACACCGGGCCATCCGCCCGAACCGGGCAGTCCGGCGGTGGCGACGCCGCAACAGACCGTCGCAGGGTTGGCAGGCCAATCCCACCCCGCCGCCAGTCTGGCCGCCTTGACCCGGCTGCTGTTGCTCGGCCTGGCGGCGCCGCCATAGCAGCCTGGTTTTCATAAACCGTACAATTGGTCAGGCGGGATTACCACCGGGGCGATCTCGCGCGGCCCCGCCGCTTCGATCTCGGTGAAAAAGCACGAGCGGTGGCCGGTATGACAGGCGACGCCGGTCTGGTCTACCCTCAACAACAGGCAATCGCCATCGCAATCGACCAGCAACGCCTTCAAGGTCTGCGTCTGTCCCGATACTTCGCCTTTACGCCACAAGCGGCGGCGCGAGCGCGAGTAATAGCAGACTTGCCCGCTCGTCAGCGTTTCGCGCACGGCGTCGGCGTTCATCCAGGCCTGCATCAGTACCTCGCCACTGTCATGTTGCTGGGCGATGGCGGCAACCAGACCCTCCGGCCCGAAGCTGATGGCGGCGAGTGCCGCGTCCACATCGATCCGCACCTGATCCTCCCTGTCAAAGACAGGGAGAGGACCAAGCGACGCCCAGCCTGTCAAGCTTTGCGCTGCGCCGCGCATGCGATAGAGTTGGTACCATGGCTGAAACTGCCGACCTCTACCCGCCGACCCAGCACGACCATCAGGACTGCGTGCGCGACGCCATGGCCGCCGCCGAACTTACCTGCCTGCGGCAGGGGGCACGCCTGACGGCCGTGCGCCGCCGCGTGCTGGCGCTGGTGTGGGCCAGCCACGATCCCGTCGGTGCCTATGGCCTGCTCGACCGGCTCGCCGCCGAGGGTACCAACGCGGTGCCGCCGACCGTCTATCGCGCGCTCGATTTCCTTCTGCGGCACGGTCTGGTGCATCGCCTGGAACGGCTCAACGCCTATGTCGGCTGCTCGCATCATGACGGCCCGCATGCCGCCCAGTTTCTGATCTGCAGCTTATGCCGGCGGGTGGCCGAACTCGACGACACTGCCATCGGCGCCGCCCTTGCCGCCAGCGCGCGCGTTCGCGGTTTCGTCATCACCCGCCAGACCGTCGAAGTCGAAGGTCTGTGCCCCACCTGCCAGGCATGACCAGTCGGGGTCAGAAGCACCTATAGCTGCTATGCCAGTGGTGGCGTGCACCTCACTGGCGAAACCTGTACTTGATGTGCGCGCCAATCGAGCGCATATACTATATGGGTGAATTGAGCGCATTATGAACCACTCGCCAAAGCGCGCCGTGAATGTCAAAGCCAGGGGCGATCTTGTGTCCGAGGCCAAGACGCTCGGCATCAACCTCTCTGCCACGTTTGAAGGTGCGCTGGAAATTGCCGTGAGAACCGCGCGAATCGCGCGTTGGCAAGAAGAGAATCGTGAAGCTTTCGCGGCCTATGACAAGCGGGTCGCAACGAACGGCGCATTCAGCGCCGGAAAGCGGCGGTTTTGATGCGATTCCTCGACATCTGCCGCAATCCGCACCATTCACCGGACAACAACACGCCATATCTGCTCATAATTCAGGGAAATTATATCGACGTGCAGAGCACACGGGTCGTCGTCCCATTGATGAATTTTGAGGCGGTTTCTCCGATCATCAAAGGTGGATTGATGCCCGAATTCATTGTCGAAGCAAATCACGTTGCAATGGTTACGCCTGAACTGGCCGGTATCTCAATCAGCGATATCGGACCCGTCGTCGCAAATGCCCTGGAACGACATCACGACGTACGCCGTGCCATCGATATCCTCACCGGCGATTTTTAACCCAACTGGGCCAGTCGCGGGTACACAATTTCAGACGCCGAAGTGGCCGGGCGTCACCTGCGTGAACCGGCGACTTTGATCCGTCCGCGCGCCCCATCGGCGGAAAGTCTTGCCACTTCCGAATATTTTCGCGACCGCGGCGGAGAACAGATCGTGCCTTGTGTCGGAATGAACCATTGGTGGCCTGTCAACAGAAGACAGCCTGCATCGACAATCGGGTGAGGCGGTCTAACGCCCACCATTAGCCGCGATCAGCGTCTGCGTCTGATCGACCCCCGCTTTCGACAAAGTCGCGGGGCTGGCATCCGACGGCGGGAAGGAGGCGATAGTGCTGATCAGCGCCTGATAGGCGGCATCGGTGCTGCTGGCACCATTGACGCTGTCCTGGCTGCCGATGACAGTAACGCTGCTGTTGCTGCCGCTGGCGGTGACATTGTCATTGGCACCGGTCAGCACCGCGCTGGTGCCCGGCCCCACCGTCACCGTCTCACTGTCGCCGGCGACCGAGTCGGTGCCCGACCCGGCTACCGTCACGCTACCGCCACCGGAAACGCTGCCGACATTGCCGACCACCGCCATCACGCTGTTGCTGCCGAGTGTCACGCTGCTGCCGTTGGCGGCAAGTGTGTCGCCGACGCCGTTCAACGTCGCCGCCTGGCCAGTGGCCAGAGTGATGGCGCTGCTGGATCTGACGGTAGAGCCGTTCGGCCTCGGGCAATTGTCCAGACTGGTGATGCCCCATAGCCTCTGCCAACAGCCTTTGTAGGTTGGTCATCGCTGTCTTTGGTACATTGGGCCTATTCGTTTGCCTTTGCGGATACTGGAGGAAAGCCTTTGCCTCTGCCCGCCAATTCCGTCGTGCCTGGAACAGGTTGAACGACATGCCGACCAGCAAGGCCAGGGTCGGCAGTGCGGTGTTGCGGGTGGTTGACTGGGGGGTCTGGGTGCGCGAGTTGCGTGTTTTCAGTCGACGACGAGGTTCATTTTTTCGGCTTCTTCTTTGGTTTTCTTCAGTTTCAGCCACATTTTCTTTTCCAATTGTTTGAGCTGGTCGTCGAATTCGCGGATATGCTCGAACAGTTTTTCGCGGGCGTGGGTGCGGTATTGTTTGATCAATTGGCGGGTGCCGAGTTCGGCCAGAATGAAAGCCAGCGTGATGCCGGCGCCAACGGTGAGGGCGGCGGCCAACAGGCCATATTGGCGGTCGACCAGCAGCACGGCGCCCCAGAAGCCGATGCTGACGATCGCCGCGCTGCAGACCAGCAGAACCCGACGGCCGAGGCGATCCTGGCGCGTCTGCAACAGGCGACGCTCATGCTCGGCGAAGGCGTTGGTCAGTTCGGCGTGCGCCATCGCCTGCCAGGTCTTGAACGACAGGCCTTGCTCCGACCGCTTGTCGCGAATGAAATTTTCCAGCTGCCGGATCATATATTCGGCACGTTGCGACGGTGTGGGATCCGACATCGCTAAGAGCTGCTTTTCGGTCGCCACTGATGCACCGAGACCGGCTTGCCGGCCTGGCTGACCATGGTGCGCGGCCGCAGCACCCTTTCGATCGGCGGCGCACCGATGCGGGTCGAGCGCTCGGGTTCGGCGTTGGCTTTGCGGCCATAGAATTCGATCATGTCCGGCAGCGGGATCTCGGTCTTGACGCCCTTGGCGAAAGCGTCCTGATAGGGCGAATGGCCATTGACATGCCGGCTCAACGCATCGGCGGACAAGGATCCAAATCGCCGCCAGATGCTATCGAGGAATTGATTGACCAGCGGCGGTACCGGAATCACGTCGATGGCAGGACGCTGGATGGCGCAGGCGCGAAATACATTGGGCTCGGTCGGACCGAACTGGTCGGCGACGAACACCGCCGGCATCAGCTTGCGGCCATTATAGGCGACCGCAAAATAGGCCTGCGCCAGATACATCAGACGCTGGGTCTTCTGTGGCTGAATATATTCATTTTCGTTAAGCGCCCGATCGACGAACCAATAGGCTACATCGAAACTGGACTCAACCGCTGCTCCCGCCATGCCGCCCCTCTTGCAAAACAGGGGTCAGAATAACCGGCGAGTCGTTAAAGATCCCGGAACTTTTGCCGCAGGCGGTAATCGTCAGACGTGATCCACGCCTCGATTCCGGCAAGCCGGCGATCGAGCTTGGCGAAATGGTCACGCAAATGCGACTGACTGTCGAGCGGGCTGGGCCGATCCTGCCGGTCGAAGCTGCCATAGGCGAAGCCGGTCGGCGCTTGCGGAATCAGCAGGGCCAGAATGATATAAAGCGCCACGGTGAAGAAGAAAAAGCCGAACACCGACATCAAAATGAAAAACAGCCGCACAAACTTGGGCTTGATGCCGAAATAGCCGCCCAGACCGGCGCAGACGCCGGCCACCCGGCCGCGTACCGGATCCCGTACCAGTCCGTCGGGCAACAATTGCGAAAAGCGATAGACAGTCATGACTTGCCCCTCCATTCGGGCTGGGTGCTGTCGAGCAGCCGCTCCAGAGTTTCGACCCGGCTCTGCAGCCGCATGGCAAGATCGAACAGTTCGCGCTGGCCAAGCTGGGTGCCGTCACCGCGGGCACCCTTTTCCCGGCGGCCACCGCCGGCGATGGCACGGATGATCATCCCCACCATGGCGGTCAGACAGCCGAACACGATGGCGACGATGGCGACGATATGCCCTGCGTTCATTTTGCCTAAACTCCCCTCCCCGGGCTTCGGGCTATTCGGTTTTGCCCATCTTGGCTTTCAAGGCAGCCAATTCACTTTCGATCTGGTGGTCCGCTTCCATTTGCGCCAATTCATCGATGGCCCCCCGCGACCGGCCGATGTCATAGACTTCGGCCTTGCCTTCCAGCAGATCAAGCGATTTTTCCACCTGTTCGAAGCGGGCGAACGCGTCGGTGACCCGCTCGTCATAGAGCGAGGCGCGGATCTTGAGGCGATTGGTGGCGGATTTGTGGCGGGCAATCAACAGCGCCTCGCGCGATTTTGCGTCGGCCAGCTTCTGTTGCAGCACCGCCACATCTTCGCTTTGCTTGACCAGATCGGCCTCGATCTGCTCATGGCGGCGGCGTAGCGCGTCCTCTTCCTGGCTGAGCCGGGTCTTGACCTGCAGCGCCGCCTTGGCGAGGTCCTCGCGGTCCTTGCCGAGCGCCAGCTCGGCCTTGGCCTGCCAGTCCGCCTGATCGGCCAGCAGGCCGGCGATCTTGCGTTCCAATTGCTTTTGTTCGGCGATCGATTTGACGGCGCTGGTGCGCACCTCGACCAGCGTGTCCTCCATCTCCTGAATGATCAGGCGGATGATCTTTTCCGGATCCTGCGCCTTGTCGAGAATGGAATTGAGATTCGAGTTGACGATGTCGCTGATGCGGGAAAACACGCCCATGGCCCCACTCCTGATGAAAGTCCCGGCCACCAGGCCAGGCTCTGTACGCCGGACCTCCTTTTCACAAACCATGCCAAGCGGCGAAGTGGCGCAATCGCGTGAAATTCGATTTCCGCACCTGCAGAATGTGACTATAATTTGGCAATTTCAGCTAAAGGAGTATAGCGATTTCCGTCACAGATCTCGGCGACACCCCGACGCCGATCGGCCAAAGTGCTGCCTTTCAGCATACCATGGCGGCAATCTCGCAGGTAGCGCCGCTGTCGCGGCCGGTGTTGCTGATCGGTGAGCGCGGCACCGGCAAGGAACTGATGGCGGCAAGGCTGCATTACCTGTCGCCGCGCTGGAATCAACCCTTCGTCAAGCTCAATTGCGGCGCGCTCAACGAAAGCCTGCTGGAGGCCGAACTGTTCGGCCACGAGGCCGGCGCCTTCACCGGGGCGCAAAAGCGCCGTCTCGGGCGGTTCGAGTTGGCGCATAAGGGCACACTGTTCCTCGATGAGATCGCCAATGCGCCGATGACGGTACAGGAAACCATTCTACGGGTGGTGGAATATGGCACTTTCGAGCGGGTCGGCGGCACCGAAACCATCTCGGTCGATGTCCGTCTGGCGGCGGCAGCCAATATGGACCTGCCGGCCCTGGCCGCAGCGGGAAAATTTCGCGCCGATCTGCTCGACCGGCTGGCCTTCGATGTCATCACATTGCCGCCCTTGCGCTTTCGGCGCGAGGACATAATGGTGGTGGCCGACCATGTCGCGCTGCGCATGACCAAGGAATTGGGCCGCCAGGTTTTCGCCGGCTTTTCCGAGCAGGCGGTCGCCCGGCTGGAGGCGCATGACTGGCCGGGTAATGTGCGCGAACTGCGCAATGTGGTGGAACGCGCGGTCTATCGCACACCGGCCGGGCAGATGGTCGACGAGATCAGCCTTGATCCGTTCCAATCGCCGTGGCGCCCGCAGCCCGGCAGCCCCGGTGCGCCGGCCGCCACCGCCACACCCTTGCCGCCGGCCGCGGGTCCGCCGACGGGTGCGCCGCCCGCACAAGGCTATGACTTCGTCGCCCACATCGCGGCCACCGAAAAGCGCCTGCTGAGCGACGCCCTGCAGCGCAACGCACATCACCAGAAACACACAGCCGATTATCTGGGCATGACCTATCACCAGCTGCGCAACCAGCTGAGGCGGCATGGATTGCTCAGCCGTAGCGGTTGAGCAGAGCCCCATGGGTCGCCCAGGTGCCGGCGATCACTTTGAGATTGAAATCATAAATGCCGACGCCCCTGATCAGATCGGCACTGAAAACCGGCTGCTGCGATCTGATGTCGGACAGCGGCTCGACCGCAGCGAAGCCTGATGCGCGCAGCGCCATAAAGGGCGTGAACAGCGGCGGGTCTTGATCTTCCTTCTCGGGATATTGGCCGAAGAAAAAATATCCCTGACCATGGCGGTCATCATCGCCGGGATGCCAGCTGCCTTGCACCCCGAACGAATCGATCCCGCCGCTGCCGTCGAGCGGCGAATCGAGGGAATATCGCCGCCCGGCGCCACGCCAGCCGCTGACGGCCGAAGCACCCGCGGGTGCCGTTGTTGGCCCCACCTTGGGCGCAGACGCCATGATCCAAATCCGACCTTTTCAAGAACCAGCATGCAAAATACCCTGCTCCGACGAAAGGTGCAACAAAAGCCGCGCCTGCTTTCGTAAGTGTGCCCGTATAAGGCGGCTATTATCAGCTTGGCGGCACGCCACCTTCATGGCAGAACTTCGCCGACCGGCCGTTTTCTGCAAGAGATTCCCATGACTCGCCTGTTCCGCTGCCTCCCTGCCCTTACCCTCTTGATCGGCGGTGCGGCGCGGGCGCACGCGCTGCTGCTGTCCTTCGCCGTCGAGGGGCAGGATGGAGTTTTGCATTTCAATGGCCGAGTCGATGTGGCCCGCTCGCGGGTGACCTTGATGGACGGCGACGCCAGCCATCCGCGCAAATTGACCAGCGAGGGCGGCACCGATGCGGCGACAATGCGGGCGCATTTCGGCGATCTGCCGCCCGGATCCTACATTCTGCGCTGGGAAGTGCTGTCGGTGGACGGCCATATCAGCGGCGGCGACCAGACCCTGGTGCTGCCGCCGCCGTGACTCTGCCAACCGATCTCGCCGCCTTCCTGACCATGCTGTTGCGCGGCGGCCAGCTGGTGGCGCAATCCCTGCTGCTGGGCGGGTCGGCCTTTCTGCTGGCGCTGGTCGATCCGCTGGCACCGGCGCTGCGGACGGGCGGCCCCGGCTTGCGCGAGTCGTGCCGGCGCTGGACCGGGCGAGCGGGCCTGCTGCTGGCGGTGGTGGCGACACTCGATCTGGTGATCAATATCGTCACTCTGACCGAAAGCTTGGATTTGCCGCTCGACGCTGCGATCGGTGCCGACTTCATCGCCTGGACCGGGCTGGCGGTCGTGGGCGGCGCCGGTGCCTGGCTGGTGCTGCGGACCGCCGGCGGCGTCTGGACGGCGCCGCTGCTGGGCGGCAGCCTTGCCCTGGTGATGCTGGCCTCGCTGATGTCGAGCCATGCCGCCGCCCGGCTTGACCAGCGCAGCGTCACTATGGCCGCCGATCTCTTGCATCAGCTCGGCGCCGGCGTGTGGCTGGGCGGCATTCCCTTTCTGCTGCTGGCGCTGCGCAAGGTCACCGCCCGCTCGGATAAAGCCAGGATCGGCATGCGATTTTCGCGGATCGCGATCGGCGCGTTGGCCTGTCTTGCGATCGGTGGCGCGGTGATGGCAATCTGCTATGGCGGTTCCTGGGCAGCGGTGATCGGCACCGCCTACGGCGCCATGATGGCGACCAAGCTGGCGCTGCTCGGCCTGCTGCTGCTGCTCGGGCTGAACAATCTGCTTGCCACGCACGGCGTTACGCGGGACCCGCTGCTGGTGCGGCTGGAACGCTTTGCCGAGCTTGAGATCGGCATCGGCGTCGCGGTCTTCTTCCTGGCCGCCTCGCTGGCGTCGTCACCGCCGGCGATCGACCAGGCGCGCGACGCCGCGGCCTTGGCATCGTTCGGCGAGATCGTCGCCCGTTTGACGCCGCATTTGCCGCGCCTGATCGGACCACCGCACGACCACATCAGCATCCCGGGCGACACCGACCTGTTGGCCTATCAGTCAAATGATGCAGACAAGGCCTGGTCCGAGGTCAATCATCACTGGGCCGGTCTGTTCCTGCTGGCACTGAGCGGCCTGGCGATCGCCGAGCGCAGCGGCAGGGCATCTTGGGCGCGCCATTGGCCGTTGCTGTTTCTGCTCTTGGCGGTCATGCTGTTCTTTCGCTCGGACCCGGAATCCTGGCCGCTGGGGCCGCTGCCGTTCTGGCAACGCTTTCTGGATCCTGAGACCTTGCAGCATCGCCTGGTGATGCTGCTGCTGGTGCCGTTTGGCCTGTTCGAATGGGCCGTGCGCACCGGCCGGCTGGCGGCGTCCTGGGCGCCCAAGGTGTTTCCCGTCCTGTGCGCGGTGGGTGGCACCTTGCTGCTGGCGCATACGCACAGCCTGACCGACGTGAAGCAGAGCACTCTGACCCTGATCACCCATCTGCCGATCGGCGTGCTCGGCATCGTCGCCGGGTGGGCGCGCTGGCTGGAATTGCGCGGCGATGGCGGGGCTGTCGCTGCAATGCGGACGCCGCTTGCGCTGGCGGGCTGGATCTGGCCGATCTGTTTCACCCTGATCGGGCTGTTACTGCTAGATTATCGCGAAACGTGACGGGGAATATCATGCATACGGTGCTCGTTTCAGTGTCCTCCCGCGATCGGCCTGGACTGGTGGCTGCCATCGCCGGCCTGTTGTTCGATTGTGGCGCCAATCTCGGCGATTCGAGTTTCGCGGTACTGGCCGGTGGCGCAGAATTCACCGCGGTGTGCCAGCTGCCACCGCATGTCGACGCTGCCGCCTTGCAGGCGCAATTGGCTGTTCTGCCCGATCTGGCCCAGGCCAGCATCACCGTCAAGAGCATGGCGGCCGCATCCCCGAGCGCCGCCAACGCCCACATCACCCATTTGCTGACAGTCGGCGGCGGCGACCGACCCGGTCTGGTCGCCCGGCTGGCCGAACTGTTCGCCGGGTTCAAGGTCAATATCGTGCGGATGGACGCCCAGACCTTGCCGGATGGCGGTCATGGCCGCTATGTCATACGCTTCGCCCTCTATATCCCGGCGAGCGCGGTGCAGAGTTGCCTGGCCGGCGTCGACAGCACGGCGGGCGAGATGGGCTTGACCTGCCATTGGACGGCGGAACCGGGCTGAGCCCAAGGAGGATCAATGTCATTGCCGCTCGTCCTGGTGATCGCCGTCCTGCAAGGCGTCACCGAATTGTTCCCGGTATCGAGCCTCGGTCACGCGGTCATCCTGCCGGCCTTGCTGGGTTTGCCGATCGACCAGAAGGCGCCCGAATTTCTTCCCTTTCTGGTGGTGCTGCATGTCGGTACGGCGGTGGCGCTTTTGCTGTATTTTCTGCGCGACTGGCTGCGCATCGCCCTGTCGCTGTTCGCCGTCCCCTCTGCCGAGCGCACCTCCCAGCGCGCCATCCTGTTGAAGGTGGTGGTGGCGACAGTGCCGGCAGTGGTCTTGGGGGTACTGTTCGAACATCGCCTGAAGGACCTGTTCGGCGCGCCGATCAGCGCGGCGGCCTTCCTGTTCCTGAACGGCTTTCTGTTGTTCTTCGGCGAAAAGATTCGAAGAAGGGTGGCCGGCCGCCAGGACCGCAAGGATATCACCCAACTCGGCTGGACGGGCGCGCTGGCGATCGGGCTGTGGCAATGCACGGCGTTTTTTCCCGGAATCTCGCGCTCCGGCGCCACCATGGTGGGCGGACTGCTGAGCGGTCTGTCGCACCGCGCCGCGGCGCATTTTTCCTTCCTGATTGCCACGCCGGTGATTTTCGGCGCCGCCTTGTTGGAAATTCCCAAGCTGCTGCATCGCCAGGCGGCCCCCGGCATGGCGCTGGCGTCGCTGGTGGGCGGTCTGGTGGCCGGAGTCACCGCCTATGCCAGCATCGCCTTTCTGATGCGCTATTTTGGCAAACAGGATTTCGAGGCGTTGAATCCCTTCGCCTATTATTGCTGGGTGGCTGGCGGCGGCGCCTTCCTGCTGCTGGCCATCCGTTGATGGCGGGCTAAAATCGGTAGCTTGCCTCAAGCCTTACTTCGCGGCCGCGATCAACGACACAGCGCAACTCCTGCGGAGACGAGGTCAATGGCCGTGCCTGCGATTCGCCGCAGCTCAGTACATCGCCGAGGTTGCGACCGATCAAGGCGGTGGTCCAGGCGCCGTAATCGACTGCAAGGTTGGCATCAATCCGCACCCAGCCATATTGGTTGAAGACGTCGCCGACGATATATTTGTCGGAAAAATTGCCGGCCAGGGCGGCCCGCAAGGTGGTATCGGCTGCGATGTCGGCGGAATAGTCCAACTGGACGCGCCCGGCCCAAAGCGGTGCGAAGCTGGTATGTACCCCGGCAAAGCTCTCGGTATAGCTTCCGTTCGGCGCCCTGATATTGCAGGGACCGACGCCGGGGTGGGCGGCATAAGCGGGCAGACAGACACCGACATAGTTTTCGAAGGTCGAGTTGTTATAGGCGATATTGCCCGACAATTTGAACCCGCCACCCAGCTTGCCGACCCCGCTCAGTTCCACGCCCTTGTCGACCGATTGCGCGGCGTTTTGCACCGAATAGGTGATGGCCTGCGGATTGAACACATTCTCCTGCAGGCCGGCATAGGAATAATAATAGGTATCGGCGCTCACCTGCACGGCGCGTTCGAAAAGATAGAATTTGGTGCCGATCTCGCCGCCCTTCACCTTTTCTTCCCCGAACACCAGCGTTGAAGGCGCCGTGCGAGGACTGGCAAAGGTGGTCAAATTATAACCGCCGGCGAGAAAGCCGGTGCGATAGGAAACATAGGCCATGACGTCTGTGTCGGGCTTCCAGGTCAGGATCGCCTGCGGCGAGAAGTTGTAATTGCTGACTCCGCCCGGATTGATGGCGACACCGGCCGGACCATAGGCGGCCTGTGCGGCGGCCAGCGGTGCCACCGAATCTTCGACCCAGACGGCAGTCTTGTCCTCCCAGGTCATTCGACCGGCAACATCCAGTTCCAGGCTGTCGATGATCTTCCACTGCCCTTCGCCAAAGGCCGATTTGCTGGTGTCGTCCTGGTGGACATGTTTGGCCACGGTAAAGATGGCGCCTTGCTGCGCAATCGGGAACAGGATCGGATCGCTGTGATTGTCGAAAGCGGAATGCTGGACATAGACTCCGCCAAGAAAATTCACCGGGTAATCGAGTTTTGTCTGATAGCGCAATTCCTCCGATACCGACAAATTAGAGTTCGTATTATAGCCGTCGATGCCATCGAACGAGGAGTAATTCTGCAATCCGATACTATAATATCCGTAGCGATTGAGCCCGGTGACCGAGGTCAATTCGCCATAATTGTTTCGCCAATGCATGGTCAGCGCGGTGGTGTAGGAAGGCTCGTCGACATAGGCTTTGCCGATGTGGGTATATTGGACAGTCGGGATATTTGTGTTCAAGGCGCAAGACGCCGACCCACCCTGCAGGAAACGGATCAACGGAGCCGGCGTGTTGTTGCGACCGCCGCAATGCAGCAGGATGCTGGTGGCGGTCGGCCCATTGTTGCGAAACTCCTCGAACTGCGTTTTGAAATTGGCGTCGAAATCCTCGGACTGAGTCAAGGCCAAGGTCAGGCGCAATAGCTTGTCATTGTCGCCCGGCTCGCTGGTGCCGCTGGTATCGGCCTTGGCCCAACCTTCCTGCGCCATGCCGCGCGCCACCAACCGCACACCCAAACTGTCGGTCAGAGGGCCGCTGACGGCGCCTTCGGTGTAGCGCTCATCGGCGACGGCTTCATAGCCGGCCTTGACATATCCTTGCCATGTACCGGTTGGATCATGGGTTTTGATGTTGAAGGCGCCGGCGATGGTATTCTTGCCGAAATAGACACCTTGCGGCCCTTCCAATACTTCGACGCTGTCGACATCGATATAACCGCCATTGATCCAATTGCCGTTGCCGTAATAGACGCCGTCGATGAACAGGCCCACCTGTTGCTCGAAGCCGACATTGGTGCCCGGATTGCCGATACCACGGATATAGATCACATCGGTCAGAAAATTCGGCGCAATATGGATATTCGGAACGATCGCAGCCAGTGCCTTGATATCGGTAATGCCGTTCTGTTCCAGCATTTCGCCGGTGACCGCCGTCACCACGGTCGGTGTTTCCGTCACGGCCTCCTTGCGGAGCCGGGCCGAGACGATGATTTCCTCGAGACCGCCGCTGGCGGCCTGCTGCGTATGACCGGGCGGCGACGCGCCGAGCCCGAATAGAATTGCTGTTGTCAGAGCCGGCCGCGAAAAAAGACGCCTCTTGAGTCTGGTGGCGAACATCGATTCCTCCGATAGACCCTGTTTTTGGGCCCGTTCTTTTCTTGGCCGCTGAATTGTATAATAAAACCAGCCAAATTTATAAGGAGAAACCGCTGCTCGATCCGCCAAATCGGCTAAGTTTTCAGCTGATCACGGATTGGCAGGCTGCGGATACGTTTTCCGGTGGCGGCGAAAATGGCGTTGGTGAGGGCAGGCGCAATCGGCGGCAGGCCCGGTTCACCGACACCACCGAGAGGCTTGGCAAAATCGCCGGGCAGCACATGCACCTGAATCGCGCGCGGTGCCGCGTCGATCCGCGTCACTTCATAGCTGTCGAAATTGCCTTGCTGGGCGCGGCCTTGTTTGAAGGAGATCTCGCCCAGCGTCGCCAGGCTGAGTCCCATGACGCTCGCCCCTTCGAGCTGCGCACGTACCCGATCCGGATTGATCGCGGCGCCGCAATCGATGGCGATGTCGACTTTGTGAATGGTCAAGCTCCCTTTGGCGCTGACCTCGACTTCAATTGCCGCCGCCGTATAGCTGACGAAGCTGTAATGCGCGGCGATGCCGAGGCCGCGGCCATGCGGCAGGGCTCGACCCCAGCCGGCGCCGGTCGCCGCCTGTTCAACGACACGGCGCAGACGGCCGGCATCGATAGGATAACGCGCCGGATCCTCGTCATAGTTGAATTTATCTTGCTGACGGAGCGGATCGATCAGTCGTGGCGGACCGATGACGTCAAGCAGAAAATCCTTGGGATCGCGCCCCGCCAGCGCGGCCAGTTCGGCGATAAAGGATTGCACCGCGAAGGCGTGCGGAATGTTCGACACCGACCGGAACCAGCCGATCCGCACATGCGCCGGTGCCGGCGGGTTTTCCAGCCTGATATTGGGAATTGCGAGCGGCGCGCTGGTCATCCCCATGCCCAGTTCGAATTCCGCCTCATGGGTCACCTTGGCCTGGAACAATGAGCCGATCGACGGCGCCACGCTGCGATGCAGCCAGGCCACCGGCCGGCCTTTGGCGTCGAGACCGCCTTCGAGATGTTCGAGCGACACCGTGTGATAAAAACCGTGCCGCAGATCGTCTTCACGGGTCCAGAACAGTTTGACCGGCGCGCCGTCCATCGCCTTGGACAGCAGCGCCGCCTCGACCACGAAATCCGGTTTGGATTTGCGCCCGAAACCGCCGCCCAGCAAGGTGGTGTGAATGGTGACCTGTCCACTCTCCACGCCCAGACCCTTGGCCACCCGTTCGCGCGTTTCCTGCTGTGCCTGCACGCAGGCCCAGGCTTCCACCTTGCCGTCACGGATATGCACCAGGGCGGCCGGCGGCTCCATCGGCGCCTGGGCCAGATGCGGGATGTAGTATTCGGCGGTGATCCGCTGTTTGGCGGCGTGCAGCGCCGCCGTGACGTCGCCGCTGTTCCGCACCAGTTTGCCGGGTTGCCGCGCCGCAATTTCGAGTGTGGCCCGGAAATGGTCGGAATCGTAGTCCTGGTTGGGGCCGTCCTCCCAGGTAAGTTTCAGCGCTTCGCGGCCCTTCAGGGCCGCCCAGCTGTTCCTGGCGATCACCGCAACGCCGCCAAGCGGCATGAATTCGCTGGGCGGCGGGGTGAAGGCGATCGGCACGATCTTGAGCACGCCCGGCACTTTCAGGGCCTCGCTGTCATCTACCGCGCGCAGTTTGCCGCCATAGACCGGCGGGCGCGCCACCACGGCGTAGACCATGTCCGGCAGGCTGGCATCGAAGCCATAGAGGGCTTTACCGACCACGATGTCGGCGCAATCGACGCCGTCGCTACTCGCCTTGCCGACATAGCGAAATTGCGACGTTTCCTTCAGCACCAGCTGGTGGCGTTTCGGTACCGGCAATCGTGCCGCCGCCGCCGCCAGGGCGCCATAATCGAGCGCGCGGCCGCTTGGCCGATGGATGACCTGGTGGTTGCGGGCCATCACCTCGGCCGGCGGCACGCCCCATTGGTGGGCCGCCGCCATTTCGAGCATGGTGCGCGCCGCCGCGCCGCAACGCCGCATCGGCATGAAAAAATGCCGCATGCTGCGTGACCCATCGGTGTTCTGATTGCCGTAGCGCGCTTCGTCGGCAGGGGCCTGACTGACTCTGACGCGGCTCCAGTCGGCTTCCATCTCATCGGCCACCACCATCGGCAGGCTGGTGCGGATGCCTTGGCCCATCTCGGCGCGGTGCGCGGTGATCGTGACCGTCCCAAGGGCGTCGATGGCGACGAACAGCAACGGATTGTCCACGGCACCGCCCGGTGTCGCCTCGACGCCAAACGACGATGGGGCGGCGACGGCGCTGCCAGGCCGCAGCGCCAGCACCAGCACGGCGGCAGCAGAGCCGCACAACATATGGCGGCGGCTGACATTGTCGATCGCGAAAGGCAAAATCGGCGAGGCTTGGCTCATGACTTGCCTCCCTGCGCCGCCTGGCGGATTGCCGCGCGAATACGGCCATAGGTGCCGCAGCGACAGATGTTGCCGGCCATGGCGTCGTCGATGTCTCTGTCGCTGGGTGCCTGCATCGAGGCCAGCAGCGCCGCCGCCTGCATGATCTGGCCAGCCTGGCAATAGCCGCATTGCGGCACTTGAAGATCGCGCCAGGCGATCTGCAGCGGATGCATGCCGTTGGGCGACAGACCTTCGATGGTGACCAGCTTGGCATTGGCGACGGCGGTCATCGGCGTCTGGCAGGAGCGGATGGCGGCAGCGTCGAGATGCACGGTACAGGAGCCGCACAGCGCCTGGCCGCAGCCGAACTTGGTGCCGAGCAACCCCAATTCGTCGCGCAGGTACCAGAGCAGCGGCATGTCGCCGTCGCCATCATAGCTGTGTGCCACGCCATTGACTGTCAGACTGATCATGCTTTTCCCCTACCTTGTCCCCGTCCTCCTGTAAAAGTGCGGCGACGCTGCCCAGCTTTCAAGACAAAACATCTTGCGCCCGATGGTTTGATCTTGCTCTTTTCCAGTTCAACCTAAGAGGACCTGGGTAAGCGATGAACGAGATTTTGGCGACTGGCATGTTCCGCCTGGTATTCGGCTTCTGCGCTCGGCAGTGGCGGCGCCAGCCGGGCCGCATCGGCGCCATGATGGCCTGCATGCTGGTCGCAGCAATGATCGAGGCGGTCACGCCTCTGCTGTTCGGGCGGCTGGTCGACGCCATCGCCGGCGCCGCGTTGCAGATGGCGGTCACCCTGGTGTTGCTGGTGATCGGCATCGGCGTGCTGCTGCTGCTGGTCCGCTATATCAACATCGTGCAGCTGACCACCTCGACGCTGACGGTAATGCAGTCGATGGTGGAGGAAGGCTTTCATCGCGTTCAACGATTCTCGACCGACTGGCACGCCTCGACCTTCGGTGGCGCCACGGTACGGGCAATCACGCGCGGCGTGTGGGGCTATGACGCGCTCGGCGACGCGCTGATCCTCGGCTTTTTTCCTGCCATCGTGCTGTTGGTGGCGGTGACCGGGCTGTTGACCTGGCATTGGCCGGCGATGGGCGCCGCCGTCGGTATCGGCGTGATTCTCTATCTGGCGCTTGCCGTGTCGATGACACTGATCTACATAACGCCGGCAGCGCGGCGCAGCAATGCTTTCGACAGCAAACTCAGCGGTACCTTGGCCGATGCCATCACGTGCAATCCGGTGGTCAAGGCGTTTGCCGCCGAAGGCCGCGAGGAAACCCGCCTGAGCGAGGTGACCAGGCAATGGTACCGGCTGGTGCGAACCAGCTGGTTGCGGTATGCCCTAACCAATATCGGCCAGAGCTTCATCGCGCTGGCGATGCAGGCGGGCATTCTGGCGATCGGCCTGTGGCTGTGGCGGGCAGGTCGCGCCACCCCCGGCGATATCGCCTACCTGGTGACCACCTTTACCCTGCTGCAAGGCTATCTGCGTGAAGTCGCCAATCATTTCCGCAGCCTATTGCGGGCAGTCAGCGACCTCGAGGAGCTGGCGCGCTTCTCGCAGCTGCCGCTCGGCATTATGGACGCCGACGGTGCCGGCCAGATCAAAGTGGGCGCCGGCCGCATCACCTTCGATTGTGTCGGATTTCGCTACCCCAACGCCCTTTTGCCGCTTTACCGCGACTTCTCGCTCGACATTCCAGCCGGCTGCCGGGTTGGCCTGGTCGGCGCCTCGGGCAGCGGCAAAAGCAGTTTCGTCAAGCTGATCCAGAGGCTTTACGATGTCGAAAGCGGCCGCATCCTTATCGACGGTCAGGACATCGCCCTGGTCACCCAACGCAGCCTGCGCAGCAGCGTTGCGGTGGTGCCGCAAGATCCGGTGCTGTTCCACCGCTCGATCGCGGAAAACATCGCCTATGCAAGGCCGGATGCCCCGCTTGCCGAGATCATTGCCGCCGCCCGCCGCGCCCATGCGCACGAATTCATCGAAACGCTGCCGCAAGGCTACGATACCCTGGTCGGCGAACGCGGCATCAAATTGTCCGGTGGCGAACGCCAGCGCATCGCCCTGGCGCGCGCCGTGCTGTCGGAGGCGCGGATTTTGATCTTCGACGAAGCCACCTCGAGCCTCGACAGCGTTTCCGAACATTTGCTGCAGCAGGCGATGGAAGATGTGATGGAGGGCCGCACCACCATCATCATCGCCCATCGTCTTTCGACGGTGCAACGGGTCGACCGAATATTGCTGTTCGACCATGGCTGCATCATGGAACAAGGCAGTCATCGCCAATTGCTCGCCAAAACCGACGGGCTGTACCGTCGCCTGTTCGCGACACAGGTGCTGGGTCTGATCGGGCAAGACGAAATCGCTGCGTCTTGACCGATCAGCTCTCTGTCCCAATACTCGGATGGGGGTATATCGATGCATCAAAACAGCCTGTTCGCCGCGATCGCGGCGCTTATCACCCTCGTCGGCCAGCCCATGGCGGCCCGCGCCCAGACCGAGTCGCTGCCGTCCGAGACGCCGCCGAGTTTCGTCGAAACATTTGCCGGGTTCGATTTTACGCGCCGCGACGTAATGATCGCCATGCGTGACGGGGTCAAGCTGCATACCGTCATCCTGGTGCCGAAAGGCGCCCGCAATGCACCCCTGCTGCTGACCCGCACCCCCTATAACGCCAGCGAATTGACCAGCCACACCCCCAGCACCCATCTGGAAGCGGTACTGAAGGGCTATGATAATGCCGCCGATGTCATCGTTCAGGGCGGCTATATCCGCGTAGTGCAGGATGTGCGCGGCAAATACGGCTCGGAAGGCGATTATGTGATGAATCGGCCGCTCCGAGGGCCGCTCAATCCGACAGCGGTCGACCATGCTACCGACAGCTATGACACCATCGACTGGCTGGTCAAGAACCTGCCCGAAAGCAACGGCAAGGTCGGCATCATCGGCATCAGCTATGATGGCTTCACGCCGCTGATGGCACTGGTCAATCCGCATCCGGCGCTCAAGGTTGCTGTGCCGATGAATCCGATGGTGGATGGTTGGATCGGCGACGACTGGTTCCACCATGGCGCCTTCCGCCAACAGGGCAGCGCCGATTATATCTATGAGCAGGAGGCGACGCGGGGCAATAGCGTCAAATGGACCTCGCCCTATTATGACGATTACGACCTGTTTCTGAAGGCTGGCTCGGCGGGCGAACTCGGCCGCAGCACCGGTCTTGACCAGCTCGGCTTCTGGCGCAAGCTGACTCTGCATCCGGCCTATGATTCTTTCTGGCAGGAGCAGGCGATGGACCGCGTCCTTGAGGCGCTGCCGCTTACAGTGCCGGTCCTGCTGGTCCATAGTCTGTTCGACCAGGAGGACATTTACGGTGCCCTCGCCGTTTACAAAGCCCTCAAACCCAAGGACCGCGCCGGCGACAAGGTCTTTCTGGCGTTCGGTCCCTGGCGCCATGGCGGCGAAATCGGCGACGGCTCGTCGCTGGGCGCGCTTAAGTTCGACCAGGATACCGGCAAATGGTTCCGTCGCCAGGTGCTGGCGCCGTTCCTCGCCCATTTTCTTGCCGACGACGCACCGCGGCTGACGCTGGCGCCGGTGACCGCTTTTGAGACCGGCAGCAATGTCTGGCGCCGGCTGGATCGTTGGCCGTTGGCTTCATCTGATCCGGCGCGCCTCTATCTGCATGCCGGCTTCAAGGCCGGCTTCGCGCCGCCCGGCGCCACCGAACCACGCGGCGACGCCTATCTATCCGATCCGGCCAAACCGGTGACCTACCGGCAACGACCGATCCGCCCGGTTCCGGCGCCCGATTCGACCTGGCATAATTGGCTGGTCGATGATCAACGGTTCGCGGCGGTGCGTCCCGACGTGCTGTCCTATACCAGCGATCCGCTCAGCGCGCCGCTCAGGCTGGCCGGCGAGCCGATCGCCGATATGGCGGTCTCCACCAGCGGCAGCGACGGCGATCTGGTCGTCAAACTAATCGACCAATATCCCGACGAATATCCCGATCAGCCGGAAATGGGCGGCTACCAGTTGGCAGTCGCCATGGATATCCTGCGTGGCCGTTATCGCCAAAACTTCTCGAACGCCCAGCCGATCGTCGCCAACAAGCCGCTGCGTTGGCGCTTTGCCCTGCCCAATGTCAATCATGTTTTTCTGCCGGGTCACCGCATTCTGCTGCAGATCCAGTCGAGCTGGTTTCCGCTCTATGACCGCAACCCGCAGACTTTCGTACCCAACATCTTCTTCGCCAAGCCTGACGACTACAAACCGGCGACGGTGACGCTGTGGCACGCCCCCGACCTCGCCAGTTTCGTCGAACTGCCGGTGGTCACGGAACCGTAATTTCCGTCAACATCGTTCCGGGGGCGCGATAGACGACGGCACCGTCCAGCACGGTCATCTCGCACTGCAGGTCCTTCAGTGAATCCGCAGCCATGCTGTAGGGATCTTGCGACCACACGGCAAGATCGGCCCGCTTGCCCGGTTCGAGCGAACCGATCTCATGCTCGAGGAACATTTGCGGCGCCGACCAGCGCGTATAGGATTTGAGCGCCGTGTGGATATCGATCGATTCCGAGGTGCCGAAGGGCTGCGTACCGTAAAGACCCTTCAGGGTCTTGCGCTCGACTTCCGCCCACAAGCCATAGCGCGCGGCCACCGGGGTGACCGGAAAGTCCGACCCGCTACTCCATAGAATATGCCGGTCAGCCAAGGTCTTGAGCGGCAACAGGGTCGCCGACCGCTCCGGTCCGTAATTTCCGGCATAAGTGTCGCCGATCCACCACAGGAAAGTCGGCTGCATCTCAAGATAGCCGGCATCGAAATCGTGCTGCAGCATCGCCACGGTATCAAGCGCGTGCTCGGTCGGCCCATTGGCATGAATGATGCTGTGGCGCAGCCCTTGGATCGGTGTTTCGGCCAAAGCCCGCGCATAGCTGTCGACGACCCAGTCGATGGCCCGATCGCCGACCGCATGCGTACCGATCGGTACGCCGGCGCGATGGAACAAATCGACCATGGCGCGATAAAGTTGCGGGTCAAGCGCCGGATAGCCGCGATTGTCGTCGTCGGTTTCGGTGAATTGGCGATTCCAGGCCTTGTAGCTCCAGGCGGTGCGGCCACCGCCGCTGCCATCCATGAATATTTTGACGCCACAGGACAGCAGGCGCTGGTCGCCAAGCGACCCCGGCAGGCGCGGCGCCGCCAGCACCTGAGTGAGTGCCAGATGCGCCGACTCCAGGGTGGCACCGGCCCGCCACAATACGCAGACGCGCTCCTGCAGCTTACCCTCCTGCACCAGACCGCGATAGGCGTCCCAGGTCGCCTGTTCGATGGCAGGATCCTTGACCGCGGTGATTCCCTCGCGATGCAAGACCTCCACCTCGTGGAGGATTGCCGCACGCCTTTGTCCCGGCGATGGTGGCGGCAGAAGCCGGCTCACCAGAGTCATGGCACCTTGTTCCTTCAGCACACCGGTCGGTGTGCCGTCCGCCGCCCGATCGATGGTGCTGGCCGGCGGATCCTTGGTGTCCCGGGTGATGTCGGCCAATTTTAGGGCCAGATTATTGGCGACGCCATAATGACCCGTGGTATGCAGCAGCCAGACCGGGTTGTCGGGCGACACCCGGTCGAGGTCGGCGGCGCTGGGCAACCGGCCATCGGACAATTTTCCTTCGTCCCAGCCACTGCCATAAATCCATTCGCCGGGTGCCAGACGCGGCACCTGCGCCGCCACCCGATCGGCGATGTCGGCGATGCTGCCGGCGTCCTTGAGGTCGATCGCGAACAGTTCGTCAAAGCCGCCTTCTGCAATATGCGCGTGCGTATCGATCAAGCCGGGAGTGACGCTGCGACCCCTGAGTTCAATCAGCCGCGTGCCGGCGCCGGCCAGCGCCAATATCTCGGCGTCGCTGCCGACCGCCATGATGCGGTTGCCTTTGATGGCTATCGCCTGGACGACCCGATCTTCCGCATCGACGGTGAGAACATGGCCATGCAGAAAAACGAGGTCGGCCCGTCCATTCGGCGCCGCCTGGATCGCGCCGCCGATCGCTGTCAGTGCCAAGGTCGCGAACAGCAGAATTCCTCGCATGGTTGGTTTCCCCTTGCCACAGTCAACATCCAACAGTGTAAACCAATCCTGTCGTTTGCACCGCATTTCTTATGTCGCCGCAAAAATCCGACCCTATCCGTTGTTGTCGAAGGCGCAGAGCGGCATGGAAATGCAAATCCTTGTCAAGTCGGCGCCACACAAAGCCAGTCTAACCACCGACAGCGATGCGGGAACATACCCGAAAGGGGCTCTTCCCGATAGGCGTTGATCGCGCTATGGTGATTTCTATTGCGTCGCTACCCTGTTATAAGGGTACAGGACGCAATCGCTATTGTCGTAGCGCCGGCCAGGACGATACAGCTCTGGTCACTTCGTCGCCACAGGACAGCGATCCCGGCGGTACCACCCGCCCCGCAGCTGGAAGGGAGAGAGTTTGAAACATCGCAACGCCGGCAATGTGCGTGTGCTGATAGCGGTCGACAATCCGATTGTCCGCAGCGGCGTACACAATGCGCTGCGGGATGCCGGCTATCTGTCGGTGATAATGATTACCGGCCCGGATCAGATCGACATCATTGAACGCGAGATCTTCGACCTGATCATCCTCTCGGCCTTCATGGGGGATCGACCCTTCATGCCGGTTATCACCAGCATGCGCGACGGCAAAACCAATCATCATGCCTTTCCGATCGTCATTCTGCTGATGCCGGAAGCGGGTCACGGGACCATTTCCGAAGCCATCTCCAGCGGTGCCGATGACGTGCTTTTGATGCCGATCTCGACCGGCCAACTGATCCGTCGTACCAATGCCTTGACGCTGCAACGCAAGCAATTCGTGCTGTCGCGTGACTACACCGGACCCGACCGCCGCACCGACGTCCGGCCCGGTTTTTCGCAGGTCCAGGTGATGGATCCGCCCAATCCGCTGAAATCCAAACTGGACGGCCATTCCGACGCCGAGATCAAGCGCCAGATTGACGCCGCCAGCAAGAAAATGAACCAGGTCAAAATGGAGGCCTATGGCCAGCAGATCGATTGGATCATCCGCGCCATCGGCGAGATGTTTCGTACCGGCTCGCTTGATTCCGCCAATCTGGAAGGCTATGCCGTCTCGCTCAAGCGCATGGCCAGCGACCTGCCCTCCCGCCTCGGCAATAAAATGACCAAACGCATCGCCGCCCTGTTGAACGATGTGATCGGCAGCGCCGATCATATCGCCCGTGACGGTCTCAGCCTGAAGCCGGACGATTTGGCGCTGATTTCATTGGCCTGCGGCGCCTTGACCAAGGAACTCGGCAAACTGCGCGACGTAAGCGACGGCAAGAACGTAGCGTAAGCGCAACATTGCTTTATTCACAGAATTTGTGCTCTTTCCGGACGCTCCGGGAGATACTTTCTGCGAATCGGAAAGTATCTCCCGGAGTGATCGGGTAGGAGGGCGCCTTGCGGCGCCCCCCTCCCACACCACCGTAGGTACGGTTCCGTATAAGGCGGTTCACAGTGCGTGGTTTAGGCGTTGATGCTGATCGATGAAGGAGATCAGCCCGAGACTATCGAAGTAGGACTTGCGATAGGCGTCGTTCATGTGGTTCGCCCCGGCGTTCCACCAGGGGCCTCGCCCGTTATAGGCCGAGCGCCATGCTCTCCGCTCGGCAAGCCCTCGTTCCATTAGTTTCCTCATCCGCGTTCGCGACCGCTTCCATTGCCGCCATAGGATGCAGCGCAGTTTGCGCCGCAGCCAGCCGTCGAGTTCCTGGAAAGTTCCCTTGACCTGGGAGAGCCGGAAGTAGTTGATCCAGCCGCGCAGGATAGGGGTGAGGGTTTCGACGGTGTAAGCGATGGATCGCCCGCGTCCCTGACGGAACGTGGCCCTGCGTTTGTCGCGCAACCGATCCACGCTCTTGGCCGCCACGGATACCAACCCGGCCAAATCGCGCCACAGGGGCGCTCCGCGCCATGCCTGGCGCACTAACCGAGAGCGCGAGAGCGGGCTCTCGCTTCGCCGTCAGGCGAATATTGCCGGCAGCGGAGTTTGTTCTTCGGCCTGTGGATCGCCTTACGGCGAGCGAGAGACTCTCTCTCGCGCTCTCTTGTGCGCCCGTTCGGGATGATGTCGCAAAGGGGCACACAATCATCCCCAACTGGCGCCTGATTAGAGGAAATCCGCCCAAATCGACCGGCGAACGGATATCCCAAAAAAAACAGCCTCACCCCTAACCCGCCGCCGGGACGGCTTCGATGTCCCATTGCTCGGCGCTGGCGCCGGCCAGGGCGCGGATGCGGGCTTCGTCCCGGCCGAACTCCTCGGCATCGCCGGAAAACGCCACCTGTCCGTCGGCCAGCACATAGACGCGGTTGGCAATGCCGATGGCGGCGCGGACATTTTGTTCAACCAGCAGCACCGACATGCCCTCCTGGCGCGCCGCTGCGACGATCCGGAACACTTCCTGGACGATCAGCGGCGCCAGCCCTTGCGAGGGTTCGTCAAGCAGCAGCAAACGCGGGTTCAATAACAACGCACGGGCGATCGCCAGCATCTCCTGTTCGCCGCCCGATAATTGCCGGCCCTTATTGTCGCGGCGTTGCTCCAGGCGCGGGAACAGCTCGAAGATCCGTTTGATGGTCCAGGGTCCGGGCCGTTGCAGCGGCACTTTGAGATTCTCGAGCACGGTAAGATTGGCGAATATGCGCCGTCCCTCGGGGACATAGCCTACCCCGAGTGCGGCGATTCGGAAGGGCTGCCAGCTTGTGGTGTCGCGGCCGAGGATGCGGACGCTGCCTTGCCGGGCCGGCGTCAGTCCGACCAGGCTCCGCATCGTCGTGGTTTTGCCGGCGCCATTGCGCCCCAGCAGCGTGACAATCTCGCCAGTTCGCACTTCCAAAGTGACGCCGTGCAGGATATGGCTCTTGCCATAGAAGCTGTGCAGGGCCTCCACCTCGAGAATCGCCGCGGTCATGCGGCGCTTCCCAAATAGGCGGCCTGCACTTCGTCATTGTCGGCGATTTCCGCAGGCGTGCCTTCCGCCAGCAGCGTCCCTTCGGCCAGTACGGTAATACGGTCGGCCAGATTGAAGACCACCCGCATGTCGTGTTCAATCAGAATGATGGAAATCTTGTGGTCATTGTGCAGTTTTCTAACCAGCCTTGTCATATCGAAGGTTTCCTGATCGCCCATCCCGGCCGTCGGCTCGTCGAGCAGCAGCAGGCGCGGCCGCAGGGCCAGCGCCATCATGATCTCGGTGGCGCGCTGATCGCCATTGCTGAGCTCGCCGACCAAGCGATCCGCCTTGCCCGCCAGACCAATGCTGTCGAGCAGTTCGTCGATCCGCCGGTTGATGGCGAGCGCATCGGCGCGTGACAGCCAGGGACGCAACGCCAGACCAGAGGCCAGTTCCACCGGAATGCGCAAATTCTCCCGCACCGTCAATTCGGGAAAGATTTCGGTGATCTGAAAGGTACGGGCAATGCCGCGACGGATGCGCGGCCTTGCGTCGAGATGCGTGATATCTTCGCCATCGAAGGTGATTCGGCCGCTCGATGGCGCAATGAAACCGCTGATCACATTAAAAAATGTCGTCTTGCCGGCGCCGTTGGGACCGATCACCGCGCGCAGTTCGCCGGCTTCGATGCGCATCGACACCGCATTGACCGCCAGCAGACCGCTGAAGGCGCGCGACACTTCTTCCACCACCAGCAGACTCATGGCGAGGACCTCCGGCGCACCAGGCCGAGCACCCCGCGCGGAAAGAACATCACCACCAGGACGAAGAAAAGACCGATGAACGACATCCAGTTTTCGGTCTGGCTGGAGACGTAATCCTGCAGCACCACGAACATGGCGGCGCCGAGCAGCGGTCCCCAGAAGGTCCGCATGCCCCCCAGCACCGCCATGATGACGAAATCGCCGGACTGATCCCATCTGAGATCGTGCGGGTCGGCGAAATTGTTGATCAACGCATAAAGCGCGCCGGCCAGGCTGACGAACAGGCAGGAGATCACCCAAGACAACCAGATATGTCGGTCGACGGCGATGCCGAGAAAACGGGCGCGACGCTCGTTCTCCCGAATTGCCAGCAAGGTGCGCCCGAAGGGAGATTTTAGCAGCAGCGCCATCGCCATCGTGGCGAAGGCGAAGCAAGCCAAGATCCAATAATACAACGCCTTGTCGCTGGTCTGGATGTCGAGCCGCGCCACGCCGAAATCGATCGGCAGGCGCCGCCAGCCGGAAAGACCGTCGTCGCCGCCGGTGACGCCGTTCCAACGATAGGCAATGAAATAAAACACCTGGCCGAAGGCAATGGTGACCATCGAAAAGTAGATGCCGCGCAGGCGGACGATCAGCACGCCGATCAGCGCCGCCGCCAGGGTGCCGGCACCGACTCCGATCAGCATGCCGACCACGGTGCCTTGGTGCAGGAATTTGATCGCGAGCCCGACCCCATAGACTCCAATGCCAAAATAGGCGGCATGGCCAAATGACAAGACGCCGGTGAAGCCGAGCAGAAAATTGAGCGACATCGCCGCCAGCCCGAGCGTCACCACACGGCTGCCGAGTGCAGTATAGCCGCCCAAGGCCGGCAGCCACAGCGGCAGCAGCAGCAGCAGCAGCCATACCGCCGCCGTTGCCCGGTTTCCTTTGAGAAATTCTATCAAAACCGCCCCTCTTCGCCCAACAAGCCATGCGGGCGGACCAACAGCACCAGCCCCATCATTACATAGATCACCGCCTCGGACGCCGACGGAAAATAGACGGCGGCCAGACCGGTGGCGGCGCCGATCAGCAGGCCGCCCAGCAAGGTTCCCGGCAGGCTGCCCAACCCACCGATGATGATGGCGACGAAGCTCGGCATGATCAGACTGCTGCCGATGGTGGGCTGCAGGCCGAGCATGCCGGCCGCCAGCACACCGGCCAGTCCGGCCAAAAAGATGCCCAACCCGAAATTGAGATTGCGCAGCACCCGCACATTGATGCCAAGCACCGAGACTGTCTCGAGATCGAGCGTGCCGGCGCGGATGCGGATGCCAAGGCGGGTGCGCTGCAACACCAGGAACAGGGCCAGCACCGCCGCCATCACCAGCACCACCATGAACAGGCGGTAGCCGGTAAGAAAGAAGAAATCGCTGGACAGCGGCGTTTGCAGCCAATCCGGTACGGCAAAGGGCACCGTCGCCGCGCCCCAAATATAACGCGTGCCGTCCTCAAGGATGAAGGCCAGCCCGAAGGTCAGCAAAAGACTATAGAGCGGATCGCGGCCATAGACGCGGCGGATGAAAACGCGCTCCACCACCATGCCGAGCAGCGCGGTGAGCAATGGCGCCACCAGCAAGGCGCCCCAAAAACCGATCCACGGCATCAGGGTGAAGGCAAGATAGCCGCCGATGGCAAGAAAGCCGCCATGCGCGAAATTGATGACGCCGGTAAGATTGAGGATCAGCGACAGGCCGAGCGCCATCAAGGCATAGAACGCGCCGATGATGAGGCCGTTGAACAGATTGAACAGGACCAGCTGGGTCATAGGCCTCCCCCCCGGGCGGACGAAATCATGCGAACCAATCCAGATGCTTTCCCAAGGCGCGCGGTTTGGCCCCGGGAAAGCACCGAAAACTAAAAACCCAGCTTACGCAACGATCAGCTCGGCCAAACCAGATGACATCCGGTCTCTTCGACCGGCAAGGCGACATCGGTTCCTTTGACGACCTCGTCGACATGGAACAGATCATCGGGTTGCGCCGGTTGGCTCACCGCATTGCCGACGAATAGAGACGGCATCAGCTGATGATCGCCGGCACGGTAAAAGGGTTGGTTCGGCATCAGCGCCACCTCGGGCGGCAGCTTGAATCCCTCCAGTGCGTGGGCCAGAGTGACAGCGTCGAGAGTCTTCTGCTGATTGGCGATCAGCGCGCAGGTCCAGGTGGCGACATAGCCAAACCAATGCCGCGCGCTCGGCACTTTGCCGGTCTTTTTGCGGATCGCTGCGACGAATTCGGCGACATAGGGCACGCCCGGCTGATTCCAATACCATTCGAACACCCAAGTGCCGATCCGGGCGTTGGGCGGCAAACCCTCCAGAGCCTCGAGTTCCTGCTGGGCGCCGGCGATATGGAAGCGCTTGTCGAGGCCAAACTGGACAGCCTGCTTCAGCGCATTGATCATGTCCTGGCCGGCCTGCAGAAAGATGATGATGTCGGGATTGGCGGCCTGCGCCTTGATAAGATAGGAAGAATAGTCAGTGGTGCCGAGCGGCACCAGATCAGCCCCCAGTTCGGTGCCGCCGAATGTCTTCAGGCTGGCTTCGAAACCCGATTGCAGCGTGTGACCGAACGCGTAATCCGGCGTCAGGAAATACCAGCGTTTGCCAAATTTTTGAAACAGGGTTTTCGCGACCGAGTTGGTCTCCATGCGCGTCGTGTTACAGACCCGGAACACATTCCAGTGACAATCGGTACCAGTTACCGCGTCGGTGTGACCGCCGGTGACGATCAACAATTTTCGCGTTTCATTGGCGACCTGTCCAATCGCCAGTGCCATCGCCGAATTGACATTGCCGAGCAGGAAATCGACATTGTCGCGTTCGATCAATTTGCGCGCTTTCTGCACAGCCGTCCCGGTGTCGGCGCTGGTGGAATCTTCGACCAGCAGTTCGGCCTTGCGGCCCAAAATGCCGCCCTTGGCATTGATCTCCTCGATCGCCAGTTCACACCCGATCTGTTCATTCTTGCCGAGCTCGGCATAAGTCCCGGTCAGTGGATCGCAGAGCCCGAATTTGACGGTCTCGGCGGCGCGCGCCGGCTGCAGGAATGGCGCCGCCAACTGAATGACGCCCGCTGCCGCCGCGGTCTTGAGCATCGCCCGTCGGGCAAGCCGCCCTGAAATTCGCTGACTTTTCATGTTTGTATCCTTCCTCCGTTTATCTTGTTGCCGTGCTATAGTCTGGCGAAGGCCGCCGGTCTGCCCTGCGACAAGACTTATCTCCGCTTGCCGCGACGTGATCGTATCTGCCTTTGCACGCTTTATCCAGGCGGCAAAATGATCAAGACACACAAGCGCATAGGGGTCTCACCATCACCATCGCCGCCAATCAGGTCCCTTGGATAGCCGGCCTGACCGACCCCGCCATCGAAGCCGAGATGAGTGCGCTCGCCGCCAGCGGCAGTTTCAGCTACGCCGCTGCCCTTCAGTTGCTCGACGATGTCGTCACCGGCGTTGCTCACAATGGCGGCTTGGTAAGTAGGGCTGAATTCAACGATCTGCAAACGATCGCCAGCAACCTGAACGACACAATCCAGACGTCGGACTATGTCGTCTCGCTCTTTACGCAACTGGTCGATGGCAGCCCCGCCAACGCCAACTGGACCGGCGGCGCCGGGTCAGCCGCGCCGCTCGGCAATCTACAGGTTGGGACGACCGCTGCGCAATTGACCGAACTGATCGGAAAATGGTTTCTCGGCAGCGACTTGCCGGACCCGACCGCCCAAGGCGCGACCAGTTCCGTGACGATTTCGCCGACCTACCAATCCTTCACCACCCTGCCTTTGTTCGCCGCCAACGGCGTGCCGACTGTAGCTGACATCAATCAAGGCGACGTGGGCGATTGCGAACTGTGCGCCGGCATGATCGAGGTCGTGCTCAATCATCCGAACGACATCGAATCGATGATCACCAGCGACGGCAATGGCATCTACGGCGTCCGATTCTATGTCGGCGGCAAGACGCTGTGGATCACCGTCAATGATCAATTTCCGGTTTATCAGGGGACGCAGCTGTTCAACCAGGGTCCGTCCTTGTGGGCGGATCTGGTCGAAAAGGCTTACGCCCAACTCAGCGCGACCGGTTTGATCGATCAGCCGGCGGTCAATTCCTATGCCAATATCAATGGCGATCCCGCCTTTGAAGTGATGGAGAATCTGACCAATAGCACGTCCGTCGGGTATTTTTTCAGCACCGATCCGGATTGGAACCAATTCAAAAGCGTCTTCATCGGCGCGATTGCCGCCAAGGACGATGTGGTCGTCGAAAGCAACGGCAATACCACCGACGGCGCCAACAACAAGAAGCTGATTGCCGATCATGCCTTCGCCGTGGTCGGCTATGACAGTGCGACCGGCGATTTCATCGTGCGCAACCCGTGGGGGGTCGAGCCGGGCGCATCCGGCTACGACACCCAATTCGAGATATCCATGGCGGATATCGTCACGGTCAGCGGCGATGTCGTCATCGACAATGTGTCAAACCCCAACATCCTGATCACCACGCTTGGCCTGATGACAACGCTCGGCCAGTCCAACAGTTTCGGTGCCTTCATTGCCGACGGCCAGCATGTGACGATCGGCACGACAATCCCAGTCAGCGGCCTGTTCACTGCCACCGACGTGGCGGGGTTGCCCGTCACCGAGTATAGCCTGCAATCGATCGGCAGCGGCAGTCTGCACCTCAATGGCGCCGCCGACCAGGCCAGCGCGGCACAGCAAGCGGCCGGCCAGATCGTGGTGTCGGAAGCTGATTTGGCGAAACTCAGTTTTACCGCCGGGTCGGTGGCGGGCGGCACCGATCTGCTGGTGTCCGCCTTTGATGGTGTGGCCTGGAGCACGCCGGCCAACATTGCCTTGACCGCGACAACCATGCCGAACGCCGTGGCCCCCACGCTCGGCCTGGTGGTGGCGCCCTATGCCCACCTGTCGATCGCCGGACTGTTCAAGGTCAATGGCGCCGTCGACAGCACAACCGTCTATGACATCACCGTCGAAAACAATGGCGGCAACATCGCCTTGAACGGGGCCACCGACCTTTTGGCGAATGGCGGCAGCAGCCATGTCCAAGTCTCGGCCGCCGATCTGCCGGATTTGACCTTCGTCGCACCCGGTGTCGCGCCGACGTCGAATTTTGATCAGGCGTTTTTGGACGTCACGCTGTATCAGGGCGGCTCCCTGGTCAGCGACGAAGCGCAAATCCCGATCCTGATCGGCCAATCCGTCGCAATGGCGCTGCACAGTTTCAATCAGAACGCGCTTCAGGCATGGATCGCCATCACCGACAGTGCCGCCACTGTGGCGGCCAGTCTCGATGCCCTGCAGACCATGTTCGCGGCCGCCGACATCCAGATGATCGCCCTGACCGACAGTTTCATCCCAAGCCTGACGATCAGCACGACCCAGGCCGTCACCGACGCCGGCGTGCTCGGCGCCATTGTCGGCGATTTCTCGGTCGTGCAAGAGGTCAGCGGCAATAATCTGACAATCGCGGGCGTGGCGGCGGCGCTTGGCAATAGTGTTGCCTTCGCCGGGCCGGCCGGCAGCTATAGCATCAAGCCGTCCGGCGACGGGGTTGATTTCACGGTATCGGATGCCCAGGGCACCGATCATCTGAGCGCCATTCAGGGCCTGCGATTCGGCGACTTTACCCTGATCGTGGCGCCGACCCCCGGCAGTGGCGGCCTGGTAACCGGCGGCAATGTCACCGAGCTCTATGGCGCCGTGTTCAGCCGCGTCCCCGATGTCGCCGGTCTGGCCTATTACGAGAACCAGCTCAAGGCCGATCCCGGCCTGACCTTGCTTACCCTGGCCGAGGATTTCCTGCAATCGCCGGAATATACTGCGGCGCACACTTATCCCCAGACCACCCCTGGCGACGCCCAGTTCATCACCGACAGCTATAGCAATCTGCTGCACCGCGCCCCCGAAAGCGGTGCCATTCCCTATTACCAGGCTCTGATCGCTCGGTTCACCACCGGCTTGACCGCCGGAACCGCCGCCTATCAGGCGGCGGAATTGCAGGCGCACGCGACCCTGCTGGTCGATTTCAGCGCCTCCGCGGAGTTTCTGGGCGACGTTCAAGTGACCGCAGCGCATCCGGCAGATGCTTCGCACTGGCTGATTCTGATCTGACCCTCGGAATTCCCGTCAACAAGGCGCGGCGAAGTTGCGGTTTGAAAGCGGGCGCCAGACTGTTCATTCGAGTATAGTGACAGGACTCCGTTGCTGTCATGGTCGAACCCTCGCAGGAGTCTGACATGAACACGCTCAAAGAAAAACCGATCCCGGCGCCGATTCAGACCAGACGGCTGGGCCGTACCGACATGGAGATCACCCGCGTCGGTTTCGGCGCCTGGGCGATCGGCGGCGGCGATTGGGCGATGGGCTGGGGCAGTCAGAACGACAAGGAATCGATCGCCGCGATTCGCCATGCGATCGACCGCGGCGTCAATTGGATCGACACCGCCGCCGTCTATGGGTTGGGCCGATCCGAGACTATCGTGCGCCAGGCGCTGACCGGCCTGCCACCCAGCCGCCGCCCCTATATCTTCACCAAATGCGGATTGGTGTGGGACGAGAAAAGCCCGATGACACCGCCTCGCCAGATCGGTGCGCCGGCCAGCATCCGGAATGAACTCGAGCAATCCTTGCGCCGCCTCGGTGTCGATCGCATCGACCTCTATCAGATGCATTGGCCGGCCCAGGATGTCGCGCTCGAGGATTACTGGCAGACGCTGAATGACCTTAAAAAAGAAGGCAAAGTGCGCGCGATCGGCCTCTCCAATCACGATGTCTCCCAGCTTGAAACGGCCGAACAGGTCGGTCACGTCGACTGCCTGCAGCCGCCCTTTTCGGCCATCAGACGCGAAACCGCAGCCCTGCTGTTGCCCTGGTGTGCGGCACATGAGACCGGTGTGATCGTCTATAGTCCGATGCAATCCGGCCTGCTGAGCGGCCGTTTCACCGCCCAGCGGGCGGGAAAATTGCCCAAGAACGACTGGCGCTCGCGTGATGCCAATTTTTCGGGTGACCAGCTCGACCATAATCTGCAGCTGGCCGAGGCACTGCGACCGATCGCGGCGCGACATCACAGCACTGTGGCAGCTGTCGCCATCGCCTGGACGCTGGCTTGGCCGGGCGTGACCGGCGCCATCGTGGGCGCGCGCCGCGCCGAACAGGTGGATGGCTGGCTGGGTGGCGCGATCATCGCGCTAACGCCCGCGGATCTCGCCGAGATCGCCGATGCCATCACCCAGTCAACCGCCGGGTGCGGACCGTCCTTGCCACCTTCGTAAGCACGCATTGCCGCATTTCCGCAATGGCTCACATTTCTGTCGCACCCGCGTCGCGGCAATAGGCAAGTCGGCCGCAGCTTGACGGATCACCGCCCCGCGACCATATGCCAGCGGCTAGGGTGGCAGAGATTTTGGCGTGAGGAAGAGACCATGCGGATCGGCGTCATCGGCTTGGGCCAAATGGGGTCGGGCATTGCGGCAAACCTGCTCAAGGCTGGCCATCAGGTTACAGTCTATAACCGCACGCCAGGGCGCGCCGATCCTCTGGTCGCACAGGGTGCCAGCCGGGCGGCCACCATTGCCGACGCCTGCCGCGGCGACGCCGCGCTGACCATGCTGGCCAATGACGATGCCGTATCGAGCACGGTGTTTGCGGCCGACGGACTCCTGTCGTCGCTTGGCACCGGCACCATCCACATCTCGTCCAGCACCATCAGTGTTGCTCTCTGCGAACGTCTGACCCTTGGCCATCAGGAAAAGGGTCAAGGCTTCGTGGCGGCGCCGGTCTTGGGCCGCCCCGAAATGGCGGCGGCCGGCAAGCTGTTCGTGATCGCCGCCGGAGCGCCGGAGCGCATTGCCGCCTGCGAGCCGCTATTCCAGGCGATCGGCCAGCGCAGCTTTGTCATGGGAACGGCCCCGAAAGACGCCAGTATCGTCAAGCTGAGCGCCAATTTCCTGATTGCGTCGGTGATCGAATCGCTGGGCGAAGCGATCGCGCTGGTCGGCAAGGCCGGCATCGACCGGCACCGTTTTGTCGAGATGCTGACCGCCACCTTGTTCACCGCCCCAGTCTACCGGACTTACGGTGACCTCATCGTCGGCGACCAGTTCAGTCCGGCCGGATTCGCCGCTGAACTGGGCCACAAGGACATTCGCCTGGCCCTCGCCGCCGCCGAGGATTTGCGCGTGCCGATGCCGCTCGCCAGCCTGCTGCGCGACCGTTTCCTGGCGCTGCTGGCGCAAGGCGGCGCGCTGCTGGACTGGTCGGCGATCGGCCAATTGGCAGCGATCGATTCGGGGCAGACGACGCTGAACAAGGGTGGCAAGGCCGGGACTCTAGGGCTGTGATTGCGCGCGCACCGCGCGATTGATGTTCCACATCAGGATCAGGCCGATTACAGCCGTCGTCATCACGATATAGCCGAGCCAGTTGAAATTCTGCAGCGGGCCGTCGCCATTTTCGATGACGACGCACCCGGCAATGACCGAGGCAATGCCACCGGACAGCTGCTGCAGCGAAGCGCCGATAGCGTTGAACGACCCGCGCCTGGTGATGTCGGGCACTGCCGACAAGAGCGCTTGCGCCGGTATCATCCGCGAGAAGATGGCGACGAACATCAGCACATTGACGATGATCACCACAAACAGCGGGACCGCGCCGAGATTGGTCCATACTGCCACCATGACGATGGTCAGTGCGGTGCCAAAGAAAAAGGTCCGAATCTTGCCGAAGCGGTCGCTCGCCTTGCCGATGATCGGCCCGGCAAAAACCGCACAGAGCCCGGTAACCAGATAGATGGTCGGCAGATCCGTCAGGGACAGTCCGACATTATGAACGATAAAGGCACTGCCGAACGGCATCAGCATATAGCCTCCGGTGGCCAACAGCGCGGTCGCAGCAAAGGATAGCCAATATCTCGGTTCAAACACCGTCCGCGTCAGATGTCCCCAGGGACTGTCTTTCTGCTTGAGCGCCATATGCAGGGCGACCGGTTTCATCGCGACCATGATGACGATGCAGGCGGGAATGGCGATGGCGATGATTGCGATGAACGGGAAGTGCCAGTTCCATCGCGTGGCGAAATAGATCCCGGCCGGCAGGCCGAGAACCTGGGACGCGGCAAAGGCGGTCTGGATGAACCCCATGACGCGGCCGCGCATTTCCAGCGGGAACAAGTCGGTGGCAATCGCCAGCACCACGGAACCGATCACGCCGCCGAACAGTCCGGTGACAATGCGCGCCAGCACCAGAGAATGGTAGCTGCCGGCCAGCGCACAGAGCGTCGTGCCGAGAATGAATCCGCCATAAAAGAACAGCAACAGGCGCTTGCGATCGAAGCGATCGGCGAAGCCGGCCGCCAACAGCCCCGAGACGGCAGCGCTGAAGGCATAGGACGACACAGCCCAGCCGAATTGGCGCGGCGTGATCTGCAGGGCCGGCATGACGATCGCACCCAAAGGCGAGATGATCATGAAATCCAGGATGAGGGTGAATTGCAGGAAAGCGAGAATAGCGATGACGAATTTCTGATAACGGGTGAATGTCGGTTGCAAAGGCCTCACTTGGTCGATTGCTTGTGCGGCGTCCATCTTCTCCACCCCCCGTTTTGCACAGCCCTTCGGTCTATCGCCTCAAAGAGATTGTGAAAATACCCGATTTCGACAAGATCGCCTGCCGTATAAAAACCGTCGCGACGGTGATTTCGACCAAGCGGACCCCGACTCGCCGGTCGCGCGCCGTGACGCCGGCCGTGCCGATCCTGCCCACCCTCATTGCTTGCGGGGCCGTTTCATCCGCCCGACCCGCTCGCCTTCCTTGCGTTCGACGAACAGCTTGCCGGCCTGCAGGGCGGCGGCCCGGCTGATATAGGTTCCGCACTCGAAGCGCTGGCCGTCGAGGGTCACGGTAAGGCTGAATTTTTGCGGACCGATCGCGTCGATTTGGGTCGATGCACGGAGTCCTTCCAGCTTTGCCATGATATCGCCCTCCTCTCTGACTTGCCGTGACCCATCCTAGCCCGTTTCACGCCCGCAGCAGACCGTGCAGTCTGGCGCAGGGGATATGATGTGACCAGCCAATACGACGTCATCACCGCTCTCACCCTCACCAACGGCTTGGGCACGGCCTATGTTGCCACGCTCAGTGACACGGGCATCGCGGTCGGCAGGTACAACGGAATCAGCATTCCCGACGCCGTCCTCTTTGAATTGACCTTGCCGCCTTCGTTTCTGGCCGGCGTCCGACCGGTCGGGATTGCCGCGGCGTCCTCCCATCTCGACACTCTGGGCTGAACCGAGAGAATCGGCGCTTGACATGCAAGTGATCGCTTGCCTATCATTCATGCAATAAATTACTTGCATATAGCCAACCATGACAGAGCGTTTCGATGACACTGACTTGCTGTTCAAAGCGCTCGCCGATCCCAGCCGGCGCATGCTGCTGGATTTGCTGCACACACATGACGGCCGCACCCTCAACGATCTGTGCAAGCCGCTGGACATGACGCGGCAGGGTGTGACGCAGCATCTCGGCGTACTGGAATCCGCCAATTTGGTGGTTACCCTTTGGCGCGGCCGCGAGAAGCTACACTTCCTCAATCCGGTGCCGCTGCAGGAAATCTATGAACGTTGGATTGCCAAATTCGAAAAACCGCGCCTCAAAGCGCTGACCGAGCTGAAACACCGACTGGAGAACAGTGATGGCTAGATCGATTTT
>Ga0302319_10002759_pt1 | contig 37425 bp, 34 predicted proteins | sample Bog_T0_2_FD_203319 | JGI IMG/M metagenome (GOLD analysis project Ga0302319, IMG submission 203319) | Peat permafrost microbial communities from Stordalen Mire near Abisko, Sweden - Bog_T0_2 | ecosystem: Environmental > Terrestrial > Soil > Wetlands > Peat | place: Sweden: Abisko, Stordalen Mire... | reverse complement strand
ATGGTGTTGAGGACACCGCGCCCGGCCAGTTTGAGGAAGGGCAAGCGCAAGCCCTCCTGATGGATTTCCACCGCCGCCAGGGAGTTGCTGCCGGGGACGAGACCACCCACATCGACATGGTGCGCGATGGTCGCGGCCCAGGCGCAGAGGCGCTGCGCCGCGAACACGGGCCGTATGACGTAGATGTCCGGCAAGTGTTGACCGCTCGCGAGGTAGGGATCGTTGGCGATGAAGACGTCGCCCGGCTCGATGCGACCCGCGTATTGGCGGATGAGGTGGCGCATCGCATCGTAAAAGCTGCCGAGATGCATCGGCGTCGTCAACCCTTGCGCCAGATTCAAGCCCTCGGCATCGCAGATTGCCGTCGAGAAATCCATGGCGTCGCGGACGATCGGCGAGTGCGCGGTGCGCATCAGGATCAGCGCCATCTGATCGGCACCGGATTCGAAGGCGTTGCGAAACACTTCGAGCAAAATCGGATCGATGGTCAACGGCGCGTGCACGCTCATGTGGTTACTCTCCGCTCAACGCCATCACGATGTTGCCGAACCGGTCGCGCAGCGCCGTCGCCTGCGGCGGCACGACGGTGGTTCCCTCGTACTCCTCGACGATCAGGGGTCCGGGGCGCGGCGCGGCGTGGAGGGCTTCACGATCGATGACCGGCGTATCGAGGAGCCCGTACCGGCCGCCAAAGTACGCCGGCCGCGACGGCTCGCGCAAGGCGCGGTGGGGTGCGGGGCGCGAGCGGGTGACGTGCCCGGCTGCCGGTGATGGCACGGCGGCGACGACCCGCAAGGCGACGAACTCGAGACGAGCCCCTGGCAGCGCCTGACCATAGGTGCGACGGTACTCGGCCTCGAATGCCGCGCGCAGGTCGGCGGCCGCGTCGGCGCTCTTGGCCAAGCCGTGCGACAGCTCGATCGACAACTCGAAGCCCTGGCCGGCATAACGCAGCGCGGCGCGGCGGCGCACCACCGCGACTTGGGAGCCGCCCAGACCCGCGTTGCCGCCGAGATCGGCGCGCACCTGCCGCTCGAGCGACGCGCAGCGTGTCAACGCTTGCGCCACGGTGTCTTGGTGCAAAGGACGCAGAAACGCCGCCGAACGCGTGGCTTCGCGGTCCGCGCACAACAGGCCGAACGCGCTGAACACACCGGCGGCCGGCGGCACCAGCACGTGGCGGATTTGCAAATCGAGGGCGAGACTGCCGGCGTGAATACCGCCGTTGCCGCCAAATGCAAACAAACTGAACTCGCGCGGATCGCGTCCCCGATAGGTCGACACGGCTTTCACCGCACGGGACATGGTGACGGTCGCCAGCCGGTGGATGCCGAAGGCGGCGTCCAACAGTCCCAACCCCAGGCGGTTCGCGATCGTCGCGACCGCGGCGCGGGCCAACTCCGGTTTGATGGCGACGCTGCCGCCCGCGAGACCCAGCGGACTGACGTAGCCGAGCACCACATTCGCATCCGTCACGGTCGCGTCGCCACCGCCCAGCGCGTAGCAAGCCGGCCCCGGCCTGGCGCCGGCGCTGTCCGGGCCCACCTTCAGGGAATTGCCGGCGTCGATGCGCACGACACTGCCGCCGCCGGCACCGACTTCCGAGACATCGATGACGGGCAGCTTGATCGCGTAGCCGCCCCCCTTGGCGAGGCCGCTGCTCATGGAAATACCGCCGCCCACCTCGTATTCATCCGTGGCGGCTATTTCGCCCGCATCGATCAGCGATGCCTTGGCCGTGGTGCCGCCCATGTCGAAAGTGATCACACTTTGGCAGCCGGCGCGTGCGGCCACTCGCGCGGCCCCGACCACACCCGCCGCGGGACCGCTCTCGACGACGATCACCGGACGGTCGAGCACCTGCCGGACGTCGATCGTGCCACCGCTCGATTGCATCATGACCAGCGGCGCGGTGATCCCAGCCGACGTCAGGCGTTGCTGCAAGGAGCGCAGATAGCGTGACACGAGGGGACCGACGTAGGCATTCACCACCGTCGTACTGGTGCGCTCGTACTCGCGGACTTCAGGCAGCACGTCGCTCGACACGGTCACGAAACACGTGGGCAGCGCCGCGCGCAGCACCGCGGCGATTCGCTGTTCGTGTGCGGGATTCGCGTAGGCATGCAGCAGCGTGACCGCGACCGCCTCGAACCGGGCCGCGGCGAGGACCGCTGCCAGCGCATGAATCTCGCCATCGTCCATCGGCCTCACCACGGCCCCGCGTGCGTCCAGACGTTCGTGTACCTCATAGCGGTGCCGCCGCGGCACCAAGGGTGGCGGTTTTTCGTAGAGCGGTTCATAGAGGCGGGGCACGCGGATGCGCCGCAGTTCGAGCACATCGCGAAATCCCGCCGTGGTCACGAGCGCCGTGCGCGCGCCCTTGCCTTCCAGGATGGCATTGGTGGCGACCGTGGAGGCATGGCTCACCTCGACGAAATCCTCGGGGCCGATGCCGCAATCGCGGGCGAGGAGTTCGATGCCCTCGAGCACGCCGCGCGCGTAATCGTCCGGTGTCGAGGGAACCTTGCAAGTCGCGAGTTCACCGTCGGCCGACAGGCATGCGATGTCGGTGAAGGTGCCCCCCACATCCGCGGCCACACGCAGCGTCGCCGCCATCAACTGCACCGATACTTGGCGAGGCGCTCCTCATCGACCTCGATGCCGAGCCCCGGCCGGATGAGCGGCAGGAGGGCACCACCCCGGACCTTGAAGGCCTGTGCCGCCACGTCGTCCTCGAAGTAGCGGCCCGCCACGGCGTAGGGATGCGAGCCGCGCGGTGCGTTGATGGGGATGACCGAGGCCAGCGAGACCGCCGGATGCGACAGGACGAAGTGGATGTTGGCGGCATTGCCGATCGCCGACTCGATGGAACCATTGACGTCGCAGGGCATGCGCTGTGCCTCGGCCACCGCGGCGACGGCCCGCGCGCCCGCGAAGCCGCCCGCCTTCGCGAGATAAATCGACAGGCAATCGGCGGCGCGACGCTGCACCACCTCGAGCGCGTCGACGACATCCCAGCAGGACTCATCCGCGATGATGGGTATGCGTGCATGCGCGGTCACCTCGGCGAGGTAGGTCAACCCCATGGTCGGCTGCTCGACGAGATCGACCCCGGCATCGGTCAACCGGTCCACCACCGCGCGGGCCGCCTTTGCAGCCCCGTAGCCTTGATTGGCGTCGAGGCGCAGGGTGACTTCGGCGCCCAGTTCGCGGCGCAAGGTACGCACGAGCCGAATGTCGCGCTCCGCGTTGATCCCGCCCTTGATCTGCAAGGTGTGCACGCCGTCGGCGGCGGCGGCAACGCCCTCCGCGGCGGCATCCGCCTCCGCCATCAAGCCGATCATGTGCGCAACCGGAACGGAGTCGCGGACCTTGCCGCCGAGCAGTCGATAAATCGGCTGACCCACGCTCTTGCCCCAGAGGTCGTGCAGCGCGATGTCCACCGCGCACTTGGCGTACGGGTTGCCTACCGCCAAGCGATCCATGGTCTGTCGGGCGGCGTTCACCGCGGTCGGGTCGCTCCCCAGCAGCGCCGGGGCGAAGATCTGGTTCACCATGCTGATGACGGTCGCCACGGTTTCCCCGGAGCGCCGGCCGAAATCCCCGCCCCAATCGGGCAGCGGCGTTGCCTCGCCATAGCCGACCAGCCCGTCGTCGGTGCCGATGCGAATCAGAACGAAATTGCCCAATTCCGCGTTGAGGCCGGCCCACTTGAAACTCCGCCGAATCGGCAGACGGAAAGCGAACGCGTCAATCGCTTGGATTTTCATCTTCCCCATGCTAGCGGCAGGATGAGCGGTTTCCAACAAATTTTTCTTAAAAGAAAATTCGGCAGGCCAGTGCGCGCGCGCGGGATCACTCCTTGGCGGTTTCCACGGGACGCACCGAGGAATTCATGACATGCGAGATATCAGCCGGCGCGCCGGGATCATGCGACACCGACAAGACGCGCGCGGCGTCCGGGCTCACCGAGATGTACAGATGCCGCATGCTGCTGTCGAAGTAGGCACTTTCGCCGCAGTCGAGCCGGAACGGCGCGTAATGCTCGCTGTGGACCTCGATGGCGCCGCAGAGCACGTAGACGAATTCCTCGCCACGGTGCTGGCTCCAGTGGTCGAACTCCTCGACCGCGCGGGCGTGCACGAGAATCTCCAATGGAACCATGGCCTTACGCGATAGCTCCGAGGAATGAGCGCGATAATCGTACTGCCCGCTGGTGAACAAATCGCCCTCGTCGCGACGCGTCGTGGTCTTGCGTCCCGAGACCACGCTCTTGGCGCCGGGGCGGACGAAATCCTCGATGGTCACGCCCAATCCGTCGCAAATGCGCTTGATGATGTCGAAGGACGGCGAGATCTGGCTGTTCTCGATCTTCGATAGATTCGAGATCGAGACGCCGGTGGCGCGGCTCACCTCCGCCAGCGTCTGATCGAGCGTGCGGCGAATTTCCTTGAGTCTCAAGCCGATCTGATCCGGTTCCATCGTTTCCCGTCCCTTACAGTCCCGACCATGGCGCGGCGCCATCCAGCGCACCATTTTCTCATAAGAAATATGTGTTAGTTTGCCGAAAATGAGTGCAAGCGTCCCCGGCTTTCCGAGCGCGACCGCGGGCGCGACCGCGGTTCGACGGCTGTTCGTGCTGTTGTGCGGGTTCGAGATCCTGCCGAAGAGCATTTCCACCCGCGATCGCGGCCGGCGCTTCATCCTGAGTGAACCGGTGTGCGCCTACCTGCTCGACACCACGACGGGATGGGTGCTGCTGGACGCCGGACTCAATCCGGCGAACGGCCGCGATGCGACGCGGATGCAGGAGCGGTTCTGGCGCCACGGGATGACCGCCCCGGTGATTCGGGACATGCATCTATTGGAACGACAACTCGCCGAACTGGGGGTACGCTTCGCCGATATTGGCCACGTCATCCTGTCGCATCTGCATTACGATCACTGCGGCGACCTGCGGCATTTCACGCATGCGCGCATCTCGGTCCAGCGCCGCGAATACGACCACGCGTTCGGCGCGCAGGCCGGCATGGCCTATTTCCGCGACGAGTACGACGACCCCCGCCTGCAATGGGACCTGCGCGACGGCGATTGGGAGGCCATGCCGGGGCTGTGCCTGCTCGATACCCGGGGACACACGCACGGCCACCAGTCAGCGCTGGTGTCGCTGCCCCAGACCGGCGCCGTTCTGCTCCCGTTCGATGCGGCCGACCTGCAGGAAAATCTCACGGAGGAGATCATCCCCGGCGAGTGCTGCGATGACGGCGCGGCGCTTCAGGCGATCCAGCGGCTGAAGGCGACCGCGCAGGAATTCAATGCCACCACGCTGTTGTTTCACGATCCGGTGGCGATTCAGTCCATGCGGCTGGCGCCGGAGGGGTATGGCTAGGCCGTACCGGATGCGATCATTCGGCGGCCGCTTGGGTGACCGTTTCCAGCAGTCGTTTTAATGCGCCAACGTTTGCGTCCACAGCGGAACCGAGGTGGTGTCGCCGGGCGAACCACACGGGATCATCGTAAGTGAGCCAGTTCCTCCCGTCCGCGTCCTGCCATGCCAAGACTTTCAGCGGCAGGTCGATGCCGACGGTTTGATTGGATTGCATCAAGGGCGTCCCGCCCCGGGGATTACCGAAGATCAACAGCTCGGTGGGGCCGAGGGGCATGGCGACCGACGCGGCCCCCGCGGCATGGTCGATGCGCGCGAAGATCGTCATGTCCTTTGCCTCGAGAGCCTGCTGCAACCGAGCGAGAGTTTCGGCAACCGTGTGGTTGCTTGCGATTGTCAGCAGCCCATCGTCAGACACGGCGCTCGCCTACAGTTGCCTACAGGTAAAGAATCGTTGCCGTCGCAATACAACCGTACAATACAACGGCGTCTCCGTTGGGACAATGTGCCGTTTCGCGGCCATCGTATCCGGCCCGATTCCCCGGAGGCGTTTTTCGATGCTGATGTTGGCTGAATCACTGGGTTGTGAATCCCTGCAGACGTGGGCTCGCAGCGGCGTCTACCGATCGACTGGAGCGGCATTGTCGAACATCATCGAGCGAGGTTCCGATGAAACGGGACTCTCAATCCAGGCGCTGCCCGGCTTCGTACTGAGCGCATCGATCGAGGGCGGGCTCGAATACCTCAGTCCGGACATTCTGCGCTACACGGGCAAGTTGCTTCAGGACATCCAATCCGATTGGTCCGCGTGCGTGCACCCCGACGACGTGGAGCGCTGCCGGAATCTTTGGGAGCAGCTGCGTGCGTCCGCCGAGAGCATCGACGGCGAGGTTCGATTGCGCCGCCATGACGGCTCGTATCGCTGGTTCCGTGGCGTGCTGCGATCGATCCGCGATGGCGCGGATCGGGCCATCCGCTGCTGTGCGGTCGCGTGGGATGTGGAGGATCGGGTCCGGGCACAGCAGGCCCTCGAGTCGCAGGCACAACGGCTGCGACTGATCGTCGATACGATTCCGGGCTCCGTGTGGCACGTAGGGGCCGAGGGCCTGGAATTTCTGAACCGCTTCACGACCGAGTACACAGGCAAACGGCCCGATGAGTTGATCGACCCCGGTTGGCAGGGCGTTCTGCACCCGGACGACATCGAGCATTTCCGCAACAGCTGGCTGCAGACGGTCCACCAGGGGACGCCGCTCTCCATCGAATTTCGCCTGCGACGGCACGACGGCGTGTTTCGCTGGTTCCGCACCCAGGGTACGGAGATACGAGGGGAGGGCGGCCGTGTCACGGGCTGGGTCGGCGTCGATATCGACATCGACGACGCCCGGAAACTGCAGGATGCGCTGCGAGAATACCAACGCAAGCTGGCACGCGCGGCTCAGCTCGCGACCTTGGGTGAATTGTCGGCATCGATCGCACACGAGATCAATCAGCCGTTGACGGCCATTGGCGCCAATGCACAGGCCTGCCAAGGCTGGCTGTCAAAAAGCCCGGCGGCCGTGGACAAGGCTCGTGCGAGCATGGCGAGCATCATTCAGGACGTGAACGGGGCGGCGGTCGTGGTCAAGCGCATTCGGGCGCTCTTCAAGGAATCCGCGCCGATGAAGACGCTGCTCAACGTCAATGGGCTCATCGAGGAAGTCGTCGCCTTCATGCACCACGAACTCGAGCGGCGCAGCATCCCCGTCGAACTGCAATTGCAGAGCGAGCCGCCGCTCACACTGGCCGACCGGGTGCAAATCCAACAGGTACTGGTGAATCTCCTGCAGAACGCGGCGGATGCACTCGAGCGCAGCGGGGAGGCGCCGAGAACGCTGCTGATTCGCTCGCGCGCGGAGGCTGCCGACGTGGTGGTCGAGGTCTGCGACAACGGTGTCGGATTCGACGATGCGGAGCGGTTATTCGATGCATTCTTCACGACCAAGGAAGAGGGTCTGGGCATGGGTTTGGCGATCTGCCGCTCGATCATCGAGACGCATGCCGGCACGATCTGGGCCGCGCACAACGAGCCCCACGGAGCGATATTTGGTTTCGCATTGCCGCTCGTCTCACCCATGCGCCCGGCGGCCTGCTGAAGGTGCCTGACGTTGTACGCTTCACTACAAGCGGTCGTCGCGGTCGTGGACGATGATCCGCGCGTGCTGCAGTCGCTGGAGAACCTGTTGGAGTCCTCGGGCTACGCCGTGCGCAGCTATGCTTCGGCCGCCGCGTTCCTCGAGGATCCGGTGCTGAGCGAGGTCGATTGTCTCATCGTCGACGTGGGAATGCCGGTGATGGACGGTGTGGAACTGCAGCGGCTCGCGGCGCTGAAATATCCCAATCTGCCAGTGATGCTCATCACGGGTCGGCACGAACTCGGGCCCGCCGGCGCCACGGGCGCGAACAATCGTGGCGTTTTCCTGAAACCCTTCGACGGCCTGGAGTTGGTCCAGGCCGTGGCCGTCGCCATCCAAGATGCGCGCGGCGCCGGCCGCCGGCGTGACAGTCGGGTGTCCCCCGCCTCAGAATGAAACCTTGGCCCGCAAACCGATGGTTCGCGGCCGCCCCAGGTACAGGGCATCGCCCGGCTGGAACGGCGCGTAGCCGTTGGGACTGATTGCGGATACGATGCGTCCGTTGGTCAGATTCTGGGCGTAGAGAGACCATTCCGTGAGGGCGATGACCCAGGTCGCCGCGGCGTTCAACACCCGCGTGGCCGGGATCGTGCGATAGAGGCTGCTCGCGGTGTCGAATTCCGTGCCAACCTCGCCGCGATAGTTGTAATCGGCCGCGAGCGCCAGATGCCCCGTCGGCAGGCCGAGCTCGTAGGCACCATCCAGCGTCGCGATGGTGCGCGGAAAATACGGCACGCGCGCGCCATCCGGCGCATCGAGGTCCGGAATCGCGCCGCTGGCAAGCGCATCGGTGAAACTCGCGCTGAATCCCACGGTCAAGGCGTGCGACAAACGGAAGCGGCTCTCCCATTCGAGCCCGGTGCTGCGCACGCCGCCGGCGTTCTCCACGAAAGTGTAACCGCAGGCGAGATCGTGCGGCGTCTGCACAGCCGACCATCGCGTGTAGAACGCCGTGGCATTCAAAATCAGGCGCCGCTGGTCTAGTTCCAGGCGCTGCCCGAGCGAATAGGTCCACAGATGATCCGGCCCGTAGGTCGCCGGTGTCCCGGTCAATCCCTGCGCCGCCAGCGCGGCCCCGCAAAAGCCCGCGGGCACCGGCTGGTTGATGCCGCCGAAGCGAAAACCCCGCGCCGCTTCGACGTACACGGTGCTGTCGCTCGTGATGTGATACGAGGCGTTGAAGCGCGGATTGACGCCGTTCTCGGTGCCGTTGCCGGAGGCGGTCTCCGGCTCGCCCGGCGCCAGCGCACCTGAAATGCCGCCGGCGTAAAGGGCGAAGGATTGTTGCCAGTGGAAGTCGCGCAGTCCGGCGATCAGTTCCCAGTGCTCGGTCGGGAGGTAGTTGATCTCGCCGAAGAGCGCGAGTTGCAGAGTCGTGGGGGTCTGGCGTCCGGAGTACTGGTCGTTCGGCTCGTAGGCGCCGTAGTCGAGCGAATTGATGTCGAGGGCGGCGTCGAGCCCGCTGGTGGGGATGTCGATGATCTCCACGCGGCGCTGGTGCTCCAGGTACAACCCTCCCTGCCACTTCCATGGCGCTGTCCGTTGCGACGAGAGGCGCAATTCCTGCGAAAAGGCTTCGAGACGGTTATCGATGTTCACGCTGGACCGGGTCGTCTGCGGCAGTCCGAAATAGTACGCGTCGCCGTACTGAAAGCCGGCGACGCTGGTGATGTGCCGATCGACGTAGGAAGTCGAGGAGAGCACGTCGAACGCGGGCGCACCGAAGTGCGCCGAGACGTTGAACAGCTCCAGCCGGTCCTGATAGAACTCGGGTGTGTCGTCGTCGAATTCAAACGGGCCCAGGCCGCTGTATGCATCGTTGTGGCCGCCGGTGCGCACGGAGCCGTAGAGATAGCTGGCGTCGACCGTGAACGGACCGCCGTCATCGAGCCGCAACGCGGCGCGCACCTGCGTGTTGTCCTGCCAATTGGCGTCATGCACGCCGGTGCCGAGGTTGTCGATATAGCCCCCGGCCCGCCCGTCATGGACGCTCACGCGAAGTGCCAGGGCGTCGTCAATCACCGGTGCATTCAGCATGGCCCGAATGCTGCGGCTGCCCGCTCCGCCCGCGGTGGCCGCGGCCGAGGTCTCGACGGTTCCGCCGAACTCGGTGGTATTCGGCTTCTGCGTGATGTAGCGGATGGTTCCGGCCATGGCGCCGGCACCGTAGAGGGTGCCCTGGGGGCCGCGGATGACCTCGATGCGTTGCAGATCGAACACCCGCAGATCGGGCGTCGCGCCGGCGAGCGATATGGGCACGTCATCCAGATACACGGAGACCAGCGGCTGCGTCTCGACATTCGAGGGGTCGGGGATGCCCTGGGAGTTGATGCCGCGGATCACGATGCTGTTTTGGCCTCCACCCAACTCGAGTACGGCGATGCCGGGGAGTCGCCGCGCCATGTCCGCCAGACTCTCAATCCCTTCACGCTCGAGGCTGTCCGTGCCCTGCACCGTGACCGCGGCAGGCACCGATTGCAGCGACTGGTCGCCGACCCGGACGGCGCTGACCAGGATCTCCCGCAGATCATCATCCATCGCAGCGGCCACGGGCGCGAAACACAGGGTACCCATCCACCAGAGCGGGCAGACGGCGAGCAACCGGATTCGCCGCGTGGGCGGTACACCGCCAATCGTCAGGTTCAAAATAAAGACGCCCCGTTCAAGACGCAATGTACCGGTCCGACGATACTGGCGTCGGTCAGCCCTCCACTCAGCTCACGGTGATGCATTGGGATATCACACGATCGTCATCAAGGTCAATGTGATGTGCCCGAGCGTGAACACGCGATGACGGCCACAGTCGAATCCGAGAAAGCGCCGCAAAACGCGCAGAATTTTCTGGGCGTGAAGTTTCAGGTCGTTGCGGTCAGTCCGGCGAACTCGAGGACGCCTTTGCAGATCGTCTGCTTCTTCGAGTGGACCCGCAATGCCGTCATGGCCGGAGGCTCGGGCGAATTGAATGATCGCCTGGACGGAGTACTCCGTTCGATCAGGGCGGAACATGGCTTCAGGGGCGAAGAATTCGAATCGCTGCTGATCGTTCCGCGCCCTCACAAGGTTGCTCCCGAGCGCATCCTGCTGTTCGGACTCGGCGACCCGGAGACCCTATCGGCCGAACGATTGATTCGAATTGGCCGGATGGCCGTATTCGAAGCGACGCTCGCGGGCGTGCCTGCCTTCGCGTTCGCGCCGGACATCAAGGATGCCGGTGTGACCTTTCAAGGCGGCGAGGTCTCCGATCTGTTGATCAGCGGCATGATCGATGCGCTGCGCACGCAGGCGCGGCTCGAGGCTTTGGGGATTGCCGAGCCGCAACGACTCAGGGAAATTACGCTGCTCGCAGGTCACGAGCACCTGCATAACTCCCAGGCAGGTCTCGAGCACGCCTTGAAAACGGCTGAAGGTTCCACGCCGGTCGGAACGCCGGATTGACGCTTACCGGGGGACGAATGACCAACACTGTCGAAGCCGAAGAATTCCGACTGCTGGACTCCGAAGGCAGGCTCCGGGCGCGCCTGGGTTTCGACGGCGCCTCATCCGTCAGTCTGCAAATCCATGATATCGCGGGCGGCGCCCCCAGAGTGGATATCAGCGTGGATGCGATCGGTTGCCACGTGCTGCTGGCAAACCCTGCGAGGCAGCAGACCTATCTCTTCCTCAAGGACAGCGGGGCGACCGGACTGGTCCTGACCGATGTGGTGCACGAGCGGCGGGCCCACTTCATGCTGAGCCCCGATGGACGGGTGGAAGTGAGTGTGGCTGGCACGGCGGGAGCGACCGGGAGCGGCAGCGGAACGACGTGACTCCAGATCCGCTACGTCGGTCGGAGCATGTCGCGCGCATACGCGAGTCCGATGCCGTAACCGCCGCCATGGGTTTCCACGATGCTACGGGAGCCGTCGTAGGTCTCGTGGCGCGTCCAGTCGCGCTGCAGTTCGAGCAGCAACTGGATCCAGGAAGTCATTCGTGCCCCGGCCGCCTCCATTCGCCGCAGCGCGAGCTCGTGACTCACACCGGTCAATCCGCCGCACGCGTCGCCGACCACGAACACTTCGTAGCCTGCGGCCAACGCCGATAGGACGGCGAAGGATACGCAGCCCTCCGTCAGCAGCCCGGACACCAGCAGACGCCGGCGTCCCGTCGCCAGCACGGCGGCCCGGGCTGCCTCGTCCTCCCAGACATTCATGTTATGGCGTTCGATCGACTTGCTGCCGGGGAGCACCGCCTGAACGGGTGGCAGCAGCGGCCCGCTATACACCTTGCTCGCCGAGGTCGATACGACGACGGGCATCTTGAAGTTGATCGCCGTCCGCGCCAAGGCAACCGTATTGCCGAGCAGTACCTGCCGGTCCGTCGAACCCACTCCAAAGGCCAGTCCCGCCTGCTGATCGATGAGCAGCAGTGCACATCCGTCAGGCGTCAGCAACGGATTGACTTCACTCAATGCAGGTTCCTCATCACCGTACTTTCTCATACGGCGGCCGGGGACTTCTTGAACGATCGCGCCGTCTTCAGAATATTCCTGCTGTAGACAAAGTGTGTCCATGCAATCCGCGCCGCGGGCCCAAGCGTCAGACTCCACTCTGGTCGGGTCGACAGCACCTGGCCGTCACGAGGAGCTTCAGTGAACAGCGCAGCCGCCCCCGATTTGATCCTGCACAATGGGCTGATCACGACGCTCGATCCCGCGAATCCCGCGGCTGATACCGTGGCCATCCGGGATGGCCGATTCACCCACGTGGGCCTCGCCAATCGGATCATGCCGCTGGCGGGACCGCACACGCGGGTGATCGATCTGAGAGGCGGGCGCGTGCTGCCGGGGCTAAACGACAACCATATTCACATCATCAGAGGCGGGCTCAACTTCAACATGGAACTGCGTTGGGACGGAGTTCGCAGCCTGGCCGACGCGATGAACATGCTGAAACGCCAGGTAGCGGTGACGCCTCCGCCCCAGTGGATTCGCGTGGTTGGCGGATTCACGGCGCATCAGTTCATCGAGAAGCGCCTGCCGAGCATTGCGGAATTGAATGCGGCTGCCCCGGAAACCCCGGTGTTTTTGCTGCACTTATACGATCGGGCGCTTTTGAATGCGGCGGCACTCCGCGCCGTGGGATATACCAAGGAGACGCCGGATCCCGCCGGCGGCGAGATCGTCCGGGATTCAAATGGCAATCCCACGGGCCTGCTGCTCGCCAGACCGAATGCGGGAATTCTGTACGCCACCCTGGCGATGGGACCCAAGCTGCCCTTCGAGTACCAGCTCAACTCCACCCGCCACTTCATGCGTGAGCTGAACCGGCTGGGTGTCACGAGTGCGATCGATGCCGGCGGCGGCTTTCAGAATTACCCGGATGACTACGCTGTGATTCAAAAGCTGGCCGGCGACGGTCTGCTCACGGTGCGGCTTGCATACAATCTGTTCACGCAAAAGCCCAAGGAGGAACGGGAGGATTTTCTTCGCTGGACGCAAGCCTCAAAATACAAGCAAGGCGATGATTACTTCCGGCATAACGGCGCCGGGGAAATGCTGGTGTTTTCGGCGGCCGACTTCGAGGATTTTCGGGAGCCCCGGCCCGACATGCCTCCTCAGATGCAAACCGAGCTTCATGGGGTCATTCGCCTGCTCGCCGAGAATCGCTGGCCGTGGCGGCTGCATGCGACCTACGATGAGACCATCCGGCGTGCGCTCGATGTATTCGAGCAGGTCAACCGGGAGGTGCCGCTGCGAGGTCTCCATTGGTTTTTCGATCATGCGGAAACCATTTCGGACGAATCAATCGATCGCGTCGCGGCCTTGGGCGGCGGCATTGCGGTTCAGCACCGCATGGCTTACCAGGGCGAGTATTTCGTCGAGCGATACGGCGCCGCCGCGGCAGAAGCGACACCGCCGATCGCAAAGATGCTCGGGCGCGGTATCAAGGTCTCCGCCGGCACCGATGCCACGCGGGTTGCCTCGTACAATCCCTGGGTCTCGCTCGCGTGGCTCATTACCGGCAAAACGGTCGGGGGCCTCAGCCTCTATCCACGGCGCAATTGTCTCGACCGGGAAGCCGCGCTGCGGATGTGGACGGAGAACGTCACCTGGTTCTCCGACGAGGAGGGGAAAAAAGGTCGCATCGTCGCCGGCCAGCTTGCCGACCTCGTCGTGCCGGATCGCGATTTTTTCACCTGCCCGGAAGATGACATCGCAGACATCAAGGCACGACTCACCCTCGTCGGTGGAAAGATCGTCTACGGCGCGGGTGAATTCGCCGCTTATGATGAGAACGCACCGCCGCCGCCAATGCCGGACTGGTCGCCGGTGCGCCGTTATGGCGGTTACGCCGGATGGGCGCGCACCGAGGCGGCGATCGCGACCAGCGTTGCGGCTTGCGGATGCGCGCACAGCATCGCGAAAGCCAGGACCCCCGTTCTGCCGATCGCGGACCTGAAATCCTTCTGGGGTGCGCTCGGTTGCGCCTGCTGGGCGGTGTAGCCATGCGACTCAGTGCCGCGGTGATCGCCGCCAGCGTCGCATTGGCGCCGGGTTTGGGGATCTCCGCGGCCGCGCCTGACCACGTTGCAAAGCCTGCAAACTGGGCGGTGGGACCCCAGTATGACTCCACGCATGTCTACGTCGCCCCCGAGGACCTCGATCGGTTCGTTGCAAGCTTCGTCGCAACCTTTGGCGGCACGGCATCGAAAGGGGGCGTCACGTCGGTGACACCGACGCCCAGCGAAACCGTGCTGCGATTCATCCTCTCGCCGGTAGGCACCTTGTCCGTATTCGGCTTCAAGACCCCCATACCCTATCCCTTCGGAGCAGAAAGGACCGGATATCTCGTGGTTGATCTGGACGCGGCGGTGCGCGCGGCCCAGGCCGATGGCGCCGACGTCATCGTCGCGTCATTTCCGGATCCCATCGGACGGGACGTGGTAATCCAGTGGCCGGGTGGCATCAACATGCAGTTGTATGTCCATACGACGCCGCCGTCGTACGCGAAGCTGCAGACCGTCCCAGAAAACCGGGTGTATCTCTCGACGGGCAAAGCGGGCGAATTCGTCAAGGATTTCCTGCGCTTCTCCCGGGGAAAAGTGGTGTCGGATGACCCGCATGCGCCCGGTGTGGAGATTGGCCGCCCGTCCGATTCCTATCGATCGGTGCAGATCGAATCCCTGTTTGGCAGGATGAACGTGATCGTCACCGACGGGCACCTGCCGTACCCCTATGGCCGCGAACTGATGGGCTACGAAGTGGGCACTCTGACGGATGCGCTCGACAAGGCAAAAGCGGCCGGGGTGATCGTGGTCGTCGCTCCCTATGCGTCACGGGGTCGCGAGGCGGCCATCGTGCAGTTCCCCGGAGGTTACCTCGCCGAGATTCACGCCTCATCCGGCAAATGACGCCGCAGTGCGATGACGCGTTCCGGGCGCGATCAGCGGCAAAACAGTTAGTGATCTGCCAGTGCATGGCGGCCGTGTTGTTGTGGTCCGGTAGCACGGCTGCCGATGAGGCGGAACAGCCGGCGGCGGAGATTCCCGCACGGCCGTCGATGCTGTTCAACCGCTGGCAGGAGGATTGGTCGGTCCTTGCGGACCCTCGCGTGCCACGGGAGCCGCTCGATGATCTGAAGTACATTCCCCTGTCGGCGGAGGATCCGGAGTCATATCTTTCGTTCGGCGCAAATCTTCGCGAGCGATTCGAAGCCAACAATGCCGCAGCCTTCGGCACCGGGCCAAACCACAACGCCGACTACGACATCAGCCGCTTCGAAGCGTTTGCGAATCTGCGGTTGGGTCCCCAGTTTCAGTTCTTCACCGAACTGCAAAGCGATTATGCCCTGGCCAAGCAAGGATTGACGCCGGTCGATCAGGACCGTCCCGTGGATCTCGAACAGGCCTTCGTTGCGTTGATCGAGCCGGTCGACAGCGGGTTGCTCAAGCTTCGCGTGGGGCGGCAACAGTTCGCCGTTGACCTGCAGCGGTTCATCTCCTTTCGGGACGGCCCCAATGTTCGCCTGTCCTTCGATGCCGCCTGGCTCGATTATGAGCGGGGCCCATGGTCATACATCGCCTTTTACAGCCGGCCGGTGCAAGAACGCGATCTGCGCGCATTCGATGACTACAGCAACAACCAATTCACGTTCGACGGCTTTCGCGTGGAACGGAAGGTGTCGGCATCCGCAGCGGTCTCTGCGTACTACGCGCGATACGCCCAGGATGGCGCCCAGTATTTGGTCGTCAGCGGCAATGAGCGGCGCGACATTCTGGACGTGCACTTCTCAGGAACGAAGCAGTCCGTTGATTGGGATGTCGAAGCGATGAGCCAAACCGGCCGGATCGGCGGCGAGACCATCGAGGCGTGGGGTTTCGGGTCGCTCGCCGGGTACTCGTTGACCGACATCCCGTGGAAGCCGCGTTTCGGAGTTCAGTTGGACGCCGCCAGCGGCGACAAGAATTCCCATGATCATGAACTCAACACGTTCAACCCGCTGTTCCCAAACGGATACTACGTGACTTTGGCGGGATACACCGGCTATGTGAACTTCATCCACCTGAAGCCCTCGGTGACCGTGCATCCAACGAAAGATCTACAGCTGATCACGGCGATCGGGATGCAATGGCGGGAGACCACCGGCGATGCGGTCTACGTGCAGCCCAATATCCCGGTGGCCGGTACGGCCGGTCACCCGGGACGCTATACGGGAACCTATGGGCAGGGACGGATCGAGTACGCCGCGACCCCCCATATTGGGCTGGCTTTGGAAGTGGTGCATTTCCAGCTCGGCAGCGCAATTCACGCGGTCGGCGGCCATGACGGCAATTACGCGGGAGCGCAATTCACATTCGGATGGTAACAGCCCATCGTGGGCACGGAGCCCGCTAGGCTGACGTTACCGCCGGTGGCAGATCGAACACCAGTACTTCCGCGGCCTGGCCTCGAGCAAGCGAGAGCGGGCCGCCATCCGTGATGCGCAGCGCATCGCCGGCGTTGAGCGCCACGCCATTGGCCTCGAGTCGCCCGCGTGCGGCATGCACGTAGATCAGCCGACCGGCTGCGACTTCGAGCGCGGCGTTCTCGGAGCCATCGAACAGTCCGGCGTAAAGCCTGGCGTCCTGATGCATGAGCACCGAGCCCTCAGCCCGATCGGGCGAGACGATCAGGCGCAAACGCCCGCGCTTTTCATGCTCCGCAAAGCGCTTCTCCTCGTACCCCGGGTCGAGGTTGGGCCGGGCGGGCTGAATCCAGATCTGCAGGAAATGCACCGGCTCGAGCGCCGAGGGGTTGAATTCGCTGTGGCGGATCCCGGTTCCCGCGCTCATGCGCTGCACGTCGCCAGGCCGAATCACCGAGCCATTGCCCATGGAATCCTTGTGCGCCAGTTCTCCGTCCAGCACGTAGCTGATGATTTCCATATCGCGATGGCTGTGCGTGCCAAAGCCAGCCCCGGCCGCGACGCGATCCTCGTTGATGACGCGCAACGGCCCGAATTCAACGTGCTCAGGATCGAAGTAATCGGCCAAGGAAAACGTGTGATACGACTTCAACCAGCCATGATCGGCATAGCCCCGCTCATCCCCACGTCGAACTGACTGCATGAGATCCCTCCTGATCCAGGCGACGGTATTCTGATTGGATTTCAACTTACCGAACCTGGCTTCTCCCGGCGATCATGTTCTTCTATTATCACGCCATGGGTTTCCTGTAAATTTTGCGCAGAAGGACCTGATCATGCGAAATGCCGGGGAAATCTCCTACGTCGTAGACGATGAAGCGTGCGTGCGTGATGCGGTCTGCGCCATGTTGGAATCCGCCGAAATCGAGGTGATGGGATTTGATTCCGCCGAAGCCTATCTTCGCCACGCACGCTCGGATCTGGCCGCCTGCCTCATCACCGATCTGCGCATGCCCGGTATCAACGGCCTCGAGCTGCAGCAACGCCTGAGGGCACAGGACAGCCCGCCGATCATATTCATCAGTGGCCGCGGCGACGTGCCCTCCACCGTCCGAGCCATGAAGGCCGGTGCGATCGAATTCCTGACTAAACCGCTCGATTCGAATGCACTCCTGACGGCCGTGATCGGCGCCTTCGCCACCGATCGGGCACAGCGACAACAGCGCGCGGAGCTGAATCAACTGCAACAGCGCCTGTCCCTGCTCAGTCCACGGGAGCGCGAAGTGCTCCCGCTGATCGTGACCGGGATGCTCAACAAGCAGGCGGCCTCCGTGTTGGGCATTACGGGGGTGACCCTGCAGATTCATCGCAGCCAGATCATGAGAAAAATGGCGGCCCGCTCGTTTGCGGACCTCGTCCGGATGGCCGGCAGGCTCGGCATCCCAAGAGATCCGGCGAGCGTGCAACCGGTGCCGAGGCGATCCTAGCGCGCACGGATCAGGATGGCCGGTGGATCCTTGCGCGCCGCCAGGCCGCCGGTGATTCACCGACGATCTTATGAAAGAGCCGTGTCAAGTGCGACTGATCGGCAAAACCACAAGCGAGTGCGATCTGTCCGATCGTCGTGTCAGAGTCCAGCATCAAGTCTTGCGCGCGTTCCATGCGGCGGCGCATCAGGTAGGCATGCGGCGGGGCGCCGAAGCTTTCACGGAACGCCCGCATGAAGTGTGAGACGCTTAAACGCGTCATCCGAGCCAAGTCTTCACACCGAATCGAGTCCGCCAGGTTGCCGTCCATGTACGTTGCCACGCGACGCACCTGCCAGGGCGCGAGGCCGCCGCGGCCGGGTTTGATCGCCACGAGTTCTCCGGGCATGGGTTCCAGCGGCCCCTGTGCCGCCATTTCTGCGTCCAATGCCTGAACGGCGAGGCGCGCGCTACGTTGCGCCTGCTGATGGTCGCCGGTCAGTGCGTAACTGACCGCATCGATCAGCGCGGCAACACTGCGCGGCACCTGACGTTCGCGCTGCGGCGACGCGAGCGGCCGGGATGCGAGCGGTCCGGATGCGAGCGCATGCGTATCGATCGAGGAGGCATGACCTTCCAATGTTCACTCCGTCGTTGCTGGGAAAATCCTAGCCAGGGTCCCCGACGCTGTCATTCATAGGATTCTATGGTACGTCCCACCATATAAATCCATGATAGCCACCGTGGGGCGCCGCAGCGGAGAATTGAGAAAAACAAATCCGCAGACCAGCATCGCTGCTACGACCAAACATCCAGAACTTCAATCCAACTCCAGTGAAGGGCAATATCGATGAGCACGATCACCACCAAAGACGGTACGCAGATCTATTTCAAGGACTGGGGCACAGGACAGCCCGTCGTGTTCAGTCATGGCTGGCCGCTGACCGCGGATGCATTCGAGGATCAGATGTTCTACCTCGCTTCGCGCGGCTACCGTTGCATTGCGCACGACCGCCGCGGCCATGGCCGATCGAGTCAGCCCTGGGACGGCAACGATCTGGATACCTATGCCGACGATCTCGCGGAATTGACCGGGAAGCTCGATCTGTCGAACGCCATTCACGTCGGCCACTCGACCGGGGGCGGGGAGGTTGCACGCTATATCGGCCGGCATGGAACCCGGCGTGTCGCAAAAGCCGTGCTGATCGGCGCCATTCCGCCGTTGATGCTGAAGACCGCCGCGAATCCCGGCGGCCTGCCGATCGCCGTGTTTGACCAACTGCGTGCCGGCGTGCAGGCGGATCGCTCGCAATTCTGCAAGGACCTCAGTGTGCCCTTTTTTGGCTATAACCGGCCGGATGCCAAAGTGTCGGACGGAGTACGCGAATCGTTCTGGCTCCAATCCATGATGGCGGGTTTCCCAGCCTCGTATTTTTGCATCCAAGCGTTCTCCGAGACCGATCTCACGGAAGATCTCAAGAAGATCGATGTGCCGACGCTGATACTGCATGGAGACGACGACCAGATCGTACCCATCGCGGATTCCGCGCTGTTATCCGCCAAGATCGTGAAGAATGCGAAGCTCGTGGTTTACAAGGGCGCGCCGCATGGGATGTGCACCACGCTGAAGGACCGCGTGAACGAGGAACTCCTCGCCTTCTTCAAGAGCTGAGAGCGGTGGGAGCGGCGAAATGAACACCAAGATGACCCGCAGATGGTTCGTCGGTTCGGTGGGCGCCGCAACGGTGGCGCCGGCCTCGGCACTGGTCGCGACGCATGCCGCGGGGATGGGATCGACGGCGCCGAGTGCGGCTCCCGGAGCTCCGTCCGCGGCCGAGAGACCGAAGGTGGTTTATCAATTCTTCAGCGCCGCGGAAGCGCAGTTCATCGAGGCGGCGTGCGAACGGTTGATCCCCGCCGACGAATCAGGTGCAGGCGCGCTGGCGGCCGGGGTCCCCCGGTATCTCGACCGCCAATTGGGCGGCGCCTGGGGCGCGGGCGAGCGTCTCTATCGGAGTGGTCCCTGGATGGCTGGATCCCCATCCCAGGGCTATCAGCTGCCGTTCACGCCCGCAGAAGTGTTTCATAACGCGCTTCGCGCCATCACTCAGGACTTGTCCGCGCGCGGCACGCGGTTCGACGCCATGGCCGCCGATGCGCAGGACGCCTACTTGAAGTCGCTGGAAGGCGGCGTGACGGATCTGAATGGCGTCACCTCGGGAGTGTTCTTCAGCATGCTCCTCGGGATGACGGTCGAGGGGTTTTTCAGCGATCCCGTATACGGGGGCAATCGGGACATGGTGGCGTGGAGAATGATCGGCTTTCCGGGAGCGTATGCCGATTACTACGAAGCGATCGACCGGCATGGCGAGAAATACGACCGCGAACCGATGAGCCTGGGTGAGGACCGGCACCGCCACATCCATCCAGATCCGAATATCCCTGCCAAGCTCTAGGAGGTCCGACCGTCGTGCAAAGATTGAAAGCCGTCGACGTCGTCGTGATCGGCGTCGGCATGGTGGGCAGTATCGTGGCCAAGGAGCTGGCCACCGCCGGTTACCGAGTAGTCGGGCTCGAGCGTGGTCAACCGCGTTTTACGGTTCCCGAGTTTCAAGGGCCGGCCATCCACGATGAACTGCGTTTCGATATTCGCAAGGCCCTGATGCAGGACAATACCCGCGAACCCATGACATTTCGCAACCACGCGTCGGAAACCGCTCTGCCCATCCGGCGCTGGGAGTCGTTCCTGCCGGGGACGGGTCTCGGCGGGTCGATGGTTCATTGGAATGGACAAACCTATCGCTTTCAAGCGAACGATTTCGAGCTGGCAACGTGGACGCGGGCGCGCTACGGCAGAAATTTCCTCGACCCGGAGGTCACCATCCAGGACTGGGGCGTCACCTACGACGAACTCGAACCGCACTATGACCGCTTCGAGTATCTGCTCGGCACCAGCGGCAAGGCGGGCAACCTCAGGGGGAAGATACAGCCGGGTGGCGATCCGCATGAATCACCGCGTTCGCGCGAGTATCCCACCCCACCGCAAAAGGAACATTTTTCGGGAGCGATGTTTCGCAAGGCGGCCACGAACCTGGGCTATCACGCCTTTCCCCAGCCCTCCTCGAACTTGAGCCAGCCGTACACCAACACCGAGGGCATCAAGTTGAATGCCTGTGTGTTTTGCGGATTTTGCGAGCGCTATGCCTGTGAGCATTTCGCGAAGTCCGTGCCGCAAACCATCATTTTGCCGGTGCTGCTGGCAAACGCCAATTTCGAGCTGCGCACGGGTTGCCAGGTCCAACGCATCAATCTCGATTCGACCAAAAAACAGGCGACCGGCGTCACCTACATCGATGCGGCCGGCAACGAATTCGAGCAGCCCGCCGCACTCGTCATCACCGCCACTTTCGCGCTCAACAACGTGCGCATGCTGCTGTTGTCCGGAATTGGCAAGCCGTATGAGCCCGGGACCGGCAAAGGGGTGGTCGGCCGCAACTATGCATATCAGACGATGAGTTCGGTGGCTTCATTCTTCGACGACGACGTCATCGTCAACCCATTCATGGCCTCCGGGGCTTCCGGCACGCTCATCAACGATTTCGCCGGCGATAACTTCGACCATTCCGGGCTTGGTTTCGTTGGTGGTTCGTTCATCGGCGCCGTCAACACGAACGGGCGGCCGATTCAATACCATCCGGTCCCGCCCGGCACGCCGGCGTGGGGGAAGGATTGGAAGCGAGCCGTCATGAAACATTACAATCACACCGTCATGTTCAGCGTGCACGGCAGCTCGGTATCGACGCGGCGCAATTACCTGGACCTGGATCCCACATACCGCGATGCGTGGGGACAGCCGCTGCTGCGCATGACCTTCGATTTTCCGCAGAACGACCTCAAGATGGCGGATTTCGTCACGGGCAAGGCCGTCGAGATCGGCAAAGCGATGGGGGCCAAGCAGGTGGTGGGCGCGCCGCGCAAGGCGCCTTATACGACGACCCAATACCAGACAACCCACAATACGGGCGGCGCCGTCATGGGCGGCGACCCGCAAACCAGCGTCGTGAATCGCTACCTGCAATCCTGGGACGTGCCCAATGTGTTCGTCATCGGCGCGTCCGCCTACCCGCAAAACGCCTCCTGGAATCCCACCGGCACCTTGGGGGCGCTCACGTATTGGTCGATCGATGCCATCAAGAATCGATATATGCGAAATCCCGGCCGACTGGTGTCCGCGTGAGGTTCGGGCCGGGTCCGCGCATCGCCGTGGCCGCGCTGCTGCGGGTTTGCCTCGTGCTGCCGGCCGACGGCTCGATCGCAGCGGAGACGCCGACGCCGCCGGCTGCCGCGGCATGTCGGGATTGTCATGGCGCCGGCGGCGAAGGCAATGCGGCAGGCGGCATCCCGCGGCTCGCCGGCCAATCCGCCGGATACCTCGAGCAGGAACTCGTCGATTATTCGAGCGGCAACCGCACCAATCCCATCATGCAAAAGTTCGCCAAAGCGCTGAGTGAACGAGATCGGAAGACGGTCTCGGAATATTTCGCGTCTCTTGCGACTCCGTACGACGTGGCGCGATCGACCGCGAATGCGGCAGAGCTCTCACGGGGCCGTGAACTCGCACAGCAGGGCTCCGAAGCCAAGCGTGTCCAGGCGTGCGATAACTGTCACGGTCCCGACGGAGCCGGCGTCCCGCACGCCGCCCCCTTTCTGGCCGGCCAGTATTCGGGATACGTTGCGAGTGCACTCCACTCCTTTCTCAATGGCAGCCGCAAGAATGATCCGGGGCAACTCATGACCTCGGTGGTCGAACGACTCGACGATGCCGACATCGCCGCGGTCGCCGATTACTTCTCGAGCCTTGCAAGCAACGATTGAGGAGGTTCTGGCATGGCGACAGCGACACAAGCACTGGTGATTCCCCGGAACCTCGAATATTTACCCATCGGACTCTTTGGTTCCGTGATGGGTCTGACGGGCTTGAGCGTGGCATGGAAGCTCGCGCACGCACGCTCGCCGGGATCGCGCAGGGGGAATTGAGGACTCTCAGTGCTTGAACCTCGGGTTGGCAGGACGCTCATGAACGATAGGAGAAGTTAGTGTCACACGTACTCGGCACCGGCGGAGGCAAAGCGCTGCTCGATCCCGACGATACTCTGCCTATTGTTGCTTGATCACCAGTCGGGCCTCTTCGAGACGGTCAAGGATATCGAGGTGACTCAGTTGCGGGCGAATACCACCGCGCTCGCGAAACTCGCCACCGTACTCAAACTCCCCATCATAACGACCGCATCGGTACCGGACGGCCCGAACGGGCCGGTGATGCCGGAGATTGTCGACGCCGCTCCGCATGCGAACTATGTGCCACGCAATGGCGAAGTCAATGCCTGGGACAACGAGGCTTTCGTCAAGGCCGTGCGCGAAACCGGCAGGAGGACACTCATCATGGCCGGTGTGTGGACTGCTCAGCAGGACTCAAGCGATACTGTCCAACCGGGCACCCGATGAAAATCCAGAAACTCGAGACATTCGGCAATGAGTTCGTCTGCTTCGTGCGTGTGACCACGGATACCGGTGACACGGGCTGGGGCCAGACCGCGACCTACAACGCCGACATCACGGCGACCATATTTCATCGTCAAGTCGCGCCCTGGGCGCTGAATGCCGATGCACTCGATATCGACGGTCTCGTGATGCGCATCGAAGAGAAGGAACACAAGTATCCGGGGAGTTATCGGTGCCGGGCGCTGGCAGGACTCGACACGGCTCTGTGGGACCTGCGCGGCAGGCTCGAGGACAGGCCGGTGGTGGAACTGCTCGGCGGCAAGCCGGCGGCGTTCCGCGCGTACGCGTCCTCCATGAGGCGCGACATCTCGCCCGATGACGAGGCGGCGCGGCTGGTGCGGCTGCGCGATGAGTCGGGATTCGATGCGTTCAAATGGCGGGTCGCCGCGGAATGCGGCCGCGACGTCGACGAATGGCCGGGCCGCACCGAGGCCATCGTGCCGCGCGTGTCGCGCGCATTGGGCGATGGCGTCGCGAAACTGGTGGATGCCAACAGCGGCTTTTCGCCCGGTCGCGCGATCGAGGTGGGCGGCATGCTCTTGCAGGAGGGCATTACGCATTTCGAAGAGCCGTGCCCATATTGGCGATTCGACCAAACCAAGGCCGTTGCGGATGCGCTTAGCATCGATGTCACCGGCGGTGAGCAGGACTGGGACCTTGCGGCCTGGACGCGGATGATCGACGAGCGCGTGGTCGACATCGTGCAGCCGGATGTCATGTACATGGGTGGGATCACCCGCACACTCGAGGTGGCACGTCTCGCGGCGGCAGCCGGGATCCCGTGCACGCCGCACAGCGCCAACCTGTCGCTGGTGACCATTTGCAGCATGCACTTGCTCGGAGCCATTCCAAACGCGGGCAAGTATCTGGAATTCTCCATCGAAGGTCCCGACTACTATCCGTGGCAACAGGAACTCTTTCTCGGCGGTCCGTTCGCGGTTCGTGAGGGCAGGGTGCAAATTCCGTCAGGGCCCGGTTGGGGCGTGGACATCAACCCGCGGTGGCTTGAGACGGCGACTTATCAAATGAGTGAAGTTCCTTAGGGCCACGGGACGGGTTCGACCCGTTTGATCACCACGGCGTACGCCAGCACGCCGGCGAGAGTAATCGCTGCGGCGATCGCGAAGGGCCAGAAGAAGTTATTGCTGCGGTGGACGATGAACCCGGTGATGAGCGGCGCCGACACGCCGGCCAGGTTCGCGCAGAGGTTCTGGATTCCCATCCACTGTCCCGCGGCCCGGGGACCGCCCAGGGTTTGGGTGATCGCGCCCAAGGGTGCGCTCTGCACGCCGAAGAACACTCCTGCGGTCAACAACAGGGCGACGGTCACGGTGTGGCCCGCGACCGCGCAGAGCGCCATGGGCGCGGCGACACCACAAAGCCCGACGATGATTGCGGTCTTGAGCACCCGGTTCGGCGATGAGCCGGCCAAGATCAGCCGATCGCAGATCCAGCCCGTGGCGGGCGCGCTGATCGCCTGCAGTGCGTAAATGGCGGCGGCGATGACGGCCATCTGATCGATGCGGAAGCCCTGTGCGTTGACGAGGTACAGCGGCAGCCAGGTGAGCATGAAGTAGTAGGCGTAATTGCCGCAAAAATGACCGAGGCTCGTGCCGAGAAGGGAGCGTTCGGCGAGCAGCACTCGGTAGCTCAAGGGATTGGCGCCGGCGGCGGTCACGGCGGTCGCCCCGTCGCGGGTGGCCGCGCGCCAAGGAATGAGCCATGCCAATGAGAGCATCCCGAAGACGATAAAGGCCGGGCGCCACCCATAGCGTGCCATGACGAGTCCGCCGATGAGCGTGCCGCAGGTGGGGCCCAGGGACTGACCAGTGGCGATCAGGCCGTTGGCGAGACCGCGTTGATGCGCGGCGACCCGCTGACCGAGAAACTTCGCATTGCACGGGTAGGCGACGCTCTCGCCGATGCCGAGCAGTACGCGCAATACCAGCAGGAGCGCAAAGCTCGACGCCAAACCCGTGAGCGCGGTGGCGAGCGCCCAGACGGCGAGACCGCCGCCGAGCACGTAGCGCACGTCGAAACGCTGTGCCAGCCACCCGGCGAGGGGCTGCAGCGGCGCATACGTCCAGAAAAAAGCGGAAAACAAAATGCCCAGCTCGGAATTCGAAAGTTGCAGTTCTTTCTGCAGCAGCGGACTCGCGATGGCGAGGTTACCGCGATCGAAGTAATTGATGAACAGGGCGGCGGCCAGCAGCAATACCACCCGGCGGGTCTGGGGAGAAAACGAGGCTGTGGGCAATATATCTATGCGACCACGGTAGCATTGATGCGTCGCTCATGGGTTTGCGCGCTCGTGGGTTTGCGCAGAGAGTCGGGCAGGGGCCAAACCCTTGCGCGCCACCGCGGCTTGAGCGATCATCGGTTCTCGCGTCACGCTAAAATTAGTCCAAAAATCGACCAAAAAAAAACGGCCATGAACTCATTCACTCGATCGTGTGCGGTTTTCCTCAACGCAGCTCTGGTCAGTGCACCCGCTTGCTTGCTGGCATCCGCTTCCCACGCGGCGGCACCGATCAAGATCGCGGTGATTGCCGAGGCTCAGTCGGTCGCGGGCTCGTCGCTTGGTCCGGCCGCGAAGCTCGCCGCAGACGAAATCAACGCGAAGGGCGGCGTCGATGGAAGCAAGATCGAGATCGTCGTCTACGACGACCACTCCTCGGCGGCCGAAGCGGTCCGGGCTTTTCAGCGTGCAGTCAGCGAGGACAAGGTCAATGCAGTGATCGCCAGCTACGTGAGCGAAGTCGTGCTCACGCTGGAGCCATGGGCGGCGCGTCTGAAGACGGTGATGATCACTCCCGGAGCTCTCTCGGACGTCATCACGGAGAACATCGCGAAGGACTATGAGACGAATAAGTACACGTTCCACGGCAACCTCACCTCGAGCGCGATCGCGCAGCTGATCTGCAGCGGGGCAAAAGATCTCCTGGTTGACGGCCACGGAATGAGCACTGCGGTGGTTCTCAGCGAGGACGCCGCGTGGACCAAGCCGCTCGATGAAACCTATCTGAAGTGCCTTCCTGCCGTTGGTCTGAAGGTTCTTGACCACATCCGATTTTCGCCGGATACGAACGATTTCACGCCGATCTTCAATAAGATCGAGGACCAGAAGCCCGATGTGATCGTGTCCGGCGTGTCGCATGTCGGCGTGCAACCCACGGTCCAGTGGAAGCAGCAGCAGGTACCGATTGCCCTCTTTGGACGCTCCTCGCAGGCGACGAACTCGAGCTTCTGGCAGGAGACCAACGGCGCGGCCGAAGGCATCGCGTTCGATGTCCTCGCGGGTCCCGGGGTCGCGGTCACTCCGAAGACGCTGCCGTTCATAGAGGCTTTTCAGAAGATCAATGGAAACATCCCCTCGTATGCGGGTTTCACGGCCTATGACGAGGTTTACTACATTGCGGATGCCATCCATCGTGCCAAGTCGACCGACAGCGAGAAGCTCGTCGCGGCGCTCGAGACCACGGATTATGTCGGTACCATCGGCCGAATCCAGTTTCTGCCCAAGGGCGACCCCCATGTGCATGGCCTGAGAAGCGGCCCGGGATCCATCACCGGCCTGATCATGCAATGGCAGAACGGCAAGCAGTTGTGCGTCTGGCCGAAACAATTTGCCAATGGCAAGCTCACGTATCCGAAATTCGTCAAGCTGCCGCGCTGAGCGGAATCGAGTTTGACGCGGTTCTGGCAAATACTGATCGACGGCTTTGCAATCAGTTCGCTTTACGCACTCGGCGCCACCGGTTTCACACTGATCTTCGGAGTCTCCGGCGTGCTGAATCTGTCGCACGGCGCGATCATGGTGGCCGCAGCCGTGGCGGCGTGGGCGGTTACCACGCTATGGCACGGATCGCCGCTCCTCGCCGCGCTCGCGGGCGTTGCGCTCGGAGTTGCCCTGTCCATCTTGACCTACTTCCTGACGGTCCGCCGGGTGCAACAGTCCCGGCGCATCGCCGAGTCCGAGAAGGAGATCTTCATCCTGACCGCGACCCTGCTCTGGGGAATCATCATCCAGGAAGCGATCGCGTATGAGTTCACGAATAACGCCAAGACCGTGCCGCCGCTCATCGAAGGGGTCATCACGGTGCTGGGCGTACGCACGCCCGGCAACGAATACTTTACGGCGGCAATCTGCTGGCTCGCGATTGGGCTGCTCTGGTTGTTCGTCAATCGCACCCGACAGGGCAAGGCGCTGCTCGCCGCCGCGATGAACCCTCGCGGTGTTACCTTGCTTGGCTTCGAACTGTCGAGCATGTACCTCACGGCCTGGACACTGTATGGACTCCTCGCGGGTACGGCCGGCGTGCTGCTCGGGATGTTCCTGGGGGTCAGTTCGTATAGCGTCGCGCCGCTGACTGCGAGCGCCTTTTCGATCGTGGTACTCGGTGGGCTGGGCAGCGTCCAAGGCTCCCTCATTGCCGCCTACGTGGTGGGCTATCTCGAGACGTTGACGGCATACCTCATTTCACCGGAATACCGCACGATCCCGCCGCTGCTCCTGCTAGTGGTGGTGATGTACCTGCGCCCGCAGGGGCTCCATGGCAGGAGGTGACGTGATGCGCGTACTTCTGGCGTCGCGCCTCGCTTGGGCTTGTGCAGCGAGTTTATTGGTCGCTGCGCTGTTGCCGCTCTGGGTGTCCGGATATGTGCTCGGCTTGTTGACCGTCGCGTATTTCACGGCAGTTTTTGCGATGTCGTGGGATCTATTGTTCGGCTTTGCCGGCGAAGTCAATTTCGGTCCGACATTTCTGATCGGACTCGGCGCCTATACGGCCGGAATCCTCGACGCAAAGTTTTCGCCGGGACTATCGGTCTGGTGGTGTGTCGCAGCGGGGGCGGCTGCGGCCGTGATCGGCGGCGTCGTGATGGCCCTGCCAGCCTTGCGCGTGCGCGGACCCTACTTCGGACTCACCACCCTGGTCGCCGTCCTGATGCTGCAGAACTTCGTGGTCGTCTTCGCGAGCCTCACCGGCGGTGAGATCGGGCTCGCCGTACCCGATGTAATCACCATCGATCCGAAAAACAACTATTTCATTGCCTACGGGTTCATGGTGGTCTCCGGTGCGATCCTCGTGGCGCTGTCGCGTTCGTACCTGGGCCTCGTGTTGCAAGCCAGCGGACAAGACGCGATTCAGGCCGCCGCACTCGGCTTCAACGTCACCAAGCACAAGCTGTTCGCCTTTACGGTCAGTGCGTTCTTTTCCGGTCTCGCCGGCGCGCTCATGGTTTTCTACCTGGGTACTGCCTCGGTGGGTACCTTCATCGACGTCGCCATCGCCGTGCAGATCATCATTGCGGCCGTGCTCGGCGGGCGTCGGACCGTGGTCGGCGCCGCGATTGGCGCCGTGTTCCTCATCGTGCTGGGCGAGGCATTGCGGCCCTTGGGGGAACTGGCGACGTTGATCGTATCCAGTGTCGCGCTGCTCGTGGTTCTGGTCTTTCCAAACGGCTTCCTTGGCATGCTGGATCGGGGTCGCGCTTGACCGCAGCCCCGCTTCTGGAAGTGCGCGGCCTGACTCGCCGCTTCGGCGGACTGGTCGCCGTGAACGATCTGGACTTTCAGGTGAGGTCGGGCGAGATCCTCGGGCTCATCGGTCCAAACGGATCGGGCAAGTCCACCGTCATGAAGATGATCATGGGCATTGTCCGGCCGAGCAGCGGGTCGATCCGGCTGGACGGAATCGAACTCTCGCGGCTGCCGGCTCACCAGGTCGCGCGGCGCGGTGTTGGCCTCGTGTTCCAGCATTCCCGCCCCCTCAACCGACAGACCGTTCTTGAAAACATCAAGGTGGCGTTGTTGCCCGACAGTCTATTCACCCTGTTTGGCGATCGCCGCATCGACCATCAGGCGCGGGCAATTGCAGAACGGGTGGGCTTGGGCCACCTACTGGAGAGAAAGCCGCCGACACTGGCGTTTGCCGACCTGCGCCGGATTGAATTGGCCAAGGCAATCGCCCGACATCCGAGACTCGTGCTGGTCGATGAACCATTCGCGGGGCTCACCGCATCCGAGGTTCGGGAGCTATCCGCATTGATTCGCGAAATTCGCGACGACGGTCGTGCGGTGGTCCTGGTCGATCACAACGTGAAGAGTGTGTCGGCGCTGGTCGATCGGGCGTTGGCGATGTACCTTGGCGAGCGAATCGCCGAAGGTTCGGCAGCCGAAGTGATGCAGGACGAAACGGTCCGCAGGGTCTACCTCGGCGGCACGCTGCAGGCCAGCGCCGCCAGGGCCGAACGGTCCGCCACGAAGAAAGCACGCGCGCTCATCGTTGAAAATGTCGGCGTCGTCTATGGCAAGGCGCAGGCCCTGCAGGACGTGTCGCTCGATGTTCGAGAAGGCGAATTCGTCTCGCTCGTGGGCTTGAACGGCGCCGGCAAGACGACGCTGTTCAATGCAATCTCCGGACTTGTCCCGTATAGCGGAACGATCCAATGGGCCGGTGAAGTGCTGCGAGGGCGCAGCCCCGCGGCAATCGCACGCGGCGGTGTCGTACAATGTCCCGAGACTCGCGAGCTGTTCGGCGACATGACCGTCCGGGAGAATCTCGAGTTGGGGGGCGACCATCTCGATCCCGTCGAACGAAAGCGGATCCTGGCATATCTGTTCGAACTGTTCCCGATACTCGAAACCCGCCGCGCCCAGGTGGCCCGGACCTTGAGCGGCGGAGAACAGCAGATGCTCGCAATCGCGCGTGCTCTTGCGATGAAGCCGAAATTCCTGATGCTCGATGAGCCTACCCTGGGGTTGGCACCCGTCATACTCGAAACACTGTCACTCGCTCTCGAGCGATTGCGCAAGGAGTCGCCAATCACCCTGCTGCTGGGCGAGCAGAACGTCACGTTTGCGTTGCCTCACGCGGACCGCGTCTATGTACTCGACCACGCGCGAATCGCCTGGGAAGGGCCGCCATCGAGATTCGAGGCCGAAGGCGCCGCGCATTTTCTGTAGCACCGGAGCGCAGACCCTGCATGAGGACGAATAAGACTCCGATTCAAAACTTGATGAGGACGGGCCGGTTTCTGGGTCGGCTTGTTGTTAAGGCTTTCGGCAATTTCAACGAGGCGGGGGGATGAATGGATCTTCTTTTTCGGCGTTTCACTGGTGGCAGCACTGGCCGCCTGGCAAGGCGTCGTAGATCTCATCGCGACTGATCCCCGCAACGGTCGATGGGAGCCCGGTATCGGCTTGCGCGCCGTTGCGCAAGCTCAATTCGTCCCCGCCCGACTTTCAGGCACTCCGACTGTCGCGCCGACCGAGATCAATAGCAGTTGGCGATTCCCTTGGCCGGCCGGCTTTTGGGGAACTGAGGGTAGGAGGCGTGTTTTGGAATCCGCTGCCGGGAGGGCCGAGCGGAAAGCCTCGCAGTTACCGCCGCTTCGCGAACGCCTCTCCGTGTCTGATTGAAAATCCGGGCCCGACTTGCGATCGGTCACTTGATCGAGTAGTCGCACGTTCACCAAAGATTGCTGGAGCCTGTCTGCTATCCGCTGCATGAAAAATATGGCTTAAGTTAAGCGGCCAATCGTCTAATTTGACATCTAAGGTATAGAATGCGGTCGCGTTTGCGGGCGTGCCTCTTGGCGCGTGCCCGAGAGGAAACACAACAAGGGGATTGCTCAGATGTTCGAAAAAGACAACGCTCATGAAACCTCTTCTACACGCAAAGTTCTGACCCCTGTCTCGCTCCGAGCGGCCTGCGCGGCACTCTTGGCCGGCGGTGTGGTTGCGACCGCCCCGGGCGTCGCCTCGGCAACGATTGCGCAGCGCACTACGGTAACCACGATTACGCTGCCGGCGGCGCTCGAAGCGGCGTCGAGCAATTTTTGCACATGGGGCTTCTGTACCGGCTTTAGCCCACGCCTTTATCAGGCGCCGATGGCCGATGGCCGTACCCTGATCGGTTGGACCGATGCCAACAACAACGGTCACGTCAGCCGCGTGAACGGCGCGACCATCGAGCAGACTTTTGATTTCTCGGCAACGTGGCTGCGCGGCTTGGTCGTGCATCCCGACAATTCGTTTGCGGTACTTTTGGAGGTCAACCCGACTGCCGCGCCTCCCACCGCCATCTTCCAACGTTTCATGGAGATCCAGCTGCTGACCGCCACCGGCACTGTGCAGTGGACCACGCAGCTCCCGAATACTGCCATGATCGGGGCGACGCCTGGGGCAGCACCTGATTCGAATGAAATCGGTGACTCGCGGCTGACTTATGGGAACGGCCAATACGCCGCCTACTTCGCCATCAAGGGTGAGCCTGATGCCACCAATACCGAGCACAACCTGGACCAGTTGAGCTTCGTCAGCGACGCCGGTGTGTTTTCAACCACCACCGGGTGGGGATTCGGCCCAGGCCACTCCTTGGCAGAGTTGGTTGATTATCAACCGACGCTGCAACGCATCACCGCCCTTGCCGTGAGTGACTGCTATCCGCAAGTGCCGAACTCCAATCCCCCTGTGCCGCAACCCGGTTTGTATGCCGATGATACGAATCTGATTCAAATCAATGCCGGCGGCTGCAACGGCAACAGTGCAATGCAGCTGGGACAGATGGTGGCAACGACGGGCGGAAACTGGCTCGTTGCTTTCTCTGGGCAGAGTGAACCCGCTGAAACGGTATTCGGCTTTGCACAGCCGGCCTACGTGGGCAAAGGCATTGGCGTGCAGAGCTTCAATGCCGCCACCTATGCGCCCTCGGCTGTCACCTGGCTCACCAATACCGACGGCACTGACGAGCGTGATCCGGTACTGGCGCGTATCGGCACCAGCCTGTCGTCGAACCGCTTCCTGACCGGTTGGCGCTTGCAGACCGAGGGCACCTTCAACATGGAGGTGATCGATCCGAATGGCAACGTCCTCAATCCGCTCGAGACGGTGAGCCCAGCCACGGGATGGGGAAACCGGGACGATTCCTTGAAGATTCACCCGGACAGCAGCATCACCTGGCTGCAAGGTGCGGGCGGCGCAACGACATTGCAGATGTATCGCTATCACGAAGTGGCCCCGGCGCGAGACTTCAACGGCACTCGGACCTCCGACATCCTGTGGCGCAATTCGAGCTCTGGTGATGCCGTGATCTGGCTGATGCAGAACGGCAAACTCACGTCCTCCACGGATCTGGGGGCGGTTGACCCTTCTTGGAGCATCGCCGGATCGGGCGACTTCAATGGTGATGGCACCCAGGACATCCTCTGGCGCAACACCAACGGCGATGCGACCGTCTGGCTCATGAATGGCGGCACCCTCTCTGGATCGTCGGATTTGGGTGTGGTGCCAACCGCAACCTGGAGCATCGTCGGGTCGGGCGATTTCAATGGCGATGGCACGACGGACATCCTCTGGCGCAATACCTCCACCGGCGATGTGGTGGTCTGGTTCATGCAGAATGGCAAACTCTCCTCCTCGACCGATCTTGGCAGCATTCCCGCGGCGTGGAGCGTTGCCGGTACGCCTGACTTCAATGGCGACGGTACGAACGACATCCTCTGGCGCAATACCAGCAGCGGCGACACGGTCGTCTGGTTCATGAAGGGTGGCGCCATTTCCACCTCCTCGGATTTGGCCTCGGTAGATCCGGCGGCGTGGACCATCGCCGCTACGGGTGATTTCAATGGCGACGGCAAGTCGGACATCCTGTGGCGCAACACCAATGGTGAGGCGGTCATCTGGTTCTCGAACGGAACGTCGGTCACCTCGTCGCAGGATCTGGGGAATGTTCCGACGACGTGGAGCATCGCCGGCACGGGTGATTACAACGGCGACGCTACCACCGACATCCTGTGGCGCAACTCCAACGGCGACGTCGTTACGTGGTTCATGCAGAACGGCACGCTCTCCACGTCCGCGGACTTGGGCGTTGTGCCGGCCGCGTGGGCGATCACCTCGCCCGCCGTGCAGTGAGTCCGTGCAGCGATCTCTCGCGGCGCCACGGAAGGCATTGACCTGACGGAGAATCGCTGCTGTTTCGTCAGACCGGAAAGAGCGGCTGTCCGCGCACGGCCTGAATGAAGGTCAACACGACGATCGCGGCCATCATCGCGGCGGCGGCTCGCACGAGTTGGCGTGCTCGCTGCGGCATCCATCGATCGGCCCACCAGCCGACGAGGGGCAATACCTGCATCATGTGGGTGGCAAAGAAGTGGCCGACGCGAAGATCGCCGCCGGTCGTGGACCAGCCCACCAGCGGCAATCCGTGCGCATCGCTATGCACGCCACCGACCCAGTGCCCCGGTCCGTCGAGCAGGCCCATCGACATGACGCCCGCGGTGATCAAGGTACCCGCGGCTCCCAGCATGAGTCCCCAGGCTGCTCCATCGCGGATTCCGGCGCCGATCCCGGCTTTCGCGCCTCGGCTGATACCGAGACCGATGATAAATGCGCACACGACCAATGCGGTCGCGCCGAGCCCCATCATGGCGTACATGAAGGCCTCGACGGCGGTAGTGGAGTTGAAGTGGGAGTCGCGAGCGCGCGCCGCCTGCAGGACGATGTAGGCGGTCTCGCCGAATGCCGCGAAGGCGCTGACGAGATACGCCGCGCGCATGCGCCGCGAGCCGGCGACCAAGGCGCTCTGCGTCCGCGACAAGAGACCGAGCGTCAGCAGGTGCAGGGCCAGCGACACTTCGAATTTCAACGGCTTATCCCAGACACTCACGCCATGGATTTGTCGATCGTCGAGCAGCAGGGCAGCGAGCGTCGGAACGGCAAACGCCAGCATGATGGCGGCCGCCTGGAACGCGATCGATTCGAGGGTGCGCGCAGACGGCTCGGCCACAGGGGCGGTTTCGAGCGCGATGGCTCCCATGGTGCATTCATTCATGGTGCTTGACTCGTGGCGAGCGCGCCGGGTGCGAAACCGAGCAGGAGACCCAAGGGGCCGAACACGAAAGTCGCCGCCAGGATCGGTGCCTGCAGCCATCGCGACAAGCGTTGCGCGTCGAGACGTGCCGCGAGCCACACTCCGACAAAGAGATCGAATGCCAGGTAGTGCACCCAACCGGCGAGCAGCACGGGATCGCTGGCGAACAGGGTCTTGACGGCCGCCAAGGAACCGAAGCCTCCGGAAACACGAAAGAAATAGACGAACACGAGGCTCGAGTAGAGCGCCGACAGCACGCCGACCACGCCAAAACGCAGCAGCCGGATGAGCCATGGGCGCCGTGGCAGGCAAATCAGTGCCAGCCATCCCGCCAGAGCGAGATTGCCGGCGAGGCCGAACAGTGTTTCCCAGTTCATGCGGCGAGTCCTATTTTGACGATGTCAAGATCGCATTCTATCTTGAAATTAGGCAGTGTCAAGATAGAATGTTACAGTGTCGTCGGGCTCACATGACTCGCAAGAAAGATACCTACCATCATGGCAATCTGCGCCCGGCCTTGCTCGAGGCCGGCGTCGCCCTGCTGGAAACGCGCGGCTTGGAGGGCCTGTCTCTCCGGCAGGTGGCGGCAAGCGCCGGTGTGTCACATGCCGCCCCGGCGCACTATTTTCCTTCCCTGAAGCATCTGTTGACCGCGCTGGCGGCCATCGGGTTCGAGCGCTTCGACAGGGCCATGCGGCGCGAGCGGGACGGCGCGGCGCAGTCCGCGGCTCAGCAACTGCAGGCGGCGGCCATGGGTTACGCGAAATTTGCCTCCACGAACCCGGGCCTGTTCCGCTTGATGTTCTCGAAGGCGCTGCTCGATGCTTCGGACCCGATCCTGAGTCAGCATGCGAGCGCGGCATTCGCGCAGCTCGAGGCAATCTGCGCGCCGCTGCTCGAGATGCTGGCGGTGGAGCCTCGCGACGAGGGCGAACTGCAGAAACTCGTCTGGTCAGTCGCCCATGGTTACGCGCATCTCTACATCGAAGGACAGATGCAGCAATTCGATGCCGATGCGGCTCACCCGAGCGGCGAACCGCGTCCGCCGAACCTCGCCCAGTATCTGTTCACGGAGCGTTCAGCAGCCGCAACATCGGGGCCACTCCCAGCAGCGCGGGCAGATTTCGAAGACGGCGGTAATCGAGCAGCCAAACCGAGGACACGAAGCGGGTAGGTGTTAGTCCTTTCTCATGGCGCGAAGCATGGAAATAAGAGTGAAGGACAGACGCTGCGCCGACGAAACTGCGGAGCAAGTCGCACGCGTCGAGGTCGTGCGGCGCGCCATTCGCCGGTATCATAGACCTACGATGTCGTTCCTACCTCCCGCTTCTTCAATTCTGAGTTCCTCCGTGCGCGTCTGTCGCGGTGCCTCATCGGTGCTGCCGCTCCTGGCCTTCCTGCTCTGCTCCGCGTGCGCCTCCTCGGGCGATCGTATCGAGGCAGCGGACGACCCACCGCTGGTCGCGGAAACGGCCACCACGCCCGCCGCGCAGGAACCCCCGATGGCGGTGAGCGAAGCCAAACAAGAGGGTGAGAGCGAGGTTCCGGCCGCAGTCGCCGAGTCGGAGCAGCGAGAGGCGCCACCGAAGACTGAGGGCTTGCCGGAGTTGGTCGTGGAGGGTCGCGAGCGGCACATGGTCATCCGGGATTTGGTTGCCGAGGGCCAGGTGCAGCTGCGCGACGTGGGACTGCAGTACGTCTTCATCGGCAAGGGCCGGCATGAGGTGCTGCGCGGCCGGCCGGTCGCCTTCGCGTTGTGGAGCGAGTCACATAAGAATTGGACAATTGCTCACTTGGAGATCCCCCGCCCGCCGGTGAAATGGAAGCCCGGTCACGGGCCATTGCCCTTCACCGTGCGCACCCCCGGAATTGAGGCGCGGCACGTGAAAGGTACAGGGGCCGAGCGGCTGATGTTCGCATTCTCGCGCGGCGGCGAGGAGCTGAAGGTCTACGGCCGCAAGTTCCCCGTATTCGACAACACGCTCGTCAAGAAGAAACGCTGGCGCGAGGCGGTGGCGACGGCACGAACCATCGTCTACCTCCCCTATACCAAGGATACCCTTGACCCGCGCTTCGTAACGGGCGGCAGGGATTTCCTGCTCACCACGGCACGGCGCGCCATGGATGAACTTCGTTACGCGAAAGTGCCGAGCGAGGCCTTTCCGGGCGAGTTGCTCGCGGACATCGTACCAGCGGAGGTGATCACGACGCTCGCGGTCATAGAACAGACCGACGACGAGGACTTCCTCGAAAAGGGCAGAGATGCGTTCGACGAGGTCCTCAGCCAGTACGGTCTGAAGCGCGAGGAAGCATTTCGCTACAGCGTCTCGAGTGCGAAAGCGCTGGGCCCGATGCAGTTCACCAACCGGCACGGCAATGGCACTTATTCGCTCGTCGTGCGCAGGTGCCGCGGTGCGCAGCTGGACCCAAATTTCGAGCGTGGCGCGACCCGCCTGCCGAACGCAATGAAGGCGGCCGTCTGCCTGCTGGACCTTGAGCTATCACAAATGAGCAGTGACATCCGCTCCGCCTATCGCAAGAATCCGGAAGTGCTCGGCATCTTTGCAGTCGCCGCCTACAACGGCGGCCCGCGCAACGTCGCAAAGCTTTATCGCGCGCTCGATCGCATGGGCGTCCAGCTCGGCGAGCTGCGCCGCGCCGGCCAGCTTACCCCGGGCTCCGCAATCGCCTGCCCCTGTGTCTGGCGCGAGGAAGCCTCCGTGGTGCGAGCAGTCAGCATTCCGCCGTACAACCGCGAAAATAGCGGCTACATAGAGAAGTATCAGAGCATCCTCAGCCTGTTCGATTGAGCCTCCACGAGATCATCTGCATCTGAACGGGTCCCGGAGTCATGGGGGGCAGTTGAAATCGAACGTTGCGCCGCGCCGGTGCAGCCCGATGGCTTGTGAATAGACGCGGAAACTGGGGCGGATCGTTTGACGGCATCGACAATTTCAGCCCTTGGCTGTACGCGGCCCCCGCCGCACCCAGCTGGGACTGCGTCCGCACGTACTCGGCGAAGATAAACGCCGCGTACGTCGGATTTCCGTCGCAGTGCAAACCAATCGGAGATTCGGA
>Ga0302319_10002758_pt1 | contig 37426 bp, 33 predicted proteins | sample Bog_T0_2_FD_203319 | JGI IMG/M metagenome (GOLD analysis project Ga0302319, IMG submission 203319) | Peat permafrost microbial communities from Stordalen Mire near Abisko, Sweden - Bog_T0_2 | ecosystem: Environmental > Terrestrial > Soil > Wetlands > Peat | place: Sweden: Abisko, Stordalen Mire... | reverse complement strand
GTGCGCCGAAACATGGAAAAGGAAATGCCCATCGTTGTGCCGATGCCGGGAACGAATTCCCCGGTATCGCGGCACGGTTGAAGCGGCACTTCGCATAACGGTCCGCTCGGGGACAATTGGAAGTTGAATCCCCCTCGGCGCCCTAACTTGACGATTAATTTGCAGGCCTTTCATCAATCTTTGACCAATTTCTTCGATACCAGAGTGCCGTCCGCAGTGTCTGTCGTAGATGCCTCAAAGACATGGACGGCCAAAAAGCGGAAGCCGCGTATCCGTCTGGACGGCGGGGACTTCGACGTCCTTCGCCATGTTTTCAGGACTCTGCAATGACCCGTTCGTTAGTCCGATTTGGCCTCTAATGGCATAGTATGGGCTATTCCACGAATGTGACTCTCAATCGAAAGGTCAAAGCGGGCCGGGGAGGCGAAGCCGTCTTCGATAAGCCGATGAACCATAGCTTCATAGGATGACCAACTTGGGTAATAATAGAGACCCATCGGCGAGCGCCGGCTGGCTGATGAAGCGATGCCTGGGTTCACCAACGCCTCGTCGCCGAGTTGCGAGGATGGCGCGAAAGTCCCTCCTCCGCATCTGGAGCCCTCCGTACCGTGCGGAGTACTTTGGTCAGTCGATGCTCTTCCCGGGCCAGCACGACCTCCCGCTCTTGGTGAATGACCTCCCGCTCTTCAACACTCCGCTGCGCAGGCTCGCCGCGACAGTGCGATCGCGCGACGGCCAGCTGAGGCTCTTGGACATTGGCGCAAACATCGGTGACGGGGTTCCGCTTGTGGATCCTAGTCCCGGCGACAAGTTCTGGCTCGTCGAGGGATCCTCCGAGTTCCTTCCGTACCTGCTGAAGAATGTTGCCGGTTACAAGGGCGTGACGGTCATCCCCTCCTATGTCGGCGAGGAATTCGAAGTTTCCCGCGGCGCCGAGGTGATCACCGACGGCAACGCCCACATTCAGGCGGGAGTCGGTGGCGAGATCGTCTATGAGACTGTTGACCGTCTGTTCGCGGACGCCGCCGCACCGACGCCCAACCTCCTCAAGATAGACGTGGAGGGCCACGAGGCCCGCGTCTTCTCCGGGTCGCGTGGCCTCCTCTCCCGCTTGCAGCCGGTGGTGTTCATGGAATGGTTTCCTTTGCTCCTACAGCGGGAAGGATTCGGCGTCCTCGCCTCGCTAGACATGTTGCTGGCGACGGGGTACACGCACGCCGTCGTCTACGACAACCACGGCTATCTCCTCGAGGAATGCGGTCTGCATGAGCGGGCGCGCCTGGAACAAATGGCGCGCTACGCCGGCTTGAAGGAGAGATTTTATTTCGACCTGGCAGTTTTTGCACCGAAGGACGAAGCCCTGCGGAAGGATTTTGTCAGGGGAGAGGCCGCATTTTTTGCGGGGAAGGCCCGCAATCCTTTGGAAAGCGGACCATGACCGCGGATTGGCTAATGGGAAACCCGCGTGCGGCAGCCTCCCTTTTGGGCGACAGGCACGATCGTCGTTCGACAGCTCCTCATCAGTTTTCTGCGCCACAGCTTTCTCGAAAGAGGGCGGGCCCCCTCAATGGCTTCGCCTGGAAACTCTGCGGCGCCGGGATCGTCGTTTGGCGGCTCTGGGCAACGCTGCACGGACGGCGCCGGGATGCGGACGTCGTCATCTACAAAGTGGATCGCCTTGGGGATTGGCTGCTTGCCGGGCCATCCATCGAGCGCATCGTCGCCGACGGCCGCGCGCGCGGTGGCACGGTGGTGCTCTGGGCCGCAGATGAAAGCATCCTGCTTAGGCGATGGCGCGAATCCCCGAGCAAGGTCGAGTCGTTCGCATTGGAGCCCGTGGGTGCCATTGCGAAGATGCGGCGCGCATGGAAGGTGATGCGCCTCCTTGCGACCTACCGGGTGCGATCGTTCATTTGCCTTCGACACGCCCCGGAACAGATCAGGGATTTTGTGCTGAGGCATGTGGACGCAAAGGAAATCCGCGCGTTGTCCTGGGTTATAACGGGAGGAGCTCCCGGGGAGGTTCCACACGAGATCCTGAGGCACAGGGCGATCCTCAAGGCGGCCGGTCTGGCGCCCGTCGACCCGAGGGACCTCCTGCCTGTGCTCCCTGGACGGACGGCGACACACGGGGGCATCGTTGTCATTGCCCCGTTCAGTTCGGGAATCATCAAGGACTGGACCGACGAGTCCTGGGTGAAGGTGGCGCAGGGAATGGCCTCGCGTGGCTTCCTGCTGGAATTGTGGGTCGGGCCCGCGCAGCTCTCGCGGGCGGGGGCATTGGCCGACAAGATTGCAGCCTCAGGCTACTTTCCGCGGGCCTCAGTGAGGACTGGAACACTTGGCGAGCTTGCGGCCGCCATCGCGGGCTGCGCTGTTGTCCTGAGCGTCGACACGTTCGCGGCACACTTGGCGGTGGCGATGGATGTGCCAGTAGTGTCGCTCGTCGGCGGAGGCCAATTCGGCGACTTCGGGCCGTGGCAGAGAAGCGCAAGGCAGCGATGGCTGAGCAACCCGCTCCCGTGCTTCGGCTGCGACTGGCGGTGCACAAGGTCGCGCGTCGAGTGCATGGAGGACATCAGCGCGGAGAGTATGCTCAGGGAAGCGGATGAGGCGCTCCAGTGCGACGTCGAGCGCGGCGCGGGTGCCTCCAGATCCAATCGACGCTGATTGCTCCTGTGAACATAATCATTATCAACGATGCTGCGTTCATCCGCGGGGGAGCCGACAGGGTGGCCTTTGACAGCGCGGCAGGGCTGGCAGCCCTGGGGCATCGAGTCACTTTGTTCACCGGCTTTGGCCCCATTGATCCAGCCCTGGAGGCAATACCCGGGATCACGATCCACTGCCTTGGGACAGGCTGGCTCAAGCAGGAGCAGACCTCGCCGGGTGCCGCGATTCGCGGAATGTGGAATTTCTCAGCTGCGCGTCGCCTGCGCGAGGTCCTGAAGGGCTTCGATCGCCGTGACTCCGTGGTGCATGTCCACCTTTATGCAGCGGGCCTGACGTGCTCGGTTCTCAATGAGTCCTTGTCGGCGGGGTTTCCGACCATACTCACGCTCCACGACTATTTCATCACATGCCCCAACGGCGCCTATTTCGTGTTTCCGAAGGCGCAGCTTTGCGAAAGGGATGCGCTCAGCTGGTCGTGCTTCGGGTGTCATTGCGACTCAAGGAAGCAGATCCACAAGTACTGGCGATTCGCCCGGACCTGGATACAGGGGCGCATCGCTAAGATACCAGAACGAGTAACGGCGTACGCTGCAGTCTCAGAGACCTGCGCCAAGCTTGCCAGAAGGGATCTTCCCAATTCGGCGCGCATCGAGGTGGTGCCCAACATCGTGGCCGTGGAGCGGGGCGCACCCGTTGACGTTGCGAAGAACCGCGCGCTTGTTTTCACCGGCCGTCTTGAGGATTACAAGGGACCGCAGCTGCTCGCGCAGGCGGCGGCGCGACTTGGCCTTCCGGTTGTTTTCTGCGGCACGGGCCCGATGGAAGCCGAGCTTCGCGGACTTTGTCCTGAAGCCAGCTTCACGGGATGGCTATCGCCGCATCGCATCCTTGAGGAGCTGGGTAAGGCCCGGGCATTCGTGTTCCCCTCGGTTTACAGGGAGACCTTTGGTTTATCGGCCGCGGAGGCCCTGGCCCGCGGCATACCCGTGATCGCCTCGCGCGGGACAGCCGCCGAGGAGTTTGTGCTGCACGGGGAGAATGGCCTCCTGTTCCAGCACAACTCGGTCGACGACCTTGTTTCACAGCTTTCGCTTCTCGAGGACGACTCTCTTGTCGCGCGCCTCGGAGCGGAGGCGTATCGCCTCTACTGGGAGAAGCCACTTACAACCGAGGCCCACATAGAGTGCCTCCAGAAGCTCTATAACTCCGTCAATGGTAGGCAGGAACCGCCCCCGGTGGGCGAGTCGCGGCCGGGGCGATCAGGCAGCGTCGCACCCGCATGAGCGAGGCCGCCTCAGTAATCCCGATTCCCGCTGCCGCGGTCCTACGTCCAAAGGCGGCCCGAAATGTCTTTTGGCTCATCGCAGAGCGCGGACTGAAGGCCGTTGGCGGCGTGGGAATGGCGATCCTGATCGCCAGGCACCTTGGGCCGGAACACTACGGCAGCTACGGTGCTGCGATAGGTTTGGCGACACTGGCAAAGGAGGCCGTCATGTTGGGCTTCGACCGAATGATCCGTAGGGACCTTGCCGCCCAGCCGGCGAATGCAGGGAAAATCATCGGCACAAGCATAAGCCTCAGCTTGGTTCTCGCTCTCTTGGTCGGTTTCGCGATTTCGGCGGCCTCGCGACAGTTGATCGACGACAGCGAGACGAGACGGCTCGTTCTCATCGTTGTCTGGATGTCGATACCGCAGGCCTTCTATTCCTGCGAAGTGTGGTTTGAGAGCTCCGGGCATGTGCGTCCGCTGGTCTGGACGAGAAATGTGGTATGGATTCTTGGGATGACCTGTCGGCTTGTCCTGGTGCTGACAGGCGCCGCCGTAACCTCGTTCGCCGTAGCTGCCCTCCTTGAATGGGTTTTCACCTATGCCGCGGTTTGCGGGCTCCTGAGGAAGATGCGCTACCGCGATTTCCACTTCTCGCTGGATCCGCAGTTGCTGAAGGCGTGGTTCAGGGAGGGGTGGCCGATGGTCGCCATGGTCGTCGTAGGTTCCACCGCCGATCGGATCATGGTGCTAGTGGTGCACAATTTGGCCACCTCGGACAAGGAGGCGGGTTACCTCAATGCCGCGCTGCGGATAACGGAGATCTGGTGGTCGATCTCGACGATCGTCGCCGCAGTTCTCCTGCCGAGGATCGTGGCCCTGCAGCGCTCCGATCCGGAGTGGTGCGCGCGAGTGACCCAGCTTTACGCGAACGCGAGCCTCCTCGTGGGAGTCGGTGCAGCACTCTTGGTGACAATCACGGCGCCCTTTGTTGTGCCCCTAGTTTTCGGTCCTGCCTACGCACCCTCGGCCAAGATCCTTGCCATACTGTTCTGGGCTGGTCCCGCGATTTTTCCTGCAGTGGCACGCGCCCAGTTCTGGGTGAGCAAGAAAATGCTGGCGCTCGACCTGCCGTCGGTCGCGTGCATTGCCGCCTTGCAGCTGTGCCTAGCTGTCTACCTGGTTCCTCGCTACGGCGGGATAGGAGCGGCATCGGCCATGGCGATAGCGCAGTGGCTCGGTTTCTACGGGCTGACGGTCAGCATCCCTGCACTGCGGCGCGCAAGCAGACCGCAGTTCGACGCCTTTGCGGCGCTCCTTTCTCCGCTTGTCACCTTTCGGGCTCTTTATGCCTTCTTCGCGGGAATGCTAAGAAAAGGCTAGCTCGTGACATCCAGCTCCCGCGTCCCTGGCCTGTGTCGGTAAACTGATTCGACGATGAAAAACCTTCTCATTGCGGCCTTTATCGTGATCGCAACCGGGGCGCGGGTTGTTGCCGAGGAGGGCTGGAAGCTGGCGTGGTCCGATGAATTCAACTACACGGGTCTTCCTGATCCAAAAAAATGGGGCTACGAACACGGGTTTCTCCGCAACCACGAGAGCCAGTACTACACGCGTGATCGCCTGGAGAACGCGAGGGTGGAAGGCGGCATGCTTGTAATCGAGGGGCGAAGGGAGAACTTCCAGTCCAAGTCGGGGGAGACCGCGAGGTACACTTCAGCCAGCCTTTTCACAAGGAACCCCGTTGATTGGCTTTACGGAAAAATTGAAGTGAGGGCCAAGCTCCCGGAGGGACGCGGGGTTTGGCCAGCCATTTGGATGCTCGGCAGCGATATTCCAAAGGTCGGCTGGCCGGAGTGCGGGGAGATCGATATCATGGAGTTCGTGGGCAAAGATCCGGACAACGTCTACTCGACGCTCCATTTCAAGGCGGCGGGAGTGCACAAGATGAACCAGAAGAAATTCCCGACATTGCATCCGTCCGGGGATTTCCACGTATATGCCATGGAATGGTTCCCAGAGAGGATCGACTTCCTTTTCGACGGCGTGAGGTACCAGTCGGCCCCGACCGATGAGGCGGGAATCGGCGCGGACAACCCTTTCCGTAGGCCGCAGAGGCTCCTGATAAACATGGCGCTTGGAGGCTCGTGGGGCGGCGAAATAGACGATTCGATGCTCCCCCAAAAATACCTCATCGACTACGTCCGGATATATAAGTCGACCGGATCGCGGTAGAGTTTCGTCGACCCGAATATCAGGCTACAGTTATTGGATTTTCCGCAGGTAGCCAACCTCGAGAACCGAGCCACCCCATGAATTGATCGGCCCTTGATTCCCAGATGAGGGATGCGAAAGGGATGCCGTTGGAGTAATTCGGCGACAGCTTCAGCCCGTCAATGCATCTGTCCGCAAGAGCCTCGACGTCTCGCTCGGGGTAATAGAGGGCGGACTTGCCGAAAAGTGCGGCTACCTCCCCGGTGAAGTTGGTAACGACTGGGCGGTTTGCCGCTGCGTAGTGGAAGGCCTTTGTCGGGCACCTCGAGATATTGAACCTCGTGGCGGGAAACGGGAAGATGAGGACGCTCGCAGTCTCCATGTGGGAGGGCAGGTCCCCGTCGCGCCTTATATGTCCGGTAAATTCGAGGCTGTCGCCAACCAGGGCATCGTCGGCCTTCGCCCTGAAGTAGTCCATGTCTGGCCCCGTGCCCGCTATGCGCACGATGGCATCCGATCCCCTGCGGCGAAGGAGGAGCGCCAGCTGTATGAGTTCGTTGATCTGCTCTTCGTACATCCGCCACATGGAGCCAACGTAGAGTAATATGGGCCTGCCCCTGGCCTCGCGCCGAAGGCGATCCACCATGTCGGGATCAATCCGATGCTCGAACGAGCTGATCGCTACGGGCAGGCGAAGTATTCGCTTACCCAAGTCCGGCCTCTGTTCCCGGATTGAAGCCTCGAGGAACGCGGACGCACAGGTGAATCCATCCGCTTGGAGCACCATGCGCCGCTCCATCCACTTGAGGTATGCCCTCCGGAAGGGACCAATGTCGTCCGTCATCGAGGGGAATTCATCAAAGTCCTTTATGATGGGAACCCGCCCAATTCGGGACCCTCGCATCACGAAGCTTCGAAGCCCTACGCCGACGATCCAGATCGCGCTCCACGAGCCTTGCTGGATCATGCGTGTCTTTTGCCGCAGGTCCGCGAGCGCGGAGCCCGGTGGATAATACAGGGCCTCGATATGGGGCCTAGTCCTCAGGAATGAGCGGTTGTCCTCGAAGCCTGGGACAAGAACTGTCACCGGGATTCCGCGCCGCCCGAGCTGATCGGCGAGAAAGTACAGCTTGTCCTGGCCCGCGTGGTTGCGCATCGAGCTGACCCCTACGAAGAGAAGACGCTTACTCACGGTAATCGTCAGAGAGTTCTCCCTGTCGCTGGAGGATGACCAGGAGGCATGCGCAGATGGCCAGCACGATCTCGGTTCTGGCGATTCCCGAGAAGGGGCTCATGCACAAGTTCCAGAGAGCGTTTATGACGAAGTACAGAGTGAACGCCCGCCGTGGAAGCGAGTACCGGGTCAGCGTCCGAAGTGTCTTAAAGATTAGGGCGCCGTAGAATATAAAGAAGCTTCCGCCCAGTATGCCGCCCTCCGCCAATGCCACCAGTATCTGCGAGTGAATGGAGATCTGGCGCGCCTCGTCCTCTGTGTAGCCGTGGAAAGTCGGGTCAAGGCGTGCGCGGTGCTCCTCGAGCTTGGAGATCATGTTCGTGGCCGTGAACCAGGAGCCCTGTCCGATGATTGGGGATTCAAGGAAGGCGTCGGCCGCAGTCTCGATCATGCTTCGCCGCTCCACGTTCGAATTTGTCTTTTCCAGATTGGATAGGATGGCGGCGTTCGCCGCGAACAGCAGCGCGGCGAGTGCGCCCGCGGCCGCAATCAATGCTATGGGCCTCATCACCCCGCGGGCGCGGTTCAGCATGAGGAGCACCGCGGTCAGCATGCAGATTCCTCCCAGGCTCCTGGCGCCGAGGCTCATGGCCACGACGGCAAGCACTAGCGCGAGCGATACCTGTATGAGCATGGCCCTCCCAGCGCAGAGGAACAGGGCGAGCGCTGTAACGCTGGGCCCGACGCCGAACTCCCACCAGCGGTCGTCGATCGGGTTCGAGATCATGCCGTTCAGGCTGTTGGCGAAGTAGAGGGCGAAGATGAACACCCTGAGCCTCATCCATGAGCCGTTTATGAGGTATGCGATCGTGACAAGGTCGATTCCGAGGAAGCCAACGCGGGCCCAGCCCCTGACGAGGTTCTCGCTCGAGGTGCCCCTGTAGAGATCGCTTATGACGTAGCCCAGCAGCATGACCCCCACGAACGTGAGCATCAGCTTGTACCAGCTCAGCTGCTGCATTCGCGTGGGCCAGCCCCGGTTTGAGAGCAGCTGGAATATGACTAGCGGAAAGACGAGGATCAGGATCAACTCGCCCACGGGGAGCAGCCCGACGATCGGGACGGTGAAAGCCGAGAGGGCACCGATCAGGCCGCATAGAGCGGCCGGTGTCGCTTCCTTGATCGCTATGAGGATCGGCGTGGAATCGCCTTCATGGGCGGCGCTTCGCGACATACTAGGGTGGGGGGGTCGGCAGGCCCGATGCAGGGGAGATGGGAAGGGGCGGATTGCTTCCGGAGCGCTGCCTGTTTGCCGCCGGCCTTGGGCCTGGGAAACTCATTCTCTGCACATCATGGCTGGGGCGGGATGCAGGTGCGGGCGTCGGATCCTCGAACGGGGAGACACCGCCGCGGTTCTCCTTGTTCTGGTAGAGGCGCACGATGGCGCCATAGCACCGTTCAGGGGAGAGGCGGTCGATCGCGAAGGCCCTGTGGTTGCAGTCGTGGAGGCCCTGTCGCTGGCGAGCCAGCCACTGGCTGACCGCCCTCGTGCAGCCCTCGACGTCCTCGGGCGGGAATGTCCACACATGCGACAACTCCGCACGGCCCACATCCGACATCCCGAGCCCTGTCGCCGCCACGATGGGCAGGTTGCAGGCCATGCCCTCCAGGAAGACAAGCGGCCAGCCGGCCTCGTAGCGCGACGAGACCAGGAGTCCGTCGATCGCATGGTAAAATGCCCGCGGGTCGTCTGTGTAGTCCAGTATCCTTAGCTGCTTGTCCATGCCGTGCTTCTCGCCGAAGCCCTTGAGGTAGTCATGCCACTTTCCCCAGCCGAGGTGGACGAGCATGAGGTCCGGGTTTGCGGCGCAGAGGGGTGCTACGCCTGCGTAGGCCGTTTCGGGATCCTTCTGCCAGCACATGCGGGCGATGATCGCCAGCACCACGGTGTTCTCGGGTATGCCGAGGGCCGCCCGCGCGGCACGGCGCGTCTCGTTCGTCGCGGGAGTGAAGCAGGAGCTGTCCACGGGATTGTGAATGACCCTCACCGAGGCGGCGGGGACCTTGAGAATCTCGCGCGCGAAGGTCGCCTCGTCCTGGGAGATCGTGATTGTCGTGCCGATGCGGCCAAGCATTCGCTCGATCCAATTGTAGAACCTGACCTTCGGCGTGAGGGGCTTGGCCATTCCGTAGTACGCCTGCGGCGAATAGAAGCAGTGCTCGTGCCCGATGAGGAGGGCCGCGATGCGCCCGAGCGCGCCAGCCTTCGAGCTGTGGACGTGCATGACGTCCGGCTTTGTCCGCCGCATGAGGGAAATCAGGCTGAAGAGTGCCCTGATGTCGGCGAACTCCGGGACGTTCGTGACTTTCAGGTCGATCGCCTCTCCACCCGCCGCACGCACGCGCGCCACTACGTCCAGCATCGCGGCGCCGCAGCGGCGCGAGGAATACGCCAGGTGCACGCGGATGTTGTTGTCGAACAGGTATCCGACCAGACCCTCGACGTGGCGGAAGACTCCGTCGAGCCCCGGCTCAACGACGAGGAGAAGGCTCAGCTTCGGCTCTGGCTTGGGTTCGCCCGTTTTAATCATTTGCGGGACGGGGGAGGGGAAGGCGCGCCTTTGCGCACACGTCGGCCGGGTGGTGCGGCAAAGGGGTGGATTCCCTGCGCGATGTAATCCTATGGGCGAGTCGGCTGGTAAGACAGGCCGCCTCCACGAGAATCCAGACAATCACGATTCCCAGCCAGCTCTCGACGATGTCCCACCAGTCGAAGTATCGGGTCGGAATGAGGAGCTGCGTGTATTCCATAACCGTCGCGAACATGGCGAGTGCGACGACGGCGCTGCCCCTTTTCCTTGTCGTTGTGCACAGGACGAGCACTGGAACCGAAAGAAGCCCGTAGGCCGGGACATTGCGGAAGCGCCCATGGTAGTCCGCCCAATGCGCCACTCCATGCAGCCAGCCGGGCAGCCATTCGATGGTCTCAAGGTCGCTGGAGCGCCTGTCCGTTAGATATATTGCCGATACCACTCCAACAATGACGGCGAGTATGCAACCCGCACGAATCAGCCTGCCCGTTGTGCCGATCATCCACCGCATCTGGCTTCCCTTTGGCATGTTGCGCCAGCGGCGCCGGGGCGGAGGGAGTGTGCGGAAGGCGTTGGCCTTCCGGGGATCCATCCCCTTCTGGATGCCTATTGGGCGGCGTGGGTCCATGTTTCGGTTTGAGTCCGGTTATCCTAGGAGGCGGTTCCTCAAGGTTGACCGATACATGAACTTTGCCACTGGTGCTGGCATCAGGCGGCTTGTGAACCTCGCAAAGGGCCAAAGAAGCCTCGGCGTCAGGCCCCATATCGCCCAGACACCGGCCAGGTAGGTCTCAAGCTCCACGAGCGAGCGACGGAACTTTCGGCGGCCGAAGAAGCTCTTGCCGGTCCTCCATTGGAACAGGCGCTCCTGGAGGTTGTGCAGCCGCCAGCCCTTCTGGGCCACGTCAAAGAGGAAGCCGAGGTCCTCGTTGAGATAGAGGCTCCTGTAATTGATCGAGTCGCGCCTCCACGTGCTTCCCCTGATGCAGTAGGTTGGGTGCAGCATCGGGTTGCAGCGCGCCAGCCGGCCGACGATCGAATCGTGCGTTTCGGGATAGCTTCGCTCGTAGAGCACCGTGCCGGACTCGTTGATCTCGCTCGAGTTGCACCCGAGGAGGTCGATCTCGGGGTGGGCCTCCATAAAGGCGACCTGTTGTGCCACGCGCGTTGGGAGTGACACGTCGTCCAGGTCCATTCGCACGAAGTAATCCTCGTCCTGCACCAGGTTCAGGAGCGTGTTGAGGCCGTGGGTGAGCCCATGGTTGACCTCGCCCCAGACGACACGGTGAAGCAGCGGCTTCCAGCGCTCTATGAGTGCCATGTGGTCGGGCCCAACGGGTCCGTCGACATACAGGTAGACATTGATTCGCTCGGAGGGATAGGTCTGGTCCCGAAGGGACTTGAGTGCGATCTCCGCGAAGGATACGGCGTCGCCCTTGTAGAGCGTGGTCAGGACGGCAACCAAGGGTGTTTCAGGTCGGCTCATTCGGCGAGAGGTGCTATCAACGATACACAGAGCGAGATGATTCCCGTGGCTTTGTCGGACACCTGTAGCAAAGGGGAGGGGCGGATACCCTCGGCCCCTATTGAGGTAACGACCGTCGGTATCCCCGCGGCGACGTATTCGGCCACCTTGATCTTGATGCCCGCCCCTAGCCTAAGCGGTGCCACGGCTATCTCCGCGGCTTGGAAGATCGGTATGGGGTCGGGAATGAATCCCGTCACCTCCACGCACTGGGAAGCGAGCTTGAGCACCGCCGGTCCTGGATTCGCACCCGCGATGACGAGCCTCACGTGCGGCCGCGCGAGGCGAATGGACGGAAGGATCTCCCGGACGAACCATATCACAGCGTCCTCATTCTCGATGCGGGACATTTGTCCCCAGAAAAGGATCATTCCCTTCGATATGTGCGGCCCTCTGACCTTGGCGATCCTGTGGTATATTTCCTCAACCTCCGGGTACCGCACGACGACGTCGCTGCGTCCCGATATTCTCTCGGCGGCGTAGCGGTCCTTTTCGGTCAGGGTGAAGACCTCCGTAGCGCTCGCTATCATCGTCGCCTCCCAGAGTCGCGTCCGCCTCGCCTCGCGCCTCCAAAAGGCCTTCATGAGCGCGGATGCCCTCGCGGCCTTGCGCTCGTGCGCCTGGTAGAAGAGGTCGTGGACCACGAGCCGGGTGGGCACCGCCGGGGGTACCGAGGCGATCAGGGCTGCACACTGGATAAACTCGAACCAAGCCATGTCGAACGCCTGGGCTCGCACCTTGCTGGCGATCCACTCGCGCGCAACCGAGTATCGGGCGCAGGCGATGAACGGAAGGCCAGGGTGGCGCACTGCTGAAAGAACCCGGGTTCCGCGGGTGACTGTGAAAACCTTAACCTCCTTGCACTTCTTGAAGTCCCCTTGCTGCAGGTGCTCCTCCTCTTTCTCGTTGCTGAAGGCCAGCAGGGTAACCTTGTTGTTGCTCGCCAGCTCGTCGAGGACACGCGAAACGAGCTTCTGCCCTCCGGAGGGAACGCGGTTCGACGGCAGGAATCCGGAAACGAAAAGTATGTTGCGCCCTTTTATGGGCGCAGCGTTTGAGGTCGGTGTATCGACTGTGCTTGCCTGCATGTTATTGCGCGAGGGCCCCCTGAGCCGCTGTTTCCTCGATCATTTTGAGCACATTGGATGCGAAGATCTGGGGGCTGTGGTGCTTTGAGCGCTCTGCCCCGTTCCTACCCATCCGAGACCTCAAGTCGGGCTCCAGGGCCAGTGTGCGCACAGCCGCAGCCACTTCGGTCGCACTTGAAAGATCGCAGGCGATGCCGCATTGAGCCTCGCGGACTGCGCTGCCCGTTTCTCCCTGGATGCCAGCGACGACGGGAAGGCAGGCACAACCAGCCTGTATTAGGACACTGCTGGACCCGAAGAATCCTGGATAGCCGACCCAAACGATGTCGGAAGCAGCAAAGAGTGAGCGCTCCTCGCTCGCATCGACAAATGTATCGCGGACAAGCAGCCGCATGGATGAGGCTTTGTTTCCCAGCTGGAATCGAGCAACCATTGCCCGGACCTCCGGCTCCTGCTTTCCCGCGAGGATGACGACGATACTCGCCGAGCCGGAAAATGCTCTGGATGCTGCCAGGAGCAGGTCGACTCCCTTGCGGCGTGTCAGGGCCCCGAAGCACAGGATCGCGACTTCCCCCTCGGCCAGTGAGTAACGCTCCCTGCTGGCCTGCCGCGGGGGTGTATCGCCTAAGGAGCCCGCATCCGGAATGTAGACGATCTTTTCTGACCCAGGCAGTCCCGTGCTTCGTGCGAAGCTTGCGAACGTCTCCATTATGACGGCGATCCGCTTCAGGTTCTTCTGTGTGTAGAGGCGCGCAAGCGAGCGTGTTGTGATCGATCGACTGAGCCGTCTCATAAACGACGGGTTCGGGCCGACAGGCTCGTGGATCGAGACATGCATATGCAGCGCGGCCATGGGAACGCCAATTTCTGGCAGGCCGAACATCCCGCAGGATCGGTCGCAATAGTCGAGCCAGGGTAGAAAGACACACGCAGTCGGGGCTTCATTTACGAGCTCCGGAACGGCGAGGTTCAGAATTCTACGATGATGAGTCTGATACCTAAGCCACGACATCGGCCTGCCGCCTGAGTTGGGAATTCGTAGAAACGAATATGGGCGGACTTCGAGTGCCGCGCCAAATCGGTGAATTAGTCCGATGGCGGTGGCCGTGCGGATAGCGTGGTGTGATGTGAGCCAGCATATCGTCCATCCCTCTCCGATCAGCTTTTCCCAGATGGCGGCAGCGTAGACTGCCAGATGGTGTCCATCGGCCTCCGGCTCGACATAAAGCAACCTCCTGGTCGCCATAGCGGCAACTGGGGTGTCAGGAGCATGGCGGGCTGAACTGCTTATGCTGGCGGTCGACATTGGCTCGCTAGGTCGGTTTGCGATACATCGTTCCCGCACTCCGGGTGCTAGTCGTTGTAGGCTTCATCTCGGTTGAACGGCCTGGCGAAAAATCCGGCCGCCAAGAGGAGCACGCCGAATAGAGGCAGGCTCGGGGGTGACGTCATTGTCAGGACAAACACCGCCGAGAAAAGGGACAGGATGACGAGGAATATGGGATGAAGCAGCCGCCTGCCCCTTAGTAGCACCCGGGCAATGTGGAGAAAAACAAGCACCAGCAGCGCGAGCAGCGAGAGAAAGCCCGGGATTCCCGCAGTGAGGGCGGTGTCCAGAAAGAAATTGTGCGCCCAAGTATGCGTCTGCATGAAGCCGCGTCCTCCTCCCCAGATGTCCCTTTGGATGATCCCCACCGCCTCATTCCAATGTGTGAGCCGGCTGTCATCGCCCGACTCTGAGATGCGCTCTGAAAGGGCGCTCACTTTCTCCCAGATGGCCTTCTGGAAGAAATATCCATAGGCCAGGACCCCGGCGAGAAGCGTTGCCGCTGCCACGGCGTACCTAAACACCTTCTTTGGCCCCATCGTCCCGGCAACCCATGGAAGCGATAACAAGATGCCGACGGCCGCCGAGACGATGGCCCCTCGCGTTATCACCTGCACGTTGATGTAGAGTGCGAGCGCGAATCCCAGGATTCCCGCGCACTTGACGAGTACCGGAACATCGAGAATCAGCACGATTATGCAGGTCAACGCACAGATACCGAAGGTCGACATCCCGATGATGACGTTGGTGATGACGAAGAAATGCAGGTACTTGTAGCTTTCATTCTCCACGTTGTTTCGGGAAAGGCTCAACCCCATGGTCTTCACCAGATTTTCGATGCCTACCGTCCGGAGAACCTCGAGTCCCGCGGCTGCCAGGCAAAGTGAACACATGATGATTCCCAAGATGACGCCGTTTCCTTTTCCGCGATCCGCGAGTTCCCGCATCATCAGGCCGGCGGGAACAAGATAGAGTATCAGCCCGAGCGTATATTTCGCGGTGAGGTCGTTATCCAAATCCTTCCAGTAGAACGCCAGGGCAATGTAGGGCACCATGCATACGAGATAGGGGACCATCCGCTTCAATTCCCTTATCTGGCGCGTGAAGAACAACCCGCCCACAGCCATCATGCAGCCCAGCCCCAATTCGGCCGAAACCGAAGGGCCCTGCATGAAGATGAGAATCAGCGGCGTCAGCATGCAGAATGTGAAGAAGCCGGTAATGATCATGGATTGCATTGAGGGGTGTGTTTGAAAACTCGGTCCTGATATCTTGTCACCTATCGGTTTGCCGCCTCGGCGGCTGGCTCCGTCGTCCTTATCGAATCGGCCTGAAGCACCGATGCTAGGGCATGCTGGAAATCGCTTTCGGCTATCCGCGTAATACAGATCGGCTCCGAGTGGACGCACACCCAGTTGCACGAGAAGCACGGCTCTCGGGAATACAGCCAGCGCTGGCTGTCCGATGCCGTCCATGGCGCAAACCATCCGAAGTGGCCGCCCCCAAGGATCGCCACAAGGGGTCGGTTCATGGCCGCGGCGAGATGGGCAGGAGCGCTTTCCGCTGAGACCACCACCCTGACCGCCGAGATCGCTCGCACCAAATCCTTGGTGTTCGGGGTATGTACCAATTGCACGTCCGCGAAGGTCTCGACCTTGAGACGGTCGACCATTGTCTTGATCCTGAGATCGCTCGGGCTTGGAGCCCAGATGTCGACGGAATAGCCGAGCAGCTTAGCCGCCCTGCAGGCTGCCAAGAGCAAATGCAAGGGGATGTCCCGCAGAACTGAGCCGGAGAATGGCGCAAGACCGATAGCTGCCCGAGGAATCGCGTCATCGAATGTAATTCGAGGGCGAAGCTCAGTGCCCGTTACTGTCCTGCCAAAGACGGCTGACAAAAGCGACGCGTGCAGGGTGAGCTCGCGGCAAACTAGCGGGTCGAGTTTTGGCTCCGGCGTAACATTGTCGAAGGCGAAAGAAGCTCGAAGGAGCTGGTCGCTCAGGCCGGCCTCGCCTAGCTCAGAATTGACGAGGCCCCAGGTTTTTACCGCGGGAATTGCCGAGGTGATCAGGTCGTCGTGAAGCGTCCGATGGTGCTGGAGTGACACCAGCACCTCGGCCCCTTCGCAGAAGATCGGGTGCCTCCTAAGCTTCAAGAGATCGCGAAGTGTCCTGCGCAGCGTGGAATGATTTGTGGTCACAGTCAGGATCTCGATTCTAGGGAAGACCAAGGCGACCAAGTCCCTGCCATAATCCGAGGAGACCAACGTGCAGTTCTCCTCTCCAAATTTGTCCACCAGCGCCTTGATCGCGCCAAGGGCTAGCACGTTGTCTCCGAGCTTGCCCAACTTGATGATCGCCACCCTCCTGCTCGGCTTGGCCGGGGTACGGCGATGCACGAACATGGGATATAGGATCGCGTTGGGCAGAGCTGACCAGCCTAGTCTCATGATTGTGAGCCCATCGGTTTCGCCGGTACACCGACAGGTGGCTCGGATTGAAAGCCAGGGAGGCGGCACAAGAGCTGCTCCACGGCTGCGCGCCCTCCTTCGGCTTTCGTGTCCAATAGCTTGGGGCATACCGGACCGGCAGCGCTGAAGCCGTTGTCGAGGGTCGCTGCATTCACGCCGCGCCGCTCGGTGAAATTGATCCCTATCCCCTTGCACAGAGTGGCCACCTTGCTTGACCTCCCGAGTCCGTAAACCTTGCACCCGAACCACGCGGCCGAGAGAAGACAGTGAAACCGTGAGCTCAGGACGGTCTGAATCATGGAAAAATGGCAGACCATCGAATCCAGGTCCGGCGCCCAACAATTGGGCGTGATGAGAGCGACGGACTCGGACTGCTTGTCCAGGCAGGTGCACCATGCGAGCTCCGCATAGTGTCGTGACTCCATGCTGAGTGTCATCCGGCCCTCGTTCGAAAGAAAGGCCGCGGTCCTTGGAACGGACTGTTGCCTCTTTAGCCACCGGAGCACGGCGAGAGAGTCTCTTCGAGACATGCCCTCAGCGTAGTAGTTGACGGCCACGCCCAAAGGACGGAGGTCCATTTCGGTCGTCCGAGTCGCCAGACGCTTGAGGTAGATGTGGGCCAGGTCTTCGCCCACCATTATCCGGGAAGGGTCGACGGAAAACTCGCTTGTGAGCATCTGTGATGTCTCGCCATCCCGGGTGGAAATCAGGTCCACCATGCTCAGCGCCTTCGAGAACCTTGTTCGCTCCTTGGTGGCTTCTCGCTCGGCACCTATACCAGCGAGCACAATTGAAGCCCCAAGTGCCTTCGCCTTCTTAAACTCGATCTCAAGATGCTCGAGAAAGAATAATCCCGAATTTACCTGGATTGGCGTATCCCCTACGCCCAACCAGAGATCGTATCTGGGCTCGGGCTCGCCCTCTGCAATCCACATGACCAAGGGAAACCTGTGCCTCAGCACGGACTGCTGACGCTTTGAAACGCAACAGAAGAGTGGCCTGCATTTGGGCCAAACATCCAGGAATCCGGCGAGCATCATGTCGTCCCCCACGTTTCCATAGCCGTAGAAATTGAATCCCAGCTTCGTGTATGTTACTTGAGGTCTAATTGGTGTGGGTGTTTTCTGGCTTTGTAGTCTGACTTAGAGGGCGAGAGCCGGCGGGAGAGCTGCTATGCCGCCACGGGAATTTTGAGGAGGCGGCGAACTTTTCGAACGGCGCGCCTCCACAAAGGCGCCCCATGCGTCGCGATGAACTCAGCCGAATATGCGCGGTCAAAATTACCGTCAGGCAGCACAAACTCGGGGTGCTTGAGCGGCCTCTCGAGGCCAAGACGCACGAGGCCGAACTTACTGCCCGGAGCAAAATGGGTGCCTGCGCCATCGAAACCCACATTCTCAATCAGGTTCCTACACGGGATTATGCTGAGCATCCCCTGAAGAGTTTTCGCATAGCTCCACTGGTAGTCCCACACATCGGTGCGCTGGCTCTTGTACAGTCCCTCGTAAAGCGAAAGGCGGCGGGCCCGCTCAGCCCGGTTCCGGCCCAGTGCGTCAATGACCCCGGACTCGACGAATCTTGGCCAGCTCGCCATCGAAATGTCATAACAGTCCCAGGCCCTTCGCCAGGACGCCCAACCCCAGCACGGTCCATTCTTGCTGAAGATGTAGCTCGTGGGACGTTTGATCTCTGAGAAATGGCATGGACATCCCGAGATCTGCCCGACGCGCGCGTCGTTCGCATACCTCTCAAGCATTTCGTCGCAGAACCAGAAGAACGACGGATCCGGGACGCAGTCATCCTCAAGTATTACCAGTCGGTCGGAGCGTGAGAAAGCCCAGGTCAGCCCCGTTGCCGGACGAATTCCGCAACCAAGATTCCTGTCGGAATAGTTGCGCTCAACTACGCAGGGCCAGTCGATGCCTTCGTCCACCACCTTTCGCGCGGCGGCGCACTTTTCAGGATCGTCGGGACGGTCGGCACGGGGTCCGTCTGCTATGACGAAAAGGCGCGAAGGGCGCGCCTCGCGGATCGCAGCAAGGGTCAGGGCCGTGCACTCCGGCCGGTTAAAGATTATGAGGGCGACCGCTGAATTCATGCGTAGGGAAGCAATTGGTTGGGATCACGCCGGATGATCATAAGGTGCCCGCCATTGCTCCGGCGGTGCGGATTCTCCACGGCGTGATCATTGCTAGCCATTGCTCGCGGCCCACAAGCCGTGTCTTCGGATGGATGAATGAAGAGAGGAAGGCCGCCATGCATTGCGAAACCACGGTCGCGATGGCGGCCCCCATGGCGCCATATTTTGGTATCATGATCAGGCAGGCACCAAGGTTCACCAGAAGCCCAAATAGACTGAACCAGAGGGGCAAATGGGTCAGGAGCTCATTGAGCAGGTGCTGACCTCTAGCAACCCCGAGGAACACAAACAGAAGTGACCACACGTAGACCGCTAGGACCGGGCCCGCCTCGCTGAATGAGGGTCCAAACAGAAGCCTGATAATATATGGGGCTCCGATGGACACGGGAATGCAGATGCTTAGTGCAAGAAGGGCATTTATCCGGAAGAACCTCCTGAGCGCCGTCTTGTAGGCCAGTGCACCCTCCGACTTGCTCTTCAAGAGCGAAGGCAGGAGGGACGTGGCTAGCACGGTGGGAAGGAAAGTTGCCGTTTCGGGGATCCGAATCGCCGCAGCGTAGATGCCGAGCACTGCGTCGCCCATCAGGCCGCTCAGGACCAACTGGGAAAGTTTCATGTACAAGACGACGGAGAGAGCGGACATAGCCAGCGGCCAGCTGTTTCTGAGGACCATCCAGCCGTAGGCTGGGTCAAAGGAGAGCCTGTTGTCCGACCCGAGCGATCTGCGGACAATCACCCAGCTTATCCCTCCGCTTACAACCTGCTCGAGGGCCGTGAGCACAGAAAACCACACAACACCGGCGCCGCGCAGAACCGCGGCGATCTTCAGCACATTCATGAGCAAGAACAGGACGAGCCTTGGAACGACGAGCTTGCGCATTTGTGTGTGCGCCTGAAACCAGAGTTCGCCCGACTCAAGGGACTGGAAAACGACCCCGATGCTGAGCGTGCCGACCAGCATGCATGCGAGGGGGTCCGCGTGTCGCAGCCCGAAGACCAAGCCAAATGCGATAACGGAAGAAATGAGCGCCGCCGCGGCGCGAAACCCCATGATGGTTCCGATCCAGCACCCGCCGCGCCTTGGATCGCGGATTATCTCGCGGACAACGAGGACATCCATCCCAAGGGGGGTGATGGCCGCGAATATGGCCACAAGGGCCATCGAGTAGTTCAGGAGGCCGTAGTTCTGCTTTCCGAGATAGCGCGCAACCCAACCGGTTACGACGACGCTTACCATGAGCCGCACCCCCTTGTCGGCCACCAGCCAGCCAAAATTGCGCGCAGCTGCGCTCTTTTTGAGTCGGGCGATCATCGACGGCTAGACCCAACGAGCTGCAACGAGTCCGCTAGCTTTGTTGACTGCATTTTTAAGTTGTTTCTGGAAAATCACAGCCAGCGTCACGGACTGTACTCTTGCCCGGGAGGCGTTGTTCCACCGTCCCGGCATCCAAGGAGAGGGTTGGGCGCCTTCCCTGGATTCGGCGCCTCTTGCCCGTTGTTACCATGATGTCTGGCTCGTCCGTGTGCGGCAACGCACCCAGGGGAGATTTACGTTTGTATCACGCCGCTTTCACGGGATCGGCCTTTAGCTCCTTTGCGACGCGCGTCTTTTTCTTCGGCACTGGCGGAGTCTTATCTCCATACTGGTATCCCTTCGCTGCGGCCTTGTAGCCGTATGCCAGCTTCTTATTCGCGGTACGCGGCTGGAAGCCGTTCAGTACCACGCCGCTGAAGGCATGGCCGGCCTTCGTGAAGTCCTCGATCACTGACTTGACCTGGACAACCGGCGCGATTCCCTCGCGAGCCACAATGACGCGTTCGGTCGAAACGCGGCTCACCATCAGCGCGTCCTGGAAGACACCTGCGGGAGGGGTGTCGAGTATCATAACCTCGTAGACGCTCTTAAGGTGCCCTATCAGCCTCTCCATCGCGTCGGATATGAGGAACTGGCTTGGCTGGGACTCGACGCCGCCGCTGGGAACAATGTCCGTGCCATCGACAAGTGTGCGTATCCCGAGCGGACCCGAGGGGTCGAAGATGTTCTCCATTGGGAAACCCGAGCGCGCCCAGAGCAGGAAGCCCTGCTCGTTCTGCATGCTGTGAAGCGAGTGCTGGACCGGCCTTCGAAGGTCGAGGTCCATGATGAGGGTCTTCTTGCCCAGCTGCTTGTACGTGCTGGCGATGTTGGAGGCGATAAGCGACTTGCCCTCGCCCGGCAGCGTCGACGTGACGACTATCACCTTCGGGTAGCGTTGTGCGGCGGAGCCGATTTCGAGCTGGCCTGCTATGCCGACGAAGGCCTCCGTCGTCACGAGGTCCACCTTGTTGCGCACCACGTGAGCGCGGTCTTCGGGCCTGAACTTGAGGGCCGGGATCGCCCCCACCATCAGGACACCGAGTTCCTTCTCAACGTCCGAGGTGCCGGAGACGCGCTCGTCCATCGCGCTCGCGAGGAGAGGGCAGCCGATGAACGCTCCAAGAGCGAGGAACGCCGTCAGGACGCCAAAGATCGCCCTCTTCGGGATGTGGTGCTTCACGAGGTACGCTGGGTCGACAATCTGCATGAAGTTCGCGGGGAGCTGGCTCGAGATCGAGGCCTCCCCAATCTTCTTTTCAAGATCCTCGAGGGTGATCTTCTTCGAATCCACGCCCGCGCTCAGGATCTCGTAGTTCGAGGCGAGCTTCTCGACGTCCATCGAGCTCTCGAATGCAGTGTCGAATTCCTTCTTGAGCTGCCGCTCTGTGTCGACGGCCACCTCCAGCTGCGAGTCCAGGTCGCCGACGGCCACGTCGAAGTTGTGCCGGATGCCGCTTTGGATGCCTGCGATCTGGGAATTGATGTCGACCATCTTGGGATGATTCGGCCCGTATCGGGTGGCGAGGACCCCCCGTTGCGCCAATGCATCATCCAGTTCCTTGTGCAGGTCCGGATTGTTGGCATATAAGGCGAGGTACGAGTTATCCCAGGGATACTCGGACTTCTGGCGGTCCAGGTGGGCCTGCCTTGAGCGCGTTTCAAGGCCGACGCGGGTGACGCGAACGTCCGTCAGACTCGCGTCGAGGCGCTTCAGGCGCTCGTTCAGGATGCTCTGGTTGTCGGCGCGCGAAATGATGCCGTTCTTCTTCTGGTACTCGATGCTCGCCGTCTCGATCTTCGCAATGTCTGCCCGCATGATCTCGGCCTGCTGCTCGAGGATCTTGTAGCCGACCATGTTGGCCTCCTTGAACTCCTGCTGGACGTAGTCGAGGTACTCGGCCGCCATGCGGTCGGCAACCATGATGGCCACCTCCGGCACGACATGTTTCACAGTTATGGCGTAGTACTCCCTTCCGCGCTCTCGCTCGATCGAGATGTTGCTGTCGAAGAAAGACTGGAAGAACTCCTCGTTGGCCACCATGCCGGGTTTCAGATACGGGCTCGCGATCTCGTCCTTCTCAACCGGGGTGAAGGAGGCTGCGAGCTTTGAGCGGAACTTCCGGCTCGTCATCATGGAGAGGTGGTTTCGCAGCTCGTTCTCTCGGGTCTGGTCGGTGCTGCTTGCCGAGTCGGTCTGCGTGCCAATGACTTGGTCGAGCGTGCTCTCTGCAAGGACGTCTGTCTGGGCGTCGTACTCGACCGGCTTGCTGAATAGGTAGAAGCCGACAAGGCCGCCCACGACGATCGCGCCGGCAAGGCCCCAGTACCACTTCGCACGGATGACAAGCAGTGAGTGCCCGATCATTTCGAGGAGCTCCTTGAACGAGAAGTCGTCGCTCGTGCCAGGCGGCCGCCCGCCGGGTCCGCCGGGTCCGCCCGGTCCGCCGAAAGGCGACTGGGTCCCCATGAAAGGTGCGCTGGTTCCGGTGAAGGGTGCCACTGTCGCCCCGAACGGTGCCGCGGTTGCGCCGAAGGGCGCGCCTGTCGCCGCGAACTGCGTGTCGCGTGAAGGCGGGAAGGGTGAGCGTGTTGGTTCCATAAATTTGATTTTAGAATACTCTCTCCGGAACGAAGACGATGTCGTCGGGCATCAGCTTGAACTCCGAATCACTTGACGTTTCACTGAGATATGCGGCCACATTGACGGTGAAGGTGGTGTCCTTTCCGTCGATGTTGCGGGTGACCTTTACCGAGTCGGGGCGCGCGACCCGTGTGAATCCGCCGGCCTTGGTGATGGCGCTCACAATGCCCATCTGTTCCCGCTCGATCGTGAAGTCGACCGATGACGGGTTGTTGACCTGGCCAAGAACGGAGACGCTTCTCGGGGCATAGGCGTCGAATGAGAGGATCACCTGGGGATTTAGGAAGAATCCTCCCGCGCGGTACCGCTTCTCCATGAGATCCTCGGCCTGTCTCAGCGACAGGCCGGCCACCTTCACGGCGCCAAGGAGCGGGATCGAGATCTCGCCGGCGGTCGAGACACGGCCGATGAGCGGCTCATCGGCTTCGCCCGTTACCTGGAATTTGATCTGGTCCCGGGGCTCGATTTGGTAGTCGGACTTATCCGAAGTGTTGGCGGCCGGGCCGCAGAGCAGGCGAGTCGCGATGGTCAACGTCAAGCTGGCTGCGGCGAAACGCCTGACGACGAATCCCGAGGTAATTCTGCGGTGGGAAGCTTCTGTGGTTTTCATGGATTCAAAAGCTGTATGTGGAGGAGATCGACGCGACTTCGTGGTCGAACTGGTAGGCTACTATGTTGGAATTTCGTGCCGAGTAGCTCAGGTCCAGGGCAACGCGGAATCGCAATGATGGGACGTAAGCCAACTCAGTGCTGTAATCCCAGCTGCGGTCGTGGCGTTCCGCGAAGTCGCGGCTGAACGATGTATAGGTTGGGCCCGTCCGCGCCGTGAACTGCCAGACCGAGGCCAGCACGTCGACGTAGGAGAGGAAGGCATGCGTGGTCTGGATGGCGGTGCCGTCGGGCGCATTGGAGGCTCCGCTGTAGGCCGCCAGGACGACCGTCCGGCGCGGGTCGATGCCCCAGGTCAGGTCGGCGCCTGCGACGGGTATGAATTCTTTCTTCGAATATCCCCCCGTGTAGCTCACCTGGCCAAAGCCGCCATAGAAAGTCCCGGTGACCTTTTCGGTAATCTGCCCTGTTCCCCGGAGGGTGATGTCAAATTCCGTGCTGCGAACGTTATCACTCACGTTGGCAGGATCATTGGGCGTGGATTGCCCCAGGATTGTGCCGAGATTGACCGAAAATTCGCTTGAGGGCTCGGGGAAGAACGAGAGACCCGCAGAGGCCAAGCCGCGCACGCTGTCGTTTAGCTCGGTTGAGTCGAACTTCACCGAGTCAAACTCCGCGTTGCCGCGCACTCCTAGCTTCCCAGAAAGCTTGATGTACCCATCCCCAGTTATCGACGCCAGGTCGTTTTGCACACGCTGGCCAACGAACTCGTTCGGCTGGGAGCTCTGCTGCCAAAGGGCGTTCAGCTCGTAGACTGGGATGGTATTAGGGGCGTTCGGGTACACCATGCTGGCGCTGAAGTACGGGTCCGTCTCCGACTTCTCGCCGCTGCTCAGGAACTCCAGCCGGTTTGCGCCGGCGATCGCCTTGATGTCGGTGTCGGAGTTCTGGCGGGAAACGGTCAGAAAGGGATTCACCGTGACATAGGACCCGCTCGGCCCGTCGTGGAGCAGGGTCAGGTTCGAGTCATAGACAAGCGAGTCGCTGAGCGAGCCCAGGAGGGCCCAGTCGGAGTTCTCCCACAGGGAGGCGTGCGCTGCGCTAGTCAGTGACATCAGGCAGATCGCGAGAAGGGCGATTCGTGGCATAACTGCTTTCGCCGTTCGCCTCAGTGAGCGTTCTTTACTTTGAAAAACGTTGCGAAGATGCAGTAGAAGTCGACGAGAACGTTCCAGTTCTCGAGGTAGTAGAGGTCAGCCTCGATTCGCTTGCTGAGGTCCGTGTCGCCACGCAGGCCCTGGATCTGCGCCCAACCTGTAAGGCCGGTCCTGACCTCGTGGCGGGCGTTGTAGTTGCGAATCTCGTCCTTGAACTTCTCAATCAGCTCAGGGCGCTCGGGCCTGGGTCCGACGAGGCTCATGTCGCCGATCAGCACATTCCAGAACTGCGGAAGCTCGTCTATGTTGAACTTCCGCATGAAGGTGCCGATCTTCAGGCGCCTCGGGTCCTCCTTCTTGCACCAGACGGCACCGGAGGTCGTCTCGGCATCGAGCTTCATGCTGCGGATCTTGAAGATGTCGAAGGTGCGGCCGCCGCGGCTTGTGCGCCTCTGCCTGTAAAAGATCGGCCCCGGCGACTCGAGATACACCATCAGCGCGAAAGGCGGGATGATGAAGGCGCACATGAATAGGCCGACAAGGCTGCCGATGATGTCGATCACCCGCTTGACCATTCGGTTTATCGTCCGGTCGAGCGGCAGCTCGCTGATGCCGAGCAGCGGCACGCCGCTCAGGGTCTGAACCTGCAGGCCGGAGTTCAGGGCCGGGAAGTACTCCGGCACCATCCGAAAGCTGATCATCTCCCGCTGGCAGTAGCTGATCAGGTGCTGGATCTCTCGCGAGGGGCAAGAGACATCGGAGAGGATGACCGAGTTCGCGTTGCACTCGGAGACGATCTGCGGGATCGCCGAGTAGTCGCCGAGAACGGCGACCTCGGCGGGGGGCTTCGTCGCAAAGTAACCGCCAGGCATCGGGACGCAGCCAATGATCTCCCCCAGCTGCGAGAGGTCGCGGCGCATTGCCTTTCGCAGGTGGGCGACCTTGTCATTCCAGCCGACCACGATCACCCTCGAGCAGGCCGATTCCTTAACGGACGGCTGCATGAGGAACATGAAGGATACCAGGCGCCAGAGGGTCTCCATGGCGACGAGGGGGACGAGGCAGTAGACCACCCCCAGGCGCGGGGCGAAGCTCGAGATATGGAAGAGGCCGATGAAAGCCCACACCGCCACGGCCCAGAGAAAAATGGAGCGAGCGATGTTCTTCGACCAGCGCCTGAGGTTGTAGAGGTTGGCGACCTCGTAGGTCTTGAGCATCACCATGAACCAGGTGAAGAGGATGCTCCCGCAGAGCGTCCAGAACGCCACGGGCGAGTGCACGTCTACAAGCCCCTTCGGATCCATCACCCAGCCGTTGCGCTGCCAGTTTCTCACGGTCAGGCCGGTGAATATGGCGGCACAGGCAACCAGCCAATCGCCCATCAGGATGAGAGCACAGAGGCCGTAGGCCTTCTCCCTCGGAATCGAGCGGTGTGTCGCCCCGCTGAAGCTGTCCTTCGCGCCCCGCGGCTCCCCAGATGTCTGGGGATCCTGTACGGGAAACGGGACTATCGTCTGATTTCTACGATGTGTTGCGCCAAGAGTAGCATAGCTCGCTTTCATGGTTTGCCTTTGGAATCGCTGACTGACCGGTATCTCGAATGAAAAGGGATCGAGAATTCCCTGGGGCAAACAAACGGACCTGACCCGTCGCACGAGCTGGCACGCGCGCGCAGGGTGTCATTGGAGCAAACGTGAAAATCGAAAATGAAGACTTCAACTTGAGATCGGTGTCGGTGCACAAAGTATGCCATTAGTAAAAGTACGGATTAATACTTACTTGACGCATTCACTTCTGCCCCCGTGCGCCTTGCACGAGTCGGGTGCTTCCTGACCTGAACAATGTCGCCGCGATGCAGTACACATCGACCATGACATTCCAGTTCCTGAGATAGTAGAGGTCGCCCTCGACGCGTCTCGCCACGTCGATATCGCCCTTGATCCCATTCACTTGGGACCAGCCCGTCAGTCCGGGACGCACGTCATGCCGCAGGCTGTAGTTCGGCACCTCGCCGGTCAGCCGCGCGATTCTGTCAGGGTGTTCCGGATACGGCCCGACGAGGCTCATGTCCCCGATGAGGACATTCCAGAATTGGGGAAATTCATCCAAATCAAATCTTTGAACCATGCGCCCAAGGCGTCCCGGCGGCCGTTCGCGCCCGTGCTCGATCCTGCCGGTGCGTACCTTGAATGTGTCGAAGGCCCTTCCGCTGCGGCTGGCCCTGCGCTCTCTGCGCAGCAACGGCCCGGGTGCCTCGATGTAGACCATGACTCCTGCCAAGGGCACGAGGACGACCGAGAGGATGAGGCCCAGCATGGCACCGGCAATGTCCATCGCCCTCTTGATCAACCTGTTCCCGGTTCGATCCAAGGGAAGGGGACCGACGCCAAGGAGGGGGACTCCGCTAAGCGTTTGGACTTGGAGGGCCGCGTTGAGCTCGGGAAAGTACTCGGGCACCATTTGGAATCCTATCAGCTCCCTCTGGCAGAATTGGATCAGTAGCTGGATCTCATGCGCCGAGCACGTGACATCAGAAAGAATTATGGAGTCCGCGCCGCACTCGACGAGGAGGCGCGAGAGATCCTGGTATGCTCCAAGCACTGCGATCTCGGACGGTGGCGTTATCGAGAACGTCCCGTCTGGCATGGGGATGCATCCGATGATCTCGCTCAGCTGGGCGATGTCCCTTCGCATCGCCTTTCGCATGTGCGACGCCTTCTTGTTCCAGCCGACCATAATGACTCGTGTGCTGGCTGCCTCCTTAACCTCGGGCCGCATGAGGAAGGTGAAGCAGAGCAGGCGCCACCCGATCGCGTAAACCCCGAGCGCCAGTGCGCAATAGACAACCCCGATTCTCGGGGCAAAGCCGCTGACCTGGAAAAGGCCGACGCAGGCCCAGGCGGCGACGCACCACATTATTACAGAAGTGGCCAGGTTCCTCGACCAGAGCTGCAGCCTGTATAGGTTGCGGACCTCGTAGGTCTTGAGAACGGCCATCATCCAGAGGAAGAGAGTGGCGCCGCCGAGGGTCCAGAGAGTCACCTGCGGATGGAAGCCGATGAAGGACGCCGCTCTCAGGGCCCACCCGTTGCGCTGCCATTCCCGAAGCGCCAGGCCCGAATAGATCGCGGAGCAGGCCGAGATCCAGTCGCCAATCAAGAGCTGGGCGCACAGGCGATACGCCTTCTCCCTCGGTACGCGGAGCGCGCCGGCGTTCCCGGGCGTGCCGATTGAGTGGAACGGGCTGCGGGTCGTGCTCGTAAAGGGCTCCGCAGCGGTATCCCTCTGAGTCGGCTGGAAATCCTCCGCGCCCTCGGGACCGTCAGGGCCGGGATATTCGAAATCTGCGTTTGGTGCGGGCGTCGCCATATTATGCGGATGCGCGGTCGGGAAATCGTGCCCATTGCGGGAACGCTCCGCTTTTGGTCGGGCACGATGCCCGATCCATCCTCATGCACAGGCGATTTTCAGCGCTCGTCATTTTCAACCTTTGTGGCGGTTGCGAAGATTCCAAAATGGTTGAGCAGTGGTATAGCTGATAACAAGCCGCCATCGGCCGAGTGCTCGCTCTTGATTGTTTTTTTACCAGACACGTTTACGCCTTTGATTTAACGAGCAGCATCGGGCCTATAGTCCGATAATCCTAAGACATGTTCACTTGCTCAGGTCACAATTTGGTAAAGGGACTTTTAAAAACACTGGCCCTTGTTTTTGCCACTCGGGTATGCGGTGGCGTGCCCGCACCCGTGGCGACGGGCGCTCTCTGTGGCATCAACGGTCACCCGTTCTCCCAGTCCGGATACTTCGACGTCTCGCTCGAGGACCAGGTGCGTCTCGTATCCGCGAGCGGCGCCACCTGGTACCGCGTCGATTTGAACACCGGTAATTTTATGGCGAATACAGCGCGCTTGGACGAGCTGCTGAAAATCTCCGAACGGTACGGCGTCCAACTGCTTCCAGTGCTCATCGCGGCTCCCGGGGCCAGGGGGAATGAGGGGACACCGGCACAGATCCGATCCTCGGCCCAGCACTTCGCCCGTTCGGTTGTCGACCGGTACAAGGGGAGGATCAGCCACTGGGAGCTCAGCAACGAGCTCGACGACTATGCGCTCATAAGGAAGGGCGATGTCACCCGCGCCGGGAAGCGCTGGGACTGGGGTGACCCCGATGGCAGCCATCCCGACGACTTCGAGGAGCTGCGCTACCAGAGGGCCAAGGCGGAAATAATTGGCCTTGGTGACGGCGTCAGGGCCGCCGACCCGTCGGCGAGGACGATCGTCGATACGGCCGGCTGGCTCCACTACGGCTTCATCGAGCGCCTCACGGTGGAGGACCACGTGCCCTTCGACATTCTATCATGGCACTGGTATTCAGAAATGGGTGACATGACCCGCGTCCAGGGCTCCCTGGATCTCGTCAAGTACCTCCAGCGCTTCGGCAAACCCCTGTGGCTTACGGAGGTGGGACGGCGGGGCGGCTCTGCGGGCGGCGGCGACCTCGAACTCGCCGACTACATGAACCATGACCTAGCCAAGCTGGCGGCCAACCCCGGTGTCGGAGCGCTCTTTGTATATGAACTCCTCGACGAGCCCTATTTTGGAGAGGGAGGGGAATCCCACTATGGCCTCGTGGCCCTGGGCCGGGGACCCTCGGGCAATTGGGTGGTGACCGGCCGCAAGCCGGCCTTTGGGGCCTTTGCGTCCGTCTCCCGGCCAAAACCCTAAATTCGTCGCGAAAACCGGCGGCATGGGGTGCCGGTTCGGGTACAAACACGTATTCCGGCCGAAGGGGGTTGAGTTGGGTAAATCAAATGTTAATTTCGAGCAGTTTTCTTAAGCCAAGCGGAACCCCAACCGTTAGCAGATCCATGTTTTATGTCATGAAAGGGAATCCCCTTCTAAAATTTCTAGCAGCAGTTGCCGGTGTAGACCCCACGATGCCAGGCGCAGCCTCGGATGAGGCCCCCAAGGCGTCGAAGGATTCCCGTGCAGCCATCGTGACCAAGGGCCCCCTGGCCGGTCGCAAGCGCGCTCCCGCCACCCCGGCCTCGGCTACGGCCCGCAGGGCTCGCGCCCGCTAGTATATATAGAGAGGTCGGGCGGGCGGACCTTTCCCCCGCGCTACCTGCCAGGCTGATTACTAGTGGACGGCCCCTTCCTGAAGAAGTCCCTAACGGCCGGCTGCAGCTTCCGCTCGAGTATCCAGGCGATGCCAAAGGTGAGCACGACCAGGACGAGCGCCCTTAGCGCGTAGGTCGATGCCGTTCCCGAGGGGAGGAAGGGCGACTTGAAAAGCGAGTAGCCGATCGGAAACCCCACGGCGTAGATGCCGAACGAGATGGCCCCGACGGGCGCGAGCGCGGCGAGCGCCCCCGTATCTGGGCCCCAGCCAAGGAGGATCCATCCCGCGAGGATCGCGGCCCCGTAGAGGATCACGGCCCCCTGGTCCAGCAGGCCGGGATGAATGGCGACGAACACGAGCGCGGCCGAGGCCATGGCGAGGCAGGCCGGCCCGAGCCACTTCCTGAGCGCCGCGCCCCGGCCTGTCACCGCGAGCAGCACCCACAGGACAACGGGCAGCTGGTCCAGGCGGTGGAGCGCGGGGATCGGGAGCGGGTACATGGGGTCGCCCACGTTCATCGAGTAGAGGAGCCGCTGCAGGGGCGCCAGGGGCCACATCACCATGAGTGCGAGGAGCGCGCTTGGCCAGTTGCCGCGGAGGGCGTCCCTGGGCGCAAGCCACGCGACGGCGAGGCCCGAGAACCAGTAGAGGGCGCCGAACATGTAGGCGGAGCCCAGGACGTGGGAGCCCAGGGAGACCGAGGCTGCAAAGGTGCCGAGCGCCGCGACCACGAGGAGCGAGCCCAGCCCTGGCGCCAGCCACCACACGGCGAGGAAGGCCACGTAGTAGAGGGCCTCGAAGTTGAGCGACCACAGGTTCTCGTTGTCCGGCATCACCGCTATGTAATTGAGGAAGGGATGCAGGCGGAAGGGGTAGGGCTTGAAGTTCTGCAGGAACAGCAGGTTGCCGTAGATCGTCATGTGCGCGACGCGCGGGATGAAGAGCCAGCTGAGGAGGACCGCCGCCGTATTCACCGGGGCCAGCCTGAGGAGCCTTCGGCCCAGGTATCCCGCCGCCCCGCCCCCGCTGAAGGGCGAGCGCACGCTCAGCCCGATCACGTAGCCGCTCAGCACGAAGAAGAAGAGGACGGCCGTGCTCCCCAGGTTAAGCCACCAGAAGCACCACGGGGGCGCGTATCCCGGGTCGAGCCTGGGCTGCGGGATCGTCATGTGCCCGTAGAGGACAAGGCAGGCGCAGAGGCCCCTCATGCCCTCGAGCGCCAGGTCACGCCCCAGCTCCTGCGGGGCGCCGGGAAGAAGCCTGCGCGAAAGCCATCCCTTCATGGCCAATCTCCCGCGCCGGGAGCCATGGGAGGGGTGTCGGGAGCCACGCGTGGATTAACCCGCGTTCGGCGCGCCTCGTCAATCCGGCTGCTTCTGCTCGGCGATCGCGACCCAGGCGATCCACGCGATGAACACCGCCTGGAACGGAAGGCGCAGCCACAGGATGGCTGGCGAGAAGCTGAAGCCCGGCATCCGACCCAGGAGAGCGACGTGGAGGTTCGCGGGGAAGACCGCGAGCATGAGGGCGATGAGCCCCCAGCCGGCCGCGATCCGAAGCCGGGGGATCAGCACGCCAATGCCGCCCAACACCTCGCACGCCCCGGAGAGGATGTTCATGAGGCCCGGGGCCGGCACCCATTCCGGCATCATCGCGAGATAGGTCGCCGGCATCCGGAAATGGTTCAGGCCGGCGGCGATGAAGAATGCCGCAAGGAGATAGCGGAGGACCTTCCTGGCAATTAGCATGAGATGCTCGGGGTTGGCATGCGGGGTTTGCCTTGGCTGCGGATTGACGCAGCCGGGCGCCGCGAGGTTGCACGCTTTTGCGGCGCGCGGCCGCGGGCTCAGGGGCCGATGCCCCTCAGGAACACCTCGACGCTCGCCCGGCGGTACTCGGCTGCGCTGTAGTCCAGGGTCTTCCTCAGGCTCGTGCGGCGCATTACGGCCGAGAAGATCGTCCCCGCAAAGAGGTCGGCGGCCACCGAGGGGTTGACGCCCCGCCTCACCTCCCCGTGCTTCGCGGCCTCGGCAATGCGGCCGACAAGCGCGGTCCTCATCGGCCAGAATATCCCGCGCAGGGCCTCGTGCTGGCAGAGCGCGTGCCGGTGGATCTCGCCGATCACCGCGCGCACAAGCGGGAGGTTAGCGACGAGGAGCGTCTCGTACCGGAGCGCGAAGGCTTCCAGGTCCTTGGCGAGCGAGAGCTTAGTGGTGGCCACGGGCTCGGCCCTGGGCCCGAACTTGCTTCCGACGACGGCCTCCAGGAGGTGCTCCTTCGTCCCGAAGTTGCGGAACAGCGTGACCTCGTTGACCCCCGCCTCGCGCGAGATCGCGCGGGTAGTGGCTCCCTCAAGCCCGTCGCGCGCGAAGACGCGCGCAGCGGCCTTGAGCAATAACTGGCGGGCCGGCGGACGCCGGCGCGCACCTTGGGGTAGGGGCTGCATGCAAGTGCTTGCTTGCATCGTTTCCCCGCCGGCTGATAGGTTCAAGGCTGTTTTTGGGACCACGAACACGCCACATGACACACACGCGCACCATCTGCAGCACACCGGCCGTCGGCGGCCCACGGCCATGATGGCGCCTGTCATCATCATGGGGGCCATCATGATGTTCGTTTTCTGGGACACCTCGGAGCACCGCTGAGGGGCGTTTCGCCTTGCCCGGGCGACAGCCCGGGAGCAGGTTAACCCCTCATCACGTGAAAATTGGATTCCTCGGAGGAAGTTTTGACCCGGTCCACTTTGGCCATCTCATGGCCGCTCAGGACGCCTTTGAGCAGTACAAGCTCGACCGCCTGGTCATCGTGCCGGCGGCCCAGGCGCCCCTGAAGCCAAGCGAGGTGCAGTCCTCGGCCGAGGACCGGCTGGCCATGGTCCGGGCGGCCACGGAATGGGACACCCGCTTCGAGGTGTCCGACTTCGAGCTCAGGAAGGGCGGCGTCAGCTTCACCATCGATTCCGCCAGGCACTTCAAGTCATTGTACCCCAACGACCAGCTTTACTGGGTCATCGGCGGAGACCAGCTCCCGCAGCTCCACCTCTGGAAGGACATCGAGGAGTTGGCGAAGCTGGTTGAGTTCATCTTCCTCGAGCGGCCGGGATACCCGGTCAAGGCCGCTCCCAGCATACCCGGCCTAAGGCTTCACCGCGTCGACGGCCACCTTCTCGCCATCAGCTCGACCGAGCTGCGCGACCGCACCAGACGCAGCCTTTCCCTCGACTACTTCATTCCCCACAAGGCGATTGTTTACATCCGCAGCAAGGGACTGTATCGGGAACAGCGTTGAAACTTACCGAAGAACAATCCCTGGAGCTCGTCAGGCTGGCTGTGGCTGCGCTTGAGGAAAAGAAGGCGGGCCAGCTCCGCGTCATCGATGTGACCGGCCTCTCGTCGATCACCAACTACCTCGTCATCGCGACCGCGACGTCCGAGCCCCATGTCCGCGCACTGCGTGTTGAACTTGAGAAGGCCCTGGATTCGGTGAAAACGCATATCGTTGGCGTTGATACCGCCAGCGAGAGCGGATGGGCCGTCATGGACGCCTTTGATGTCATGGTTCACATCTTCACGCCCGAGGCTCGCGCCAAGTACCGGCTCGAGCACCTCTGGAGGGATGGCGACGTGATTCCGGTTGAGCGGATCCTGAACAAGACCGCCGGGAAGGCGGAGCGGGACAAGGCGACGGCTGAGGCCCTCGCCAAGAAAATGCCGGCAAAGAAGAAGGTCACCAAGGCCAAGAGGGTGCCGGCACAGAAGAAGGCCAAAGGGGTCAAGAAGGTGCCCGCCAAGAAGGCCAAGAAATAGGGCTGATTCCGCAGGGTGGGCGCGCGCGGCGCGAATGTAAAAAAGCAGTCCAATCTCCTTCTAAGAGATTGTACTTAGCCAATTGGAGATTCCCTGCTTGAACCGGCTATGGGCTTATCTTAATGTACCAGCGCCCGAATTTCGGGCGTGTATATAATAAATCCATAATAACGTTAAGTTAAGGTGCAACATGAACAACCAAAACAAGGGTTTTACCCTCGTTGAGATTATGATCGTCGTGGTGATCATCGGCCTTTTGGCATCGATGGCTATCCCGGCGTTTCAGAAGGTAAGGACAAACTCTCAGGACAAGGCTGTCCTGAACAACGCGCGGCAGCTTTCGGCTGCCAGCGATCAGTACTACCTGGAAAACGGTGTTTCTACCGTGACCATCACCGACTTGGTCGGACCGACGACCTATGTCAAAGCGTTGAACTCCGTGGCTTTGGAAACTTATCCTTCCGGATTCTCACAGGGTACAACGATCACAATCCAGAGCGTGGCTGGTTCGCGAACCATCACATACTCCCCGTAATTCGAGTCGGGCTCTCTGGACTTTTACTTTTAAACCCTGTTCCTGCTAAAGAGTTAGAAAAGAATACCGATTTAGATGCCTCTGGGCACTACTACGTATTCACAAATATTTTAACTTGCTGGCGGTTACATCCGGTTTTTCAATCTCTAGTCTAGAGACAGCCCGAAAGGGACAGATAATAATACAATAGATACAAAAATAGGCATCACATGAAAATCACTGGCAAAAATACCGAGGGCTTTACCCTCGTTGAAATCATGATCGTCGTCGTCATCATCGGCCTCCTGGCTGCCATGGCGATTCCGGCCTTCCAGAAGGTCCGCACCAACTCGCAGGACAAAGCTGTTCTGAACAACGCCCGCCAGCTCTCGGCCGGCGCTGACCAGTACTACCTCGAGAACGGTGTCTCGACCGTCACCATCACCGACCTGATCGGGCCCACGACCTACGTCAAGGCGCTCAACTCAGTCGCCAAGGAGACCTACCCGTCCGGCTTCTCGCAGGGCATCACGGTCACCATCCAAAGCGTCGCCGGTGTTCGTACTATCACGTACGCCCCGTAATTTCGTTCGTAAATAATAACCAGATACTGATAATCAGACACAGAATATGAATACATCATCCAAGACATCCACCAAGGGCTTCACCCTTGTCGAAATCATGATCGTCGTCGTCATCATCGGCCTCCTGGCCGCCATGGCTATCCCCGCGTTCCAGAAGGTCCGCACCAACTCGCAGGACAAGGCCGTCCTGAACAACGCCCGCCAGCTCTCGGCCGGTGCTGATCAGTACTACCTCGAGAACGGTGTCTCGACCGTCACCATCACCGACCTGATCGGGCCCACGACGTACGTCAAGGCGCTCAACTCGGTCGCCAAGGAGACGTACCCGTCCGGCTTCTCGCAGGGCATCACGGTCACGATCCAGAGCGTCGCCGGTGTGCGTACGATCACGTACGCCCCGTAATCGACATTCGGAGAGTTTCCTCCTAATTCAAAGCCGCCCGCTTAATGTGGGCGGCTTTTTTTTGTCCAGTATCCAACACGTCTTATGAACGGTCCATCGCTCGCGCCTTCCCTGAGGGATAAGAGGGTGTGGTGGTTCGCCGGGGTCGCCCTGGTGTCCGCCGCCACCGGTTTCAAGCTGGTGCCCGACGCCCTGGCCCTGGATTTGGTCGACAAGACCGGCTACTGGTGCGTCCTGGCGGCCTTCGTCCTCTTTGTGCGCGCCCTCTGGGTCGCCTACGGGGCCGACCTGAAGCGGATCAAGGCGGCGGGCGTGGGCGCCTTCGACTGGGCGAGCCTGGTCGTCGTTGGCCTCGGGGGCATGGTGCTCATCGTCCACGAGTCTTTCGGCTTCAAGATCGTCATGGACGAGGTGATGCTGGTCGGGACCTCGATGAGCATGCACTTCTCGAGGACTGTCACGACGCCCTTCCGGGGAAGCGACATCCAGGGAGCCTACGTGATCATCCAGGGCATGATGGACAAGAGGCAGCTCTTCTTCCCGTTCCTGGTCTCGATCCTGCACGATCTTATCGGCTATCGGCCCTCGAACGCATTCGTCCTTAACGGGATACTGATCTTCATCTTCCTGGGGCTCGTCAATTCCGCGGGCCGCAAGCTGGCGGGCAGGATGGCCGGCTGGCTGGGCGTCGCGCTCTTCGCGGGGCTCCCGCTTCTGGCGCAGAGCGCCACCGGCGCGGGCTTCGAGCTCCTGAACATCCTGATGATCCTGGCGACGCTGCTGCTTGGGGCGCGGTTTATCGAGAAGCGGGATGACGCCTCGATCATCGCCTTCTGCTATTCAGCGATGCTGCTGACCCAGGTGAGGTATGAGTCGGCCATCTTCCTGCTGCCTGTCGTCTGCATCATCCTCTGGGTCTGGTACCGGGAGGGCAGGGCGATCCTGCCCTGGGGGCTCTTCGCCATCCCGCCCCTCATGATCCACTGCGCGCTCCACAACCGGATCTTCGACATCCGCTCGTCGGCGTGGCAGATGCAGAGCAAGCCCGGCTTCACGAAGCCGTTCTCGGCGTCCTACGTGCCCTCGAACATCGCGCACGCCCTAGGGTTCTTCTTCGGGAAGCCCACGGACCAGCCGAACTCCTACGTCCTCTCCACCCTGGGCTGCATCGCGCTCCTCTTCTTCGTCCTTCTGGCGGTCAAGAAGGTGAGGACCATGAAGGACGAGACGCCGGCCTCGGCCGCGCTCGTCTTCTTCTCGATCGGCTTCGCCATACAGCTGGGCCTCATGATGTGCTACTTCTGGGGGCAGTTTGACGACGCGATCATCAGGAGGCTGAGCCTGCCGACCCACCTCTGGATGGTCCTGGCGGTCCTGGCCGTCCTGACCCAGTTCCCGAAGCCGGCGGTCGTGAGGACCCTCCTTGGCGTCGCGGTGCTTGGCATGCTGGCGCAGGGCGTCCCGTCGATGGCGGCCCATGCCTACAACCAGGAATACCTTGCGGGCCTGGAGACGGAGTGGAGGAGGCAGTTCATCCTCAGCCAGCCCCTGAACGACTACCTGGCGATCGACAACGACTCGATCCTCTGGGTCGCGCACCGCGTGACGGCGACGACGGTCCAGGCGGCGCGCGAACGCAAGGCCGACCTCTCTTTCTTCATCCGCACGCACACCTTCTCCAACATCTACGTCTTCCAGCGCTACACGATCGACGCGCAGACGGGGAAGATGACGATCCGGGACGGGGACGACCTGGGGCCGGATTACGTGCTGGAGCCCGTGCAGTCGGAGAGGCTCCTCACGCTCACGCAGACGAGGATCAGCCGCGTCGTCAGCATCAAGGACGGCGACAAGGTCGCCTCGATGCCGCTGCCGGACGTGGTGATCCCGAAGGACAAGGCGCTGATCGAGAAGGAGCGCGGCGTCTACCTTGAGAACTTCCTGAAGAGACTGCCATGAGGCGCTTCCTGGGCCTATTCGAGGACCGCGGCCTGCGCCTGCGCGGGCTGCTCTTCGCGCTCAGCGGGCTCGTGGCCTACTACGTCGGCTACAAGGCGTTCTCGTCGGTCACGGCCGGGCACCTGATCATCAACTGGGGCTACTACTACCTGCTCCTCGTGTTCTCGATGTTCCTCTACTTCTCGTGGAGGCTCGCCTCGAGCCGCGAGGCGGTGTGGAAGGGCTGGCTGCGGCGCCCGGGCATGGCGGGTTTCGCGATCGCCGCGGGCACGGGCTTTGCCGTCTGGGCGGACTCCTTCAAGCACAAGATCCTCTACGACGAGTACGTGATCCAGGGGACGGCCTACGAGATGCACGCAACCAAGCAGGTGAGCACGATCCTGAGGGCCTACAACCTTGGCGGCACCTGGCTCTCCATCGACACGTTCCTGGACAAGCGGCCGTACTTCTTCCCGTTCCTTGTCTCGCTGGTCCATGACTTCACGGGCTACCGCATCGCGAACATGTTCGCGGTCAACGTGGCCTGCGCGGCGGCGCTCCTTGGGCTGCTCTACTGGTTCGCGAGGGAGCTGGCGGGCCGCCAGCAGGCGATCCTCGCGGTGGCGCTCATGGCGATGCTCCCGCTCTTCGGCCAGAACACGAGCGGCGCGGGGATGGACCTCCACAACCTGGCGATGATCGCGCTCGTTGCCTGCCTGGGCGTCCTCTACCTGCGGGTGCCGGACGGGGACAGGCTCTCCCTCTTCGTGCTCTCCGCCGTGCTGCTGAGCGAGAGCCGCTATGAGTCGGCGATCTTCATGATCCCA
>Ga0302319_10002757_pt1 | contig 37428 bp, 36 predicted proteins | sample Bog_T0_2_FD_203319 | JGI IMG/M metagenome (GOLD analysis project Ga0302319, IMG submission 203319) | Peat permafrost microbial communities from Stordalen Mire near Abisko, Sweden - Bog_T0_2 | ecosystem: Environmental > Terrestrial > Soil > Wetlands > Peat | place: Sweden: Abisko, Stordalen Mire... | reverse complement strand
CGTGGGTCTTGTCGAAACGGCCCGTCTCGAAGAACAGCCTCCACTGCTCGCGTCCGAGCAGTGACGCTCCGTCCCGGTAGTGCGCCAACAGGTCCAGAACCTTGCCTTTCTTGCTCGCCGTCAGGTTGGACGGGAGAAGGTCGGTGCGATGGACTGGCGGGAACTCGGGGCGTTTGCGAGCCACGGCTCAGGCTGGCCCTGTCAGAAAGCCACAGATCAGAACACGTCCAGCGCCATTGCGCACCATCCGCATCATTCGGACAATCACGTCGTCCTCGCTGCGGTTCCACCGGAAGGTGGTCTCGGAGACGTGGCGCCCAAGGTGCTTGACGCTGATTTGGTGCCAAACGCCGACCACGGCACGGCGCATGAAGCCGTTGAAACTCTCGATGCGGTTGACGTGGACGCGCAGACCCGTCTCTTCGTCGGTCCGGGCATACTCCTTGTCCGAATGATTGACGGACAGGTGCGTGTGTGTTGCACCGGGATGCTTGCAGGCGGGCAGCCCGTCTGTCATCACCACGGCATCTTCTGCCAGCTTCCCTTCCGGCGCATCGGCGATTGCCGCTTTGCCGTGCGCCGGAATGATCTCGGCGACGACCTGCCCGCCGCGCTCTGCGGCGACGAACGCCAGTGGGCGCTTCGTGCCGCGCCCGGTCGGATTGGCAGGCGGTGGTGGGTTGTCCTCGTGGTCGCGGGCAGGCTTCGCGCGCTTGCGCGGCGACGCACCCGCATACATCTCGTCCATTTCGACCACGCCGGACAGGATGGGGTTCACTTCCGCCATCATGGCGCGGATGCGATGCCCGAGATGCCACGCCGTGCCGTAATGCACATCGAGCATCTCGCTCAGCTTCTTCGCAGAAATGCCTTTGGACGAAGCGACGATGAGATAGATAGCCTGTGCCCACTTGAGCAGTGGCAAATGCGTCTTATGCATCGGCGTGCCCGCCGTGACGGTGAACTGCTTGGTGCTGCCGCCGCAGGACCAGCGCCGCACCGTGCCGATCCACCACGCATGTCCCACCTCGCCGCAATGCGGGCACTCCGGGCCATCAGGCCAGCGGGCGCGCTCAAACCACCGCCGAGCGGCTTCCTCGTCGGGGAACATCGTGTTGAAAGCGGAAAGGGACAGAGCTTCGGCATTCATGCAGCGATACTACACCTGGTGGGTGCGTTACGGACTCCGGGCTCGCTGGAGCCATCATCGCAGTGCTCGCGATCAGCAATGGCATGCCCGTGCTCGGCCGGCTGGCACTGGAGTTCGACGAAACCGAACGCAGGGAAATGCTCACGGCATGGCCGGACTGAGCGCGCCGCGAGCATGTCCTGCTCTGCGGCGTCACCATGCCATGCGTCCGCATGCGGAAGCGCCTGCGGCCACCGGCACTCCGTCACGCCGCCTTGGACGCCTGGTCCGCCAGCGCGTAGACCCCGCGCTCGTTGGCGACAGCCGCGAACCGTCCTGTGATGCCAAGCACGGTTTCGGCGCCGCCGAGGTAAAGCAGCCCGTCCGGGGCCAGCCGTCCGGCGATCGCCTCCAGCACGCGCGCCTTGGTCGGCTGGTCGAAGTAGATCAGCACGTTGCGGCAGAACACGATGTCGAACTGGCCGAGCGGCCTCAGGTCAGCCAGCAGGTTCCATTCGCGGAACTGCGCCATGCCGCGGATGGCATCGGCGATCCGCCAGTTCGTGCCGTCTTTCTGGAAGTAGCGCATGAGCATCTGCACGGGCAGGCCGCGCTGCACCTCGAACTGGGTGTAGAGCCCCTCGCGCGCCCGGGCAAGCTGGTCCCTGGCGATGTCGGTGCCGACGATTTCCGCGCGGCGCCCGCCAAGCGCCGCGCGGCATTCGGCCAGGATCATCGCGAGCGAATAGGCCTCCTGGCCGGATGACGCGGCCGCTGACCACACGCGCAGGGGCGCGCCTGGCTGGCGGGCCGCCAGGAGGCGGGGCAGGGCTGTGTTCCGGAAGTGCTGGAACGGCTTTTCGTCGCGGAAGAAAAAGCTTTCATTCGTCGTCATCGCCTCGACGACTTCGCGCGCCAGCGGCCCGTCCGCCGCGGAGACGGTGCGCAGCCGGTCGGCCAGCGCATCCAGGCTGCGGATCCCGTCGCGGCGCAGGATCGGCGCCAGCCGGGTCTCCAGCAGGTACAGCTTGTCCGGGCCGAGCGCCAGGCCGGAGCGGGACTTCAGCAGCCCTGCGAGCGTGTCAAATCCGGCGGGGGAAAGCGTCATGCGCGCACCGCCCGCATCAGGTCCAGCAGCTTCGGCGCGATGCGCGGCAGCGGCAGCACGGCGTGGCACAGTCCGGCCTGGGCGATGGCGCCCGGCATGCCCCAGACGACGCTCGTCGCCTCGTCCTGCGCGACCGCGGCGCCCCCTGCCTCGACCACGCACCGGGTGCCGTCGAGCCCGTCGCGGCCCATTCCGGTCAGCATGGCCACGAGCACCCGGCCGCCGCAGGCCGCGGCGGCGCTGCGAAGCATCGGGTCGACCGACGGGCGGCAGTAATTCTCGGGAGGGCCGTCGGACAGCCGGACGCGCAGTCCGGTGCCCGCCGTTTCCACCAGCAGGTGGCGGTCACCCGGAGCGAGCAGGATGTGCCCGGCGCGCAGCATGTCTCCGTCGCGCGCCTCGGCGCACGGCGCCCCGCCAAGCTTGGCAAGATGGTCGGCGAGAATCGGGGTGAAGGTTGCCGGCATGTGCTGTGTGAGCACGACCGGCACTGGCAGGGCACGGCCAAGTCCCTGCACCAGGGTGAACAGTGCCTGCGGGCCGCCTGTGGAGCTGCCGACCGCCAGCAGGCGGGGCTGCGTGCGCGGCGCCGGGCGCAGCTGCGCGGCTGGCGCCTCCGGCACTGGCTGGGAGGGCACGGGATGGAGGGCGCGCTGCCTCAGCCTGGCCAGCCCCTTCACCTTCGCCAGCAGCTCGCGGCGGAAGGTTTCGTTGCCTGCCGTGCCGATTGAGGAAGGCTTCGGCAGGTAGTCGGCGGCGCCCAGCCTGAGCGCCCGCAGGGCGATGTCCGCCCCGCTGGTGGTCAGCGTGGAGGCCATGATGACCTTCAGGCCGGGGTCGGCCCGGAGCAGGAGCGGCAACGCCGTCATGCCATCCATCACCGGCATCTCGATGTCGAGCACGAGAACGTCGACGGGCGTGCGGCGCAGCTCATCGACCGCCGCCTGGCCGTTCCCGGCGCGCGCCACCACCCGCACCGCAGGGTCTGCCTCCAGCATCCGCGCGATGGCGCCGCGGATCACCGCCGAATCGTCGCACAGCATCACCCGCACTGCGGGGGATGCTGCGGGCAGCGGCAGCGCCCGCGCGGCGCCGCTCACAGCAGTCCGGCCTGGGCGAACTTGCCGAGCAGGATGTCCTCGTCGAACGGCTTCATGATGTATTCCTGGGCGCCGCTCTCGATCGCCGAGGCGATGAACGACATGTCGCTCTCCGTGGTGCAGAACACCACCGTCGGATGCTCCGGCCCGAACTCGGCGCGGAGCTTCTGCAGGAATTCCAGCCCGCCCATGACGGGCATGTTCCAGTCGAGCAGCACGCAGTCGGGCAGCCCGGCATGGCAGGCGTCCAGCGCCGTCTGGCCGTTCTCGGCTTCGGCCACCAGGAAGCCGTGCGGCTCCAGGATGCGGCGCGCCACCTTCCGCACCACGCGGCTGTCGTCCACGACCAGGCAGGTGCGTGACATGGCGGTCACCCTCCGGCCGAAAGCGCGAGCAGGCGGCCCACGTCGAGGACGGCAAGCAGCTTCCCGTCCAGCCGGTAGACGCCCGCGCTGAACCGTGACCATTCCGGCGGCAGTGTCGGCGGACTCGGCTCGAACGCGTCGGCCTTGAGGCTCATGACCTCGGCGACCTGGTCGACCAGCAGCGCGTAAAGCTCGCCGCCCTGCTCCGTGACCACAAACATGCGCGGCGTGCCGGGCGGCGCGGCGGGCAGGCGCAGCCGCCTGCGCAGGTCGACCGCGGTCACGATCCGGCCGCGCAGGTTGAGGCTGCCGGCAACCTCCTGCGGCGCGAGCGGGATGCGCGTGATCACCTGTTCGCCAAGGATGTCCCGCACGCAGAGCACCGGGATGCCGCAAAGCTGGTCGGCGACGGTCAGGGTGACGAACACCTGCTCATCGCACGCCCCCGCCTGGGGGCGGTCGAGCACGTCTGACATTTTCCTGTCCTCCCGTTGCGTCAGGCCGCCACCGGCTCGGCCAGGCACTGCTGCAGGCTGGCGAGCAGCGCCTCACGCTGGAACTTGGCGACGTAGTCGGTGAAGCCCGCGTCGCGGCCGGCATCGACGTCCTGCTGCTCGGCGCGCGCCGACAGCGCGATCATGGGCAGTTTGGCCCACGCGCCGCTGGCGCGCACGGTGCGGGCGAACGCGTTCCCGTCCATGTCCGGCATGCAGATGTCGGAGACGATGGCATCGAACGATTCCCCGGCGTCGCGCAGGCGCAGCGCCTCGGCCGCGCTCGCCGCGCCGGACACCTCGTAGCCGGCGGCGCCGAGGCTCGGGACAATGAGCTGGCGGAAGAAGTCGCTGTCCTCCACCACCAGCACCCGCCGCGGCCGCGCGCCGGCCTGCTTGGGCTTGTCGTGGAACCAGTCCTTCCACGCCTGCTCCAGCCAGTAGCCGGTGTCGATGACATCCGTCGCGCGGCCTCCGATCACGGCGGTGCCGAGCATTCCCGGACGCGCGGTGGACATCTCGATATGCAGGCGGTCCTCGATGACATCGACGATCTCGTCGACCATCAGGCCCATGGCACGGTCACCGTCCACGAACACCAGCACGGGCTGGGTCGGCGCGGCCGAGTCCACGCGGCCGGACATCGGCACCAGCGGCATGAGGCGGCCGCGGTACTGGGTCACGGGCGCGCCGCACGAGGTTTCGACGGCCTCCCGCCGGAAGTCCTCCAGCCTGGCGACAAGGCCGAGCGGCACCGCCATCGGCTGTGTGCTTCCCGAGCGGAACAGCAGCATCGCCGTCCGGTCGGCGGACTGGGCACTGCCCGCCGCCGTGCTCACGGCTTTGCTTTCGCCGCTGGCGCCAATCCCGGTGGCGCGCGCGATGCCGTTCGGGTCGAGGATCATGATGACAGACCCGTCGCCAAGGATGGTGTTGCCGCTGAACATCGTGATGTGGCGCAGGATCGGGGCCACCGGCTTGACCACAATCTCCTCGGTGTCGAAGACGCGGTCGACGACGATGCCCAGCATGCTGGCGCCGATCTGGGCCACGACGATGTAGGCTCCGTCCGTCTCCCGCGCCGCCGCTCCAAGCGCCAGCAGGTCATTCAGGTTCACCAGCGGCAGCAGGCGGTCCCGCAGGCGCAGGACCGGCGTGTCGTTGATCCGCTCGATGACGGGGTTCGTGCCGTCCGCCCGGCGGTTTGCGCGCACCAGCTCCACCACGCTGATCTGCGGGATGGCGAAGCGCTCGCCGGCGGATTCGACAATCAGCGCCGAGATGATGGCGAGCGTGAGCGGGATTTTGATGGTGAACGCGGTGCCGCGGCCCGGCTCGCTCTTCAGATCGATGGATCCGCCGATCTTCTCGATGTTCGTCTTCACCACGTCCATGCCGACGCCGCGGCCGGACACGGCCGTGACCGTGGTGGCGGTCGAGAAGCCTGCGCGGAAGATGAACCGCTGGATCTGCGCGTCTGTCAGCGTCGCCAGCTCGGCCTCGGTCGCCAGCCCGTTCGCCAGAACCTTGGCGCGGATGCGGTCAACCGGCAGGCCGCGCCCGTCGTCGCTGACTTCGATGATGATGTGCCCGCCTTCGTGGAAGGCGTTGAGCGAGATGCGCCCCGCCTCCGGCTTGCCCGCCGCGCGGCGGTCGGCCGTGGCCTCCAGTCCGTGATCGGCGCTGTTGCGCACCATGTGGATGAGAGGGTCCTTGATCAGTTCAAGCACCTGCCGGTCGAGCTCGGTTTCGGCGCCGAGCATCACCAGCTCGATTTTTTTGCCCATGTCGTGGGACAGGTCGCGCACGATGCGCGGCAGCTTGTTCCACGCATTGCCGATCGGCTGCATGCGGGTCTTCATCACCCCTTCCTGCAGGTCGGAGGTGATGTGCGACAGCCGCTGCAGGGGCACCGCGAAGTCGGTGCCGTCCCGGTTGCGGGCGAGCTGGAGAAGCTGGTTGCGGGTCAGCACAAGCTCGCTCACGAGCGTCATCAGGTCCTCGAGGACGTCCACCGTCACCCGGATTGTCTGGGGGCCGGCCACCGCATCCGCTGGCGGCTCGGCCGGCGGTTCCGGTGCCGGGGGCACTGCATTGGTCCGGGGGGCGGCCAGGGGGGCGGCCGGAACAGCCGCGACAGGCTCGGGCGCGGCCTGGACGGCTGCGGGAACCGCGGAGACGGTGGCGGGTGCAGGCGCCGGGGCAGGGCGGCCTGCGGCCACGGCGCCAAGCTCGGCGATCAGCGCCGCGTCATCACCGCCCGGCTCGGCACCGGTCGCCGAAAGGCCTGTGAGAATCAGCTTTACCCGGTCGAGGGCGGTCAGCACGATGCTGATGGTGTCCGGCACCGCGGGAAGGCTGCCGTCGCGCACCTTGCCGAGCACGTTCTCGGCCGCGTGCGCCACGCGCTCCAGGCGGGGCAGGCCAAGGAACCCGCATGTGCCCTTGATGGTGTGGACGAGCCGGAAAATGAGCGACAGCGTATTGCTGTCGTCGGGCGTGCGCTCCAGCTTCACCAGGGCAACGTCGAGCTCCGCCAGGCTTTCGCTGGTTTCGGTGAGGAAGTCAGCGAGCAGATCGTCCATGCCTTTTGTCTCCTGGTCTGCCGGTTGAGCGGGCCGGCGGCATTGTGCCGCGGTCTGGAAAACAAAAGGTAAATGCTGCCGGAGAAACCGGATCCGGACAGGCGGGCTGGCGCGCTGCCATCCCGCGGGAGCCCGGGTGGCTTGCCGCATGCGGGTGGTCGCCAAAATTCCTTTGCGCTTCGGCGTGCTGGATATTATCCTTGCTACTGCCTCAAATCCTTGACACTCCTCGAAGGAGTTTCCCGATGCCGTTCTGCCGCAGGACTGTTCTTGCCGCCTGCCTGCTGCTGGCCCAGCAGCTTCCCGCCGCCGCAGCCGTGCTGTCCCCCGCCAGCGCGGACGGAAGCCCCCCGGGCGGGCCGGCGGACACCGGGATCACTTCCAGTCCGGCCGCCGGCGGCATTGCGTTTGGCGGCCCCAGCCTTGGTGGCCCCGGATTTGCGGGCATCGGCCAGGGCGCGCCGGGCACAGTGACTACCGACGGATCGCGTGGCACCATGGCGCCCTCCATCACCGTTCTTGCCAGCCCTCCGCCTGGCCTGGATCTGTCCGGCGTGACCATCGCCGGCCCGTTGGACACGGCGCCACGCGGCGGCACAATCCTGGATTCCGACGGCAGGTAGCCGGTGGCTGACGGGCAGCGGCAGCAGCTTCAGCAGGATCGGCGCCGCAACAATCCGGCATTCCGTGGCAAGTTCCGGCTGCTGGTAGACATCGATGACCTCGAGGTCGAACCGCCCCCCAAGCTGCTGGTCACATACCCGCTGCAGGTTCCCGATGGCGTGCCGCGACCGGGCCGTGCTGTCGGCCACAGCCGAAGCCGATAAGCCGTTTCTTCAGGTACGCCCGCATCGCCGATCACCTGGAGGCTGTCCCTGGCGATATGCCGAGACCGGCCAGCACCCGCTCCGTGTTGGACAGGTCACCGATGATCCGCTTGATGGGCGCCGGGAGATGCCGGACGAGTGTCGGAAGCGCGACAATCTGGTCCGCCGCCGCCAGCCGTGGATTCTCCAGCAGGTCAATTGTATTGATTTCGTAATGGTATGCCGGATGCTCCTCGCAGAGGCGTTTCAGGTTGGCCATGGCGGTGAGCGACTTCGTTGTCCGGCCGGCGACGTACAGGCACAGCCGATAGCAGCCGGGCCGGGAACCAGACGCCGGATCAGCCGACGGCAGGGCGGCTGGGCTCATTCCGCGGCCCCCCGCCTTGCGGCGACCGCGGCGCGGTCGACGGCCAGCGTGGCCTCGTGGACTTCTTCCTCATCCAGCAGCTTGCGCGCTTCCTCCTCCTCGATCACGAGCGTGGCGCGCAGCTCCTCGATCTGGCGCTCAAGCGAGTCGCGCCGGCGGGTGATCTCGCGCCGGCGCCGTTCGACCTCCTCCCGCCGGCGCTTGGCGGCGGCTTTCTCGCGCGCTTCCTGGCTGAGCCGCGCAATACCGGTCAGCACGCCTTCCGGGCCGATATAGGCCTCGATCAGCTCGATGCCGGAATCGGTGACCCGATACTCGCGCACCTGGTTCGAGTGGCTCATGCCACGCGACTTGACCAGGTAGAGCAGCCGGTTGCGCTCCCCATTCGCCTCGATGTCCATGAGCTTGATCCATACGTCCATCAACGAGGACAGGCCGTGGTCCGTGCCTTCACCCTCCGTCGTTTCGGTGCGCAAGCTGGTGAACAAGGTCGTGATGCCGCGGCTTTTGAGCAGGTCGAGCATCCGCAGCAGGGTCGCGTGCACTTCGGTCGGCGGACCGCGGAAGGCGGAAATCGGGTCCACGACCACCATGTCGGGCTTGAAGGCGTCCAGGTCGCGGTGCATCCGCGCCAGGTGCATCTCCAAACCATACAGGCTGGGCCGCGCCGCCTCGAACCGCAGCTTGCCGCGCTCGACCCATTGTTTCAGGTCAAGCCCGATGGAGCGGGCATTGCGGCAAATCTCCTCCGCGCCTTCCTCCAGCACGAAGAACATGCAGCGCTCGCCGCGGGCGCAGGCGGCATCGACGAAATGGCTGCCGATCGTCGTCTTGCCGGTGCCGGCGACGCCCGACAGCAGGATGCTGGAGCCGCGATAGAACCCGCCGGTGCGCAGCATGGCGTCCAGGCCCGGGATGCCGCTGGGGATGATCTCGTCCGAAACCGGCCGTTGGAGCCCTGACGAGGTCACCGGCAGCACGCTGATGCCCTGGGCGTCGATCAGGAACGGATACTCGTTGGTGCCGTGCGCGGAGCCGCGATACTTCACGACCCGCAGCCGGCGGGTGGTGATCTGTTCCTGGACCCGGTTGTCGAGCACGATCACGCAGTCGGAAACGTATTCCTCCAGCCCCTGCCGGGTAAGCTGGCCGTCGCCGCGCTCCCCGGTGATGACCGCCGTCAGGCCGCGATCCTTGATCCAGCCGAACAGCCGGCGCAGCTCCGCGCGCAGGATCGATGGGTCGGTGAAGCCGGAGAACAGCGACTCGATGGTGTCGAGCACCACCCGCCTGGCGCCGATCGTGTCCACGGCGTAGCCGAGGCGCACGAACAGGCCTTCCAGGTCGTACTCCCCGGTCTCCTCGATCTCGCCGCGTTCGACGCGGACGTGGTCGATCGCCAGTTTGCCAGCCGCCACCAGGCCGTCGATGTCGAAGCCAAGCGATGCGAAATTGGCCGCGAGGTCAGCGGCGCGTTCCTCGAAGCTCATGAAGACGCCAGGCTCGCCGAACCGGGTGGCCCCGTTCACCAGGAATGTCATCGCGAGCAGGGTCTTGCCGCACCCGGCCGCGCCGCAGATCAGGGTGGGCCGTCCTGACGGGAGTCCGCCCAGCGTGATGTCGTCGAGGCCGACGATGCCCGTCTGTGCTTTCAGCAGGGCCAGCGGTGTCCGGTCCAGTGGCATGGCGCGCGATCCATGGTGCTCTGTCAGGCCCGTGCAGACGGCGGCGCAGTTTCCTCCAGCGCCCAGGAACAGAGAGCATGCCGCCAACAACCGCTGGTTGGACTAGCATCCTCGCGTATTCGTGAGCAAGGACGAATGCGCCGGATGCAGGCCATGGCCGGCGGAACCGCGGAAAGGGCGGCGCGGCAGCCGGCCAGGCTCAGCCGGCGACACGTGGCGGAGGAGCCGGGTCCTGTTGGCCAGGGCAGTCAGGCGCCAGCCCGTCCAGCACCGCCTCGGCCTCGTCGGAGTTGGTCAGGATCTCGACCAGGCGGGCCTTGTCGCAGAGGCTCAGGGCGCCGCCGGACGTCCGCACCGCCGTTGCGGCATCATGGAGCAATGCTTCGTAGTGTGCGCTGCCGCCAAGCCGCCGGCTGGCCTGTTCAAGCTGCCGCAGGCCGCGGGCGGTGGCCTCCATGTCCACCAGGTCCGCCGGGTCTGGAGATCTGGCCATCGCCCGCAGGGGCGCGGCCAGGCCGCGCTCGATGGCGCCGGAAAACCGCTCCTTGCAGATCCGCGCCAGTTGTCCGCGGATCGCTGCCAGACGCTGCCGCCGCGGTGGCGGGCCGGACCCCTCAAGCTCGTCGAGCAGCGTGACCGTCCGCCCAACCTCCGCCGAAGCCTCATCCAGGCAGTTTGCGGCGGCCAGTGTTCCCGAACCGCCCTGCGCTTCCAGCCGGCCGAGCAGAACCTCCGCTGCCTGGCCGGCGGCGACGCGCATCAGCGCATTGCCGTCAGGGCCGATCACGGACGCGCCGCGCGGCAGCAGCGCTGCGGCCTGGGGGAGCATGGCGAGCAGTACCGCAACCGCCATCGCCAGCGCCTCGCTGCCAGACTGGGCTGGCCCGGCCAGGATCGCGTGGAGCGGCTCCGGTTCCAGCCTGACACCGATCGCGGCTTCGGCGGCGAGGCGGCGCAGATGCACCGCCGCCAGCAGCACCGCGCCGGCGGCGCGGCAGATGTCCGGCGCGGCGGCTGGCGGCAGCCCGGTGGCGGCCCATCCGTCCAGCGCAGGCGCTGCCGCCAGGACCGCGCCTGCGCGCGGCCAGAGACCGGCACCCGTCAGGCCAACGATGCGCCTGTCCCCGGCCGAGCAACCGGCGATGGCGGCGTCGATGTCCCGGGCCGCCGGTCCAAGGGCAGACCGCACCGCCGCCGCAAGCGGACCAAGCGCCGTCCTGGGCACGGTCGCGCTGCCCGGGCGCCAGCCAGCGGCCGGCACGATGACGGAATCGAGCGGCATGAAGAGCAGCCTGGCGAAGCGCAGCGGCCGGGCCGGGCGCATCTGCGCAAGCCGGGGCCGCAGCGGCGCAAGGATTCCGTCCGCGGCGTCGCGGCGGTCCAGCGCGTCGACCATCTCCACCACGCGGATGACCTGCTCATCGCGCGCGGCGGCCAGGCTGCGGCTCAGCGCGCGCACCTCGTGGAGCGGCAGTCCCGCAGGACGCCCGTCCATCATGGGGCCAGCGCGCGCAGGCGCTCGTTGCGCGCGATGAGGCTGAACACGGCGGTGCCTGTCCGCCAGTCCTCGTTGAGCTGCACCATGCGGCGGTACCCGGTCAGCGGTTCCGATCCGGCGGCCATTCCAATCCACTCCACGGTCTCGTTTGGCAGGATCGGCACGAGCAGGGCCATTTCAACCAATGCGGACAGGCGGGCGCCGGGATCGGACGCGTCGTCCCACAGCGCGCAGATCTGTTCCCAGCCGTCCAGCAGCCAGTCAGGCCTTGATGCCACGTCCGAGATTCCCGAGGGGGATGTCTGCCAGCCGCGCAGCAGGCCGGCGATGTCTGCCGTCAGGGCGCGCGCTTCGGCCAGCGTCTTTTCGGCGCAGGCCAGTGTCAGGTCGGCGGCGGAAACCACGATCTCCGCACACTCCACGCTGCTGCTGTCGCCGCGGCCGGCGCGCCAGGCGCTGACCTCGCCGCGGACGCGGCGGAGTGTCCCCAGCAGGCGGGGGATGCGGAACTCGCCGGCCACGCCCGGGACGCCGACGTATCCAAAAACGTCAGCCAGGGCCTCCAGGCTCACGGCAATCCCGTCAGCCGGCTGGCCAAGGCGCGCTGCCATCAGCAACACGGCTTCGCGGGCGCGCTGTCCAGGGGCCGCATGCAGGCTTCCCGCTCCGCCAGCCGGGGCGCCGGTGTCCGGACACGCCTGTGCGACGAGCAGCATCAGGAGAAGATAGTTGGCGGTCAGGCGGTCACGCCTGTCCGCTTCCGCAGCTGACATGGCGGCATGCCGCGCCGCCGCGCCGGCAAGCCCCTCGGCGGCGACATCGCGCGCCGCGGCGCGGATGGTCGACGGTACGACAACGGTGAGTCCGGCGGCTTTTTCATTCAGCCGCCGATCATGGACAGTGGGCTGGCACAGCGCGCGCAGGTCGGTCCAGGACAGGATATAGACACCGCGCCCGCCGCTCGGGTTCGGGACGACGAGTTCGGTGTCCGCGCGCTGGCCCGGGCGGGCGCGCGTTCCTGCCAGCATGGGGGTGGTGAACGGCACCGCGACCCCCCGGTCCATGAACGTGGCCGGGTGGTAGGACTGGACCAGCGGGAGATTGATGGGGCGGTCAACCATGTCGGCCTCCATTCTAACCGCAGGGGGTGAATAAATTCTTACCGCGGCCGGACGCGTCCGGTGCCGCCCAGGCCAACGGTCACGTTACGGCATCCAGAAGCATGGTCTTGAACAGGGTCAGGAAATGCTGGTCGAGGTGGCCCTTCATCTGCCCGGACATGATGGAGAGCGCCCTCTCAGCCGCCATCGGCGGCTTGTAGACGCGGCGGTCAGTCAGCGCGCTGAACACGTCGACAATGGCGGCCATCCTTGCGAGCTCGTTGAGCTGCGCGCCTGCCAGCCCGTTGGGGTAGCCTTCTCCGTTCAGCTTCTCGTGGTGCTGCTCCGCGATCGTGATGATGGAATCCGGAACTCCCGGTGTGGCGCGCAGGAGCCTGACCGTCTCCGGCACGTGGCTCTTCATCACGGCGAACTCGGCTTCGGTGAGGTGGCCAGCCTTGTTGAGCACCTCGTGCGGAACTGTCAGCTTGCCGGCATCGTGCAGCAGGCCGCCGCAGGCCAGCATGAGATGGTCGCCGTTGCGCAGTCCCGCGGCCTGCCCGAAGAGCGTCAGCAGCGCCGCCACCCTGATGCTGTGGACATACGTGTAGTTGTCGTGGTCCCGGACGCCCGCAAGTATGCCCTTGAAGTCGTTCCTGCCCACCGCGTCGACCAGTGGCCTGCAGGCGTCGGCCACCTGTCCGAACGGCAGCGGCTCGCCGGTGGCGATCGCATCCGCGAGCGAGTTGAATGCCCCGACGGTCCCGTTCAGCGCGGCCCGCTGCGTCGCCGGCAGATCATTCCATGCCAGCTCGACAGCCCTGTTCCGCAGGGCTGTGACAGTCCTGATCAGCACACTCCGCCGGTACGGCTTGGTCACGGCCGCGTCAGCCCCGCACTGTTTCGCGGCGGCCTCCAGCGCCGCCGGTTCCGATTCTGACGTGACGATGACCGGGATGCGTGCCAGCGCCGGTTCCAGCCGGAGGGACCGGACGAAACCGAACCCGTCACCCGGCCGCGTCAGTTCGTCCACCATCAGCACGTCGGGCGGCGCGGCGCGCAGGCCAGGCAGCGCATGCCACGCGTCGCCGTATTCGGAGACGCGGTACAGCGACACAAGCGCCTCCTTCACCGCGGAGCGGTGGTAGGGGTTGCCGTCCACAACGGCAACGAGCGCGACCCGGCCAGGCGGGGAATCGGTCATCGGCTGTTTTGTCCTGTTGGCGCGCCCCTTATGGGGCATCCGGCTTAGCACCCGGTAAACGGAACCGCTGGCGGCGCCGTCAGTCCATCGCCAAAGAAACGTTTTCCCTGGCGCGCGCGTCGATGGCAACGCGCACCGCACGGGCCAGCTCGTCATGCCGGTAAGGCTTCTTCAGCAGGTGGACCGTGGCGGCGGGCGGCCGCAGCGGTCCGTTCAGGCTTCCTTCGGGAAATGCCGACGTCAGCAGGATTGCCGTGTCCGGGTGCTGTCCGGCAACGGCCTGCGCCAGTTCAAAACCGTTCATGCCGCCCGGCATCGTGACATCGCTGAACAGCAGATCAACGGGGTGCGCCACCATCGCCGCAAGTCCGGACACCCCGTCCTCCGCCTCGGCCACCCCGTAGCCGAGTTCCGTCATCTGGCGGACCATCGTGCGGCGCATCGCGGGGTTGTCGTCCACCACCAGCACGCGCTCGCCGCGCCCGAGCGGCACGGGCGCCGGCGCGGCGGACGGCGCGGGGTCCGTGCCCGTGCAGGCGGCGCGCGGAAGATACAGGCGGAAGGCCGAGCCGCGTCCAGGCTCGCTGCGCACCGTGACGGCGCCACCGGATTGCCTGCTGAATCCGAACACCGTGCTGAGACCGAGTCCGGTGCCCTTGCCGGGTTCCTTCGTCGTGAAGAACGGCTCGAAAATGGCGCCCATCATTTCCGGCGCGATCCCCTCGCCGGTGTCGGAAACCTCAATCACGGCGTAGTCACCGGCCAGAAGACCGGGCTGGTCCGCAGCCTCTTCCGCGCTGACCGCGCGGTTGGCGGTGGAGATCTTGAGCGTGCCGCCCCTGGGCATGGCATCGCGGGCATTGGTCGCCAGGTTGGCGAGACTCGTCTCAAACCAGGAGCGGTCGGCGACGACAGGCCACACGCCGGGCGCGGGCCTGATGATGACACGGATGTCGTCGCCGATCAGGCGCGCCAGCAGCCTTGCCACATCAGCCACCGCCTCGTTCACGCCGAACTGCGTGGGGTTCAGCGGCTGGCGCCTCGCAAATGCCAGCAGCCGCCTGGTCAGGTCGGCTCCCCCCAATGCCGCGCCGAGCGCATCGGTGAAGTATTCGGCCGCCGCCCGGTCCGACCTTGCAAGGGGCTCAAGGAGGTCAAGGTTGCCGATGATGACCCCGAGCAGGTTGTTGAAGTCGTGCGCGATGCCTCCGGCGACGCTGCCGATTGCCTCCAGCTTCTGTGCCTGCCGCAGCGCCGCCTCGGTGCGGCGCCGCCCGGTGATGTCGAGCACGGAGACAATCCGGTAACCGGGCGCCCCCCCGGAGCTCCGCACGCTGGTGATGTTCACTTCGACCGGGAACGCCGGTCCCGACGCATGCCTGTGCCATGATTCGAACGCGGCATGGCCGGTCCTGTCTGCTTCCGCGATCAGCCCGAGAACGCGGGGAAGCTCATCCTCGGGATAGGCATCGGCGACCCGCATCTGCTGGGCCTGGGCACGCGTCATGCCTCGCATCGCGGCGAACGCATGGTTTGCCAGATCGACGCTGCCGGACGCCGGATCTGAAATGGCGATGCCAAACGCCGCATTCTCGAAGGCATCGGACCAGCGCCGCGCCAAGTCGGCTCCATGCGCGCGCTCTTCAAGTATGGTCCGCTGCCGCTGGCTTTCGGCAAGCGCTTCCGCGGCCGCTTCCGGCAATGTCATGTCGCGGACGATTGCGACGGCAAGCGGCTCATGCCGGCACGGGATTGGACCGAAGAGGACATTGACCGGAAACTCGCGGCCGTCCGAGGCGCGGCCAACGGGCTTTCCGCCGCTGGCTGTCTCCCTCGGCCGCGCGGATTCCGGGGACGTGCCGCGCGGCGCCGGGATGCCTGGCTGCGGCTGTTCCGGAAGCAGGAGGCCAATGTCGGATCCGAGCAGGTCATCCTGCCCGTATCCGAACATTTCGCTGGCGCGGCCGTTGACCCGCACGATCCGGTGCGACCGGTCCAGCAGGAGGATTGCGTCCGGATTGGCATCGAAAACGGCGGCCAGCGTCGTGTTCAACGTGCCGATGCGGACGGCCGCGGTTCGCATCGCGGACACGATGAGCACTTCTGCCGACGCCACGATGACGAAGACGGCAAGCGCCGCAGCCTGCCCGTGCTGTTCGGGCGGGAGCGGGAACTGTGGGGACATGATCACGGTCCACGCCGACAGCGTGGACAGCGCGACCGAGAACCAGCCGGCGCCGGATCCGCACAGCACGGCCGCGGCGAGCACGGCCGGGAAAAACGTGACGAACTGGGCGCCCGTCAGCCAGCGATCCATTGCGAGGCGGATGGCGGTTGCCACGGACACCAGCAGGCCGACAACCAGCCAGGTGCTTGCGGACCATGGCCTGGGTTGCAGCCGGGCGAAAATGCTGTCGGCGAATGGCATGGCTGCGCAATGCCTCAGTTGGGCTCAATTCCCGCGCGTAACCCGGATTCCGGGAGCCATGAGCAGAGGCTGGGCGCTGCGCGGACTTGCCGGGCAGCGCCGCCGTTTATCCGCCGCACGCCTCGGCGCTTGCCGGTACGCCAGCCAGTCCGGCGGTCACCTCCCGCAGCAGATCCGCGAGCGCCTCGCGGCGGAATGGCTTCTGCATGACGCGGACCACGCCGGCATCGTGGAAGTCCGCCACGCCCTTGGCGAGGCGGAGGTAGGCATCGCCGTATCCGGAGGTGAGGATGAACCGGGTGGGGATGCCGGTGAGCAGGATTTCGCCCAGCACGTCGATCCCGTCTTTCCCCGGCATAATCATATCAAGAATGACCACATCCGGCTTGAAATCAATGAAAGCCTCGGTGGCCTGGTCCGAGACGGTGACACACCGTGTCTCAAACCCGGCCTGTCCAGCAATGAGGCTCACCACCTTGGTGATGCCAGCCTGATCGTCAACAATAAGAATTTTGCCTGGCACGCTCGGCGTCCCTTCGGCTTGCCGGGAGGCGGAAGCCACCCGCGCACGATTTCTTGTACACCGATCACTTATATGTTATCCGGAGCTGGCGCAAGCTGGATTCTCGTCATGCCTGGCACGTATGCCAGAAGATTCACGATGCGTGTTCACGATGCGTGCCCTGTCCCGGTCCGCGGCGGGCAGGGCGCGGCGGACCGGGACAGTCCGCCTTCAATCAGATGTTATTGGGTAGCAACATTTGCGGCACTGGCCGCCTGTCCGCCGCAAATTCAGGAAGCCGCTGCGGCGCTCTACTGGCCGCCGAAACTTTGGACCAGGCTGCCGGCGACCAGCCGCCAGCCGTCCACCAGGACGAAGAAGATCAGCTTGAACGGCAGGGACACCACGCTGGGCGGCAGCATCATCATGCCGAGGCTCATCAGCACGCTCGCCACCACCATGTCGATGACCAGGAACGGGAGGAACAGCAGAAAGCCCATCTCGAACCCGCGGCGCAGCTCGCCGACCACGAAGGCGGGGATCAGCGCCCGCCAGGGGGCCGCGTCCGTGGACGCGGCCGGCGGCAGGTGTGCCAGGTCAAGGAACGACTGCAGATCGGATCCCTTCACGTTCACCGACATGAAGTGGCGGAACGGCTCCGCAGCGAGGCGCATGCCCTCCAGATCGGCAACCTTGCCCTCGGTCATCGGCACCAGGCCCTGCGTCCACGACTGGTCCAGGACCGGCTGCATGACGAAGAAGGTCAGGAACAGCGCAAGTCCGATCAACACCATGTTGGGCGGCGCGCCCTGGGTGCCGAGCGCGCTGCGGACGAGCGAGAGGACAATGATGATGCGGGTGAAGGCGGTGACCATCACCAGCAGGCTGGGTGCCAGCGACAGCACTGTGACCAGCGCGGTGAGCTGCACGATGCGGCTCGTCGCGCCTGCCTGGCCGGCGGTGCCCATGTCGATTGCGAGCGACTGCGCGTGGGCGGCCGCGGGCAGCGCAAGCAGGGCTGCAAGGGCGAGCAGCGGCAGGATGCGTTTCATGGCGCCACTGGCCCCTGCTCCTGCAGCTTGCCAGTCTGCTCCCATGGCAGCCATCCGATCACCGCGTCCTGGGTGCCGCCGGTCAGCAGCAGCAGGGAGTGGCCGTCACAGCTCACCAGGCAAAGCCGCCTGCGGCTGTCCAGCGCCACGGCCTCCTGTATGGCGAGCCGTCTGGTGCCCGGCTTCCGGGCAGGCAGGAGGCCGCTGACAGGCAGCAGGCCGCGCCGCGCCATCCTGGCGAGAACCAGGACGAGCGCCAGCACGGCCGCAAGCGCTGCGATGGCGGCCGGAACCGACGAGAGGGCATCTGTTGTCATGGCACGGCCTTTTGCCGGGCGGTGGAAGCGAAGCATGGCAGGGGTCAGCCGCCGCGGTCGGCAAGTTCCCCAGTGAGCAGGTCAGTCCCGGCGAGCAGGGACGTCAGGCAGGGCAGCATCTGCCGCCCCTGATCCGGAGGCAGATCAAGCGTTTTGGCGCACAGCAGGCCAACCTGCCGATCGAGGCCGTTCAGGTCGACGGCAACGCCACTCCCGGCCAGCCGGCTGGCCATGCCGACGACAGCGGCAATCTCCGCGGCGAACTGCCGCAGGACGCCGAGCGGCGTGTCATCCCGATCCGTGCCGTCCAAGATTCCTGACATCAGGGGGCCATTCCTGCGCTCCAGTGGTTAACAATCCCTTTCCGCCCGCGCGGCGGCGGCCATGCCTGCCTGCCAGCGCTGTCCGGCGGCGCCGCCCGAAGCCGCCTTTCCCGCGGATTGCCCGGAACGCGTGATGGCGGTGGCCGACGGCCCCCCCGGGCCACCAGCCACCGCCATCACGCCAGCCGTCCGGACTCCTGCCGGAAAATGACCGGCTAGCGCGTCAGGAGCGCGCAGCCGGTCACGGCGATTGCCAGAGCTCCGAAGGCCACGAACAAAGTCATGGGACAGCCCCCCCGGCCAGCTGCCGCGGCCCGGGCCGGAAGCCTAGCCGCCCGATTCGGACGGTGCGAACTGGTGGGCCGGGGAGAATGCGCTGGCCGTCACCGGCGCCACCGCCATCAGGCCAAGCACTGCGAGCAGAACGAAGGTCATCTTTTTCGTCATGGCATCCTCCAAGGACTGCCGGCTGTGGCGGATTGTCTGCCGGCGCCGGCTTTTTGCCGGCCGCGCACTCTCACGCCGCCGACCGGGCGGGCGCACTGAAGCGTTTCACAGGAGACGCATGACGGCACTCCGGCCATTCCGTCCGGGCGTTAACCAGCTGTTCATGCTGCCGGCGGATGAATGCGCCCATTGAATTGTGGCGGTGAACCAAAATGGCCTGCCTCCCGTACCGCTTGGTCTTCCGGCCATGACCGATATCGATGTCGCGGCACTGATCCGTGACGCCATGCTGCTGATGCTCAAGCTCGGCGGGCCTCCGCTGATTGCCGCCCTGGTTGTGGGCCTGGTGGTCTCGCTGCTGCAGGCGGTTACCCAAATCAACGAGGCGACGCTCGCGTTCGTTCCCAAGGTGCTGGCGATTGGCGCCACGCTGGTAATTCTCGGCCCGTTCATGACAGGCGCGATCAACGCTTACACGCACCGCCTGTTCGACGCGGTGGTGGCGGTCGGCGGATGATGGACGAGGCCGCGATGCTGGCCTCGCTTCCCGGCTGGGCCTTCGCGCTCATGCTGGTGGTGGCCCGGGTCGGCGCGGCCATGGCGCTGCTGCCGGGCATCGGCGAGTCCTCGGCGCCGGCCATCGTGCGCGCCGGGCTGGCCTTCGGCATAGCGCTGCTGGTGCTGCCGTCCGTCGCGCCCCTTGTCCCGCCCGTTCCGGACCCGGGCCTTGCCGCCGCCGGGATGGTGGCCGCCGAGGTCGTCACCGGGCTCTGGCTCGGCTGGCTGGCCAGGCTCGTTGTGCTGGCCCTGCCCATAGCGGGGCAGATTGTGTCCTACCTGCTCGGGTTGTCCAATGTGCTCCAGCCGGACGCCGAAATCGGCGCCCAGGCAACCGCGGTCGCCAAGCTGTTCGACGTTGCGGTCCCCGTGCTTGTGCTGGGCTCGGGGCTGTACGTCCTTCCCCTGGCCGCGCTGGCTGGCAGCTACACGCTGATTGCGCCGGGCGCGCTGCTGCCCTCCGCCGACACCGCGGCCACCGCGGTCAGCGCGGTGGCGAAGGCGTTCACGCTGGCGCTGCAGCTTGCCGCCCCGTTCCTGCTGGCGAGCGTCGTGTGGACAGTGGCCATAGGACTGCTCGCCCGGCTGGTGCCGCGGCTCCAGGTCTATTTCCTTGCCATGCCGGCGCAAATCCTCGGCGGGCTGCTGCTGCTGGCCCTTTCGATAGCCGGACTGCTGTCCGCGTGGCAGGGCGCCGCGCGCGGCATGCTGATGTCCCTGCCTGGGATGCCATAGCGATGGCAGCGGGCACTCCAGGCAAACGGAAGGGCGCGGCCGCTCGGCGGCTGGCGGCCATCCTGACACTGCTGGCCATGGGCGCCTGCGGGGCGACGCCTGAGCAGATGGCGAGCGTCGCGGTCGGCGTCACGGTCGGCTCCGTCGCCGTGATCGGCCGGACTCCCGCCGATGCCCTGTACTCGCTGCTGACGGGCAGGAACTGTTCGGCCGTGCGGCTCGACCAGGGGAAGTCGTACTGCAAGCCGCTCGAGCCGCCGCCCGCCGCCCCTGTCTACTGCACTCCGAGCCTTGGCGTGGTGGACTGCTGGCAGGATCCGATGACGGTGCGGAACCACCAGCCGGAGGTGGCCGACGGCCCCCGGACGCTGACGCCGGCCCAGGAGGCCGACCGCACGCAGCGCTGGCCCGGGCTGTGAACGTCACCGCCCGCCATCTGGCTGGCCTCGCGTAATGGCCGAGGGCGGCAGCGCCGCGGAAGACCGGACGGAAGCCGCGACACCGCGGCGGATGCAGCGGGCGCGGGAGCAGGGGCGCGTTGCCGTATCCCGTGAGGTGCCGGTGCTGGCCAGTCTCGCCGCCGGCGCGTTTGTGCTCAGCTTCGCCGCTCCCGGCATTGCCGCGGGCCTGGCGCACAGGCTCAGCACGATGCTGGCGCGGAGCGGCACCATGCAGCCGGGCGAGGCCATCCGCATGGCTGCCGACGCGATGCTCAGGGGCGCCGCTCCCTTCGTGCTGGCGGCCCTCGCGGCCGGGGTTGCCTGCAGCGTCCTGCAGACGGGCGTGATGTTCAACATCGAGGCCCTGCAGCCCTCGTTCGGCCGCATCAGCCCGCGGGCCGGGCTGAAGCGCATGTTCGGCGCCGAGAGCGTGGTGGAGACCGCCAAGTCGGTTGCCAAGGTTGGCATCATTGGCTGGGCGTGCTGGCAGTCACTGAAGGCTGACCTGCCAGCGCTCGCGGCGGCGCCTTTCCGCGACCCGCGGTCACTGATGGCACAGTGCGCCGGGCCGGTCATGCATGTCATGCTGGTGATCCTGGCCGCCCAGACCGTGATAACGGTGCTTGACGTCTTCTGGGTGCGGACGCGCCATGCGCGCGAGATGCGCATGAGCCGCCAGGACATCCGCGACGAGCAGAAGGAGACCGAGGGCGACCCGAAGATCAAGGGGCGCATCCGCCAGATCCGCCAGCTCCGGGCGCGCAAGCGCATGATGGCGGCGGTGCCGAAGGCGACGGTGGTGGTCACCAACCCGACGCACTACGCCGTCGCATTGGCCTACGACAAGGCGGCCGGCGGGGCGCCGCGGGTGGTGGCGAAGGGCATCGATTCGATGGCCGCGCGCATCCGGGAGGTCGCCACGGAGAACCGCGTGCCGATCGTGGCCAATCCCCCGCTTGCCCGCGCGCTGCACCTCGTGCCGCTCGACACCGACATTCCGGCCGAGCACTACCAGGCCGTCGCCGAAATCATCGCCTATGTCTGGCGGCTCAGCCAGAGCCGGCGCCGCCCGGTGTCCTGACCCTGGCCACGGCGGGAATCTGCGGAAAGGTCAGTAGTGGGATTTCACCGGCGTCACGCCCGCCGCCTTTGCCCTGGCCTCGGTCCGCCGCAGCAGCTCCCGCTTTTCCGGCGTGCGGCGCGCGCCCTTGTTGCGCATTGCCTCGGTCCCGTCCGGCGTCTCCGCCAGGCCGAGTTCGAGCTTGCGCTTCCGCGCGCGCTCCAGGAGATCGCCGAGGTTCACCGTTTCCACCCGCAATCATGCCGCCCGTGGCCCAAGCCCTGTCAATGCATGGCCGTCCGCAGGGCGTGTTGACATGCGAACGAATCGGCCGGGATTGGCCGCGAGGCTGCTGTTCCAAGCACCCAAACCGACACTCCCGGCAGCACACGGTCCGCCCGTGAATTTGCGGAAAATTCACGGCACTGTCGGCTGGACAGGTTGCGGCAGATGATTCATGGCTCAGGCGTTACAGTCCGGGGCGGCAGTCATGGCATCGGCCTTCAACAAGGAGCATCGGCCTGCTGGGCAAGATCGCCGCGCAGGCCAAACGTCGCCGCTGCGGCCGGCTTTCTCCAGGGCCGGACCGGCGCCGCTGTATGCTGGCCTGCTCGCCTGTTTTTTCATGGCGGCCGCCTCGCCGCCGCCCGCCATGGCTCAATGCAGCGCCTCCGGCACGCTGCCCGCCGGCAGCACCGTCACGTGCAGCGGAGCCCAGACAACACGCGTCGGCCAGGGGCCGGGAGCCGATAACGTTAGTGTTACGGTCAACAACGGCGGAACCATCATCGTCACGGACCAGAACGCGATCAGCCTCGGAAATAACGCCACGATAACGCTCGGCGCGCCAGGCGCGGTGCCTGGCGGTTCGCCCTCGAATCCGCCTGTCACCGTCCAGACGACGACCACCACCTATACAAACGGCCAGTACGGAGACGGTGCCAACACAATCGACATCGGGTCGAACAGCCGGGTCGTCATCAACCGGAACGCTTCCGTCATCGCGACCGGCATCCAGACAAACGCCGAGGCCATCAACCCCTACGGGTCGGGCAACACGATCGTCAACTTCGGGCTGATCCAGGGTGGCCCGAGTTCGGCGATCTTCTTCGAAAACATCAACACCTCCGCGGCGAGCCCGCGCAACGTGGTCGATAATTTCGGCACCATCCAGCTAATCCCTGTCGGCAGCGTGAACCCGGTCACGGGCGGCCAGGCAGTCGGCAGTTTCGGCAGCGTCGGCATCGATTTCATCAACGAGCCAGGCGCCCGGGTCATCGGCAATCTCGACCTTCAGGAAGGCGATGACCATGTGACCCTCAATCCCCATTCCGTGATCACCGGCGATCTGAACGGCGGCGGCGGCAGCAATGTCCTGACGCTCAACGCGCTCGCCAACTCCTCGGACACATTCTCTGGCCAGCTCAACAACTTCGAGACGCTGAACAAGACCGGCGGCGGCACCTGGACCCTGACTGGCACGATCGGGAACAACACCGCGTCCGGCTCGGCGCCGCTGGCGGTCAATGTCATTGGCGGGACGCTGGTGCTGACCGGCAACAACGCGGCGTTCGACGGCAGCATCGTGATCAATCCCGGCAGCAGCATCGCGGCCCCCGGACCCGATCCGACGGCGACCCTGGAGGCGCGCGCCCAAAGCCTGCCACCGCTGATCACCGACCACGGGGTTCTGCTGGTGAACCAGGAATCGCCGGACGGGATCCAGCCGGCCGATGGCACCTATGCGGGTGTCGTCCAGGGCACCGGCGTGCTCACAAAGATCGGCGCCGGCACGCTGACCCTGACCGGCGCGAACACTTACAGCGGCGGGACCAACCTCAACGCCGGGACCATTGCGGTGGCCGCCGACCAGGCGCTTGGCGCCCCGGCCGGACCGCTGACGTTCAACGGCGGGACGCTGCAGCTGCTTGCCAGCTTCGATTTGGCGACAACGCGCGCGATTGTGCTGAGCGGCCCCAGCCCCGGCCTGGCCGGTGGCGGCACGATCGACACCAATGGCTTCCAGACGACGATCGCCCAGTCCATCAGCGGGGCCGGCGGACTGACCAAGGCTGGCAGCGGGGTGCTGACCCTGACAGCCGCCAACAGCTACGGGGGCGGCACCACCATTGCCGGCGGCACGCTGCAACTCGGCAACGGCGGCACCACGGGCAGCATTGCCGGCGATGTCGCGGACAACGGGATTCTGGCGTTCAGCCGCAGCGACGTGCAGGCCTTCGCCGGCGTGATTTCCGGCACCGGCGGCGTGGCGCAGATCGGCACCGGCACGACCATCCTCAATGCCGTCAACACCTACACCGGGCAGACCGCCGTTGCCGCCGGCACCCTGGCGGTCGGGGACGCGGCGCACGGCGCGGCTGCCCTGTCCGGCGGCGGCGCCGTGGCCGTGGCGCCCCGTGCAATGCTGGGCGGCTATGGCACCGTCGCCGGATTTGCGGTCAACACCGGCACGATCGCCGCTGGCAATGCCCTGCCCGTGTTTGCCGGCGGCCCGGCCGGCACCTTCACGGTCGGCGGCCTGGCGAACGGCGGGTCACTGAACCTGGCTGGCACCAGCGTCGGCAACACGCTCGCCGTGGGTGGAAATTATGCGAATGCCGGCGGCGGGACGCTCACGCTCAATACGGTGCTGAACGCCGGCGGACCGCTCGCGAAACAGTTCACTGACCGCCTTCTGATCAGCGGCAATGCCATCGGAAGCACGCCGGTCCGTGTCAACGCCTTCGGCCACGGCGCCCTGACCGGCAATGGCGTGCCGGACGCGGCCGATGGCGTCTCCATCATCCAGGTGGCAAAGTCTTCGTCGGCTGGCGCCTTCACGCTGCCGGGCGGATACATCGATGGCGGCACGCCGTTCGAGTACCGTCTGTATGCGTACGGTCCCGGTTCGCCGAACGGCCTCGCGGCCGCGAGCCAGAGCCTGGTCGGCAATGCGGGGAACCAGTGGGATTACCGGCTTCAGAATGCCTATGAGACGCCCGACGGTCCGTTGCCGCCGGAGCCGGTGCCGCCCGGCGGTGGCGACCCTCCGCTGCCGCCGGATGCGCGTCCCGAAGTCCCCCCGCAGGTGCCCGCCTACATCTCCACGCCGACGGCGCTGTTCAACGCCGGGTTCCAGGACATCGACAGCCTGCACCGTCGGCTTGGCGAGATCCGCGATGACCAGCATCCGGGTCTCGACCCGCAGGGCGAGGCGTTCGTCCGGGTGTACGGCAACCGCCTCGACTACACCACGAACCGGAGTTTCACTGCGTTCGGCTATGGTTTCGCGGAGGACTACGCGGCGACGCAGTTCGGCGGCAACCGGATCGCGGTGAACAACGACAGCGGCACGCTGCGGGTGGGCCTTGCTGGCACGCTCGGCCGGGTGTGGTTCCAGCCGGGCGCGGTGGACGGCGCCAGCAAGGGGCTGTTCAACACCGAGACGCTGGCAGGCCTGGTTACCTGGCAGTCCCGCGCCGGATGGTATGTGGATACAATCGTGTCTGGCGGCATGTTCGACGGGACGGTCTCCACCCCGAATGCCGGTGAGACCACCGGCATGAACGGCACGTCGCTGGCCGCCTCGGTCGAGGCGGGCTACCCGGTCGCGCTGGGGTGGCAGGCGCTTACGGTAGAGCCGCAGATGCAGTTCGTCTACCAGCACCTAAATTTCGGGCAGCGGACCGACACAAGCGGGATCAATGTCGATCTCGGGGGACAGGGTGAAGGCGTCTTCCGTGGCGGCGCGCGCCTGACGCGGCAGTTCGCGGATGCGGACGGGATGCTGTTCACGCCGTATCTGAAGGCCAATGTGCTGCAGGGGATCGGCGGCGGCGATCCGGTTCATCTCAGCAACTACGCGATTGCCACGGGCACCTTTGGAACCGCCCTGCAGGTCGGCGGGGGCATCACGGGCAGGCTCACGCGCAGCCTGTCGGTGTATGGCGATGTGGCGTGGCAGCAGAATGTCGGCGGCGGGGGCGGGTCCCGCGGCTGGGCGTTCAATGGCGGCCTGCGCTACGTGTTCGGGACGCCGCCTGCGGCCGCTGCGGGCAGTGCGGCGGCTCCTGTCCCCGCGCCTGCACGCAGTTACCTGGTGTTCTTCGACTGGGACCGGGCCGATCTGACCGATCGGGCGCGGCAGGTCGTGGCGGAGGCTGCAGCCACGTCTGCCCGGGTGCAGCTGACACGCATTCTGGTAAGCGGCTACACCGACACGTCCGGCTCGCCGCGCTACAACCAGGCACTGTCGGTGCGCCGGGCCGAGGCGGTGGCGGCGGAGCTGGTGCGTGATGGCGTGCCACGCGGCGCGCTCTCGATCCGGGGCTACGGCGGGACGCGGCTGCTGGTTCCCACGGGCGCGAACGTGCGCGAGCCGCAGAACCGCCGGGTGGAGATCGTCCTGCAATAGGGCGGGTCAGGCCAAAGTCCTTGCCGCAGGAATCTTGCGCTATCCAGATTCCCGCTTTCCTACCCTTGTCAACATAGATGGTGGCACAGCAGTGTCAGGCTGGCAGCAGCGGCCAGCCGTGGCGTCCGAAAGCGGATGGCGCGGATCCATCCGGCGGACCCGCACATATCGGGAAACGGTCGCCTGGCCTGCCCGGAAGCCGGGTGGCGGGCGCGGACGGGCGCCATCCCGCAGCCCCCCTGTCAGGGGCCTGCGCCGCCGTGCGTGCGGGCTGACAGGCGCAGGAGAAGGCTGGCGAACCCGTCCGGCGTCAGATCTGACGTGGCTTTCACGCAGGCGTAGTCGGACAGCACGGCACCGTGGCCGCCGCGCCAGGGACGCGGGTCCCGTGTCATCCGCACCCACTCGTTGCTGTCGAGACTGACGGCCTCGAAGCCGAAGCGCCGGTACCAGCGCACGAGATCGAACAGGGACGGGTCGCCGGGCTCCAGGGTCGGATCGGCGTCCAGGCTGCATGCCAGGCCGGACCGGTCAGCCTCCGCCAGGATCCGAGCCAGCAGCTCCGTTCCGCGGCCGCGCCTGGCTTGCGGAACGGTCCAGGTTTCGAACCTGACACCGCCGGATTCGAACCGCCACGCAAACTCAGATCCGCGTGGCAGGGCCTTCAGAAGGCGCCGCACGGAGGCGGTGAACGTGTTTTCATCCGGCACGGGCACCTCCGCGGCCGTCCACCGGCGCACCTGCGGCATTATTCCGGTGGCGCGCGCCGCAGTCAACGTCACATGGCCATGCGCGGCCCGTCGGTGGCCGCCAGCCACGCAAGCGTGTCGCCCACCACCCTGCTGACGTCGGCCTCGTGCTTCGCCGGTGCCGAATCGTCGGCGAACTGCCGGGCAATGCGCCCTTCGACGATCTCGCGTACCAGCGCCCCCGTCGCGTCATGGCCCACACCGCTGAACCAGTCGTGTGCCCGCGCCTCAGCCGCCATTTCGGCGATGAAGTCCTGATAGCCGGATTCCCTGCCTAACATTTGGAGCCTCCCGTCTTTCTGCTGGCCCAGCGTGCGCCGCGCCGATGCATGTGACGCGCGCCGCCGCGCCATGCGGGGCTGTCCAAGGAATTTCTCGGCCGTAAAGAAATTCTTAGCACTCAGGCGCGAAGATGCGCCGTCTGACAGGAGTATCCGGCATGCGGGACATTGCCACTTTAGCCGTGTCCGAGGCGCCGAGTGGCGCTGCGGCGCTCCAGGGAGCGTTGCTGGACAGCCGCCAGCGGCTGCGCGACCTGGTCCTGCTCGCGGCGGATTTCGCTTTCGAGACGGATGCCATGGGCCGTTTCGTGTTCCTCATCCCCGACCGGGTGCTTGGCTGGGACAGCGCGGCCCTCATCGGCCAGCCGGCCGCCATGCTGATCGACGCGGCCAGTCCGGACCCCGTTGTGCCGTTCCACCACGCCTTCGAAATCCGGCAGCACCGCTCGTGGATCAGGTGCGCTGACGGCGGCAGTGCCTGCGTCTCCTTCGGCTGCGCCCCGCTGTTCACTGCCGACGGGCGGCTTGCCGGCACGCGCGGCGCCGGCACCGATGTCACGGCGCAGGATCGGCAGGACAGCCAGATGTCCGCCGCGCTCCGGCGGGGCGAGGCCCTGGACCACATCCTCCGGCGGGTGGACCGCGAGGTGCTTGCGCCGCGGATGCTCCGGGCGGCGCTTGACGCCCTGGTCAGTTCACTCGGGGCGGAAGGCGCCTCGGTGATCGAAGTCGAAAGCGAGACCGGGCGCCCGGCGCTCCTGCACCATGCGGGCACCGGCGCGGCCGCCGTGCTGGACGAAGCTGCGGTGCTTCTGCAGCAGCCCCAGCAGGATCGCAGCCCCTGGATTGGCACGGCTGCCGGGCACCGGCCGCTGGCCGTGGTCGAATGCCAGACCCGTATCGGCGGCCGCTGCGCCCTGGCGCTCTGGCGCGGACAGGGCGGCCGCGCATGGGATGACGATGACAGGCTCCTGATCGCCTCGTCGGTCCGCCTCATCCATTTTGCCCTCGAACATGAGGCGCTGCAGCGCGAAATGACGCGCCAGGCGCGCACCGACCCGCTCACCGGGCTGCTCAACCGCCGCGCCTTCCAGGACGAGCTGGACCGCCAGATCGAACGGCTGGACCGCGATGGCCTGCCGGGAACCATGCTGTTCGCCGATCTGGACAACTTCAAGCCGGTCAACGACCAGCTTGGCCATGAGGCTGGCGATGAGGTGCTGGTGTGCGCCGCAAAGCTGTTCCGGGACGCGTTCCGCCCCTCTGATCTCGTGGCCAGGCTTGGCGGCGACGAGTTCGCGGTCTGGCTGAGCGGCGCCGACCAGATGACGGCGGCCGAGCGCGCGGAGGACCTGTGTGCCAGGGCCGGACAGGTGCTGGCCGAGGCTGTCCGCCCCGGCGCGCCGCGCATGTCGCTCTCGATTGGCATTGCGACGCGGCAGTCGGGCAGCGGCGAGCCGGTCGACGAGGTCATCCGCAGGGCCGATGAGGCGATGTACGAGGTCAAGCGCGCGGGGCGCGGACACTGGCGCGTCGCCCGTGAGGATCAGATGCCATGACGGCAAGCGGATCCGCGCACAGCGCGGACAAGCCCGATGCCCACGCCGAAGCTGCCAGGGTCCGGCTCGGCGCCAACCCGTCGACCAGTCCCGACATCCTGCGCCGCCTTGCCGGGGACCCGTCCCTGACGGTGCGTGTCGCCCTGGCGGTGAACCCGTCAGCCCCGCCGGAGGCGGAGGCAACCCTCGCGCGGGATGCCGACGAGCGTGTGCGCGCCCTGCTGGCCCGCAAGCTGGCGGTGCTGGTGCCGGGCCTGGCCGATGCCGGCAAGGCGGCGCTGCAGGCGCATGCCCACAGGCTGCTGATGGTCCTGGCGGAGGACGAGGCGGTCCGCGTGCGCGCCGCGATTGCCGATGCCGTGAAGGCGATGCCGGAGGCGCCGCGCGAGCTTATTCTGCGGCTGGCCAGGGACATCGAGTTCCGGGTCCGCGAGCCGGTCATCCGGTTCTCGCCCCTGCTCACGGACGCCGACCTGCTTGCCCTGCTGGCCGATGCACCGCTCGCGGCACTCGCCGTGGCCCGCCGGCCTGGCCTTGGCGCGGCGGTGGCCGATGCCGTGGCCGCCAGCGCCGACAACGCGGTGATCCGGGCGCTGCTGGAGAACCGGTCGGCGCAGATCCGCGAGGCAACCCTTGACGCGGTGATTGCGCGCGCCGCCGAACAGCCCGACTGGCACGCCCCCCTGGTGCGCCGCCCGCACCTGCCGCCGCGCGCCGCCATGGCTCTGTCGGGAATTGTGGCCACATGCCTGCTCGAAGAACTGTCGCTGCGGGCAGACCTGCCCACGGAGCTGGCCGAGAAACTGCGGGTGCTGGTTGCCGGGCGGCTTGGCGCCGGGGACAGTCCCGCCGCGCACGGCTCCGATCTGACGGCCGAGGATGCGCTGGCCGAAGCGCGCGCCCTCGCGTCCGAAGGCCATCTGTCGGAAGAGGCGGTGCTCAGCGCAGCGGGCCGCGGCGAGGCGAAGCGCGCGTCCGCGCTGCTTGCGGTGGCCGCCAGCCTGCCTGTCCGCGCGGTCGATCGGGCCATCCAGCTGCGCAGCGCCAAGGGCCTTGTCAGCCTGGCATGGAAGGCCGGATTCACCATGCGCGCGGCGTCGGCGCTGCAGCCGCTGCTGGCGCGCCTCGCGCCGGACGCGGTGCTGCCCGCGGGCCCGGGCGGAGGCTTCCCGCTCGCCCTCGAAGAAATGCGCTGGCAGATCGATTTTCTCAACCGCGCTGGCCGCTGACCCGACCGTGGCAGCCGTGGGGCCGCGCCGGGAAGTCCGCCCGGCGCCAGGCGTGTTGGAAGGACTTGGCCACCGCACGGCGTCACCGGACTGAAATCCGAAATCCGTTGCCATCTGCCCGTCCCGGCGGTTACACAATGGCGGCAATGGCGAACATGCAGACCGCCCGGCACCGGATCGAAGCTTTGGTCGCCTGGAGGCGGGCGGGATGGGGCGGGCTGATGAGCGATCTCAGCCGCAAGGCGTCAGCATGCACCGAAGGCGGTGTCGTTGTCCTGCTGACCGGGGCGGTGCTGTTCGACGGCCTTGCCGCCGTTTGCGAGGCCGTCCGCCAGCGGTCATTCCCGACGTCCGGGCAGGCGCTGCGCCGGGCCGAAGCCGCGGTGGACGACAGCCCCGGTGCCCGCGTCATCCTGCGCGAGGCCGGCGAACGGGGCCTGCTGCCGCCGGAAGGTCCCGACCTGCCGTCAATCCTGGCGGTCGCCGCCATCCTGCGGGACTCCGCGCCCGCTGGCGCCCATCTGCAGGCCACCCGGGACAAACCGTAAGGCAGCCGGCCGTCGCCAGCCCCCAGGCGGGCAGTGCGTGGATGCGGCCACAGCCGCTGGCCGCGCTCCAGGCGGAAAGGCGCGCCGGTCACGGAAGTGCCAGCCCGGCCGCGCTGCGAACCCATTCAAAAATCCCACGTTATGCATTTGGGCATTTTTCCTTACCCGGTTCGCCGCGGGTCGATGTGAAAGGACTCGCGGCCGGTTACTTGCGTTTGGGGTGGCATGACGAATCCTGTTGACTCCGGTAACGATTTGGTATCTTTTGCGGCCAGCAAGGATTACATCCTGCAAGCCAACCACTCTGGGCTGGCCGGAGCCGAATATCGGCTGGCCGGTTGCCCGCGGAGCGCCCCACATGACGAACATGACCCCTGCCACGACGTTCGACGCAGCGATGCAACTGGTCCGCGAACACATCGCGAAGCACCCGGTTGCGCCTGAAGCCCTGCCTGGATTCATTGCCCAGGTTCACGAAAGCCTGCTGAAGATTGCCCGCGAGGCGGTTCCCGCGGGCACGCGGGTCCGGACCAGCCCCCCGGCTCCAGCCATGCCGGAACCTGCGGTGGCGGTGGCGGACTCCGTCGGCGAATGGTTCATCGTCTGCCTCGAGGACGGCTCCAGGCACAAGATGATGAGGCGTTACCTGATGCGCGTCTTCGGGATGACGCCGCGGGAGTACCGGGCACGGTGGGGGTTGGCCAGGGACTACCCGATGACGGCGCCGGGCTATTCGGCTGTCAAGCGCAGGGAAGCGGAGGCGGTTGGCCTCGGCTCCGCGGCGAACAGGCGCGGCCGCGATGCCGGGCGGGTTGCCCTGGCCGCCTGATTGTTTCCGCCTTCGGATGCCAGCCGGAATTTGCCCCGGGGCGCACCTGCCGTGCCGCCCGGGGGCTGGCGCCCCTGGTCCGTGCGTCACGCACCGGGGACGCGGGAGTCTCCAATGGCTGACACACTGTCCGCCTTTCCGGACACTGGTTCCTCACCGGTGTCCGGAGGCCGGATCCGGCAGATGTCCATCAGGCGCTGCAGCAGATCCGCGACGCTCAGCGCCGCGTCGAGAATGGCTGCCAGGCTTTCGCTTCCCTCCGGATCCTCCTGCACGGCGGGCGCCAGGAGGTCCAGCCTGCCGACAATGATGCCGAGCAGGCGGTTGAAGTCATGCTCGATGCCGCCGGTCTGGCTGCCGGACAGGGCACGGATCATGTCCTGGCGCAGAATCTCCGCGGCGCGCCGCCGCCCGGCAATGTTGAAGACGGATATGATGCGGCAGACAGCGGCGCCACCGCGGTCGCGGATGCTGGTGATATCCACCTCAACGGGAAAGATCGAGCCGCCCGCGCGGTGCCAGGTTTCGAATGAGGCATGGCCCGTCCGGTCGGCCTCGGCGGCCAGTTCAAGCGCGCGCGGGAGCTCGTCGCCCGGGTAAAGGTCCCACAGGCGCATTCCCTCCGCCTCGTTTCGGGGCAGGCCGATCATTGCGGCAAACGCGGCGTTGGCGACGCGGACCGTGTCCGTCACGGGGTCGGTGACCGCTATGCCGAAGCCCGCATCCTCGAATGCGTTGGACTGCAGGCGCATCCTGACAGCCGGTTCCGCTCCGGCCGCCGCGGCAGGCTCCGGAGTGCCCGTCACAGGGGCGCCCTGCACGGCATCTGGCAGCAGCAGCGGCGAGATGTCCGCGAACGCCGCCGCCGCTTTCAGCGGGAGCGGCTTGGCAAACAGGAACCCCTGCAGCATGTCGGCGCCTGACGACAGGGCGAGGGCGAGCTGCGCGTGCGTCTCTATCCCCTCGATGACGACCGCCATCCCGGCGGCATGGACCACCGAAACGACCGAGCCGACGAAACCCCTGCACGCCGGGTCGCCGGCGGCATCCTCAAGGAAACTCCGGTCGAGCTTGACCACATCGACGGGCAGGCGGCGGAGGTAGGAGAGCGACGAGTAGCCCATGCCGAAATCGTCGATCGAAACGCGCACGCCAAGCCTGCGGATTTCGGCAACCACGGACGCGAGCGCGGCGTCGGCCAGCACGCTCTCCGTCACCTCGATGCACAGGGCTTCCGGCGGGAATCCCTCGGCCCGCAGCGCGTCGGCGACGGATGTGCCGTATCCGGGCTGGGCGAGCTGCACGGGGGAGACGTTGACGGCGATCTCCAGCCCTGGATCCCGGCGTGCCCGCCGGAGACTGGCCCCGTCGCGCAGCGCCCTTGCCAGCACCCAGTCGCCAATCGGGACGATAAGCCCGGACTTTTCCGCCATGGGAAGGAACGTATCCGGCGCCATCCACCCGTAGTGCGGGTGGTGCCAGCGCAGCAGCGCCTCGAAACCGGACAGGCGCCGTTTCCCGGCTCCGGCGGAGAACAGCGGCTGGTACAGCAGCACGAACTCGTCGCCGCGGCTGAGGGCGTCGCGAAGGTCATGGTCCAGTTCGAACTGTCTGGCCGCGCGGTCATACAGCGCCTGTTCGAAAACCACCATGCGGTTGCCGCCGCTCCGCTTCGCGGCGTACATCGCCATGTCCGCGGCACGCACCAGGTCGAGGCCGCCAAGCTGGTCCGCGTGCGCGATTCCTATGCTGGCCGAGACATGGCAGGAAAGACCGAATACTTCGAACGGCTCGCCGATCGCCTGGCGGACACGTTCCCCGAATGCGATGGCGGCATCCCGGTCCATCCCGCGGCACAGGACGACGAACTCGTCGCCGCCCAGCCTGGCTGTCAGGCTGCCCTGGACGGCGGTGGCGGCCAGGCGGCGGGCGGCGGCGGTCAGCAGCACGTCGCCCGCCGCATGGCCCATCGTGTCGTTGACCGCCTTGAACCCGTCGAGGTCGAGGAACAGCATGGCGGCGCCCGGCCAACGGCCGCTCCTGACCTCTGCCAGGCTCTCATCGAGCAGGTTCCGGTTTGGCAGGCCGGTCAGCGGGTCGTAGTGGCGGAGCCGGTCCAGATCCGCTCTCGTGCGCTTCGCCGCCTCGGATTCGAAAATCCCCCTCAGTTCGCCCGCAAATGCAAGGTCAGTGTCCGTCCATGGCGCGGACCGGCCGCGCACGGTCTCTTTCCACGCCGCGAAGGACGCGCGGGGGGAAAGACGTCCCGTTTCCGGATCCGCCGTGGCATGCCCGGAAGGATTCCCGCCCCAGGTGATGGTCTGCGACAGCTCGGGGCGGAACCACAGGACCGCGTCGTCCGTGCCCTGTGCCAGCGGCAGCAGGAGCGCGCCGCTGCCTGTGCCCGTGCAGGACGCCAGATCGGGGTAACGGTTCCCGAAGTCCTCGATGGCCAGCACGCGGCCGTTGGCTGCCTCGTGCAGCACGGCAACCGCCTGCTGCGCCTCCAGCGCTGGCGGCGTGCGTCCGAGACAGAATGTGGTGCCGGACAGCCGCACCGCAGCCCCGCCTGCGCCGACCAGCCTGAGCAGATCCGCTTCCGCCATGGCGACGGCTTCCGGCAGCGGGACCGGGGCCGCAAGCGTGGCCGCCAGTGCGCGCAGCACGCCGCCGAGCCTGTGCCTGTCGGCGACCGCCTCCGCCTCGCCAACGCTGCCCAGCAGCATTGACACCACATGTCCGATGATGCCCGCGGCCGCCCGCATGTCAGGCCCCGCCACCCGCGGAGCCTGATGGTGGCAGACCAGCATGCCCCACAGTTCCCCTCCGTGGGCCAGTCCGACCGTCAGGCTGGCCGCGGTTCCCATGTTCCGCATGTACTCCCGGTGGACGGGGGACACGCTGCGCAGGGCGCTGTCCGTGAGATCGAGCGGCATGCCGCCGTCCAGCGCCGGATCGGCCAGCAGCGGCACGGGCTGGTAGCCGGAATCGGCGACAGCGCCGACGGGCTGGCGGAGGTATTGGCGCCTGGCCTGGGGCGGGATGTCCTTCGCCGGGTAGCGCAGTCCGAGGTATGGCTCCAGATGCTGGGCGCACCGCTCCGAGATGACCTCGCCGTGTCCGTCTTCGCCGAACCGGTACGCCATCACCCGGTCATAGCCGGTGACCGCCTTCAGCCCGCGCACCGCCAGTTCACAGAGCTCGCCGCGGCTCGCCGCGCGCGCGAAGCCCTCGAGGATCGGCCGCACCGCCGTGACAGGCATGCTTCGCCATGGCTCGCGGCCCGGCGCCTCGATGTCCAGGATGAAATGCCGGCCCGACCGGTGTGCTTGCAGGTGAAGGACGCCGCCATCCGGTCCGGGCAGGCAATGCGCCACGCCGGCCAGCGCCGCCTCAAGTCCTGCCTGGTCCAATGCGGCGAGCAGGCCGCCGCATGCCGCATTGCCGAATGCCCCGTCCAGCGTCCGGCCAAGCGCCGCTTCCGGAGGCATGCCGAGAAAACCGGCGAGATTGGCGCTCGCATGGCTTATGCGCCCGTCCGGCAGCACCGCAAGCACCGCGCCATGCGGCTGGATTGCGCCGGGGATGTGGATCGGCTCCTGCTCGCATGCGCAGGGCTCGTCCGGGCCGTCCTGGCGTCCGCTAATGGTGAGCATGGAAAATGGCCGCGAGCGCGGGGCAGGTGCGTCCGTTTATGAACTGCGAACGCAGCAAGGAACAGCCGCGGGATGACCGTCCGGCAACTGTGAGCAGGCGCACAATTCACCTCCAGCCGAAAAAAAAGAGCAGCAAATCCACCTCCGGAACAAGCAATGCAGTGCCATTTCCAAGACGAAGTCACGCCATCATCCCCAAACCCGCATCAATGTCAAGGCAAATGTCACGTAAACGTGAGACCGAATCGCTGGACTGTCCAGCACTGTCCAGCGCCGCCTGAAGCGGAATATGCCAATGATTTGGTTCGGCAGACGGTTTGCAACGCCTGAACCGGCATGTATCGATACTTCGCGGAAACGTGTGCGCCAGCCTGCCACAGCGCCGCGTCACGGGCGGATGACGCGACCGCCAGCCGGGCCGCCGTGCGTCCCCGCAGGTGCCCGGCGGGCAACCGTCAGGCCATCTGCGGAACGCAGGCGGCCCCCGGCATCGCAGCGCCTTCGATGGCGAACCCCAAAAACAGGCCGGCGCCGTCAAAGCCCACGCCGGGCGCGGATTCGACATGCACCTTGCAGGACTGCTCGATGACACTCCTGACATCGTGGAAGAGGGCCACCATCGCCACCGCAAGATGGCCTCTGGCGGTCTGGTCATCCTGGTCCAGGCAGCGCATTCCGGTCGGCGGACCGGCGGTCCCCGGCAGGATCTCCGTGGCACGGTCGATTTGCACAAGGCACTCGCCGGCAGCGCCATGGCTGGCCGTTGCCGACGGCCTGAAGCCGTCCGAGTCCGCTGCCGGGCGCCACAGGATGCGGAAGGCGCCCTTCCGGTCGATCTCCGACCGGAGCATGGCGCGGGGATCCGGGTCCTTCCGGCGCGGGTCCGCGAGCGCGGTCAGGTTCAGGATTTCAGGCGAGCCCACATAGGCGGCGTAGACAGGAAAACTGCCAATTGCCGCTTCGATGGCGGCCAGCGCCCTCCGGGTCTGGTCGGAGAGGTCCCGCCTGGCAAGGCCCGCGTCGGCAAGCGCCCGGTAGAAGGCGAAGACGCACTCCGCCGACCCGCCGCTGCCGATTCCATCCCGGTATGGTTCCCGGAGGCGGCCGAAGCCGGCGCAGGTCATGAGCCGCCTCCGCAGGCAGGGAACGAAAACGCCGGGTGATCGGGATAAGACCCGCCAATGGCGGCCAGGCGGTCCTGCAGCGTGGCCACCAGGCCTGAGCATGCGATGACGCCGTTCAGCAGCTCCACCGTTTCCGGCGTGACCGGAAAGCTGACAACGGTGATCGCCGCCGCCATCGCGCCCAGCATCGCGGCGGCATCCGGACCCGCCGTCGCGGTGCCGGCCAGAAACCTGGCGCGCGCCTCCTCCGCCCACTTGGAGACCGGGCCGGCCGAACCGTGCTTGTGCAGCAGGCTGTCATCCGCATCATAGGCGACGGCGAGCAGGCCCATGGTCGCGCCGCAGACGTGCCTGACGCCCGCCCTGGCAGATCTGTGCCCGCCATCAGCCTTGCCCGGACCGGCGTCAAACCAGACGTCGCCAAGTTCGATGAAATAGGGACCGCCATCCGTTGGCATCGGCCTGCCGCTTTCCTGTTGCCCGTGGCACGCGGCAAGTGTGCCACGGGCCACTGCAATCCTTGTAGCGGGAAAACGCGGCCGCGGCAAATCCTTGCCTGGCAGTGCCGTTGGCCTGGCCTGGCCGGGCAGCCAGCATGGGCCGGGGCGGGCGGAATGCGTTCCGCCCTGTGTCCTGTCGGCGAAGCGGTGACAGGACACGAGCCTCCACATCAGTCGCTGCCGTGGTACTTCCGCATGATCGCCGCGGCCAGCGCCAGGGCGTCCCCCTTGGAGATCCTCACCGCTGTCCCCTCCGCCTCATCCCCGACCTCAATGTCGGCTGCGTCATCATCGAGCGTGACGAGCAGCTTTCCCCCGCCAGAAACGCCAACGAACTCCAAGTCATCCATAGCGCCGCAATCTCCCTTTCCCGGCCGCAGCCGTGCTGTCCAAACGTCTGCATGAATAGAACTTTGCGCGCGGCGTCCGGCAGGGGGGCGGCAAGGCCGGGTGTGGCCAGCGGGCGCCGCAGATGGATTGCGGGAATGCCGGAGCGTGCACTTCTGGTGCGAATCCCAAATGAACTAGGCTTAAAATGCCGGGGAGATCCGCATAAAGCGTTCCAAACGTTGTGTATGGCACGCTAACAGCCGCTTCGAGGCGAGTGGCGGCACCGTGCGCGCATCCGATTCAAGAGTTGGTGATGCCGCAGGCAGGATGCATCCGTTCACGGATCCAGGCGCGCCGGCGGCGCCTTGATCCGGGTTGGCCGAGTCGGCCGGACGAAGGGCCGGGCAGTCAACTTGCCGGGCCGCCATGCCCGTTAGCGGTTCCGTTACCAGCACGCCCTACGGTGAGTGCCGCCAATGTGCCGCCTCCTGCGGTGCGGCGGGAACGGAGCGCGCCATGAAGGTTGTTATCGATACGGACGACGGTGAGCGGACGATCCGCAGCAATCTCGCGGCGGCTTTCGGAGCGTTCCAGCCAGCTCCCGGCCACATGGGCGCTGACGGTGCCGTTGGCGCCCATGCGGCTCCAGCGCTCACCGGGGCAATGCCGGGGGCCTCACCCGACGTGGAGGACCGGGCCGCCGACGGCGGCCTGCAACGGGCCGTCGATGAGGTCCGTGCCCTGATCAGATCCTTGCCGTCCGCCGGGACGGCGGCCGCCACCGCGCGGCCCCCGGCCAGCGGCCGGGCTCAGAGGCTGAAAATCTTTCGGCGCGGTCGCGACAGACGCCGTTTTCGGGGTGTCAGCGCGGTTTCGTCCCGGTCG
>Ga0302319_10002756_pt1 | contig 37448 bp, 24 predicted proteins | sample Bog_T0_2_FD_203319 | JGI IMG/M metagenome (GOLD analysis project Ga0302319, IMG submission 203319) | Peat permafrost microbial communities from Stordalen Mire near Abisko, Sweden - Bog_T0_2 | ecosystem: Environmental > Terrestrial > Soil > Wetlands > Peat | place: Sweden: Abisko, Stordalen Mire... | reverse complement strand
AATTCCTCCTTTGTCATCGCCGTGGGCCCAAGGTTACGATCCAACCGGGCATTGGTGGCTGTCCACGATGCTGGCCGCGCTGCCGATTGTCGTGTTGCTCGGGAGCCTCGCCCTCGGACACGTTAAGGCGCACTACGCGGCCCTCGCCGGCCTGGCAGCAGCATTGCTCACCGCCATCTTTGCCTTCCATATGCCGGCGCGTCTGGCTGGCGCGACCGCCGTTTATGGCGCCGCTTATGGTCTCTTCCCGATTGGCTGGATCGTGCTGAATGTCATCTTCATGTACCAACTCACCGTCGAGTCCGGACGATTCCACGTATTGCAGCACAGCCTTACCGGCATCACTCAGGACCGTCGCCTGCAGTTGCTCCTGATCGCGTTTTGCTTCGGAGCCTTCTTTGAGGGCGCAGCCGGATTCGGGACACCGGTCGCGGTAACTGCCGCTCTGCTGATTGGCCTCGGATTCAAACCGCTGCAAGCCTCCGGCCTGTCGCTGATCGCCAACACCGCGCCCGTGGCATTCGGCGCGCTGGGCACGCCGATCATTGCACTGGCCAAGGTCACAGGGTTCAGCGAGATCACCCTGGGCGCGATGGCCGGACGCATCCTCACGCCGTTTTGCGTCCTCGTGCCCTTCTGGTTGGTTTGTACATTTGCCGGGTGGAGCGGAATGCTGGAGGTATGGCCGGCCATCCTCGTAGCCGGAGTCTCGTTCGCGATTCCTCAACTGCTCATATCGAATTTGCATGGCCCCTGGGTGGTCAATGTCATCGCATCGGTCGTTTCCATGGCCTGCCTGATCGGTTTCCTCTTTATCTGGCACCCCAAGCGCGTCTGGACATTCGAGGGCGAAGAGGGCAAGACCGGCCACCACGCTCATCACGGCTTCACTCGTTCTGAGGTCGCGCGAGCCTGGGTGCCGTGGATCATCCTGAGCGTAATCGTCTTCCTGTGGGGCACTCAAACCGGCAAGAACCTGATGAATGCGCCGGAAAAAACATTCGCCTCGCTGGCAAGCTGGAGTACTCCACCGAGCAAAATCACCAACCCGCAGTTTCCGGTCAGTGGGCTGAACAATTTGGCTCTTCGTGTCCCACCGGTGGTGCCTAAGCCGGCCAAGGAAGGCGCGGTCTTCGGGCTGAACTGGGTAAGCGCGACCGGCACCGGCATCCTGCTGGCGGGTATTCTGTCGGGCCTCGTGATGGGACTCAGCTTCCGAAAGATTCTTTCCGTGTACGGACGAACCATCGTGAAGGTGCGCTTCTCGCTGCTGACGATCGCAGCCATGCTGGCGATCGGCATGCTAACCCGCTACTCCGGACTCGACGCAACCATGGGACTGGCGTTCGCGCGCACCGGCCATCTTTACCCGTTTTTCGGGACCCTGCTCGGCTGGCTGGGCGTGGCTCTCACCGGATCGGATACTTCCTCGAATGTGCTCTTCGGCAGCCTGCAGAAGATTTCGGCACAGCAGGTCAATGTCTCTCCCGTGCTGATGGCCGCGGCCAACACTACCGGAGGCGTAATGGGCAAAATGATTGACGCGCAGAGCATCGTCGTAGCCAGTACGGCAACGCAGTGGTACGGGCATGAAGGCCAGATTCTCCGCTACGTCTTCTGGCACAGCATTGCCCTGGCCGCGCTGGTCGGCATCTTCATCTTTCTCATGGCCTACGTATACCCGTTCACCCACATGGTATTGCGGTGAGGATTGCGGCGAAGAGCCAGGACTAACTTCTGAAAGGCGTGAGCGTATGGATGCCATCTTTGACACTTTCAAACTCCGCGCCGAAGCTGTGAACGCGGAAGTCCATCGCTTCCCCCACAAGAACGAAGCTCTGGAGTTCATCCTGCACTATTTGCGAGACGCAGGTGTAAACGATGCTCCTCAGGCTTATGCGGTGTGGGCACAGTGTCCGTTCCTCGATGGCTTCGACCAGAAGCAACTTACCGCTAAACTTCCGGGCGTGATTTTCAATGTGAATCGCGAAGTCTCTGCCCTTGCGAAGGTGGGCATCAGCCAACTCGACTGGGCAATTGCGAACACCGGAACGCTTATACAGGACGCTGCAGCCGTCGACCGGCGACTCGTCTCCACGCTCCCCCTGATTCACATTGCGTTGATTCGGAGCGATCGTCTTGTACCCGACTTGCCGTCGGCCCTGACCAAGATACGGCCGGAGCAGACGAATTACATTTCCTTCATTACTGGGCCCAGCCGCACCGCTGACATCGAACGCGTGCTCACCATCGGCGTGCACGGCCCAGAGAAGCTCATCATTATCTTCTACGATGGGCCGGGAAGTGTGAACTGATGGAAACCAAGTTTCGCGAGTCCATCGCAAAGGCGGTACACAATCCTAACCTCACCGGCGCGCTTGGACGATTTTCCGAGGCTTACCGGATCAGCCGCGCCAAAGCTTACGAGGGCTACGACTTCGAGGCACTTCGGACCCAGATTGCCGATCGAAAATCTTACGCAGCCTCGCATCTCGACGAACTCGCCGACCTCTTCACCAAGAACGCCGAAGCCCGCGGCACGAAAGTCTTTCGAACCAACGATCCCGCCCAGGTGCGCGAGTACATCCTGAATCTCGCCCGAGACAATGGTGTCAAGAGCGTCGTGAAATCGAAATCCATGGCCTCGGAAGAGATTCATCTCAACCAACATCTCGAAGCCGCCGGCATCGAAGTAGGCGAAACCGATCTGGGCGAATGGATCATTCAACTGGCGGGCCAGACGCCCTCGCACATGGTCATGCCCGCCATCCACATGACCAAGGAAGAAGTTGCCGCGGTTTTCAATGATCAAGTTGAAGAAGGCCAGAAGCCGGACATCCCGAAACTGGTGAAGTTTGCACGAGGCAAGCTGCGCACCAAGTTTCTCGACGCGCAGATGGGCATCACCGGAGCAAACATCGCGGTCGCGGAAACGGGCACTCTCGTCATCGTTACCAACGAAGGCAACGCGCGTCTGGTGACGACGCTGCCGAAAATTCATGTCGCCATCGTCGGCCTCGAGAAGTTGATGGAGAAGTTCGAGGACGTGGTGCCCGTCCTGACAGCTCTTCCCAAGAGCGCCACGGCGCAGCTGATGACCAGCTACGTCTCCATGATCAGCGGCCCCGTCCCCAACACCGACGGAACGCCCAAGCAACTGCACGTCATTCTGATGGATAACCGGCGCACCGAGATGTCGCAGGACCCGAAGTTCAAACAGGCCATGCAATGCATCCGCTGTGCCTCCTGCCTGAACGTGTGTCCCGTCTTCCGTCTTGTGGGTGGACACGTGTTCGGCAAGATTTACACCGGCGGGATCGGCACAATCCTGACCGCTTGGTTCGACGCGCTGAAGTCGTCGGACGACATCCAGAGCCTCTGCATTCAATGCGGTAATTGCACCGAAGTGTGCCCCGGCAAGATCGACATCCCCGGATTGATTCTCGAGTTGCGGCGTCGACTCGCGGTCGAGAAAGGGCAGCCCCTGGCGCAAAGAGCGATCTTCTCGGTCGTCAACAACCGCAAGCTCTTTCACTCCATGCTGCGCGCGGCCTACGTGATGCAGAAGCCGCTGCAGAAAGGCAACTTCATTCGTCACCTGCCTTTTTTCCTCTCGGACATGACGGAATTCCGCAGTCTGCCTGCGATTGCCGAAGCTCCGCTCCGCGATACGATCAAGAAAATCCAGCAACCTTCTTGCAAAGAGAAGATTGCATTCTATGCCGGCTGCCTGATCGACTTCGCTTATCCCGAGATGGGCGAAGCGCTGGTGAAGATCATGAATAAAGCCGGCATCGAGGTTGTGTTCCCCGAAGGCCAGACTTGTTGCGGAGCGCCCGCGCGCTACAGCGGAGCCTACGAAGTCGCGGCGCAGAATGCGAACGACAACATCAACGCGTTGCTGGTGAACGATGTCACTTACGTAGTTTCGGCGTGCCCCACGTGCACGGTCGCGTTGAAGCACGAGTTCATCAGCACCTTCGAAAGCCTCGGCCAGACCGACTCGCTGCCCCGGGCGCGCCAGTTGGCCGATAAGGTCATCGATTTCTCCAGCCTGGTGAAGAAACTGGTGGATGAAGGCCGCTTGAAGTTCAAAGAAGGGCAGCAACTGGGAAAGATCACCTATCACGACTCCTGCCACTTGAAGCGCACACTGCACGCCAGCCAAGAGCCGCGACAACTGCTCACCCAGGCCGGCTACGAAATAGCGGAAATGTATGAGGCCGACATGTGCTGCGGCATGGGCGGAACATATTCTCTTAAGCTGCCAGAAATTTCAGCTCCCATTCTCGAACGAAAGCTGGTAAACATCAAGAACAGCGGCGCGCCACTCGCGGTAATGGATTGTCCGGGTTGCGTCATGCAGATCCGCGGCGGTCTGGACAAACAGAACTCTACCGTAAGAGTCGAACACACGGTGCAGCGATTGGTTGACGAACTGGAATCGTCTTAACGCCGTTCTTATTCGGAGGAAAGCAAATGGCGGTGGCCGAACGAATTCGCCTTCAAATGTCTTCCGAAGACATCAAGGCCACACTTGCCGCCTCCATCGACGGCTCTCGCATCCTCATCCGTCCGATCGACCTCATCGCCTACGCTTCCGACGCCAGTTTCTATCGCCTGATCCCTCAAGCTGTGGTGCAGGCCCGAGGGCTCGAAGAGATACGAACATTATTTGCATTCAGCCAGCGGCAGCGAATACCAATGACGTTTCGTGCAGCCGGCACGAGCTTGTCGGGACAGTCGATCTCCGACGGCCTGCTGGTCGACATTGCGCGGAACTGGCGAGAGGTCAAGGTCGAGGACGGGGGCAAGCAAGTTCGAGTGCAGCCGGGAGTGATCGGCGCCCGCGCCAACGCAACGCTTGCACCCTATCGCGCGAAGATCGGGCCTGATCCAGCGTCGATCGCAACCTGCACCATGGGCGGCATTCTTTCCAACAACTCCAGCGGCATGTGCTGCGGCGTCGAGCAAAATGCTTATCACACACTGAAGTCCATGAAGTTCATGCTGCCGTCGGGCACAGTCATTGACACCTCTCAGCCCGATGCCGACGCCGAATTTCACGCCCGCGAACCGGAACTGGCCCGCGGCGTTTTGGATTTGAAGCAAAAGCTGGAACAGAATGCCGATCTGCGCGAACGTGTCCGCAACAAGTACAAGCGCAAGAACACAACCGGATATTCGCTGAACGCCTTCCTCGATTTCGACACCGCCCTCGACATTTTCCAGCACGTGCTGATCGGATCCGAGGGGACCTTAGCCTTTATCGCGGAAGCCGTTTTGAATACTGTTCCCGATCTCCCGGTAAAGTACACGGGACTGCTGTTGTATGCAGACTTGTATGCGGCTGCGGATTCGATCGTCCCCTTGCGCACCGCCGGCGCCAAAGCACTCGAGATCATGGACCGCGCTTCCCTGCGCTCGGTCGAGGATCAAGCAGGGATACCGACCTCGATCAAAACGCTTCCCGAAGAAGCTGCCGGACTATTGGTGGAATTCCAATCCGCCGAAGAGAAGAATCGTTCCGAGTTGGAAGCGCTGGCCCGGGACGCAGTCGGCGGACTCAAGCTGTTCGAGCCCGCGCGCTTTACCCATGTCGCCGCCGAGCAGGCATTGCTCTGGAAGATTCGCGCAGGAATGTTTCCGTCCGTCGGCTCGGTGCGCCAGAGCGGTACGACCGTGATTATCGAAGACGTCGCGTTTCCGGTCGAAAGCCTGGCCCATGCGGCGCACGATCTCAACGGCTTGTTTCGTAAGCACGGATACTCCAACGCCATCATCTTCGGCCACGCTAAAGACGGCAACCTGCATTTCGTGATCACCCAGAGTTTCAACGATCAAGCCGCGATCGATCAGTACTCTCGCTTCATCGACGACATGGTCGAAGTCGTGGTGCATCGCTACGATGGAGCTCTGAAAGCCGAACATGGCACGGGGCGCAACATGGCTCCGTTTGTTGAGACGGAATGGGGCAGCGACGCCTACCAGATCATGCGCCAGTTGAAACGACTGGCCGATCCCGACAATCTTCTCAATCCGGGAGTAATTATCAACGCGGATCGGAAAGCGCATCTTGCCGACCTCAAGCGCATTCCGTCGGTCGAGGAAGAAATCGATAAATGTATTGAGTGCGGCTACTGCGAGCCCAAGTGTCCCAGCCGGGACCTGACTCTCACGCCGCGTCAACGCATCGTGGTGCGGCGTGAGATGGCAAGACAGCAAGCGGCGGGCAACGGCTCGGAGCTCTGGAATGCCTTGGATCGCGATTTTCCCTACATGGCACTCGATACCTGCGCCACGGATGGCCTTTGCGCCACGGCGTGCCCGGTCAATATCGATACCGGAAAGCTTGTGAAGCGTTTCCGCAGTCTTCGCGCTTCCGCCGCAGCACAGGACTGGGCAGTCCGCATCGCGTCGAACTTCAGAAGCACAGAAATGGCGCTACGCTGGGCGCTGCGCCTTGGGCACGCGACGGAAAGCGTAATCGGCATCAGTGCTATGCGCTCGCTTACTCGCTGGCTGAAACGCTTTGCCGGAGACAACCTTGGCGAGTGGACACCCGATACTCCTTTCGCAGCAGGAGAGATTCCTGCAACTGACCGGAAAGCGGCGCAGGCGGTTTACTTCCCGGCGTGTATTTCTCGCATCATGGGCCGGTTGCCCGGCGAGCCCCAGGGCAGCGACAACGGCCGGTCTCTGATGGAAGTAACCGTGGAGTTGGCCCGGCGCGCGGGCGTGCCGTTGTATATTCCATCCGACGTCGCCGGAACCTGTTGCGGCATGCCGTTCTCTTCCAAGGGATTCACTCGCGCCCATGCCATCGCGGCCAATGCCGCAATCGAACGCCTCTGGCGATGGTCCGAACAGGGAAGACTGCCGGTCGTGGTCGATACCAGTCCTTGCACCTATTCTCTGAAGACGTCGCGCGATTCTCTGACTCCTGAAAACCAGGCACGCTTCGATCAATTGAGGCTGCTCGATGCCATCGAGTTTGTCCACGATGAACTCCTGCCCAAACTCACGGTGAAGGCGAAGGTCAACTCCGTCGCGCTGCACCCCGTCTGCTCGGTTACGAAGATGGGAATTACGCCGAAGCTGGAAAGCATTGCGAAAGCATGCAGTCATGAGGTATTGATTCCAGCTGACGCAGGTTGTTGTGCCTTTGCGGGCGATCGAGGTTTTCTGTTCCCTGAACTGACGCAATCCGCCACCCGGCTGGAAGCCACCGAGATCAAGGCAAAACATCCCGACGCGTGTTACTCCAGCAGCCGAACCTGCGAAATTGGCATGACCCGAGCTACCGGCCAAGTTTATCGTTCGTACCTATACCTGCTGGAAAAGGTAACCCGCTGATGGCCGCCGTATCCCAGGCTGAACCGCTTGCCTGAGCGGCACACCTGGTCATAGACTTATCCGGCAATTCGGCATCCGCCCATGATTAAACGTCCCAAAGTTCTGCTCGGTCGCCCAACAATTTTGGGCGCTGTATCTTTTGTCGCAGCGTTCGCCGTCGCGTGTGGCTCTTCCTCAGTCGCGTATGCCCAGGCGACTTCTGCTATTTCGGACAAAGCCTCAACCTACGTTCGCGACGAGATGCAGCGGCAGCACATACCCGGTCTGGCGCTTCTGGTGGCGCGAGGCGGGAAGATCGTGCAGGCCGAGGGATTCGGCCTGTCCAACGTTGAACTGCAAGTTCCGGTGAAGCCGGAGACCATCTTCCAGTCGGGATCGGTCGGCAAGCAGTTCACCGCAACCGCGGTGATGATGCTGGTCGAAGAAGGAAAAATCGGCCTCGATGATCCTCTTACCAAGTATTTCCCAGACGCGCCGTCCAGTTGGAACGAAGTGACCGTGCGCGAACTCCTCAGCCATACCGCTGGCTTTGGCGATTATCCCGAGAAGTTCGATTTCCGCAAAGACTGGACGGAAGCGGAGCTGCTGAAGCTGGTTGAAGGCATCCCGTTGGCGTACCCTCCCGGCACGAAGTGGGATTACAGCAATCTGGGATACCTCACGCTGGGCATTCTGATCCATCGCGTCACCGGAGAATTCTACGGAGACTTTCTGCAGCAGAGAATCTTTCACCCGCTCGGCATGGAGACCACGCGCATCATCAGCGAAGCCGACATCGTCCCCAATCGCGCCGCCGGATACCGCCTGGTCAAGGGCGAACTGAAGAACCAGGAATGGGTTGCGCCCATGCTCAATACCACGGCCGATGGCAGCCTCTACTTCTCCATCTTGGATCTTGCAAAGTGGGATGCCGCGCTATACACCGAGAAGCTGCTGAAGCGCCCCAGCCTCGACCAGATGTGGACACCCGCTAAGTTGAAAAACGGCCAACCCAACAAAGCGGGCTACGGCTTCGGCTGGGCCATCGGCGACCGCAACGGACACCACGTCATTAGCCACGACGGCGCATGGCAGGGATTCCAGACTACTATCGCGCGCTATGTGAACGATCAGCTAACCGTCGTAGTTCTGGCAAATCTAGCGGAGTCCAATCCCAGCGCAATCGCCGACCACGTCGCCGACCTGTATCTTTCAGACGCCAAGAACAAGCCAGACAAGAATTGATCTCGACTCAACGCGGCTGTTGCTTCTGCAGTTCGTCCAGAGCAGCCAGCACTTCTTCGCTATGCCGCGAGGGATCGACGCTGGTATATGCCTTGGCAACCTTCCCGCCGGGATCGACGAGGAAGGTGTGGCGCGAGGCGAACTTCACCACTCCAAGGTTCGTCAGCGAACCGTAGGTATTGCTCACCTTGCCGTCGCTGTCGGCCAGCAGCTTGAAGTTTAGTCCTTCCTTGGTGCAGAACTTCTTGTGCGAATCCACGCTGTCCACGCTCACGCCCAGAACCACCGCGTGCCGCTCGGCATACTTCGCCTGATCGATTTGGAAGTTGTGCGCTTCCCGCGTGCAACCCGGAGTCTGATCCTTGGGATAGAAATAGAGGACGACCCAGCTGCCGCGGTAGTCCTGCAAGCTGACGGAAGCGCCTTCCTGCGACGGCAACGTGAAGCCGGGTGCGGTGCTGCCAGGGCTGGGGGTCGCGGCCCGCGAACCCGACAGAAGGCGCGGAACAAGAAATATGATGATCACAATCACAACTACCACCAGCGTGATTCGCAACAACATAAGCTAAGGACCTCCAGGACACCGCATACAATCCACGCCGGCGAAGCTGCATCTCCGACACTTCGCATTGTAAAACGTTTGGGCATGCCCCAAACGTCCAGCAAAGTTTCGCATAATTCAATATCATGGAACATTCGACCTTATTCGATGGAGAGATCAGACGTGGCGCAGACGGAAACTGACGGTCAAGAGGTATTGGAAACCCGGGAATGGGTCGATTCGCTGGACTATGTGTTGTCCAAGGGTGGCCCCATCCGCGCGGGGCGGCTGCTGCAACAGTTGGCGCTTCATGCCAAGCGCGCCGCGGGGGTGAATCTTCCCTTTTCAGCGACTACGCCTTACCAGAACACCATCCCCTCTCCGCAACAAGCGCCGTTTCCCGGCAGTCAGGAAATGGAGCGCCGCATCAAAAGCTTGGTGCGCTGGAACGCGCTGGCCATGGTGGTACGTGCCAATAAGATCCAGGAAGGCATCGGCGGCCACATCTCCACGTTTGCTTCAGCGGCCACTTTGTACGAAGTTGCCTTCAACCATTTCTTTCAGGCGCAAACCGAGAGCGGCGACCGCGATTTCGTCTACTTTCAGGGCCACGCCGCACCCGGTATTTATGCTCGCGCCTATCTTGAAGGCCGCATCCCGAAAGAGAAGCTGCAGAACTTCCGCCGCGAGTTGAAGCCCGGCGGCGGGCTGAGTTCGTATCCCCACCCGTGGCTGATGCCGAACTTCTGGGAGTTTCCCACGGTTTCGATGGGATTGGGCCCGATTCAGGCGATCTATCACGCGCGCTTCATCCGCTATCTGGAGAATCGCGGTCTGAAGCAATCCACCGGCGGCAAAGTCTGGGCGTTCATGGGCGACGGCGAGATGGACGAACCGGAGTCCCTGGGCTCGATCACTCTGGCTTCGCGGGAGAATCTGGATAACCTGATCTTCGTCGTGAACTGCAACTTGCAGCGCCTCGATGGCCCGGTACGTGGCAACGGGAAGATCATTCAGGAACTCGAGGCCATCTTCCGCGGCGCAGGATGGAACGTCATCAAAGTCGTCTGGGGCTCGGATTGGGACAGCCTGATTCGCAGTGACCGCGACGGACTGCTGGTGCGGCGTTTGGGAGAAATTAGCGACGGCCAGTATCAGAAATACTTTGTCGAGAGCGGAGCCTACTTCCGCCAGAACCTTTTCGGCACCGACCCGCGCCTTCTGAAAATGGTCGAGCACCTGTCGGATGAACAACTGTCGCGCATGCGACTGGGAGGCCACGACCCCATTAAGGTTCACGCCGCATACCGAGCCGCGGTCGATCATAAAGGCTCTCCCACGATCATCCTGGCCAAGACCATCAAGGGCTACGGCCTGGGGGAAGCGGGCGAAGGCAAGAACATCACGCACCAGCAGAAGAAGCTGAATGAAGACGAGCTGGAGATGTTCCGTTCGCGTTTTGGAATTCCGATTCCAGACGACGAACTGCACAACGCGCCCTTCTACCGCCCTTCCGATGACAGCGCCGAAATCAAGTACATGCAGGCGCGGCGGCAACAGCTCGGCGGATACATGCCGCAACGCAAGGTGCGCGCCACGCCGCTAAAACCGGTACCCGAATCGTACTTTGAGGAATTCTACAAAGGCACTGACGGTCGCGAAGCCTCTACCACCATGGTTTTCGTGCGCCTGCTCTCGAAACTGCTGCGCGATCCGGAAGTGGGCAAGCTCATCGTTCCGATTATCCCCGACGAAGCCCGCACTTTTGGCATGGAGGCCTTGTTTCGCCAGATCGGCATTTACTCAAGCGCCGGACAACTTTACGAGCCCGTCGATATGGACACGCTCCTTTACTACAAAGAAGCAAAAGACGGGCAGATTTTGGAGGAAGGCATTACCGAAGCCGGCTCGATGTGTTCTTTCATCGCGGCGGGCACGGCCTACGCAAATCACGGCATCAACACCATCCCCTTCTTTATTTATTACTCCATGTTCGGTTTTCAGCGCATCGGGGACCTCATCTGGGCCGCGGCGGATATGCGCTGCCGCGGATTCCTCGTCGGCGGAACCGCTGGACGAACCACTCTGGCCGGTGAAGGTCTGCAGCATCAGGATGGTCACAGCCACGTTCTGGCCCTGCCGGTTCCCAACTTGCTGGCCTACGATCCGGCATTCGCGTATGAAATTGCCATCATCATTCAAGAAGGCATCAAGCGCATGTACGTGGATCAGGAATCGATTTTCTACTACCTCACCGTGACCAACGAACCCCTTCCCATGCCGGAGATGCCGAAAGGGGAGCACGTTCGCGAAGGCGTATTGCGCGGACTCTACCGCTTCAAGGCTGCGGACGCGCCGGATGCCAAGCTGCGCGCACAACTGCTGGGCAGCGGAACAATCATGTACGAGGTGTTGAAGGCGCAGACCATCCTCAAAGAGAAATACGGCGTCGCCGCGGATGTGTGGAGCGTGACCAGCTACAAAGAACTCTATCGCAATGCCAACGACTGCGAACGCTGGAACATGCTGCATCCCGGCGAACCGCAGCAGACCCCGTTCGTGACTCAGACTCTGAAAGACGCGCCCGGACCGTTCATTGCCGCATCCGATTACATGAAAGTTCTGCCGGAAGCGCTGGCGAAATGGGTGCCCGGCCAACTGGTCTCGCTCGGAACCGACGGCTTTGGCCGCAGTGAGAACCGGGCAGCGTTGCGCGACTTCTTCGAAGTGGATGCCAAGCACATCGTGCTGGCCACCCTGGGAGCGCTGGCGCGGGAGAACAAAATCGGCCTGGATCTGGTAAAGCAGGCGATCCATGACCTCGGGATTAATCCGGAAAAGCTTAACCCGGCCACAAGTTAGGCGCGGAGTCACGAATGCCTCTTAAGAAGCATAAGGAATGGAATCAGTGATCGAATTCAAACTCCCCGCACTCGGCGAAAACATTGAACAAGGCGACCTGGTGCGCCTGATGATCGCGCCCGGTGCGACAGTTAGCGAGGGCCAGGCGGTCATGGAACTCGAAACCGATAAGGCGGTCGTGGAAGTGCCTTCGTCGGTGAGCGGAACCATCAAAGAAATTCTGGTCAAAGAAGGCGACAAGATCAAGGTCGGCCAGGTGATCTTTACCGCGGACAACAATGGCACGGCGGCCGCGCCGAAAAACGCGGCCAAGCCGGCGGCGCAACCTCCATCCCCCGAACCGCCGTCAGCCGTCGCAAAAGTGCAGCCGACCCCTTCAGAGCCCGTACCACCACCATCGCAATCCGCTCCGCAAGCCGGCGGCCCTACCGAATTTCGCCTGCAGGAACTCGGAGAAAACATTTCGGAGGGCGATCTGGTTCGCTTGATGATCACCCCAGGCGCCAAAGTTTCCGAAGGCCAGCCGGTCATGGAACTGGAAACCGAAAAGGCGGTGGTTGAGGTTCCTTCGTCCGTGAGCGGCGTTGTCAATGAAGTAAAGGTCAAGGAAGGCGAGAAGATCAAGGTTGGGCAGGTGATTTTCACCTTGCAAGGTTCGGCGTCATCGCCGGCCGCGGCGGTTCGTCCTCCGAGAGGGCCGGTCGAGCATGTCTCCGGTCAGACTGGCGCGCGCCTTGCCTTTCAGGCCGCGATTCGCGCCGAGGGCAAGACCGAGGAACAAGCGTTGCCTCCGGATCAGCCCATGCCGCGTCCAGCCGCGTTTTCCATGCCGGTGCAGTTGGGCAAGGTTGCCGGAACCGAATACCGCGAAGCGGTTCCCGCGGCTCCGTCCACCCGCCGCCTGGCTCGCGAAATCGGTGTCGATATCTACGAAGTCAAAGGCACCGGTCCCGGCGGCCGCATTAGCGAAGACGATGTAAAGGCTCACGCCAAGGCCGCGCTGATCTCCGCAGCCACGGCCGCGCAGGCCCCGCCTCGCGCCGGGCGGTTCATCGAACCCAAGCTGCCGGATTTCGCCAAATGGGGAAAAATCGAGCGCGTTTCCATGCGCGGGGTTCGCCGCAAGACGGCGGAACATCTGGCGGAATCCTGGAACCTTATCCCTCACGTCACCCAGCACGACCGCGCCGACATCACCGAACTCGAGCAGTTGCGCGCCCGTTTTGCTCCCAAGGCCGAACAAGCCGGCGGCAAGATGACGGTGACCGCGATTGCCCTCAAAGTCTGCGCCGCCGCGCTGAAAGTCTTCCCGCAATTTAACGCCACCATCGACATGGAGAAGGAAGAGATCATCTACAAGCAGTACATCAGCATCGGCGTCGCGGCGGATACGGATCGCGGGCTGCTGGTTCCGGTGATCCGTGACGTGGACAAGAAGAATATCGTCGAGCTTGCGGTCGAGTTGTCGCAGCTGTCGCAGAAAGCGCGAGACAAGAAAATCACGCTCGCCGACATGGAAGGCGGTACCTTCACCATCACCAACCTCGGCGGCATCGGGGGCACGGGGTTTACGCCGATTGTGAATCATCCCGAGGTTGCTATTCTCGGACTTTCGCGTTCGCGCATGGAGCCGGAATGGATCGGCGGAAAGTTCGAGCCGCGGCTCATTCTGCCGCTCTCGCTCTCTTACGATCATCGCCTGATTGACGGCGCCGACGCGGCGCGTTTTCTGCGCTGGGTGGCGGAGGCCTTCGAGCAGCCGTTCCTGCTTTCCGTGCAAGGATAGCTGCGCCGCGCTAGATTCAGTATCCAAGGTCTAGTATCTAACGATCGACGAACCCGATCGACGAATCTAAAGAAAGTCATTTCATGAACGAACCTCTCACCCAAGCGTTGCCCGGATCTCCCGAAGACGCTAAGAAACTCCGCATCGCCGTAGTCGGCGGCGGACCGGGCGGTTACGCCGCCGCCTTCCTCGCCGCCGATCTTGGCCTGCAAGTTACGTTGATCGATCCCGAGGTAAATCCGGGCGGCGTGTGCCTTTACCGCGGCTGCATTCCTTCGAAGGCGCTTTTGCACGTCGCCAAGCTAATTGAAGAATCCCAGCAGGCGAAAAACTGGGGAATCGAATTTGCCGCGCCGAAAATCGATCTGGCACGCTTGCGCACCTGGAAAGAGAGTGTGATCAAGAGGCTTACCGGAGGCCTGGGGCAGCTTTCCAAGCAGCGCCATGTGGAATACATTCAGGGCCGTGCGGCGTTCCAGAATTCCACCACGCTGCGCATCCGCAGGGCCGATAATACCGAAACCGTTCTCAGTTTCGATCGAATCATTCTTGCGACCGGCTCTCGCCCCGCAATCGTTCCCGCATTCAAGCTCGATTCGCCGCGCCTCATGGATTCCACCGGCGCCCTTAATCTCGACGACATCCCCGGCAGCCTTCTGGTGGTAGGCGGCGGATATATCGGCCTCGAACTGGGTTCCGTGTATGCGGCGCTGGGAACGCGCGTCACCGTGGTGGAAATGCTGCCCGGTCTGCTTCCCGGCGCGGATCGCGACCTGGTTCTTCCGCTGCACAAGCGTCTGGAGAAAATGTTCGCCGCAATTCTGTTGAACACCACCGTCGCTTCTCTCAAAGAAGACGGCGCGGGAATCCGCGCAACTTTTGAAGGTTCCGCCTTACAAGAAAAAGACCGCCAACAGACTTTCGATCGCGTGCTGGTTTCCGTGGGACGCAAGCCGAATTCCGAAATCCCCGGACTCGAGACCACGCAGGTGCAGATCAACCCACGCGGATTTATCGAAGTAAACAAGCAACTGCAGACCGCCGACCCGTCCGTCTACGCGATCGGCGACGTGGTCGGCGAGCCTATGCTGGCGCACAAGGCAATGCATGAAGGACGCGTTGCCGCCGAGGCTATCGCTGGGCACAAAGTCGCTTTCGAACCGAACGCGATTCCAGCCGTGGTGTTCACCGATCCCGAAGTTGCCTGGTGCGGTCTCACCGAAACTCAGGCGGAAAAAGAAAAGCGCGAAATCAAAGTTGCGAAGTTCCCTTGGGGCGCATCCGGCCGCGCCATTACGCTGGACCGCCCTGAAGGAATGACCAAGCTGATCATCGATCCGCAGACCGAGCGCGTGCTGGGCGTTGGCATTGTTGGCGTCGGCGCTGGCGAACTCATCGCCGAGGGAGTTCTAGCCATCGAGATGGCCGCGCTGGCCCGCGATATAGCGATGACCATCCATCCCCATCCCACGCTTTCGGAAACGGTGATGGAATCCGCGGAAGTTTTCTTTGGCACCAGCACCGACGTGTTTCGGCCCAAGCGCGGATAATTTGCGGGAAAACATCATGTCCACTTTTTCCAAAGCCATCGCCTTTCTTGTCCTTACTCTTGCGGCCTCCCTGCCGCTCTCCGCGCAAAGTCCGCTCACCCAGATACTGCAGGGATCGTCAACCACGAGCGCTCCCTCGAAAACCTCCGACCAACTGGGCCGCGACACGCCCTATGGAACCGTCTTTGGATTTCTACAAGCGGCGCAATCGGGTAATTACAGTATTGCGGCGCAGTATCTGCAGATGAGCCCGGCGCGCCGCCAGACCGAAGGCGATGCGCTCGCAATGAAGCTGTATGCGGCGATGAACGCGGCGTTTGCCGGCAGCCTGAAGCCGAGTAGACAGCCCGAAGGCACGCCGCAGGAAGACGTTCCGCTTGACCGGCAGAAGCTGGGAACCATGTCCGCAGGCGATGTGGAAGCCGACCTCGACCTGGTGCGACTCACCGATCCCACCGCCGGGAAAATCTGGCTGATCGCTTCCGACACTCTGGTCAAAGTTCCCGAACTCTACGATCAGGTTGAGGCCCGGCAGGTCGAGTCGCGCTTGCCGAAGTGGATGGTGAACCATCAGGTCGCCGGCATGCCAGTGTGGCAGTGGCTCGCTCTGTTGCTCCTGATCCCGGTAGCTGCAGCGGCTGTCTGGCTGCTGTTGGTGCTCTTGCAGATTCCTTTGCGCTGGTGGGCGCGCAGGCACGGCCAGGCCGAACTGGAGCAATGGCGGTCGGTGTCCGCGCCAGCGTGGCTTTTCGTGGGTGCAGTGGTTCACCGCATTCTGGCCAGCTATCTTGGGCTTCCGCTGCTTCCACGGCACTACTACAACCAGGTGGTCGCGGTCGTTGTAATTACTGGGGCGTTTTGGATTCTGTGGCGAGTCATTCGCTGGTTCCTGCAGGGCGTGCGCAGCCGGGCACTCGCCCGCGGTCATTCCGGCACCGGATCGCTGATGTTGCTGGGTGAGCGGATCATCAAGGCGGTCGTCGTCATAATGGCGCTGTTTCTCATCCTGGGTGTGCTGGGCTTCAACATGAGCACCGCGCTGGCGGGCCTTGGCATTGGCACGCTCGCCGTCGGCTTCGGCGCGCAGAAGACGATCGAGAATTTATTCGGCGGCGTCTCGGTGTTGGGCGATGAAGTGATTCGCGTGGGCGACGTCTGCAAGTTCGGCGACCGCACCGGCACGGTCGAAGACATTGGTCTGCGATCCACTCGCGTGCGCACCGAAGAAAGGACGCTGCTGGCCATCCCCAACGGCACGGTCGCAACCATCAACGTCGAGAACCTGAGCCGGCGCGATAAGATCCTGTTCAAGACGGTCCTCGGTCTCCACTCCGACACCTCGCCCGACCATCTCCGTTACGTGCTTTCCGAAATCCACCGCGTCGTATCCAGCCATCCCGAGATTGAAACCAACACGACCCGCGTGCGCCTCACAGAGGTAACCTCGAGTTCCCTCAATGTGGAGCTTTTCTGTTACGTGTTAACACGAGACTTCAACGAATTCGCCGCCGTTCGCGAAGACCTGCTGCTGCGGATCATGAATTTTGTCGAGGATTCCGGAACCACGCTCGCATCCTCATCGCAGACCCTTATTCTGAGCCGCAACTCGGGATTGAAAAAGGAAAAAGAAAAGACAGATGCCGCGGCTAAGAACGCTCTAGACAGTGCTTCTGCCCGACAGGACTCGACTAACCGTCCGCAGCCGGAATCAGCATTGCCCAACCAGAAGCCCCTCGCGGGAGACAAAACAGGCAAAGACGATTAGGGCTTTGCGTGCCAACGCTGCGTCAGCCAGACAAGAAAACGGTGGGTCGGATAATACACAGCAGCCGGAACAACGACCAGGTAGATCAGCAGATATAACAGTCCGGGTAAGGCGTGCTGTTCCCGAAAGAACGGACCCCGCGCCCAGTTCACATCGTATTCCGGACGCCAGAAGTAATTGATCGGGACCACGATCCACGCCGTCAGTGTCTGATACTTCCATCCACGCCGGTCATACCCCAAACGCCAGATCCCCCACAGCAGCAATGGCGGCACAAGCACGTGAAACAGGCTAAGCAACCGAACCGTAAGCGGAACATTCGGATCGAACATATATTCCGTTCCGCCGATCAAGTGCCGTCCACTTACGAGAGCACCCGCCAGATCGATGGTGAATAGACTCTGGAACAACAGCAGTCCAGTCGCTTGCCAGGAGAATATCAACGGGCTCTCGAGCCAGAGACCGGCGGCAATCAACAGATTGCCGAGATCGCAGAAAAAGAGAAAGTTCTGCAGACCGTACTGCCGCCAGTAGACGGGCACCCAGATGACTACCCACAGCGTCCAGAGCACCTTGATCCAGAGCGGAATTCGCATGACCCGGTATTGTATTCGTCGGGAACAAACTGAAAACACAGAAGCGCCGAAAGCCGCTTCTGGCAAGCCCAAACCAGCTTAGGGGCAATTACCACCGTAACTTGATGAGCCTTACGAGTGTACCTACGATGACCTTAGTATGGGTTATCAAGCGCTCCTCTTCTGCCCCGACGAAAAAACGGCTCGCACCGTCACCCAAGTTCTAGGCGAGCTGGATTTCACTGTGGTTCCCTGCACCGAACCTTTTGCCGCCGTCAAGAAGTTGATGGGCGAGCACTTCGACGCGGTTGTGGTGGACTGCGATAACGAGCAGAACGCCACGTTGCTGTTCAAGAGTGCGCGTAACGCCACCAACAACCAGTCGTCCCTGGCCGTCGCGGTCGTGGAAGGACAAGCTGGCGTGGCCAAGGCTTTCCGCATCGGGGCAAACCTGGTTCTCACCAAGCCCATTAATGTAGAGCAGGCAAAAGGGACGTTACGAGTAGCCCGTGGATTGTTGCGCAAGGGCGAAGCGGCAAAACCCTCGACACCGGCGGCAAGCAGCATTGTGAAGCCCGAAGCGCCTGCGCCGCTGCCTCCGAAGGCAGCGCCGCAACTCGTAGTTCCAAAGCCAATTACTGCGCGTCCGGTGCCGATTGCACCTTTGGTGACGGCAGCGACAGCGAGTATCCCAACTCAGAAGCCAGCGATGCAGCCGAGTGTTGTAGCCTCGGTTCCCACCGAACTCACCGAATCCGCCGCGGAACCCTTCGAAGCGACCGTTGAGGAAGTCACGGCGCAGCTGATCGCCAAGCCCGCAGCACAAACTTCTGACCCTAAGACATTTGCCGCCATTTCCTCGCCTGCAAAAGCTGAACCCAAGATCGAGATAGCAGCCAGCCAACCGGCAGCTCCGATAGGACTTGGGGGAAGCGCTGCTAGCGCGCCTGCACCAGCCCGAGAACCGAAACCCATCGTTTCCACCGAGAACCAAGCTTCAACGATTATCCCGAAGCCGGAGAGCACAGTTGAGGCGGTTGCGGCAGACGCAAACAGCGCGAGCAGTTCTTCGATTGAGGCGCCCGCAGCACCCACGCCAGAGTTTACATTCGGCGGGAATCTCAGCAGCGGCGCGAAATCCGCTGGCGGCGGAAGCAAGAAGGCGCTGCTGGCAGTAGCCGCGGTGGTGCTGCTTGCAGCGGGCGGATACGAGGCTTGGATGCAGTGGGGACGCATAAATGCGACGACGACCGTTCCTGCGCGTGTTGCCGTGCAGCCGGCGGTGACACCTGCTGCGGTTCCGCAGCCGGCGCCGAGTGCGGCGGCGATTGCACCATCTTCCGATGCGACATCGGTTGCATCCGTTCCATCTACCTCTTCCGTGCCGAGTTCTACAGCGGCTACACAACCAGCAGGGTCGCCAACAATTACTTCCGATAAGCTTCCGGTTTCCGTTGTAGCGGCCAACAAAGCTCCAGCAACGTCAGCCGTAGCGCAGCCGATCGTCATCAAGAGTGGCCATGCGCGAACAGCGGCCAAGACGTCTGCGCCAACCACCGATGAGGCAGCTCCGAGCATGACCGGAATTCCCGTGGCGGCAAACGGTGGTCCGATTCCTAATCTCATGAGCAGCCAGAGCAAGGCGCCAACTCCGGTGCTGCAGGCGATGAGTATCTCGCAGGGAGTGTCGCGGGGATTGCTGGTGAAAACGGTGCAGCCTTCGTATCCGGCGAGCGCTTTGCGGCTGCGCATTGAAGGTCCAGTGGAGTTGATGGCAACGATCTCCAAGAACGGCAATATCTCCGCGGTGAAGATTCTCAAGGGCGATGCGAGTTTGGCGCACGCCGCGGCGGAAGCGGTGAAGCAGTGGAAGTACAAACCGTATCTGCTGAACGGCGAGCCAGTTGAGATTCAGACGCAGGTTACGGTGAACTTCAAGCTGCCGCGCTAGTCTCGATCTGTCTCCGCGTTCAGAAATTTAGGCGCGGACGATTGCTGATTGTCGATCCTGATCGTTGATTGCCGATCGTTGATTGAAGACGTTTTGTAGTGACGCCGCTCTCGGCCGCAGCCTGCTGGCGGTTGGGCCTGGTGAAATCCAGCCTGTGAATTTCTACCGATAAAATACTTTCAACGAAGAGCGGAGAGGGCTGCGCTTCAGTCGAAATTCTCCTCTTGGATGGCCGAAATTTGGGGTATCCCCCCTCCCCCGTACTGCTTTTGCTGTGGCAATCATGAACGAAATGTTTTGGGGCGCAAGGTTGGATGTCACAAGGATGCACGGTGGAAATCTGCGGAGATCAAAATCCGAAGGGCTGGCCTTCGTGGAATCCCACCCTAGTCGCAAAGAGCGCGACTAGGATGGGGCACCTGGCTTCTGCACAGGATGACAACGCCCGTCTGAGCCTGTGGATCACGGCTTGGCGATTACGTCGTAGGGGCGCATCATTTCGTTGTCTTCGTGTTCGAGGATGTGGCAGTGCCAGACGTAGCGGCCGGTGTAGCCTTCGAAGCGGATGATGATGCGGGTGACCATGGCGGGGTCGGCTCGGACGGTGTCTTTCCATCCGGCTTCGCTGGGGTCGGGAGGGATGGGCGGGCCGAAAAACTTCAGCTTGCCGGTGGTCCAATAGGCGGAAACGTCGAAGCTGCGGCGGTCGAGGATCTGGAACCGCACTAAGTGAAGATGAATGGGATGGGAGTCGTCGGTGAGGTTGATGAGGTTCCAGATCTCGATGGAATCGAGGACTGGGTTTTCCGTGACCGGCATATTCCAATGGACATTATTGAGCAGCATGGTGACCGGACGCTGAACCATATCGTCGACTTCCACCAGGGTGAGCATCCGAGTCTGCGTGGCGGCGGATTCCGGGATCTTTGGAACCGGTCGCAAGGATGAGGGCAGGGCGCTGGTATCGCGCGCAGGATTCTTCTCGTTGTGCTGCGAATCCACTTTGTTTTGATCGCTCTTATTTTGATCGTTGCGGGCGACGCGGAATTGCATGACGTTGAAGCTGATGTCGTTCTTGAGGATGATTGGTTCTCCGGCGGAGGAGGAAAAATCGACGATGAGATCCGCACGCTCTCCGGGGGCGAGGCTTAGGCGCTTGAGTTCTACTGGCGCCGAGAGCAAGCCCTGGTCGGTGCCGATCTGATGGAACGACTGGCCGTTCGACAGCGACAGATGAAAGAAGCGGCCGTTCGCGCCATTCAGCACGCGGAAGCGATACGGGCGCGGTTCGACTTCGAGATAAGGAAAGAGTTTGCCGTTGACGAGGAAGGCATCGCCGAAAACTTCGGGCGTCCACGGCGATTTCGGATTGCCCGACACGGGATAGTTGAGCTGGCTTTCGAGATCGAAGATGCGATCGCAGAGCGCGAGCGGTATCTCGTATTTTCCGCTGGGCAGATTCAGGGAATCCTCGACGTCGTCCCGCAAGAGATAGGTGCCCAGCAGTCCGGCGAAAACATTCAGGCGGTTAATTCCCAGCGCGTGGTCGTGATACCAGAGCATGGCCGCGTCCTGGTGATTGGGATAGTGATAGAGAGCGGACTTGCCGGGAACGTACCAGTTGTCGGGATAGCCGTCACTATCAGGAGGAGCCTTGGCTCCGTGGAGATGGACGACGGTTCTGACCTCGGGTTTGTCGGCTTCCGCGCCGTGGATGCTGTGATCGATAGGCAGAAAATGCTGCGTGGGGAGTTCGTTGGCCCATTCGACCAGGATTCCCTGGCCGCTACGAGCTTCGAATGTGGGACCGGGAGAGCTGGAACCATAGGCCCAGAGGCGCGTGGGCTTCATATCGCGATGTACCTGGCTCTCGATCGGGCGCATGGCAATGCGATAGTAAGGAAGCTTGAGAGACGGATCGGTGGGGCTGGGGCGGTGATCGATGGGTTGGGCGATTGAAGGAATGGGAAGCGGATCGACGAACTGCGCGAGCGAACTGGCTTGGAGGCTGGTGCGGAACTTGGGTGCGGGCGGCTGGTGATTCGCGGTCTGGGGTAAGGCCAGAGCCGCGGTGAGGATTCCGCCGCGGTGAAGAAAGGCTCGTCGCGTCAGGGACACTTGTGGATTTTCTCCTTCGTTGAAAGCAGTGGCCAGTGGGCAGTGATCAGTGGCCAGTTCACCACCGAAAAGTTTCGCCATCTGCCGGAGTTCGCCTCTCGGCTGCTAGCAGGTTCGCTCAGCAAGTTCCTTCGTAGCCTACCGCAAGAATAATAAGCGGGCATGCGAAGTTTAGTTTCGCATGCCCGCGGCCTGAGCAGAAGCGGGCTAAGCAAAGATGCTTGCCCGGGATGACGAAGCGCAGGCTATTTCACGTACTCGCCGGTGCTCGGATTCAGGAATACAGTTCCGTTGCTCCGGATCTCGGAGAAATTAAACATTTGGCTGATGGAGTTGGCGATGCCATCGAAAGAGCCCTGGCCAATGCGCTCGCCGCCGAGCCAGTTATCTTCGATGAAGTGGATGACCGAGGTCTGGTCGGTGATGGTGTGGTCGACGAAATTCTGCCGCGCCCAGGGAGAGATGGCGAGCAACGGCAGTCTGGGACCGTAACCGCAGCGCCCGAGAGCGTGCAGATTCGCGGGATTGATGCCAGGCAACGAAGTGGCTGCCGTGCCGCAGGCACCGGGACCGGTGAGAGCGTCCGACGGGCCCGTCGAAGTATTCACGATGGATCCCATCTGATGGTCGTACCAGCCGTCGGAGTCGTCGTACATGACGACCACCGCCGTGCTGCTCCAGGTGGGCAGCGATTCCAGCAGGTTGATGGTATTCACGACGAAGGTTTGTTCATCCAGAGGATCAGAGTATCCGGCGTGAGCGTCTTGAAAGGCGGGTGCCTTGAGGAAGCTCACGGCCGGGAGATTGCCACCCGCCGCAGCGGCGTAGAAATCCTCAATATCGTATTGATGGTTGGCGGGGCCGGCGTTTCCGATTTCGGCGAGCGAAGCGGGCCGGGTGTGCGCCGGGTTGGCGACGCTGGACCAGTAGGCGAACAAGGAATGATGAGGAATGTAATCGCTTTCGGTCACGCCCGAGACGGCCGATGTAGTGCTGCGGGCGCACCCGGTGGTGCCGTTGGAGTTGACCAGCGACAGGTTGAAGCCGCCCATGAAACCGCCCCAAGTCACGCCGGAGGCGGTGAGGAGGTCGCCGATGGTCTTGCTGCCCATGGTGCCTTGGGCGCGCGTGGGCGAAGAACAGACATCGCCGAGCGGATCGGCATCGCCGATCATGGTCAGAGAGCCGTCGCTGCCGCCACTCACTTCGTCTCCGGTGCCGTTCAGCGTGGAGATAACTCCGTTGGTCTGGCCTGATACCAGGTTGATCACACCCGGAGTCGAGGGCCCGAAGGTGGTGCCGTAGGAGTTGTCACTCATGGCAAAGTTCTGGGCATAGTTCCAGATGCCGGTGACGGTATTGCCGTCGAAGTATCCCATGACCAGTCCGTTGGTCTGGGTCACGCCGGAACCGGATGGTGGAGGACCGGCAGTGCCCGTGTACAGCGGAAACAAATCCATCAAGCCGGCATCGAACGCCTGCTGCTCGGCGGTGTAGTCGTGATCCTGATCATTGGTGTAGGCCTGGGAGCGATCAAGACGGAAGGGGTTGGCGGCGCCGGTACCGTTGGCGGGGTTCAGGTTGGGGTTGTTATTCAACAAGGCATTGCCGAGGCCGTTGACGGTAGGGGTGTTGGGCGAGGCTTTGAATTTCGGTTCGCCGACAGGGTTGGTGGCGACGGGATAGGTTCCGAAATAGTGGTCGAAGGAAACGTTCTCGTTGAAAATCACAACCAGGTGCTGAATGGGAGTTGCGGTAACGGGTGCTTTCTTGGTCGGCTTCGCGGCTGGTTTCGAGGCGGCGAAGGCTGGCATGGCGGTCGGTCCCAGGGCGGTGGTTAGTGCCAGCAGCAGAGCCAGCGTCCTCCGGGGAGTGTCTGAAGTCTTGCGCGTGTCGAACATACTTTTTTCCTCCGCCCGGGTGAATCGAGCCCATTCCTCTGGAGCGCGTGCTTAGATCCATGGACTGTTTTTGGACCGGGGCGAAGAGGACTATAGCGGCCAAATGTTGCGGCGAGGTTGCGGGACTGTTAAAAACAGGTGAATCGGCGCGGGCGGGGGCGGAGGAGAGGCATTCCCAGGTGCCGACCGGATCTCTGCGGCCGTTCAGCCTGGAGAATACCTCCGACTCCTGCGCGAGACGGGCGAACGCTATGGGCTCACGCGAAAGTTCACATTACTCGAAAGCGTGCCGCTGGAAGTTGTCACCTGGACGGTGCCGGTCGTGGCGCCAGTGGGCACGGTGGTGGTGATCTCGGAACTCGATACTACGGAGAACGCTGCCGCTGTACCGTTGAAAGTGACGCTGGTCGCGCCAGTCAGATCGGTCCCCAGAATCATGACGCCCGCTGCCACTTTGCCGGAAGTGGGTAGCGTCTTCACGAACGGACCCAGACCCACAGACAGGCTGAACACCGTGCCGTCGCGCATGTCGCCTTCGGTGTTGGTTCCACCAGAGACAGTTGTCCCGTAGAAGGTTCCGTTGGTGGCTTGAACCAGTCCGTTGCCGCCCAGGGAGAGGGAGCCGTCCGTACCGTTGAAGCCGTCCTTGCCGTTGAAGCTGTGCAGCGTGTTCAACGTTCCTCCGGTTGTGCCGATTTCGAAAATCGTGCCGCAGCCGTCCACCAATTCGGCATCTTCCAGGCATAAACCGTTGGACCCGCCGCCAGTGAAGGCCCCGCCAAGGTCGGTTGTCCCGTACAGGTTCCCATCGGTGGCCTGGATCACCCCGGCGTAGGGGTCGGCGCCGTCCGGGCAACCCTTCTGGGCGCAAAAGCTGTAAAGCGTGGTCGGCGTACCACCTGCCGTAAAGCTAAAGACCGTGCTGCCGCCGCCGCCGTTGTTGGGCAAGGTCCCGGCGACTGTCCCGTAAAAGTTCCCGTTGCTGGCTTGAACCAGCGCGCCCACAGGCCCGTCCAAGCTGTAAAGCAGGTTCAGCGGACCACCTAACGTAAAGTCAAAGACGGTCTGCCCATTATAGGTTGTCCCGTAGAAGTCCCCGTTGCTGGCCTGAACCAGCGCCGCCGCGGGTGCCATGCCGGACTCGTCGTCAAGGCTGAAGAGCGCCGGGGTCAGCTTGCCCGCTGGCGTCATGCTGAAGACGGTGCCGCCAGTGCAGCCAGTCGCAATGCAGGCAGTCCCACCGGACGACGTTGTTCCGTAGAAGGTTCCGTTGGTGGCTTGAATCAGGGGCGCCTCGGGGGCGTTTCCGTCATCGCAGTTGCCAGTTGTGACCTCTTGGCAGAAGCTGTACAGGATTTTCACCACGCCCTCTTGCGACATGCTAAAGACCGCGCCAAAGCCGTTGGCCCCGCCGCTGACGGTTGTCCCGTAGAAGATCCCGTTGGAGCCAAGGACGAGCCCGGCCTCGGGGTAGGCGCCGTCTGATGGGGGGCCGGCGAAGCTGTGCAGCGTGGTCAGCTTTCCGATCGGGGTCAACTTAAACACCGTGCCCAAACTATTTGCTCCTCCGGCAAACGTGGTTCCGTATAGATTACCGTCCCTACCCTGGACGAGAGACATATTGTAGGGGTTGGCGCCGTTGCTCCCGGCAAAATTTACCAGCTTCTTGAAGACCGGCGCCAGCAAGCTCTGCGCCTGCGCTGATTGGGTCGTAATGACTGCCGGCACCAGTACGGCCGCTAGCACCAGCGCGGCGCTGGCCATCGGCAGATGCATTCTCGAAATCCAATTCCGATGTTTTGGTTTGTTCTTCCTCATTGATTCCTCCGGCAAACTTAGTAATAAGTCTCTTCGCTGCAGGGCGCACGGTGGTACCATCCGCGCCTAATTCCTGCCTTGGATGTGGGTTCCCAGCGGTATAGAATGTAGCGGCGCGATTCACCCCAGTCGCCATCCCCCCCGCAGTTTGGGATATTGCCCAATAACCGGCTAGTGGTCTTCAGGCTTGGATAAAGTTTTTCTAAAGCTTTTTTGAATGCACCATGTCCTTGCAAATAAAGGCGGTCTTTGAGTTCGGCTGTTTTCGCATGAATCCCGCCGAGCGCCTCTTGCTGCGCGAGCAGGTACCGGTGCAACTTCCCCCAAAGGCGTTCGACGCATTAGTGGTCATGGTGGAGAATCACGGGCGCTTGCTCGGAAAAGACGAACTGCTGAGAACGGTCTGGCCAGACGCTTTCGTCGAGGAATCAAATCTGGCCCAACATATCTCGATCTTGCGCAGGACGTTGCGGGATGGGGAAGAGGGCTTTCGGTACATCGAAACCGTCCCCCGCTATGGCTATCGTTTCATTGCCGAGGTTCGGGAACTTGGTGGCACGGTCCCGGATACCGAGGTTCTTGCACCTTCAACGCCCAGCCCGCAAGTTCCTCCGGTAGCTCCTGAAGGTGGAGTTCCTGAAGGCGTCCGTCCCCGGCCGCGCTTTCGGAGTGCGGCCGCCGCGATTGCCGGACTGGTGGTGCTGCTGGCAATGTTGATCTTGAGCCTGCCAGCCTGGAGGAGGCACCGTAGTTCCGGGTTGGAGCCCATCGAATCTCTGGCGGTGTCGCCGCTGCAAAACCTTTCTGGCGATCCCGCACAACAATATTTTGCCGACGGCATGACCGAGGCGCTGATCACGGACCTGGCGAAGATCCCTGGGGTGAAGGTCATTTCCCGTACTTCGATCATGCAGTACCAGGATTCGCATAAGCGGCTGCCCCAGATCGCGCACGAACTGGGAGTCGACGGCATTGTGGAAGGATCGGTGCTGCGCTCCGGGGATCGAGTCCGCATCACGGCGCAACTGGTGCGCGGCGCGACCGATCAGCACATGTGGGCTGAATCGTACGAACGCAACCTGTCCGACCTGGTTGCACTGGAAGACGAAGTTTCCCGCAGCATCGCCGGACAAATTCAGAAAGAAATCGCACCGCGAGCGACACAGCCACTGGCGGCCGGTGCGGCAGTGAATCCTCAGGCTCACGAGGACTACTTGAAAGGGCCGATATTTCTGGAATTCCCGCAGCGAGGCGGGGTATCGGAAAGCCATCGAGTATTTTCAGGCGGCTGTGACCGAAGACCCACAATATGCGCAGGCCTACGCCGGCCTGGCGGACGCATACGCGCTGCTTGGATCATTGCCCAATTCGGAGATCCGCGGTACGGCAATGCCCAAAGCAAAAGAGATGGCGCTGACCGCATTGAAGCTCGACGATTCGCTGGCGGATGCGTACACGTCGCTGGCCTTTGTGGAAATGCATTACGAATGGAAATTCGGGGAGGCTGAGCAGGAGTTCAAACATGCCATCGCTCTCGACCCCAACTACTCGATCGCTCATCAATGGTACGCCGTTGATCTGGCGGCGCTCGGACAAATGGACGAAGCCGTGGCCGAGGTGAAGCGGGCCCGGCAGACGGATCCGCTTTCGGCCATCATCAATACCGATCTGGCGGAGATGCTTTACTGGGCGCGCAGGTACGATGAGGCAATGCTGCAGGCCCGTGCCACCATCGAAATGGATCCTAACTTTGCCCACGCGCACCGCGTGCTGGAGCGCATTTATTGCGAGAAGCACATGTTTCCCGAGGCGATTGCCGAAGGGGAGCGGTCGGTTGCACTTACTGGTGAAAACACATGGATGTTATTAGACCTCGCACACACCTACGCTCGAGCGGGCAAGAAGACGGAAATGCGAAGCTGTCTGAGGAGAGCGGCTAAGATAAGCCCCGGCGGTGTCTTGCCGGATACAGGAGTAACCGCGGAAATCTATGGGGCGCTGGGAGACTTTGATCGCGCGTTCAAAGTGCTGGAGAGTCTGGATCGTCGCCGCGAAGGTGGACTTATCCTTCTAAACGCCGACCCGCCCTTCGACCGTCTCAGGTCCGACCCCCGCTTCCAGCAATTGTTGCAGCGCGTCGGATTGCCGCATTGAGAGCTTTGCCCGATTACTCGTGCTGCAGGACTTCATCGATGACTGCTTTGCCGCCTTTGTCCACGGTGATGACTTTGTGGATAGGCACGTAGCCGCTCATGGTGATGTCGACGATGTAGTTGCCGGGATCGAGCACGAAATCGACGGGTGAGTTCTTATCCAGCATGTGCTGGTTGATGGCTACCTGGGCGCCTTTGGGCTGGGTCTTTACGCTGACCGCGCCCATACCCTGCGCAGCCTTGCCACCGAACAATTTGTTCATCTTGCCGACGGTCTTGATGTCATCGACATTGCCGAGCGAGCGCAACGCGGGTGAGAAGCTGATGGTCTGGCCGAGAACAAACTGCGAGCTGGTGGTTTCGTCGATGAAGCCCGACTTGCGCACCAGCACGACGTGCTGGCCTTTATCCACGGAGACTTGGGCGGGAGTGAGCTTGCCGGTGTCTTTGCCGTCGACATAGACGCTGGCGCCGGACGGAGTGCTGGAGACGGCGAGCGTCGCCATAAGCTGGGAAAGGTGGGTCACGACAAACGATTTGCCGCCGGAAGCCACATCCACGGTGCGGGTATCGCTGGAGTAGCCAGTCTTGCTGACCGTAACCGTGTGTTGGCCGGCATTGAGTCCCGACAGAGTGAAAGGAGTGACCCAGGAAGGATCGGTTTTGCCGTCGAGCTGAACTTGCGCGCCTTGCGGAGTGGAATCAATGGCCATCTGTCCGGGCACGGCTACGGCAACTACGGGTGCGGGCTTCTTCCTGGCGTTCTTTCCTCTAGCGGCCGCGGCAGCCGCGCGAGTGGGCGCCGGCTCAGCGTCAGCCACGGGCGCGGAGGGTTGGGCTTGTACCGGGGCAGCTTGCGCCGGTTGCGATTGCACAGGCTGAGGTTGCGCTGCCGGCTGCGCGGTCGACTCGGCCGGTACGGGGCGGGGAGTATCGCCGTCACTATTCAAACTGTTGACATGGAGGACCAGGGCTATGGCGATGACGAGAATCAATACGGCCGCGCCGGCAATGGAGTAAATCACCAGGCGGGGAGGAACGTTCTTGATTTCCTTGATTGCCTTCTGGGCAACCTCCCGGGGCTGGATTCTGGGTTTCTCCTGTTCAGATTCGCGGACCGTGAAATCGTGCGACTGAGGAGTTGGCTGGTCGTGAGCCGGAGGTGGTGGCGGCGGTGCAATATAAACTTCCTTGAGCGGAGGCAGTTCGGTCATCTCCGAGAAGCTCACGCTGCTGCCGCGAGACGGGCCACCCTCCGCCATCATAGGATCGACAGCGATCCTGGGTTGGCCGGCATCGGGAGCTTCGACGGCGGGCTCATCGAGGACGGCTGACGACATGGAAGCTGAAGGCGGCTGCGACGCGCCGATGTTCGCTTTGGCGCGTGGAGCGATTGCCGGGCTGGACGCTTCGAATTTGGGTGAGTTGGGCGCGGAAGAAGCCGCATCGCCGCCTCCCCATCCCGCTGCGGCCGCTGCCGCCTTGCGAGCGGGAGCGGGGTTCGGTCTGGCTACTTCTGACTTGGGTTCTGCGGGCCTGGACGCGGCTAGCGGTTGCGCGACGGCGGGCTTGCTTTCGACCGGCTGACTCTCGACTGACATTGCAGGAGCCGAGGCGAACTTGGGTTGGGCGACTGCTTTGACTGCGGCGGGAACGGCTGCGGCTTTCGCAGGGGCTGCAGCCTGCTTCGCGGCCTGCGGTTTGGACTCCTTACACTTCTCGAGATCGTCGAGCAGTTCTCTTCCGGTCTGATAGCGCTGGGCTGGATCCTTGGCAAGCGCTTTCATGATGAGATCACTCAGCACGGGGTGAAGCTTGGGATTCACGTGCATGGGGGGCACGGGAGTGCTCTCAAGGATGCTCTGGCGCAGAGATTCAGGATCTTCGCGATCGAATGCCTTACGGTCGGTCACCATCTCGTAGAACATTGCGCCCAGGCTGAAGAAGTTCGACCGCGCATCGATATTCTCGCCGCGAACCTGCTCCGGGGACATGTAGTGCAGAATCGACGGAACTCCGGGCATGGCGGCGGTGAACTTTCCCACGCTAGAAACGCCGAATCCCAAAACCCTAACTGTGCTATCCCACCCGCACATGATCTTGGCGGGCTCCAAACTATAGTGAAATACGTTGTGGGAGTGAGCGTCGTCGAGGCCGCTGCACACCTGTCGTCCGATATCGAGCAGGTCCCAGATGGAGAAGCCTTCTTTGCGCGCCAGCATGGTGGCGACGCTGTTGCCCTGGATGTATTCCATGGCGGCGCAGAACTGGCCTTCGATTTCTCCCGCGCCGGAAACAGTGGTGAGGTTGGAATGGCTCAAGACCTTTGTAGCCTCGGCCTCTGCGAGGAGACACTTCTCCAGTTCGGCAGCTTGCTCGCCGAAAGCGGACAACTGGATCGCTTTCAAAGCGACCGTTTGACTGGTTTCGGAATCGTTGGCCTTGTAGACAACGCCGGTGGCGGACTTTGACAGTTCACTCAGGATTTCGAAATGGCCGATTTTCGTGGACATAGTTCCGTGCCTCATCACAGAGAAAAGCCGCGCAGCTTCCAGCTGGGAGCAGCGTGGGTTAGAACCCGGGGCAGGTAAAGGTTAGGATATCGCTCCCGAGACTAAGGTTCGAGTTACCAAAGTACTGAAGAATTGGAGTGTTCAAAGGCAGAAGACATCGAGAGAAAACCCGGGCGTCTGTCCTTCGCTATTCCGGCCAGAAAACTGGCGCTCGATACCGTAACTCCACGGCCGGGCATGCGGTTGTATTTATAGGGCTGTCGGCGGGTGACATTTGTCATGCGCACGGAGTGACGATCTCCACTGGCGAGGTCGCCAGGGGTGAGGGAGTATGGAAACAGTGGTTGTATTTCTTGAATTGAGCCTCATGAAGATGCGGGGGAGAACGACGGGCGCAGTTGTCGGTGATAAGTTGGTTCGGTTATCCTTGTTGCCAGTCCGTGGCACGATTGCCTTCTGTTCTCCGTTTCTGGTTACTCCTGGGGTTCAACCATGACTCTGAGCCGGTTTGTCACCAAGAATGCCTTCCGCAACAAACGACGCAGCATCCTGACGGTTGCCAGTGTTGGCGTTTCCCTGCTGTTGCTGACCTTCATGATGACGGTCTGGCAAGGGTTCTATATCGACAAGGGGAGCGCGGAATCTATGCGCCGACTGGTGTCGCGTCACCGGGTTTCGCTGACCAATTTCTTGCCCGGATTCTATCGCGAAAAAATCCGGGCGATTCCCGGCGTCGTTGCAGTGGTTCCCAACTCGTGGTTCGGTGGCTTATATAAAGACGATAAACAGGAGAACTTCTTCGCCCAGTTCGCTACCGATCCCGACGAGTTTCCGAAGGTCTACCCGGAGATGCAGATCGCGCCCGACCAACTGGCCGCCTGGCAGCGCGACCGTGCCGGCGTAATTGTGAACGATGAACTGGCTCGAAAGTATGGTTGGAAAGTGGGAGATCGCATCGTTCTGCTCGGCACAATCTATCCCGTCAATCCCGAACTCACGGTTCGCGGCATCTTCCACTGGCCGACGACGAACAAAACTGTTTATTTCAACGCGAAGTATGTGGAAGAGGCAGTGAGCTGGTTCAAGGGAGAGGCGGGTACGTTTAGCATCATGTCTGGCTCAGCCGACGATGTGCCTAAGATCGCCAGTGCGGTGGACGATATGTTTCGCAATGCGCCGCAGCCAACCAAGACCGAAAGCGAGAAAGCCTTTGGACTGAGCTTCGTTAACATGATGGGGAATGTGAAAGCTTTCATTCTCAGCATCTGCGTGGCGGTCGTCTTCACTACGCTGCTGGTATCTGCCAACACAATGGCGATGTCGATCCGCGAGCGCACCCGCGAGGTGGCCGTTCTAAAGACGCTGGGCTTTGAGCGGCGGACCATTCTTGGCCTCTTTGTGGGCGAAGCCGTATCACTTTCGCTTGCGGGCGGAATCTTTGGCTGCGCCTTCGCGTGGCTACTACTGATCGTCATGAAACAATCACCCATGGGATTTTTCCTGGCACAAATGCAGATTACGCTCGGTACGTTGGGCGTGGCTTTGGCGGTAGCGGCGCTCGTGGGATTTCTTAGTTCGCTGATTCCTTCCTATCACGCCGCGCAGGTAAATATTGTTGAGGGTTTGCGCTACATCGGTTGAAATCTGGTTTGATATGACTTTAAGCAGTTTTGTGGTGCGCAATACGTTTCGTAACAAGCGGCGCAGCTTGCTGACCATGCTGAGCATCAGCTTTTCGCTGCTGTTGCTGACGCTGATGATGTCAATCTGGCGCACTTTTTACATCGACCAGGGACCTCCCGATGCGGTGAAGCGAATCATCACCAGGGATCGGGTTTCGCTGGCATTTTTTCTGCCGGCGTATTACCGCGAGAAGATTCGACGGGTGCCCGGCGTTGTGGCCGTGGTGCCGATGACTTATTTCGGGAACGTCTACAAGGACGACCGCTCGACCAACTCCTTCGCCCAAGTAGTGACCGACCCGGAAGAGTATCCCAAGGTTGCAGCAGACAAGATCGTTCCACCGGACCAGTTGCTAGCGTGGCAACGTGATCGCACGGGAGCCATGGTGGATATTGAGCTAGCCAAGAAATTCGGCTGGAAGATTGGTGACCGTCTCACCTTGCAGAGTCCATATTTCCCGGTGCACCCCGAGGTCACGATCCGCGCGATTTATACGATCGATCCACCTGTTCGTTCCTTGATTTTCAACACCAAGTATTTGGAAGAGTCGGTCGATTGGTTCAAGGGACAAGCGGGGTGGTATCTGACACAGGTGGCGTCGCCCAGTGATGTTGCACCCGTCTCCAAGGCCATCGACGAAATGTTCCGCAACGCGCCGCAGCGCACCAAGACCGAGAGCCAGCAAGCGTTCCAGCTCTCGTTCGTTTCGTCTTTGGGGAATGTGAAGGCATTCATCCTGGGGATTTGCGGGGCGGTGGTGTTTGCCATCCTTCTGGTCTCGGGCAATACCATGGCGATGTCGATTCGCGCAAGAACACGAGAAGTCGCGGTGCTTAAGACGCTTGGCTTCACCCGCCAGCGCGTGCTGTCGATGTTCGTGGGCGAGGCTATCGCGTTGTCGGTGGCGGGCGGAATGCTGGGAGTTGTGGGCGCAACCTTGCTGATACGCTGGTTGACGCACTCCCCCGTCGCAATCGGGATTCCAGGAGGAATGAAGGTCTCCGTTCCGACGATGTTGGCATCCTTGCTGGTGGCCGCGATCGTGGGATTCATCAGTGGCTGTCTTCCGGCATACACCGCGTCGCGCACCAATATTGTGGAGGGATTACGCCACATTGGCTGAGTACACGGATGAGTTGAGAGTGAACTTATGGCAATACCGATCAGCTACAACGTGCGCAATTTGAAGCTCCGCAAAGGGCTTACCATCATGACCGCGCTGGGCATCGCTCTGACGGTGACCACGGCGATCTTTCTGATGGCGCTGCTGGCGGGCCTGCATCGTGCTTTCGTCTCCAGCGGCAATCCGCAGAACGTGCTGGTGCTGCGCAAAGGGTCGGAAGCGGAGCTGTCGGGCGGCTTTGATGCCGCGCTGTTTCCTACTTTGAAAGTTCTTCCCGGCATCGCGAAAGACAGCCACGGCGAACCGATGGTTTCCGGCGAGTGGGTGGTGGTGATCGTGCTTCCGCGCAAGGACGGCACGGGCGAAGTGAACGTCACGGTGCGAGGCATGATGCCGGATGGCCTTGAACTTCGGCCCAGCGCGAAGCTGATCGAGGGGCGCTGGTTCCAGACCGGGCAGCGTGAAGTGGTGGTGAGCAAATCCATTCGCTCGCGCTTTTCGCATGCCAACATTGGCGACACTATGGATTTCGGCAAGGGATCGTGGAAGGTTGTGGGCGTGTTTGACGCCGGCGGTTCGGCTTATGAATCGGAGATCTGGTGCGACGTGAATCAGATGGCCGCGGATTTTGACCGGCAGGGCGGATATTCCTCGGCGTACTTGCGCGCCACCGATCCCATTGCCGCCGATGCGCTGAAGAACCGAGTCAGCGACGATCAGCGTCTGAAGCTCGAAGGAATGCTGGAGACGGATTATTACGCGAAACAGACCAGTTCGGGCGCTCCCATCAAATACATTGGCATCGTGGTCGCAATCATCATGGCCATTGGGTCGAGTTTTGCGGCGATGAATACGATGTATGCGGCAGTAGCTTATCGTGGGCGCGAGATCGCGACTTTACGAGTGCTGGGATTCTCTCGTCCGTCGATTTTGACATCTTTTGTTCTGGAATCGCTCATGCTGGCTTTGCTGGGTGCAGTGGCAGGAATTCTTCTGATGCTGCCCTTTAACGGAATGCAGACCGGAACGTCGAATGCAGTGACGTTCAGCGAGGTGGTATTCAGCCTGCGGATCACGTGGCAGGTTGCGGGGGCCGCAATTGGTTTTGCGCTGATCATGGGCTTGTTCGGCGGACTGGCTCCGGCGTGGCATGCGGCGCGGCAGAATATTCTGACTGCATTGCGTGGCTGAAATTAAGGATGCGAGCCAAACGCGCGATTCATGGGCCGCAAAGAACGCGACCCAACGCGCGGCTCGCCCAGATCCTTCACTGCGCAAAGAACGCTTGCTCAGGATGACATTGATTTCTTATGCCGATTGACGCGAAACACGAAGACTTGCAGAGCTTGCGAATCGACCGCACGGAGCGCGGCACCAGCAATGGAGAGCCGCCCGCCTGGGCGCGCCGCTACATTGTGATTGGCATCGTTGTCATTGCGGTGCTGAGCGTCTCCGCTCTGGCCTACCGGATGCTTTCGCGCGACGTGCCGGAGGTAGAGGTGACGCGCGCGGCAGCGGAGAGTAGCGATGTAGGCGGCACGGTGCTTTCGGCCACGGGCTACATCGTCGCGCATCACACGATCAATGTGAATTCCAAGGTCACCGGACGCCTGGCCTGGATCGGCGTGGAAAAGGGCGACAAAGTTAAAGAAGGACAGGTTCTAGTGCGGTTGGAGGATGAGGAGTTTCGCGCTTCCTACGATCAGGCAAAGGGCGCATTGGACAATGCTCGAGCATATTTCGATGAACTTGAGCATGGGTCCCGGCCGGAAGAGATTCAGGAGGCGCAACACAACCTGGATGAAGCTCGCGCCACGCTCGTCAATGACAAGCTGACTCTGGATCGCACCAAGGAACTCTCATCTGCTGGCGTAGTTTCGCGCCAGGCACTGGACGACGCCACCGCCAAATTCGATTCCGACCAGCAGCGAGTCAATTCGCTGGACAAGGCTTTCCAACTGATGAAGATCGGACCTCGCGCAGAAGAACTGGCTCGCGCTCGCGGATCGCTGGCGCAAGCGCAAGGCCAGCTTGATTACGCCAAGTCTCAACTCGACGCCACGATGATTCGCGCACCCGTCACCGGCACAATTCTCGACCGCACTGCCGAAAAAGGCGAACTTATTACCGCGCAGTTCGCCAGCGCGGCGGCGGGCGGCCCTCAGGGATCGGTGGTATCGCTGGCTGACTTGAATGATCTCCAGGTCGAACTCGATATTGCCCAAGCGGACTTCGCCCGCCTTAGTCCCAAGCAGAAGGGCATCGTCACTACGGACACCTATCCTGACAAGACGTATGACGGCGAAATTGCGCAGATTTCTCCCGAGGCGAATCGGCAGAAAGCCACGGTGCAAGTGAAGGTGCAGGTGCTGAATCCGGGCAAGTATCCTGATGTTTTCCTGCGGCCGGAGATGAACGCGACGGTGAAGTTCTTAGCGGATGCGCCGAAAGCCACCAGCAAGCAGACAGCGGGAGCTTTCGTACCGGCGAGTGCGTTGCGGGACCACGACGGCAAGAAGGTCGTGTTCCTGGCCTTCGACGGAAAAGCGCACCTCCGTGAGGTCCACGTGTTGAGCCAGCGCACGGACGGATTTCTCGTCGACGGATTGGTGGGAGGCGAAAGCGTGATTACCAAAGCGCCGCAAGACCTGAAAGACGGAGACACAATTAAGGTGAAGGGGTAATTTCATGAGCACAGTTGCCGAAACCAGCGTCGCTACCGGAACCAAAGTCGTCCAGGCTCGCAATGTCAGCAAGGTCTTCAAGCGCGAGGCATTCGAGGTGAAAGCGCTTGACGATGTCTCCATCGACATCGCTGCCGGTGAATTTTTGGCGCTGATGGGGCCCTCCGGTTCGGGCAAGACCACGCTGCTAAACATGATTGCAGCTATCGACCGGCCGACCTCCGGCGAGCTGCTGGTGCAGAACCAGAACATTTTCCGGTTCAGCGACTCGCAGTCGGCCCACTGGCGCAATGAGCACATCGGTTATGTCTTCCAGACCTTCAACTTGATTCCAGTTTTGACCGCGTTTGAGAATGTGGAACTGCCCCTGCTGCTGACCAAACTCAACGCACAGCAGAGGCGCGACCACGTGATGACTGCGTTGAAACTCGTGGGCCTGGAAGAGCGGGTCAACCATCTGCCCAAGCAACTCTCCGGCGGTCAGGAGCAGCGGGTCGCGATCGCTCGGGCGATTGTGAGTGATCCTACGCTGTTACTCGCCGATGAACCCACGGGCGATCTGGACAGTCACTCGGCCACGGAAGTTTTGGAGATCCTGAAGCGGCTGAACGAAGACTTCCATAAGACGATCGTGATGGTGACGCACGATCCGCACGCGGCTTCGTATGCGCACGTCACGCGGCATCTGGAGAAAGGGATGCTGCTGCCGCCGGGATAGATCGGCTCACTGCGGCGCTGGTACGGCCAACTCAGCCGTCACCTCAGGCCCTGAGTCGGCTACCCAGAGCCAGGCGCGGCGGCCGTTGTCCAGAGCCACGGCCTTGGCCTCGCCGTACGCCACTAAGCGATTGAGGACTGTGGTCACCGAGGCCATCGGATCTTTGTGCCGTGCCAGCATGGGCGGGACTTTTTCCTGAATCCGATCACAGACATCGCGAGCACTCAGGGCACGGTTTGCTTCCATCAGAATCATTCGGCACGACTTGGTGAAACCCGGTTGTCGTCCGCTGCTCTTGCGGTCCACGAGTTCGAGCAGCTCGTCACTCAGCACGCTGTCCCCGAAAAGGTTGGCCAAGCCGGCGATAGTTTGTTTGATCGTGCCAATCCGCCGCATCACTTCAGCGCGCTGCTGCAGGAGTTGCCGCAGCTCTTCGTGAGCCTGCCGCACAACCTCCTGCACGTGTCCGTTCCCGTTGGTGGTGATGGTTTTCGTTGCGCCGACGCTTTCCTGGATCTGCATAAACCCTCCCCTGACACCTACTCTTCAGGCGCAGTCTCGCTATTTAGCCGATACGCAGGAAACGACTCAGGGGTTCCCTATTTCAGCTCACACAAGGTGTACCCACCGAGCCTCGACCTGGTGCATTAGACGTTCGAAGCTGGAGTTCGTTAACGAAGGTACCGACCCAGGAGGCGGCCATCGGCTGAGGTGAGTGGGATTGGGCAGGAGGTTCCGGGGGAAACGTCTTCCGGTTCAATCCGGGACTTGTCCCACTTTGGGATTTGGTCGCGACCGCAATCATCGTCTCCGTTCTCTGCAGAGAGGGCTGCGACTCAGAGTATCCGATGGTAAAGAGTAACGAATTACCTCCATGTCGACCGCAGCAAAACTCGAGCTCTCGCCGTCTCTTTTGCCGGTGCTGCTGGTGGGGAACCTGGAGGAAGATTTTTTTCTCATTCGGGAGATCCTGGAGCGAAACCGGGGTGTTCTCCCGGCGGAATTGGACCACGCCTGCTCCCTGGAAGAAGCTAAGGCGATGTTGCAGCGAAGCCAGTACGGGCTGGTTCTGTTTGAAAATGAGACTGCGGACGCTGCCGCCACAAAGCTTCTCTCCGAGTTTCTGC
>Ga0302319_10002754_pt1 | contig 37459 bp, 35 predicted proteins | sample Bog_T0_2_FD_203319 | JGI IMG/M metagenome (GOLD analysis project Ga0302319, IMG submission 203319) | Peat permafrost microbial communities from Stordalen Mire near Abisko, Sweden - Bog_T0_2 | ecosystem: Environmental > Terrestrial > Soil > Wetlands > Peat | place: Sweden: Abisko, Stordalen Mire... | reverse complement strand
CAGGGCGTTCGCTGCTGCCGTTCGGTTTGTTTGCAGGAGCCGCAATGATGGAGGTATTGGCGGAAGTTCCAATCACCTCGGCTTACTACTTGTGGACCATTCCCGCATGGATCGCCTGGTATCTCTATGCAACCGGAAGCAAAGAACAGCGTCATGCCTGAGCTACAGGCGATCAGCCGGCAAGCGCGCATTCACTCTGCAAGAAGACCGGGTTCCGTTTGCAGCGATTTCGGGCGAATCGCCCTGCTTAAGAGTACGAGCTGACCCAATCCAAGCATTCCAAGCAGGATGCTCAAGAGCTGAACTTGATGGCTCAGTGCCATGGATACCGTGATCCACGAGACCGCAAAGATCAGCATGGACAGGAATACAGCCCACCCCATGGCTGCGCCCAGTTGAAGCCGCTTCAGCGCTCCCAGAGTAAGGATGATCGCGATGACTGCCAGCACACTGTCGTAGATGGGGACATAGACATTCAACAGCAACGTCCAGGTCAGAGTCGAAGCCCATGCAAGGTTTTGCACCGCCTTCCCGCCGGTCGCGGACTTCCATAGCAGGACGGTGTGCCAGGAAGCAATTGCAAAGATTGCAGCAAAAAGAATCGATAATCCCACCCAGGATCGGCCGCCCGGAACAAGATAAGAAAATGAGCTGAAGTCGATATATTTTGAAAGATTGAGCGATGAGTGGCCGTTCAGTCCCGCGACCTTTCCAAACATCCTTAAGAAGCTCGCGTAGGCTGGCCAGATTTGGACTCCTGTGAATGCCGTCGTTGCAGCGATCAGCATCGCGGCTCCGGCAATGAATCCCAGGAGCGTCTTGAATCTTCGAGTCAGAAAGAGCATGGGAATGATAAGCAGCAAAAGCGTCGGCTTGTAGGTGAGGACGGAGAGCGCAAGCCCGCTGCGAAATGGCTTTGAATGAGTCTCCTCAAAAACTGCCATCCCCACTGAAGCGACTGCTATTGAAGCAAGCTGACCATTGGCGAGAGTAGAGATAATGAATGGACTGAACTCCAGAGCAAGGCAAAAAATCAAAGAATTCTGTAGTCGTTTCCCCGGGAAAACACCCCTGAGTGTTGCTCCAATTCCTGCGGCGTAAAGAATAAGCGAGGTTCCCGCCCAAAGGACGTAGGCCTGGTTGAAAGGGAATCGCGCAAACAGACTGAAGAACAGGGCCACAAATGGCGAGTAGGGACTTGGTCCATACGTGCCTTCGGGTGCCGGGTGGATCTCGTTGAACACCTTTTTCTGGAGGTCGTAGTTGTAGAGATGGGTGGTGGAATACTCGTTCGCGATGTGCCCGATTCCATAAATAGTGATAAAGTCGCAGCGCCAGTCGCGGAAAAGACCCGATTGATTCTTGATTTGTGCGCCAAAAAGGACAAAGAAAACCAACAGCAATGCAATGAATTGAAACCAGCAGGCGGCGTTGATCTCCTTCATTCCTGGAGGGGGGCCGAGGAACTGGTTGGGCCACCGTAAACGACTAGCCTTGTGGTGTTCAAGACCCACGTTCAGGTCTGCATTGTCCATATGATCTCCATCGCGAGGCGAAACGTTCGGTGCAATCGAGGATCGCCGATCAAGTTCAGAATGAGGCGCTTCCAGCCAATGGGGACTGCAAAAGTCCTGAAGGCGCCCCCAACCCGGGGCAGCAGATCAAGATACCACCTATACGCTAACAATACATTGACAAAACCCTTCGCGCTAAACTGCAATGAATGCCCTGAAGAAATGCAGCGGCAGTGGCTGATCTCCATGTGGGAAAGCCGAATATTCTTGCCTTTCTTGTCATAGTCAAGGCCATTTGCATCGTCTGTATCGCCTCCTTCCAATCGGGTGGCATGCCATCACCTTTTTGGGTCAAACAACTTAGATCATGTGTACGATTTCGATCTATTTGACCTGGAGTGTATACGGGAGTTTACACTTCAGGCCGGTTCCCATGGCACTTCTCTTTCCGTAAGTTATTGATTTATCAGTTTGCACCCTGCCAGGCGAGAATGGCACGCCATTTGCAACAAGAAGGGTGACCCGGCCTGAAGCTGGGAAAACCAACCTACGGAGAGAACACAAATGAACAACATGCTGCTCAAGATGTACGTGAAGTTCCAGGAACTGAAGAACCGTGAAGAAGGTCAGGATCTGGTGGAATATGCACTGGTCATCAGCCTGATTGCCATCGCCGCCGTTGCTGCCCTAACCGTCCTTGCCGGAAAGATCACGGGCGTGTTTTCCACCATCGACACCAGCCTCTAACTCCAATTGGGATCATGCCTGCGATAGCAATATTGCAGCGTAGTACATCACAGTTCCTCCACCAGCTTCGGTCCGTCGCGGGAGAGATTAATACAGCAGAGCGGGCGCTCTGCTGTATTCCCTCCCGCAAACGATCATCGCAGATACCAATTCACTTGGGGAAGGCCATTATGAAGACTCTGTTCTGGAGAATTCGACTGAAACTGCAATCGCTGACGATGCGGGAAGAGGGCCAGGATCTGGTCGAGTACGCACTTGTAATCAGTTTGGTCGCCATTGCTGCGGTCGCAAGCTTAACCGCTTTGGCGCACCATATCACTGGCGTATTCAGCACCGTCGACACAAGTCTTTAGTCCAGGAAGAAAACTGGCCTTGCGAATGCTCCGCAGGGCGGATTGCTCACCATAAACACCGGTGCAGAGTTGAGGCGATTCCTTCTATGCCTGATCGTCCCCTCGGTGTCTATCTCGAATTAGCGGCATAATACAACTATGCCCCTGTCCTCTTCCCCTGCGAGTGGCCCTTCCATCATTGTGATCGAAGCCGGCTTGTCCGCGCTCGCGGCAGCGGTCGCGTTTGGGTGGCTCCGCCTGGGTTCCTCCTCCTTCTTTTTGCGTATCGAACGCGTCTTCGCTCGGTTGGCGCGCAAGCAGGGTCCGTCAGTCATCGCAGTCGGCCTTGCCGCCCTCTTGCTGCGCTTGGCCCTTCTGCCGCTTTTCCCGATTCCTCTATCATTTAGCCCAAACAATTTCAGCTTTCTGCTGGCGGCGGGCATCCTGGTGAGCAGCGCGCTGATGTGCGGCCATCTGCTGAATGCTGTAGGCGTGGATGCCGCCCACCTGGGCACTCACACCTTTAGGGCATCCACCTTTGTGTCATGTATACGATTTCGATCTGTTTGGCCTGTAGTGTATACGGGAGTTTACACTACAGACTGGTGCCCTCTATACCTCCACCTCCGTAAGTCATTGATTTATATGAAAATCCCTCGCCGGATAAGATTGGCACGCCGTTTGCAATAAGCAGGGTGACCCGGCCTGAAGCTGGGAAAACCAACCTACGGAGAGAACACAAATGAACAACATGCTGCTCAAGATGTATGTGAAGTTCCAGGAACTGAAGAATCGTGAAGAAGGTCAGGACCTGGTCGAATACGCGCTGGTTATCAGCCTCGTTGCCATCGCAGCCGTTGCTGCCCTAACCGTCCTTGCCGGAAAGATCACTGGCGTGTTTTCCACGATCGACACCAGCCTCTAACTCCAATTGGGATGATCCCTGCGATAGCAATATTGCAAGGTAGTGCATCAGTTCCTCCATCAGCTTCGGTCCGTGGCGGGAGAGATTAGATAGCAGAGCGGTCGCTCCGCATGTATTCTCTCCCGCAAACGATCATTGCGGATGCCAATTCACTTCAGGAAGGCCGTTATGAAGACTCTATTCTGGAGAATTCGACTCAAACTGCAATCGCTGACGATGCGGGAAGAGGGCCAGGATCTGGTCGAATACGCCCTAGTAATCAGCTTGGTTGCCATTGCCGCGGTCGCAAGTTTAACCGCTTTGGCGCACCATATCACTGCCGTGTTCAGCACCGTCGACACGAGTCTTTAGCTCAGGATGTAACAGGCTTTGCGAAAGCTCCGCAAGGCGAATTGCTCACCATCAACGCTGGTACGTTGCTGGAGAGACGCGCAAAGCGTTTGTTTTGCGTGTATTCTTTTCTGACAACGATCTGGAAATGGCTTTGAACCGGGGGACACTCGTATGCCGTCAGCACTTTGGAAGCTTTATTTCCGATTTCGTCGACTCGCAACACAGGAGGATGGGCAGGATTTGGTTGAATATACCCTGACAATCTTTCTGGTTGCAATCGCGGCGGTGGCATCTGTGGGCGGCGTTGCTTCCAAAATCCTTGCCATGTTCAGCTACATCAATGCGAACTACCCTTGACGTTGCTTGAACCTGTTGAATAATTTGAACGGTGCAAAGCATTCCTTTCCTTTCTTGGCGGGAGAAATTCGCAAAACAGAGCAACTCTTGGAGCGGTTTCTCCCACGCCTTTCAATCCGATTTCGGACCCGAAATCGAGACGCATTTCATCCTATCCCCTGTCATTTACAGAGTTGAGGCGGTTCCTTCAATATTAGATCGTCCCCTCGGCGCCCACCCCGAACTAGCGGCATAATACAGTTATGCTCCTGTCTCCTTCCCCTGCGAGTGGCCCTTCCATCATCATCATTGAAGCCGGTTTATCCGCGCTTGCGGCTGCGGTCGCGTTCGGGTGGCCCCGTCTGGGTTCCTCATTCTTCTTGCATATTGAACGCGCCTTCTCCCAGTTGGCGCGCAAGCAGGGTCTGGCAGTCGTTACCGTCGGCGTTGCCACCCTCTTGCTGCGCCTAGCCCTTCTTCCGGCTGTCCCCATTCCACTGCCATTTATTCCGGACGATTTCAGTTTTCTGCTTGCGGCAGACACCTTCGCGCACGGACGGCTGACCAATCTGGCGCCTGTTATGTGGATTCATTTCGAGAGCCTCCACATCACCATGCAGCCGACGTATATGAGCATGTACTTTCCCGCGCAGGGGCTTCTGCTTGCAGCGGGCAAAGTGCTGTTAGGGCACCCATGGTTCGGCATCCTGGTGAGCAGCGCTTTGATGTGCGGCGCCATTTGCTGGATGCTGCAGGCCTGGCTGCCGCCTAACTGGGCATTGCTGGGAGGAATGCTTGCGGTGCTGCGTCTTGGCCTCTTCAGTTACTGGATCAATACATACACCGGCGGCAGCACGATATCGGCTTGCGGCGGGGCTCTGGTGCTGGGTGCACTGCCGCGATTCATGCGATCTCCTACGCTTCGCCATGGCATGCTGATGGCGGTTGGGATTGTACTGCTGGCTATGTCTCGTCCCTACGAAGGCATGCTTCTTTGTCTCCCGGTGGCCGTTGTCCTGGGCCGGTGGGCGCTATTTGGCAAGAATCGCCTGGCGGCAAGTGTTCTCATGCGGCGTACGGCCTTACCGCTGGCGCTCATCGTCGCAGCGGGCGTCTGGATGGGTTACTACGATTACCGGGCCTTCGGCAGCCCGCTTACTTTGCCTTACACCGTTGATCGCGCCACGTATGCCATCACGCCCTATTACATCTGGCAGTCGAAGCGGCCCGCTCCTGTCTACCGGCACGAATCTCTGCGCAGGTTCTATTGCGATTTTGAGCCGCAAGATGCTGTGGGCATGCAATCCTTCTCTGGCATTATCGCAAAGAGTTTGCATAAAGCCAGGGAGGGGATCCTCTTTTTTGCCGGCGCCGTGTTGCTGCCGCCCCTCATCATGATTCGGCGCGTGTTTCTCGATCGGCGCATACGCTTCTTGGTATTGTGTGTGCTCATCCTCGTGGCCGGCATGGCCATCGAGATCTATATGATCCCTCATTATTTAGCGCCGTTTACTGCCGCGTTTTATGCGATAGGTTTGCAGGCAATGCGCCACCTGCGGGTCTGGCGTCCAGAGGGCCGTCCATTTGGCTTGGCCTGGGTTCGGCTCATCGTGGCCATTTGCGTTGTGCTGGCCGGATTGCGAGTATTCGCCGGCCCCCTGCATCTCACTCCACCCAAGTACCCGCCTTCGGAATGGGCATGGCAGTGGTATGGCCCAGGCCATTTTGGCGGTGAGCGTGCCCAAATTGAAGCTCAGCTGGAACAACTCCCCGCCAAACAGCTCGTGATCGTTCGCTATTCTGCAAGCCACTATCCCTTGAATGAGTGGGTTTATAACGCTGCCGACATCGATAACTCCAAAGTGATATGGGCAAGAGAGATGGATGCCGCCAATAATCTGGATTTGATTCATTACTACACGGACAGACAAGTCTGGCTGGTGCAGCCGGACTTGGTGCCGGCGACAATTTCTCCCTACCAGGCTCCCGTGCAACCTGCCACTGTTGCGCCCTGAAAGTCTGAATCGACAGCGGGATTACGGCATGAAAGAATGTTGTTTCAGGAGTCGAAGCCATGATCAACGGAAAGCGTATTGCGGTTGTGATGCCGGCGTATAACGCCGAGAAAACCCTTGAGAAGACCGTTCTTGAACTCTCCGATCTGGTGGACATCAAGATCCTTGTCGACGACTCCAGCAAGGACGGGACAGCGCTTCTCTCAAGGCAACTTGGCGTGCAAACCTTCGTTCATGACGCCAACTACGGGTATGGCCGCAATCAGCAAACATGCTACCGCGAGGCCCTCGCGGCCGGCGCCGACATTGTGGTCATGGTCCATCCCGATTATCAGTACACGCCTTCCCTGGTGCCGGCCATGGCGGGCATGGTCGCCAGCGGGGTCTATGACATGGTCCTGGGTTCGCGGATTCTGGGCGCAGGAGCGTTGAAAGGGGGAATGCCGATCTATAAGTACGTTGCCAACCGCCTCCTCACCGCATTTCAGAATGTGTTTCTCGGCGTAAAATTGTCGGAATATCACACCGGGTTCCGCGCTTTTTCAAGGCAATTGCTTGAGACTCTTCCTTTGCTCGAAAACTCCGACGATTTCGTATTTGACAACCAGATGATCGCTCAGGCCGTTATGTTCGGATTCAACATAGGAGAGATATCCTGCCCGACAAAATACTTTGCGGAGGCATCCAGCATTAACTTCAAACGCAGCGTGAAGTATGGGTTGGAAGTACTCGGAACCACGGTTAGCTTCGTCGCGCATAGGCTGGGCATTGTTCATGCGGCGCGCTTCACAAAAAGCGGAAGGAAAGTAACTCCTCAGTACTATTCCAAAGGAGCGCAAGGCTCGTGAGATACTAATTTCAAAGACGCTACCACTCAATTCACCGGGCAGACTGGTTGACTCTCAATCTATTCTCCAGAGTTCGAAACGGTCATATTTACTTTCACCAAACCCCCACAACCAAAAACCAGCCCCATTCGAATAAAGCCCAATTCCCGACCCCATCGTCCTTCCGAATCGATACTTGTGAGTCACGGACTCGACGAACGTACGACGTGGAAAGCGCTCTAACTGCTGATCGACTGGCCCCCCCGCCAATGCATCGACAACCACCAGATCTCCGGATTTCGGCTGAGATCCGCCTGGATTGGTAAGTGAAGCTCCATCGAGCGGCGCGTACCAAAATGACCAATACTGGCCGGGGAACCACACTTTTTCGCCTGCAGCGACCTGCGGTGTAATCAATTGGTACAATGCATCTCGACCAAACTCGGCAAACTCTGCGTCCGAGCGAAGAATGAGGACTGAGTATGCAGTGCTGGCTATAACGAATAAAAGCACTGCGGCTCTAACGAACCGAACAGAGTATCCATCTATCCAGCGAAAGCAAATAAAAATGACGGCCGGCACGCAGGGTAGCAAATACTTCATGGGAAGGTGAACGTAAAAAACGAGGGGCAGAGGAATTAGAAGCCATAGCAACACAAACAGACTGAAATGGTCGCGACTCTTTAAAGTTTCAAAGATTAGATAGCAGAAGGCTCCGACGCCAAAGATTACGAAGAATGGCACAAGCGAATGGCCTTTCAAGAAAAGACACGGCAATGCCACGGCAAGCACGCCGCAAATGTGAAAAACGCGGCCTGCTTTGAGCCGGTTAAGAAACCAGCAGATTGCCAATGGGAGAGGAACTGCAAAATATAGTTGACATGCTAACAGATTGCGTAATATGTGCTGCTCGCCAACGGAGTCGTGTGCCGGGGATACTCCGAAGTTGTGTTCGTGAGTTGTCAGAATGATGATCGAAAGTAAGCCGAAGCCGGCAATCACTGGAGTCCACAGCCATGGTCTTCGACGGATCTGTGCCAACATTTCCCTGGGATAGATACTGTCCAGGAGGAAAAACACAGCAAGAGGGAGAAGAAGCACAAGGTGAGACCGAGCAAAGCCTGCGAGGCCCAGTGCAATTGCAGCCGCCACGCCCTGGCTCGTTTTCTGCTCGGCCTTCCACGCTGCTAAACGCTCGATCGCCACGAGCGTGAGGGCCGTCGACAGGATATCGGGCATAGCCGTACTGGCCATGGGAAGAAAGGGAGCAATGGCCACCAGAAGCAGAGCGCCTGCCAATGCATGCCACCGGTCGAATCCGAATCGAAGGACCAGCGAGGACATGGATACGATTGCAATCCAGACAAGCACCAATTGGGTTAGGTGAGCCATCCACTCGTGGGCGCCACCTAAAACTGTCGGCACGAGTACATAGCCTTGCCCAACTTGTCCCATCAGTGGATTTCCAGACGCGAACTGAGCGGCTTTCATGCAATTTCCAGAGAGCCACGGGTTGTTCCAGCAGATTTCGAAATCCATTGGATGCGAAGGGTGCCTGACGATCTGCTGCGCCATCGTGAGATACCACGGATCGTCGACAAGAAAAGGCTTGTTCAGGAAGGGGAGGAGGCAAAGGGTGGCGAGAAGCAATGCGGGCCAAGCGCAGATCAGCACAGCGGCTGCCGAAACCGTCTGTGATGCCTCCCGATCTGCCGTGAATTCCGTTTTCCCCGATATTTCCATTTTGGCAATCCACCTTCAAGTCAGCCTACCCCGACCGCCTTATGAGCGCTGTGCGCTCCGTGATGTCTCCTGCCCGCAGGTAAAACATATTGAAATTTGCGATAAGGCCCTGAGGAGTGAACGGGTGTTGAACCCATCACCGGATACATTCCAGAATCAGGTGTGTGTACGGAATACGCAAGAGATCGTGGCGGACACTTGGTCTGATATTGCTGAATACCTGAGACGCTATTCCCACGTACTCGCGCTCGCTCCTTACGTGTTCTCCCCGGTCTCTTGCCAACAACCACCGCGCCGCGGGGGACTGACCTGCGGTCCACGCGCCGTCGAAGGTAATCAGCTTGCCACCCGGTATTAGAGCATCGTGCGCGATTTGAAATAGTTGTCGGGCTTCTGCATCTTCGAGGTGGTGCACGATCCCGATCGCCAGCACCATGTCAAAGCTTTGCTCTTTGGCGAGTGAGAATTCACTCACTCGCTCGCAGACAAAACGTGCCTTTGGAAAACGCCTCTTGGCCAGTTCGATGTACTCGGGACTTAGATCGAATCCCAAATAATCGGACGGCGGCAAGTAACCGACGATGCTCCCAGGCCCGCACCCGATTTCAAGAATTCGGGCGCCTGCAGTTGGTTGAACATATTCATTCACCAAAACTTTAGCGCATGCATGTCCGCCAACCAGATTCCGCCAGAGCTGGTAAGCGGCCGGAATGGCCAAAACGCGACGAAGGTACTGAGTCATCTGTCTATTGTCTCCTGTATTGCCTGGCGAACCAAAGACCGGACTCGCGCTGCTCCAGAGCCGGCGCAAAGGGCCAGCGCTGACCTACTCCTTAACGGCAACGCAAAGGCAACTGCCTCCAAATGGGCAGCGCTTACCGGCTCGCAGGAGGCGCAACTCGAGGTCGAGCATGCGATCCATCACCCAGGCGGCAGGCCCCCCCGGCGCGTGTTCTGAGTCAGCAATCTCGTGTTTCTCCTCGTGACGCATGCGAAGCCATGTCGGGATTGTCCTGCTGAGAAGGATCAAAGGCGGAAGTGGTGCAAAGAAGTAGGAGGAAAATTCGATCCGGAAGTGGCTCCTGGCCAGAACACGACGCAGGCGAGGGATCGTATAGCGGCGAAAATGACCCGCCACGCGGTCTTCGGAAGAAGATAGCACTTGATAGGCCGGTACGGTAAGGAACAGATGCCCTGATGGCTCCAGAACCGAATGGATGAGCTTCAGAGCAGCAGCCTCGTCCTCGATATGTTCCAGCACATCGAAAAGGCCGACTGAAGCCGCGCACCCAGGAGGCAGGTTCAGGTCCTCCAGCCGCGCACAGATAACGGGTTCAACCGCACGCGCACGGGCAGCCAAAGCGCCATCGACACCGGGCTCGACCAGAACACAGTCGATGCCTGCAGCGATAAGAGCCTTTGCAACATAGCCATTGCCGCCGCCAACATCAAGAAACATCCCGCGGCGATGGAAGCGGCTTACGAACTCGGCAATCACGCAGTTCCGGTGCCCAAACCAAAACGAGCGATCCTCAACCGCAAGGCACGCCGCATTGCCGTGCGCCGGATAGGATATCGGCTCGTGCATCTGCTTGACGGACCAAAGCCCGGGCTCGCGCTCTTCCAGGGCTGGCGCCAGAGATGCGAGATCGAACTGCATAACTATAAGTTGCTCCTGTTCTTGTAGAAATCGAGCACGGTCTCGGCAACTTCAGCCACGTCCCGATCGCTCAAATCATAGTACATCGGCAGCCGGAGCAGCCGGCTGCTCATATCGTCCGTTACTGGCAGATCCGGCTGCGCCACGCTGAGAGACTTGGCGAAGGGCGAGGAGTGGAGCGGTACATAATGAAAGACCGCGAGAATTCCGGCTTGACATAGATGCTCGATAAGCGCCGTTCGCTCCGCGAGATCCGATGCCAGCAAGTAGAACATATGGTAATTCGGGGTACAGTGCTGAGGCGTGAACGGGGTGCGTATCTGGCCGCTCTCGACCAGAGGAGCGAGCATGCTGTCATACCGGAGGTAGATCTCTCTACGTCGTGCCGTGATCTTCTCCATGTTTTCGAGCTGGCCAAGCAGGAAGGCGGCTAACATGTCGGATGGCACATAGGACGAGCCGATATCCACCCATGTGTATTTGTCGACCTGCCCCCGCATGAACTGGCTACGGTTGGTGCCCTTCTCGCGCAGGATCTCAGCCCGTTTCTCCAGAGTAGGGTCGTTGATGATCAGCGCTCCGCCTTCTCCGCAGGAGAAGTTCTTGGTTTCGTGAAAGCTGTAGCAGCCCATTTGGCCGATAGTGCCGAGCCACTGACCCTTGTATTTGGCAAAGACACCCTGTGCCGCATCCTCGACGACCAGCAAGTGATGACGCTGGGCGATCGCCATGATCTCGTCCATCTCGCAGCCGACACCGGCATAATGGATCGGGAAGATTGCTCGCGTGCGCGGGGTAACCGCGGCTTCGATCAGCCGTTCGTCGATATTAAGCGTGTCGGGCCGGATATCCACGAACACCGGGGTGGCGCCGCGCAGCACAACCGCGTTGGCGGTAGAGACGAAGGTAAAGGATGGAAGAATCACCTCATCGCCTGGACCGATGCCGCATAGCAGCGCCGCCAATTCCAGCGCCGCAGTGCAGGAAGTGGTGAGCAGTATGCGCTGCGCGCCGAAGTGCTCCTCCATCAGCTTCTGCGCACGCCGGGTGAATGGCCCATCGCCGCTGGCATGACCCCCTGCAACGGCTTGGCCGACATAGATGAGCTCGGAGCCGACGATGCATGGTTTGTTGAACGGAATGTGGATCTTCATGTGGCTGAGTGATCGAAAAGCAATGACGGCAAAGGGATGGACCTCTGAATGATTATGGCGCTAACAGCGGCAGTGCTCCAAATGGCTACGAAATTGTGTGAGATGTCCTCGACAGCAAGCGTCAGGGTTGCTCCCCCAAACACTAAGCTTAGCCGATTGTTACCAAACGAGTGAACTCGCACAGCAAATCGTATCCATCCCAAATGGGCGCAAAACTCATAGCCGATCCTAGCGGAACGATACGGTCGATGCCTCTTCCATTGAGCATCCGCAAGAAGTGCGCTAGTTGTTCGACCTCGAATCCGAACTGGGCCAAGGTCTGGGCACGCGAGTCAATCATTGGCGTCAATGAAGCCAATTCGGCAACGTGGGCCTGTAGCAGAAGCCCCCCTCCCACCAACGGCTCCGTCGGCCAATTCAAGGGCTCGTCTTCCTTGAGATCAACGACTGCCAAGTCCCCCCTGCCCCAGTCGATGCCTGCAACCGGCAACTCCAGGGCCAGGCGAAGACATGCTGCATATTTCGCAAGTGCGTCGGCTGCTTCCGGCGAGAATTGCCGTTGCTTGATCGCCTGCCGCAACAATGGAATCGCACGCCCGGCCGCCCTATGGGTGTCCTCGGAAGTGCCGCACCACGCCAGCAACCGGACCGAAGAGCACGCCATCTGATTAAACAAGAAAACGTCAAGATACAAGTGGTCCATCAACCCCTTTGCCGCGCCATCGTCCAGGGCGAGGAAAGCGGGTGCGGCGATGACCGCAAACGAATAGCGGTCCGCGAATGCTATTTCCTTGGCGCGTGGCGGCAGCGGCAATGCCCGGATGTGGCGAATTGTCTCGTCGCCACCCCAGATTACCCGCACGCCTGCCTGAGCCGACAGCGCCTCTGTGATTGAATCTTCGTGACCGTATTCAACAAAAGCGGTGGAGGAGGCAAGCGTGGAGTAGTGCGGCAGCACTTGATCGATCTGTGTCATCAGCAATTCGGCGACCGCCCCTCTTCGGGATGGCGCTCTGACGATGTTGCAGTTGCCGCACAGAAGCGACAGGATCCACGAGTAAGCAAAGATGGGATCAACATTGGCTGGAGGTATGTGGAGAGCAAGCCCGACTGGGACGCGCAACGCATGGCTTGAGTTCAAGCCAGCGAAGCGATCGGCAAGTGTCCGCATAGAGGCAGGGCGCAGCCAATAGCCCAGGGCAACCACCTCTGGCAAAGGTCTCGAGCGCCGATCACTGAGGATAACGCCCGACAACTCGCTGGTGAACGCAAGCAATTCCTCTGAGAACGGGATTGATGAAGGGGCGGCAGCCACGCGTTGGGCGATGGCGCTGGCATCTGCTGCGTCCCTCAACCGATCAATCAAAGCCCCCTCCCGGTGGCATAGGTATCGCTGCATCCCCGCAATTCGCTTTTCGGGACTCTGCCAAGCACCGAGAAGGCCTTGCCGCGAAATGCAGTGCCGTTGCCGTCAATCGAGTGAGCCACAGCCAGGTCTTCTGTCAGCAAGGAATGACCAGGATAAGAGCGCGGCAGCACACTGATCACCTGGGCCACACCCACCTGTCCTGGCGGTAGCGGAGCGAGGGAGACGGGATCACGAATGATGACGTCGGCAAAGGCAGGGGGATGCAGAAAACCGTCATCGCCTTCAACAAAAACGCTCCCAACCTGTTCGGCCATTCCATAGAAATCCCGAATTGTGCGGATACCAGTCATCTCGTTGATTCGCCGCTTGAAAGTTACGTTGTCCACTGCTTCATCGGTTAGTTTTTTCCAGCCACCGGAATGGATCAGAATTGCATCGTTTAGCCGCAGGCCAGCTGCCTCGACCGCTGGCGCAAAATGTTTCCAAACCATGAACGTGAAACCGAACAACAGAACGCGCTGACCCGCATGGATAGCAAGGAATTTCTTCAACCCATCAATGTCGAGACTCATATCCTCATCGAGAGCGAAAAAGTGAGCCCGTCCAAAGGTCATCATCCCCTTGACACCCGCGGCGCGCGCGCTGAATACATTGCGATCACGCATGACCGAAGCGGTATCGACAAGGATCATCGGCAACCTTGCCGGTCCCAGTATCTTCGACATGATCTGGACCAGCGCGCGAGTCTGGAGATTCGCCGTTTCCTTATCAAGGAAAACGCGGCTGACAGCCTGCCCGGTGGTGCCGCTGCTGGTCACCACCTTGAAGATTTCATCTTCGGGCACACTGAACAACCGGTGAGTCTTAAACAGGCTAACGGGCAGGAACGGGAGGTCCTCGATTAAACCGAATGTATCGCCCGTTCCCAAGGCGTCCAGAATGCGGGCATACATGGGGCAGGCGGACCGGTGATGGCGGGTTAAATTTGCCAGTTCAGGCAGCAGTTTCCTGTTCTTCTCCTGCTCGGTAAGACCATAGATCGACAGGTCAAGCAGCTCGCTCATAGCTCGTCCTTCAAAGCCTGAAGATCGATCTTACCATTCGGCATGGTTGGCAATTTGGCAATCATCCGCACCTTCACCAGGGTGGGCGGCAGCAATGCCGACGTTTGCAGTGTGCGGCGCAGCTCCGCAACGTCTGCCTCAGACCCTGTTTCGGCAAATACGACGAGGCTATTTGATCGCTCGACAGCAACTGCCGGGCAGATGCGACGTGCCTCGGCTTCTATCTCATCCAGGTTGACGCGCAGGCCGGCAATCTTGATAATGCGCTTGAGCCGTCCGGTGATTGTTAGAAAGCCTTCCGTGTCTATCACGCCCAGATCGCCTGTCGCCAGGCAGCCGTGCAATTGGTCGCCGAGCGCTAGGTCCTCGATTGTTTCGGCATAGCCGAGCATGACATTGGGGCCCTGATAGACAATCTCGCCGGCCTGCGCCGTACTATCGACACTTCGGATCGAGATGCTGCCACCGGCAATTGCGCGACCAACCGAGCCAGCTCGGGCAGTCAGGTCCGCATGATCCAGAATCGATATTCGTGCTGTGGCCTCGGTTTGGCCGTACATGATAAACAGCTTTCCACTACGCGCGGCCATGATCTCGTGAAAGCGCCGAACCAGCGGCAGGCTTAGGGCGCCTCCCGCCTGAGTCAACGTATGCAGTGTAGACGGGGCGAGCGTCTTGAAATCAAGCCGTGCGAGCATTTCGTAGACAATGGGCACGCCCGGCATCGAAGTGACCCCATGCTCGCCCAAACGGCCCCACCAAGCCCGGCTGAGCACTCCTTCGCAAGAAAGGAGCACGGAAGCGCCTGCGAGGAGATGACTATTTAAGACCGACAGACCATAGGAATATGAAATCGGCAAATTCAAACCCGCACGCTGCTCGGGACCGATCGACAAGGCTTGAGTAATGGAAGCGGCATTGGCCTCGACGGCGGATCGGCTCAGTCGCACCAGCTTGGAGCTTCCAGTACTGCCCGAGGTCGGCAGCAGGAGGGCAAGATCTGGATGCAGATCGGCGTGGATCCCGCTTCGCAGCACGGCGCCGGGCAGCGGCGGTCTGTCCCAGGCTTCGTAACCGGCTGGAACTCCGACTCCAAACACGGCCAGGGGGCGATAATTCTCCAACAGTTGCGCAACGCGTTCCTCCGAAAGGCCTGCAGGAAACAGGACTATGGCGGCGTTGGCTTGTAAGGCCGCAAGATATAAGGTCGCAGCCGCAATGGTGTTATTTGCAAAAAGAAAGACCAGAGGTTTTACGCCCAGAGCCCGGATGTTTTCAGCCCCTTCACAGACGCGTTGTGAAAGCTCGCTGTAAGTAAGCCATTTACCAGCCGCGTCGTCCAGGAGGGCCGGCTGCGTGCCGTGGCTGTCCAGGTTGAAAATCACCATATTGTCATTCCGCCGTCGATGCCGAGAATCTGACCGTTGACGTATGCGGCCTGTTGCGAGGCTAGGAAAGCTATTGCTTCAGCCACATCGACCGGAGCGCCGAAATGACCAAGGGGAATGGCTGATAGGCGTTGGGAACGGATTTCCGCTGGCAAGTCGGTAAGCATTTCTGTAGTGATCATCCCGGGGGCTACGGCATTGACGCGAATACCTTTCCGCCCCAATTCCTTAGCTGCGGAAAGCGTCATTCCCACGATGGCTGCCTTCGATGCGGCGTAAAGCGTCGCACCTGCGGCACCGCAGATCCCCATGATTGAAGTAACGTTGATGATCGCGCCAGTCTTGCGTCGCTCCATCAGTCGTGCTGCCGATTGCAAGTGCAACAGGGCGCCTCGGACGTTTACTGCTAACACACGGTCGACTTGGTCGATGCCGATCATTCCGATCAGCCCGTCGCCCAGGATGCCAGCGTTGTTAACCAATACGTCTAGTCGCTTGAATCTTGAAAACACGGCTCGATGACAGGCCTGCACTGAATCTGCGTCTCCCGCGTCGGCAGCCACTCCCAGAGTAGGCACCCCGAAACGGGTCGCGATGTCCTCTGCGACCTGCTCTACTATGGTCGAATCCCGATGCCCGTTCACCACGATGGCGTAGCCACGTTTGGCAAAGGCTTCCGCAGTCGCGAAACCGATGCCGCGGGTGGCGCCGGTTATCAAGCAGACCGGGCAGGCTGTGTCAGATGCTGACTTCATGCTTCCTCAAAATCTCCTTAGCCTTGTTAAAGCTATTCATGTCCAGTACATCCTGAGTGTCAATCATAATGTCGAAGGTGGTTTCGAGCGCCGCAATTAACTGCATGTGCCCCACTGAATCCCAGCCCTCAATGCCTTGGTAATGGAGGCTCTCTACATCGACGTCCGGCTCTAGTTCGAATGTCTCGATAAAGCACCTCCTCAACTTGTCTGACGGTTCCATAGGTCTTCTCACCTCGATAGCGCGATAGATTCGATTAACCACGCGCTTCTACAAGACTCCATCGGTTGAGTTTCCACTTCGATCCATGAGAACTCACGCTAAGGAATTGAACGAATTCTGCGCATGCCAGTGAAGTACTACTTCTGGCTTCGAAAACCGAAAGTCAAGCATGGAATAGATGTTCAGGACTTGTGTGTTCGCGGAGGCAATCTTAGTTATAGCAGACCTCGCTCCAAGTTCCAGAGTTGCTCGAATGGACTCAGCGTAAAGCAAAAATCCAGCACCGGGTAAACTCGAGCCTTTGCCGGGATCTACCGCAGCAAGACGGAAGTCAGCGCGACCATCACAGACAACAACATCCATAAAACCGACGACAACTCCAGGCTGTCCAAGTACAAAGACATGATCGTCTGGGCTCGAGCCGCTGAGAGCGTTGCGAATCCAATGAACATATCGGGCGTTCGCAAGGTGGCGGGGGAATTGTGGATCGGTGTGATACCTGCCAAAGTGAAAAGCTGTTTCGGCTATCGCACAGAGCGAAGAATGGTCCTCAGGAAGGGCCTTCCTAAGCGCGATCCGGCGGGTCGGTAGCTTTGCGGACTGGAGTTTGGAAAGCGTAGCCACCAAGCTGAATTCGACCGGTGAGAAGCCTGCCTTCACAAGTCGGGCGATCATCGACATATCATCGCCCTGCGTATGCGCTGAAACCAACTGAGCTTTTGTCTTCGCACTGAAACCTTCGAGCGCATTCGCGAACAATGGGAGATCTTGGATTCGGGGCGGGTCGGGGCCGAGTTGGAAGTCAGCAACTGGGAAGCCGAAGATCTCTTCATCCCAGGGGAGCAACGCTACCTTGCCCCATCCTGGCGACGAGGCGGAGAGATAGTCGTACTCAGGCCGAAAGGCATCCACTCCAAAGAATTTAGCACCCTTCACCCGAGAGCGCCAAAGAATGCTCTCCACCAGCAGAAGACGGTCCTAAAGCAAAATGACGCTTGATTGGACTAGGGCGTGTTAACACTAAGTCTGTTATAATTGAAACCGATGGAGATCACCGAGAAGCAGTTCGAAAAGATCAAGGACAGCCTGCCGATTCAGCGCGGGAATGTAAAACTTCAGAACCTCACCGTGGTCAACGCAATTCTGTTTGTGGCCGAACACGGCTGCAAATGGCGTGGCCTTCCGCCCCGGTTTGGCAATTGGCACAGCATCTATACGCGCATGAATCGCTGGGCCAAGAAAGGTGTGCTGGACCGCGTTTTCGAGAAGCTACAGACCGAGCAGATCGTGCGCATCAAGATTGAGGCCTTCTCGCTCGACTCGACCTCGGTCAAGGTCCATCCAGACGGCACGGGTGCGTTAAAAAAAACGGCCCCCAGGCTATCGGCAAATCTCGGGGCGGATGGAACACCAAGATTCATATGGTTGCCGCAGATGCTCGAACGCCAATAATCTTCTCCCTTTCGCCGGGAAACGCGCATGATGCGCCTGAGGGCCGGTCGTTGCTGGAGGATCTTGGCCCCATGCCGGAGGGTCTTCCAATGCTGATGGATAAAGCCTATGAGGGCAATGAGACGCGACAGTTGGTTCTCGATCTATGCATGGTTCCAGTGGTTCCGCCAAAATCCAATCGCCTCGATCCCTGGCAATATGATCGCGAACTGTACAAGAAGCGCAACGAAATAGAACGGCTCTTCCGCAGACTGAAAGGCTTCCGTCGCATCTTCTCCAGATTTGAGAAGCTCGACATCATCTTCCTCGGCTTTATCAATTTCGTCTTTATCGTCGAAGCCCTTAGATAGTGTTAACACGCCCTAGATTGGTTTTGTAGTCCTCCTGCTCTCACAGAAGCCGAGTACAGCCTCCGCAACCTCAGCCACGTCTCGATCGCTTAAATGATTCAATTCAATTAGCTGGACGATATGCCAAGCCCAGCACCGGAGTCTCCGTTCGCTCTTCGACGTAACTAAACAATTCCATTCTCCTGACTGGAATTCGGAACAGATTCCGCGACGGTGGCGGACGGCACGGGCAAAGCGACCGTCTCTCCGATCAGATAGGGCGGGCGGTCCATGCTGCGGAAATGCATGCGGGCGAGATATTCGCCGAAAATACCGAGTGCGAAAAGCTGCGCCCCGGAGAATATAGCGATCAAAGAAGCGAGGAAAGTGAATCCCGGCACCGCGGCGCCGCGGATCACGTAGTTCACTAACACATACGCCAGCACAGAGAAGCCGAACAAAACGAAGACAAAGCCAACAAGGCTGGCGATCTGGAGCGGTAGCGTACTGAAGCCCGTCATCAGGTTGACCGCATGGCGGATGAGTTTACCTGGGGTGTAGCCCGATACGCCCTTGGCGCGCGGCGCATGGCGAACCTTGATGGCGGTAAACCGTGTAGTGGTCCAGGTCAGCAGCACGTCGATTGACACAGAGGGACTGCGATATTCCTGGAAGCCCTCGCGCAGGCGGGTGCGGAAAACGCGGAAGGCGCTCACGTTGCGGGCGGTCTCGGCGCCCATGGCGCTGGCAAGCGCCATCTTTGTCAGGCGCGAAGCGAGATCACGCAGCAAGCCATGCTGTTCCTCTTGTGGCGCGCCGTAGACGACATCGTACTCAGGCGTGAGCGCCGCCAGCATCGGCGCAATCTCGCTGACCGGATGCTGCAGGTCGTCGTCCATCGTAAGAATGATGCCGTACCTTGCCGCCCGGATGCCGCAAAGGAGCGCATTGTGCTGACCGTAATTCCGGCTCATTCGGATCCCGCGCACGCGGTGGTCCTTGCGTGCCAGGCGTTCAATGATCTGCCAAGAACCATCGCCGCCTCCATCTTCGACGAAGATGATTTCAAAAACCGCTGTTATCTTTGGCATCGCATCGGAAAGCTGGCTGTACAGATCGAGCAGTGTTGGCTCGGCGCGATAGACAGGAATCACAACGGAAACCGTAAGCATAAGAGAATGGTCCTATCCTTGCACGCCATCAAGAACCCACGCATCAACAGCTATGAGTTATTCTATTTGCGAAAGCCCTATCGCAGCTTGCACGTCGATTATCGTCACATTGTAACCTATTACTGGACATCTTTTACCCCGCCGCCCTACAGTTTCCTGCTCGACGACTACAACACGCCTTCGCAGTTTCAAGAAGTTACGGGCATCCTGGAGCAACGGCATGTCAGGTATGTAATTTGGGACACCACGATCGCATCCAGGCTCAATGTACAGCTGTTGCCGGAATCACAGCCGAGGAGCACCGGCGCTCTCATCCTCGAACCTTATATTGACTCGCACTATAAGGTGGTGGAGGACGACCGAGGCATTCGCATCATGAAGCGAATGGATACCCAGCCTACAGGCTCTTCTCGATGATAAACCGAGGCCTGGATTTCGCTTCGGAGTAGATCTTTGCAAGGTACTGCCCGATGACTCCAAGGCAGAGCAACTGGATTCCGCCGAGCATGTAAAGAGGAATGACGACAGAAGCCCAGCCGGGAACTGCGGCGGGGTTGACGAATCGGGTGACTAAGGCCCACGCGGCCATGCCAAAGCTGAAAAGAGAAACAAACATGCCGAGAAGAGTAATTACCTTCAGCGGCACCTCGGAGAACGATGTGATACCGTTCACCGCTAGGGCGACCATCTTCGAGATTGGGTACTTGGTCTCGCCGGCATAGCGCACATGGCGATCGTAGTAAACCAGGGCCGAACGGAAGCCAAGCTGCGGAATCAGCCCTCGCAGAAACAGATTGCTTTCCTTGCAGCTTCGCAGCTCCTCTACCACGCGCCGGCTCAGGAGCCGGTAATCCGCGTGATTGAAAATCAGCTGCACACCCATAGTCTGGAGCAGTTTGTAGTAGCCCTCGGCAGTGCTGCGCTTGAAGAAGCTGTCCGTCTTGCGGTTGCGCCGAATGCCGTACACAACGTCGGCGCCGCTGCTGTAAGCAAGCACCATTTCCTCGATCGCCGCCACATCGTCTTGAAGATCGGAATCGATGCTGATCAGCGCGTCTCCCTGCGCAGTGAGCAACCCGGCAAGAATCGCGCTTTGCTGGCCGAAATTCCTCGACAGCTTGAGACCGTGGATGCGAGGGTCTTGCTGGGCTAGGCGCTCGATTACTTGCCAGGTGCTGTCCTTCGAGCCATCGTCGACAAACAGGATGGCCGCGCTGCCGACCATCTGCTTTCCGGCCAGTTCGTCGAGCAAGGCGCCAAGCCGCTGCGCCGTTTCCAGCAGCACCTGCTCTTCGTTGTGGCAAGGGATGACAATGGTCAGTGCCGGGCTGGAAGCGCGGGGACACGGCAGAGTCGTCGCTCCGGCCTCGGTCCGGTCTGGTTGTTGATCTTGCCCGCTGGCCATTGGGGAAGTCATTTAGATCTCCGCAGTGACCGGGAAGCGATGACAAGCCGATGCTTCGCGAGTGCGATCTTTGACACGCACGAGGCAGGCAGAAGTGTAAGGATGCTGGCGCGCATTCGATAGAAAATCGAAGCCATTTGCGGAATCGCTTGGCCGTCGCGGATGGCTGAAGGTAGCACCGCTGCGGGCAGGGCCGGAATAGCGGTTTCCTTAACATAAAGCACGATGTTTCGGCGATACCAGGATTCCACTGCGGGAATCCCCTTGATCATTGGGCGGAATAAATCGAAGGGCTTATAGCCATGGCTGGCAAAGAGTTGGCGCCAAAACTCGTGGGTTTGCTCATTGATGTGGTTTTCTCCACCCTGCCCTGGAGTGGCTGCGGAAAACACAATCCTGTCGCCATGCCGGACGAGGTTATCAACCAACGTGCTTGAGAAGCGCCCAGGCAGGTGCTCCCCAACTTCAAGGCATTGCACAACGTCAAATCGTCGTCCAAGATCGAATTCCTGCGTAATGTCCTGAGGCTGAAAGCACTCGGCAGGGATGAGAAGCGATTCCGGCTGGACATAAGCGCCGTCCACTCCCAAATAGTCCGCGACGCCCAGGTTGCCGTATACCGAGAGCCAGGCGCCAGCGCCGCATCCAACGTCAAGCACACTCTCCGGCGACAATTCCCTCAGAACCAGCGGAACCACATGGCTCGCCGAGCGCACAGACCCAGCCTGAATATAGCGATAAAAGGTATCGCTATAGCTGTAACTTTTTGAGCTGGCCGGGGCGGGCTGCTGGGGATTTTCCGTTGAACTCGTCGTGCTCGTGTTGGGAGTCAGAATGGTCATAGGATTGTGTAGGGCAAGAAACCATTATAGCGATGGCAACAGAAGGCAGCTAACGGAATCTCTGCGCGCCTCTTGCACAGCGATCTTACTCAGGAGCGGCAGCGGCGGCATCCAATGTGCGCCTTGATCGCGGACTCAGTGCTTGCCTCCAACCGCCGGTTCTATGGAATGCCCAGAAACTTGTGGGTTTGCAGGCTCAATCGCCACTGGGGGTGATCGAGACAATATCGCAGCGCTAGCTCAGTGTTGATTGCACGCTCAGCCCCATCCATCGGCTGCAGAAAGAAATGCCTGAAGCCAAGGTTCTCAAACTCGCAGGGAACGGCTCCAATTTGAGGATAGACCAGCTTCAATTCATCGCCACTCAGCTGCGCCAACTCCGTTCCCGCCTTCGGGCTCACGCATATCCAATCCAGGCCTGCCGGAGCCGCGATCGTTCCATTGGTCTCGACAGCAATCTCAAAATCGAGAGAATGCAGGGCTTCAATCAGTCTCGCATCCAGTTGCAGCAGAGGTTCTCCGCCTGTGCAGACCACGAATCGCTTGCCCAACCAGGACTCTCTCGGCCATGTCTGTTCGATCGCCGCCGCCAGCGCCTGCGCCGACTCAAATCTGCCACCGCCTGCGCCATCCATGCCTACAAAATCCGTATCGCAAAACCTGCAAACCGCTGTAGCCCGGTCCGCTTCGCGACCTGACCACAGGTTGCACCCAGCAAACCGGCAGAAGACCGCAGCGCGGCCAGCCTGCGCGCCTTCGCCTTGCAGCGTATAGAAGATTTCCTTTACGGCGTAGCTCATTCTGCAGCCTTGCCTTGTCGGTAGCTCAACGGATCGTCGATGCCATTCTCGCTGAAGCCCTTGCGCCGCAGCAGGCAAGAATCACATTGCCCGCAAGGCGCGCCGGCGGGAGACGGATCGTAGCAACTGCTGGTGAGGCTGTAGTCCACGCCCAGTTCCATGCCCTTGCGAACAATCTCCGCTTTGCTCAGAGCAATCAACGGCGTATGAATCTTGAGCGCCTGACGGCCTTCAACGCCGGCCTTGGTGGCCAGGTTGGCCATCTTCTCAAAAGCCTCGATAAACTCCGGCCGGCAGTCCGGGTAGCCCGAGTAGTCCAGCGCGTTCACGCCAATGAAAATGTCGCTCGAGCCAAGCACCTCAGCCCACGCAAGCGCAAACGACAGAAAAATCGTATTGCGTGCCGGTACATACGTAATGGGAATTCCGTGCGACATATCGTCTGCCGAGCGGCCCTTGGGTACGTCAATGTCTCCGGTCAGCGCGGAGCCGCCAAAGACGCGCAGATCGATAGCCGCAATGCGGTGCGCCGCGACGCCGACGGATGCGGCCACGCGGCGGGCGGCCTCCAACTCAATGATGTGGCGCTGTCCATAGGAGAACGAAAGCGCGTATAGCTCGTAGCCCTGGCTGCGGGCAATCGCCAGCACTGTGGCCGAGTCCAGGCCTCCGCTCAACAGCACCACCGCTCTTTTCGCTTGAGTCTCCATGATTGGCCTGCCTATTTCAGGTCTCCGCCTTTGCCGATGTCCATCGACGGCGGGAGCGGATTACCTTCATCGATAGAAGCCTCAATGCAGTGGTTGAGCACGCCCTTGGCTTCAAGGATGAACTCGATAGCGTCGCGACCGGCGCCTTCTCCGCCCTTGCTCGGCGTCACGTAGTGGGCCTCGGCCTTCACCTGCTCGCGGGCATTCGCCACGGCCACGGCCAGGCCGACCTGGCGCATCGCCGGCAGATCCACCACGTCGTCGCCCACATACGCAATCTCGTCCTCTGTTACGCCTTCCTTGGCCATGATGTCGCGCACAGCCTTCATCTTGAAGGCCTGGCCCTGATAGACGAATTCGAGCTTCAGGTCGCGCGCGCGCAGGGCAACCGTCTCGCTGATGCGCTTGGTAATGACGCCTACCTTCATGCCGCCCAGCCGCGCCAGCGTCATCCCCGCGCCATCGTGGGCACTGAAGCCCTTGGCCTCCACCATTTTGGTGACGATGGAGCCGTCCGGCATCGCCACCGGCATGGGATAAATCCAGATGGTGCCGTCGGTAAGCACGCCATCCACGTCAAAAAGAACAATCTTGATCTTGCGGGCGCGATCCTGCGCTGTGAGTGTCATGCTTCAATTCTAACCATTGCATTTCGTTGTGTTCCGCAAAGCGAGGCGGTTCGCGAGAGAATAGAAGCATGGATCGCAATCTGCCCGCCGCAGCGCCGCCTCAGCTCGAACCCGGCGACTACTACCTGGAAGGGCCGAATCTGGTCTTCACCGCGCAATACCACCTTAAGCGCGGCTCTTGCTGCGGTTCCGGCTGCCGCCACTGCCCCTATGGCGTTGCGGACGATGGCGTGCTTGCAGATGCAGGCGAGGAAGCACCCAAGGCTGGCTGAGTGCCAGTCGGCGCCACAGCCGCCTCACGCACCAGCACCGCAAAGCGTGGAAACGCAAAGCTGCCACCAGCATCGTCGATCACATTCAACTGGCACAAGTACTGGCCCAGCTTGAGTCCGGCCAGCGGCACATCCAGTTCAATGGCCACCGCATCGCGCCCCTCCACATTGATGGCCTTGGCCTGCACCAGCGGCGTCTCGTAGACCTTTGTGGAGCCCTGGATCAGCTCAAGGCTGCTGAGAAGGCTGATGCCTGGCTTGGTGCCTTTAGGCGCATCTGCCGCCTCTTTTTCGCGTGCCGGGGCGTAGATCTCATACAAAAGGTAAAGGTGCTGGTCCTGGCGGAAGACGTGGCTGATGTTCGGCACGTACTCCTGCCCGCCGCGAATGAGGGGCGACTCTTTCTTGCTGGGCTGCCGCATCGAAGCCAGCACAATGGAACTCATCTTGAGCGGAGCCTTCTTCATCTCCGGTAGCGTAATCTCCGCTTCAAACGAACCCATGCGGCCCGTCTGGTTTTCGCGCACCACAAATTTCAGCTGATACTTGCCCGGCGGCAGGTTAAAGCTGGTTGTGTATTGGATGTTCTTTTGCCGCGCCTGCAAGCTTGGGTCCAGGTTCAGCTTCACCGTCTCGCGCGCATGGCCAATGGGCCGCTTTGCTTCGTCGATCACGCTGCCAATAATGTCCAGCGTGGCCTTGTCCTTGTCCCCGCCCTTCACAAACGGAATCTGCGAGCCGGGCACGATGAGCGAAACCGGCACAAAGAAACGGTTCTCATCCAGACGGAAATACATCGCGTCCAGATAAATTGCCATATCGGAAGCCGGCAGGTCGCTCGCCAACTGCTCCTCAAGATCGCGTTCGCGGTCTTCATGGCCAGAGTGCTGGAAGTCCGCCGGCGCATAGTAGCCAGGGCGGTATTCAAGCTTCACACCCGGACGATTGATCTTGATCGTCAGCTTGCGATAGCGGCCGTCGCGCAGCGGACTCGTGCTGCGAAATCCGATTGCGTAATACGCCGATGTATCCCGCTCCACCTGCGCAAAAGCAGGAGCAAAGTCGTTGGAATCGAAGAACGCCTTGCCACCCGTATCGCTGCTCAGCGTTCCCATCACCTCCTGCGTGGCGAAGTTGGCGTTCATGTTCGTGGTGAGCGCGCCGCCGTTGTACGCGCCGCTGCCGCGCAAGCTGCCGGTCGAAGCGTCGCCCAGCGGCGAAACTGCCTGCAGGCCGCGCGTGTCCACGCTATAGATGGCCAGGTTGGCGCGCACCGCCGCGTTGATGGCGGCCCTCAGCGAAGCCTGATTCTCAATGCCGTCGCGCGAGATGCCACCTGAGAAGTAGAGCAGCGACTTCTTCTCTGTGATCTTTTCCAGCGACTTCGAAACCGCCCGCAGCGCAAAGAGTTCGCGATCGGTATTCAGGTCGTTGTACTCGCTCTCGTCGGGCGTGTAGCCAGTCGTGTCCTCCACCTGGTTCGAGTTAGCCGTCGCACCCTGCGCAAAGCCCTGTCCCTCAGTGCCGTTGTAAACAGCCACTTCGTTGATGAGCGCATTCTTGTCAGCGGTAAAATCCTGATCCACCTTGAGCGTGTCCCCGAGCGAAACCAGAGCTACGAGATCGGCGGGCTGCATCTTCTTCTTCAGAAAATCCTGAGCCGCCAGCACGCTGCGGTCGAGATCTTCGGGCTGCATCGAGGTCAGGTCGAAGAACATCACGATCAGCCTGTGATTGCGCAAGTCCTCAGGCTTCGCCACCACCACGGCCTTCGAGCCGCTGCCAGTGGTTCCGGCGGCCAGTCCGCTTACGGTGGCCTCGTTCAGCGGCGTGGCCTTGTCCACGCTCTCAAAATCAAACGTGTCGATCCTTTGCTGCTTGCGTTTTTCGTAGATGCTGAAATCGCTCTGCTTCAGGCCCTGCACCAGTTCGCCGGTCTTCGCATCGCGCACAACCACATTGGTCAGCACCAGATCGCTGTTCAACTTCAGCACAAACCCGCTCTGTGGTGTCGAAGAGACCTGTGCGCCAGGCGCCTGTCCGGAGTCTTGGGAAAGCGCAGGTTGTGCGCCCGGCATTGCCAGCGCCAGTCCCGCAACCCCCGCCCCGATCCTCTGTGCCCAACCTGTCATTCAGTTCCTTCCGCCACCAAGCTCTGGAATACTGCTTACCCGCTAAAATCTGAATCTGCCTGTGAACTGAAACGATCGCATCGCTCCAGCTGAAATCACTTGCCCCGCAGTCGGCGAAGTCAGGCTCGAATCCACACCAGAATATTGCACCGTGTTGAATACATTGTTGGCTGTGGCGCGGAACTCCATGCTCCGCGCGTCTCCCAACTGCATCGTCTTCGAGAGCGACATACTGTTCTGGATGGTTCCCGGCCCGGTGATTGAATTTCGGGAGACGGTGCCGAACGCATTGCCGAAGCTATCCGGCAGGGGCTGCTGAAAGGCTTTGGGATTGAACCACTCCTTTTGCGACCCGCCACCGGCGGTGACCGAAACGCCGGGCACGGGGTCGGGACGCAGAGTCCCGGTGGTGCCATGCGCCACGTCGGAGACTGCGGCTGGATAATAGGGTGTCAGAGGCAATCCGGTGGCAAACGAAAAGCTTCCCGAGACCGAGAATCCTTCCAAAATATGCGAGCCCGCGCCGCTGGTGAACCAGATTTTATCCTTGCCGAAGGGTAACTCGTAGAGATAAGTTCCGCTGACTTTATGCCGCTGATCGCTACTCGAGTTACCCTCCTCAGCTTGAATGTCCTGCCAGTTCTGCACGGCGCTCGACGCGTCGTCGATGGAGTGGGAGTATTGATAGTTCGCCCCTAGCGAAATGCCGCTCGTTAATCGCTTGTTTACCCGCAGCGTACCTGCGTTAAACCGGGAAAAACCGGCTGCCTGCTCGTAGGTGAAGATGGCGATCGGCAAGCCGGTGGCCGCGTCGTAGTCAGTATCGGGGCTGCTCAGACTGCGGCGCGGCGAACTTTTCACGTCAAGGCGCGAGCCCGTCGATCCGTTGTAGCCGGCGTTGAGCACCACGCCCCAGGGCAGCGTCTTCTGCAGGTCGAGATTATAGGCCTGCACATAAGGCAGACGGTAATGCGGATCGACCGCGTAAGTGCCCGGTGTAGCCGATGTCGGGATCGACGGAAATCCATTGGCAAGGGTAAACTCGCCCGCCTGCGTCGCTTCGTTGGATTGTTCATTCACAAACGATGGTTGGCTGACCATCGGCTGGCGCGCCATGGTCGAAGCAAACGAGCCATATTGCCCAACCGTAAAATTCATGCCGTAGCCGGCCCGCAGCACGGTTTGTTTGGGCAACCGCAACGCAGCGCCCAGCCGCGGAGCGAGCGCCAGGTGGAATGGATACACCAGCGCATTGGGCAGGCCGCCGCTCCCTGCGGGCACTGGGCTCCCAGACTGCACTTCTGCCAAGTTCGTAAAGGTACCCGCCGCATTCGCGTCGATGAGTGCCAGGTGGCCGTACTTCTCGGTATACGGCGCAAAAAACTCGTAGCGCAGGCCGTATTGCAGTGTGAGATTGGACCGCGCCCGCCAGTCGTCGGTGGCATACATGTCCCACACGGTATCGCGCAGGTAACTCTTGGTCGTCGCCGCGTCGATGGCGGTCTGCTGCGGAAACCCAAGCAGGAAATCCGCCAGCGCCGAGCCTGTCGTGGGGTCAAGCGCGGGATCCTCAGTGAACTTGCCGCTGAAGGTAAAGCTTCCGGTCGAGTTCGAGCCGCCTAGAAAGTCGCGATGCACGCGGCGGTAATCGCCACCGAAGCGCAGATTGTGCTTGCCATGAATCCAGCTCAGTGTCTCGGTAAATGAGATCGTCTGCGAAAGCGAGAAACTCGGCTGCTGCTCGGTGAGTCCGGCGATTGATCCCAACTGGATGCTGGGCAGGCCGTAATTGATCGGCAGGGAATTGAGCGCCCCCGCGCCCGGTCCCAAAATGCCGGCTTCCTCGGCAATGTTCGCTCCATTGGTAAAGAAATTCGTCGCCTGGCTTGTGCTGCGATTCCAATTGGCGTTGAAGATGTTGGTCAATTTGTGGTAACCCACCGTGTAGCCGGCCTGGACACTATTTGCGTTCGATGAACTCTTGCCGCCCAATTGCGGAAACATGTTGACGTTGTCCGACGCGGAATCGCTCCAGTTGTAGTTGAAGTTGATGCTTTGGCGCAGTCCCTGATTCTGGTTCCTGCGCCCGCCTCCTCCTCCTCCGCCGCGCCCCCCTCCTCCGGGTTGCGTGGCGTTCTTGCCCAGGCTGCGGTTGTAGCGCACGCCGGCCTGCGTCGAGTTCGATTGCGCGGTGGTCAGCAAGTGATAGTTATAGCCATTGGCATTGTCGGTCAAGTTCGGCGCGGGAAAGAATTGAGGCAGACCACTGGTTCCATTGAGCAGTACTAAAGCAGGGGGAGCAATGCAACCAAGGGGAATGATATTGCCAGGAAAGGGTTGACCCGGCGTTGCGCCATAGTTGACGCATTTGGTGTCATTGGCGGGATCGTAAATCGTCGGCTGGCCGGTGAAGTTCCCCGTTCTCTCGTCGTATGTCCCTGGGATGCTGCCGTCGTTGGGAACGGTCGCGTATTCATCCAGTGGACTCGAGCTGCGCGTCCCGGAGAGCGTCAGGAAAACCGTGTCCTTGCCGCTCGGTTTGGTCAGATGCGGAATGTAGGGTGCGCTCATGAAAGTGATGCCGAAACGGTTGGAGCCAGACGCAGGCTGTTCCTGCGGCTGCCCGGTGAGCGAAAACGGTTCCGCGTTGAGCGCGGAATTGCTGCCGATCCAAAAGATGGACCCGTGCGGCTGGCCGGGATTGAAGCCGCGGAAGTTGCCTCGTCCGCCCCCGCCAAAGCCTCCGCCCCCAAAACCACCCCCGCCTCCACTAAATCCGCCGCCAAAGCCGCCGCCCCCAAACAAGCCGCCGACTGCGTCACTGAAGTTCCCGCCCGCGCCTCCCTGGACGCGAGCCGTCTCAATCGCATCGCGAATCCGATCCATATCGACGCCTGCCAGGGGGCTGACCTGCCCCGACTGGCCGCTGACGGCTACTGAATCCCCGCCAAAGTCCGAGTTGCCTGCAATGGAGGGCAGTGCCGCCCCACCAGAGCCAGCCGTGCCGCCTTGCGTTTCCGTATCGGGCGCGAGCGCGCTCACCAGGCTCAGGTTTTGCGCGCCGTTGGCTGCCAGTTGGCGAATGGCTTGGGCTGCCTGATCTGCCTGCGACCCTTGTTCCTGACGCTGCTCCTGTGCAACTGCCCGCGAAGCCAGAATTAACTCAAAATTCGCCGTCGCGTCGTGGCTCGCGGCGTTCAGTACCGCCTCCTGCGATCCCGCCGCAAAGGCCGCAAACTGCGTGCGGATCACGTAGCGGCCATTCTGCGGAATGGTCAAGGACCAGGCGCCGGTGATGTCCGTGGTGGTGGAGAAGCGCTTTCCGGTGAGCGTGTTCTGGGCGGTTACCGTCACACCGGGAAGGGAAGTGCCGCCGCTCTTCACCACGCCGTGAAGCCTGCCGCCGGCTGCGGCTGAAGCCTGCGGGGAATCGCTAGTTTGGGGTTGTGCCGCTGGTACCGGTGGAGTAAAGGCGGGGGCGGTCGCCGGGGATTGCGCCCAGGCCGCAAAGCAGCCAGCCACGATAATCCCCATCCAAACTGCCCACACGCCTGTTCGCCGCATTGACGCTCCCCGCCATTTCGCGCTCGCACTCTTTATGACGTTTCACATGCCCCGAGAGTTTACCGGTGCTGACTTTCGCACCCTGCACGTCTTACAATGACATTCCCGTGAAAGGATGCGTCTGCATCGCCGGGAACCCTTGAGGGCAGAGTTCTTCCCATTTGAATCCATCGTCTCAGAACCGAGGTCTTCCCATGAAGCATCTTCGCATTTTCCTCTGCGCCATTCCCGTGCTGCTGGCTATTCTGGCTGTCGATGCTGGCGCACAGCAGCCCGTCACCTTCCCCAGCGGCGATTCGACTGCCCAGGCGCTGCTTTATCTGCCCCACGGCGCCGGACCCCATCCGGCCCTGATCCTCGTCCATGAGTGGTGGGGTCTGAACGACTGGATCAAGCAGGAGGCCGCTGGCTATGCGGCCAAGGGCTATGTGACGCTGGCAGTCGATCTCTATCGCGGCAAATCGGCCAACACTCCCGACCTGGCCCACGAACTCTCCCGCGGCCTTCCGCAGGATCAGGGCGTGCGCGATTTGACCTCGGCCGTAACCTGGCTACAGAGCCGGAAAGACGTGAAGCCCGACCGCATCGGCGCCGTGGGCTGGTGCATGGGCGGCGGCTTCGCTCTGCAACTTGCCATTGCATCGCCTTCGCTGAGGGCAGTAGCCATCAACTACGGCTCACTGGCCACCGACAAGGCTGCTCTGGGCCAAATCCACGCCGCCGTGATGGGCAATTTTGGCGGCCAGGATCACGGCATTCCCCCGGAGGCGGTCCACGCATTTGAGGCAGCCATGCAGTCGCTGGGCAAGCCCGTGGACGCCAAGATCTATCCTCTGGCCGGCCACGCCTTTGAGAATCCCAACAACGCAACCGGCTACCGTCCCGACGATGCAGCAGACGCGCTCGGCCGCCTTGACAGGTTCTTCGCGGCGACTCTGGGACATTAAGGGCTTGATTTCTCGGTTGCGCCACGTTCACACATAGCCGCAAATGTCGCCCCGCTAACCTCTATATTCGGTGGCCTGGACAGGGGTGACAATTGCGCTTGCATTTTCGCGTGAGGCATGTTAACCATTAAGACAATAGTTTTTTGATTGCTACCCTGCAAGTAAACTGAGGTGGCATCGGACAGGACATTTCTCCCCATGAAAATTGGCACCACCATTCGCACTCATCGCCTACAGAAGGGTCTCTCGCAAGGAGATATCGAGAAGAAAACCGGCTTACTGCGCTGCTACCTCTCGCGCGTGGAAAATGGCCACACCGTGCCCTCGCTGGACACGTTATCGAAGATCGCCATGGCGCTCGATATGCCCATTGCCCAGTTCTTCGCAGACGACACGATGGGCCGCCAATTCAACCTGCAAAGACTCTCCGACGAGGAAATGCGCTTCCTCACGCAGATTCGCCGCTACTCCACGAACTTGAGCGAGAGCGACCGCAAACTGCTGCTGGCCATGGTGAAGAAGTTCGCCTCCACGGCCATTCGCTGAATCTTGAGTGCGTTGAATCTTGGTTTGGGGCGCTGCGCCGTTGCGGTCGGCGTTCAGGAATTGCTGTCGCTCGCCACGGTTTCCTTTACCAGCGCCTGGATCTTCGCGTACACATCCTGCGGCTTCACAAAAAACGGCGTGCTCAGGCATTGGAAGGTCAGTTCCTGCGTGCCGGGCACATAGTTCCAGGCTACGTCCACGCCAAACTTTGAGGCGGTGCCAGTGTTGCCGTTCAGGTCGATGCCGGCCGCCTTGGCTTTGGCAGTCAACTTTGCCCATTGCTCTGTCGTGATGTCCTTGAAAACCTGCGGCGCGCTCTTGGTCATTGTCGTCTCCTTTGTGCGTGCGGGGAGTTGCCGAGCCGCAATAGTTCGCCCGAGAATTCTGTTAGCTCTTGGCTCCAATTTGTGCGCGAATACAATCGAATGACAATCGAATCCTATCAGTTCGTGGGATAATTCCATGCAAGCGCCAGCCCGTTCGCCACGTCTTCCCGTGGCCGCGCCTGCTTCAACTACCGAATCTCAAATCGTGAGGTCGTCCCATGAATGCTTCGTTGAGGCGTGTCCGCGATGTGTGTTTGGCGCTGGCATTCACTTGCGCCTTGTTCGGCGCACGGTCTTGTACGCGCCAAAGCCCCGTCACTGTTGAAGCTGCACAGGAACACACCTTTGCCGCCACGGAAAACGCGATTCCGAACGACCCTTTTCTCGCCAACAATGGGTTGATACCGCCTCCCTCGCAATACCAGGGGTCGATGTTCAGCCTGAGCCATGATTGGCCGTCTCAGGCTCTGCCTCCGATGAAAGATCCCCCATGGTTGAAGGCGATCGGCGGGGGCGCGATCAATGTGCAGAATGCGCCGGCCTACGCGGTGGCGTTGAAGCAATATGTGGGCGCCAATGCACGGCAATTGCTGCTGGACTATAAGACTTGGGACGCCGCTAGAGCGCATTGGTACAACGAACCCTGGCTTGGGTCTACACGCGAGAGCATCCACGGGACCTATGCGGCCGGCCAGTTCGGGCCCTCGATCTTTCCGCACACCGGGCTGAAGACAATCTTCGATACACACGTGCTGACTTACTACGACGAGCGCGCCGCCTACACGCTTTACAGGGTGTGGGGATCGGGTGCGGCGAATCCCGATGTGAAGACCGCGAACTTTCAGTTTGAGGAAGGCTCGGTGATCGTGAAGGCCGCGGTGTTTGTGCCGGACGATCCGAGGCCGCCAAAAGACTGGTGGCCGGTGACGGATGGCGCGGCAGTGTGGCCGATCTACAGGTCGGTTCCGGAGCAGTGGCCAACGAGTCCCGCGGTGGTGAACTCGTATGTGATGCAATTCGATATCGTCGTGAAGGATTCGGTCGCATCTCCAAAAACCGGCTGGGTTTTCGCGACGCTGGTCTATGACCGGAACGCGGCCGGCGATGCGTGGGACAAGATGGTTCCGCTGGGCGCGATGTGGGGCGACGACCCTGGGGTAGACTCGAGCGCAAAGAACGCCGCGCCTCTGCAAGAAACCTGGATCAACCCGGCAGCGCCAAAGTACTCGACCGCGACGCTGGGGTGGGGCGGACGGCTCGCCGGCCCCAACGACGGCGCGCGCAACGACATTCAGGTGGGGAAGAAGGAGATGGAGAATTACCCCGACTCCTCGTGCATGAGCTGCCACGGGCCGGCGGAGTGGCAGCCCGCGCCGCACAAGCAGATTTCGTTCCTGTTGCCGTCGTATCCGAATCCGCAACCCGGGCCGCCGCCCTACAAGGTTTGCCCGAACGGCAAGCCAACTGACACGGATGTCTGTTCGCCGGCGCCAGGATCGGCGGATTGGTCGCGCTGGTTCCAGGACCGCGCAGGAACCGAGCCGCAGGATCCCAACACAGGCTCAGTGGCAACCGACTACGACATGGTTTTCGCCTTCAAGACGCTTCCCATGTGGTGGAAGGCTGTTGGGCCGAAAGATACGCCTATGCCCTTTGCCGTCCGATCTCTTCGCCACGGCACCGAGTCCCCGACGCAATACAACGAATACAACGGCGCGCCTTTGAAGGTGCCCCCCGGCAGCGGAACGCCAGGTGTGCCCAAGGGATTGCATTGGTGATAGCCTTGACTGATGCGTATGCCGCACTGGGCCGATGGAAGCAGCGCACACGCCTCGCGCAAGGAGGAATCTGCATGAGCAACCAGGCATGCGGGAAGAATCTGGAAGTGGCCATTCTGACGACAGCTATGGCGCTGCTGATGGTAGTGACGGCCTATGCGCAGAATGGAGGAGGTCAGGGCCAGGCCGTAGTGACGGTTCTCCCGAAACATGAGGGCGAGTTGCCTGCGAGCGTGACCAATCGGGATTTAGGCGTGAAGGTGAATGGCAAGAATGCCAAAGTGACGAAGTGGAAGCAGTATGAGAGCCCAGGAAACAACCTCGAACTCATATTGCTCATTGACGACTCGGCCCGCAGCAGCCTGGGGCGCCAGATGGGCGACATCGCGCAATTCATCAAAAGCCTGCCACCGAATGTGACAGCCGCCGTCGCGTATATGCAGAATGGACGCGCTGTATTTGCAGCACCACTTTCAGCGGATCACGATCAGGTGCTGCGCGCGCTTCATTTGCCGGGAGGTTCAGCTGGCGCCAACGCCAGCCCTTACTTTAGCCTCTCCGACCTTGCAAAAAACTGGCCTTCAAAGGATCCGGAAGCCCGGCGCGAAGTGGTGATGGTGACTGACGGCGTGGATAACTACGATCGGCGCTTGGATCTTGAGGACCCCTATGTGCAGGCGGCAATCACCGACTCGGTCAGGGCAAGACTGGTTGTGTACTCGATCTACTGGTTGAATCAGGGCCACGCGGACAGTACCCTGTCCGCGAACAATGCGGGCCAGAACTTGCTGGGGGCAGTGACCCAGGCGACTGGCGGCAAGAGCTTCTGGGAAGGGATGGGCAATCCTGTTTCGTTCGAGCCGTATTTCGACGAGCTAACGCGCCGTTTCAGGAATCAATATGAACTCGGGTTCACCAGTAGCCTTGGCAACAAGCCGGAGGTGGAAACCCTGAAGTTAAAGCTCACCGCTCCGGGAACGGAAGTCGATACGCCGCAGCAGGTGCTGGTTGTCCCCGCGGCGCCGGGTCAGAACTGAGCTACGCAACTCCGGGATTTGGCAGGGGATGCGAAGTCCAATACACTGAACCTTGAGTCCCCAAACGGGATCAGGAAATCAACTCAAAGTAGATCAAGGGCGCCTTGCGATAGGTGACGCGGCCCCGGTCTGTGAAGCCGCACTTGATGTAGAACGGGCCGGCTCCCGCGGCATGATCCCAGGCGTCGAGGCGGAGGGCTTGCGCGGGGAAAGCGCGCATCTGACGCACCGCTTCAAGGATCAACATGCGGCCGATTCCCTGGCGCTGGACGCTTGGGTCGACGGCCAGGCCTGTGATGTAGAGCGCCCTGCTTACCGGTGTGAAGTAGGAAACATCAATGGCCCAGGGTTTTTTGGTTTGCAGGCGGATATGGCCTACGATGAGGCCGTCGTTGCGGGCAACAAAAACCCGCCCGTTGCGCAGGTCGAAAGGCGATGCCATTCCCCTCGGTGCCTGGGTCCAAGGTCCAAGACCGAATCTCTCTGTGAGGGCCTCCGCAGTGGCGTTGCGGAGCGCCGCTAGGGTAGGCGTGTCAGCCTGATCGGCGAGTGTAAAGGTGAGACTCATTGGTTCAGGCTGTATACAAGGCGATTCAATTTTGCCCGGCATGATCCGCAAAGCCAAGCTTTTTCAATCAGCGACGCTTACCTTCTTCTGGGCTAGTTTCTTATCGAGTTTGGCGGCGATAGGCGCGGGAATCGCGTCCAACTCCACTTTCCCTTCCGCCAGTTGCATGAGGAAGTCCTGGCTGGCAAAGGGTGGGGCGTCTTTGACCAGCTTGCTGGCGCGCAGGTAACTGCCGTCGGATTGCTGGAGGCGGGCCTTCACCGTATCGGCCATATAAGCGGGTAAAATCTCGTCGTGAATGCGCGCCAGGGCCACCGGGTCGCGCACCGGGAAGATCACCTCGCAGCGCTCGAAAAGATTGCGCGGCATCCAATCGGCAGAGCCCAGGTAGATCTCGTCGTTGCCGCCGTTTGCGAAGTGGTAAATACGAGAGTGCTCAAGGAACCTCCCCACGATCGACCGCACGCGAATCCGCTCGGACAAGCCCTTCACGCCAGGCCGCAGAATCGACAGTCCGCGAACAATCAGGTCCACCTCGACGCCCGCCTGCGACGCCTTGTAAAGCGCCTCAATCACGCTGGGTTCAAGCAGCGCGTTCATCTTGGCCACAATGTGCGCGGGACGCCCGGCCTGTGCGTGCTCCTGTTCGCGCCGGATCAGGCCCAGGAAGCTTTCGGCCATGGTCAGCGGCGCCACCAGCAGCGGGCGGTAGTCGTCGATCTCGGCATGTGCCGTGAGGTAGTTGAAGACCATGTGGACCCGCTCGGTGATCTGCGGATCGCAGGTAAGCAGGCTCAGGTCGGTGTAGAAGCGCGCGGTCACCGGGTTGTAGTTGCCCGTGCCCAAATGGCAGTAGCGGCGGGTCACGCCGTCTTCGTCGCGGCGCACCAGCATGGCTAGCTTGCAGTGGGTTTTCAACCCGACCACGCCGTGAAAAACCTGCACCCCGGCGTCCTCCATGCTGCGCGCCCAGCGAATATTCGAGGCTTCGTCGAAGCGGGCCATCAGCTCCACCACCAGCGTGGCTTCCTTGGTTGCAGCAGCCTCAATCAGCGCCTCGAACATGGGCGAGTCGTGGCTGGTGCGGTAGAGGGTCTGCTTCATGCTAACCACAGCGTCGTCCTGCGCGCCCTGCTGGATGAAGTCCACCACCGGATCGTAGGAGTCGTAGGGGTGGTGGAGCAGAAGATCGTGTTGCCGTAGCTCATCGAAGATGGTCTCGGACTTCCGGCTCAGGTGCAGTGGTTTGGGCGTAAAGGCGCGGAACTTGAGGTCAGGCCGCTGCACGTCTCCATAAAAGAACATCAGGCGCGAAAGGTTCACCGGGCCGTCGCCGCGAAAGACCTGATCCGCATCCAGCTCGAAGTTTACCCTCAACCGCTCGATGATCTCCGCATCGGCTCCGGCCTCAATCTCCAGCCGCACCGCATCTCCCTTGCGGCGATTGTGCAGTTCCACGCGGATGCTCTCCAGCAGCGAGCGCGTTTCTTCCTCTTCAAAGTAGAGGTTCGAGTTGCGGGTCACTCGGAATGCGGCATGAGCCAGCACCTCGTAGCCGCGATACATGCCGCTGAGATTCTGCGCAATCAAATCCTGCAGCAGCAAATAGTCGAACGAACCATCCGACGCGGGCAGGCGAACAAACCTGGGCAGAGCGCGCGGCACCGTAACCACCCCCAGCACCTGTGGCCCTGAACTGCGGCGCTTGGCCCTCAGCAGCAGCGCCAGGCAGAGCGCCTTGTTCAGCACCCGAGGAAACGGATGCGCCGGGTCGATCGAGATGGGGGTCAGCAGCGGATCGACCTCGCGCTGAAAGTACCCCTGCGCATAGGCGCGGGCCTCTTCGTCCAGTTCCTTCCACTCCAGCAGCCGTATGCCCTGCTTGCGCAGCTCGGGAAGCAGTTGCTGGTTCCAGCACTGGTACTGTGCGGCCACAAAACTGTGAATCTCGGCGGTCAGCACAGCCAGCGACTCGTCGGGGCGCAGCCCGTCATAGCCCGGCTCGCGGTAGCCGTCCTCAATGCGCTGCATCAGCCCGGCCTGCCGCACCTCAACGTACTCGTCCAGGTTATTGGCCGTAATCGACAGGAACTTCACCCGCTCCAGCAGCGGGTTGGTTGGGTCCTCGGCCTCTTCAAGCACACGCCGGTTAAACTGCATCCAGGAGTGGTCGCGGCCGTTAAATAGTTTTTGTTTCTGTGGATTTCGGGCCATTTGCTCGTCCAGTGCGCTGTGTTGAAAGTCTACAAGGTTTTCCTCGTCCTCGGCACACAAGTTGTTGTCAGAGAAAGAACTCGCCATTACGCAATCCATACAGGACGCACCCACCAAATGGTGTTAACGGCAGGCAAAAAATGCTTGGCAGGGGAGCGCCGCGCACAAGCGGCGGCTTCTTATCGGCCGACTCTGACCATCCGGGAACTACTCATTTGTGGACGGAACGGCGTTTGAACTAAGTCGCTGGCGCGACGGACGCTGCTGCATGGGTTGTCCCCGGGCATTATTGGCTGTGTAAGCCTCGGGTCACAGGAGGTTTACCGTGACCCATCTTCGGCAGTTGATGCT
>Ga0302319_10002752_pt1 | contig 37488 bp, 25 predicted proteins | sample Bog_T0_2_FD_203319 | JGI IMG/M metagenome (GOLD analysis project Ga0302319, IMG submission 203319) | Peat permafrost microbial communities from Stordalen Mire near Abisko, Sweden - Bog_T0_2 | ecosystem: Environmental > Terrestrial > Soil > Wetlands > Peat | place: Sweden: Abisko, Stordalen Mire... | reverse complement strand
GAGTTCGGACGTGGCCACGGTCAGCGCCTTCACGAACAAATACGCGGCGAGCAGCAATATCAATCTTTGTGCGCAATGTCATAATGACCGCGGGGCGGCCTGGACGGACACCGCGCGGGCACCACATCATTCGTTGCAATACAATTTCCTGCTGGGTACGGTGGGAGAATTTACCAATGGCTGGGTAGGTTTCCCCAGCCCACACGCGGGCTTCCCCTCCTCGGCGAGCTACGCGACGAACCATACTTTCTATCTGACCAACCAGTGTGTCGCCTGTCACATGGAGGCGGATGTGCTGGCGGGCAGTCCGCACAATCACACCTTTGTGCCCGCATATAATGTCTGCTTGAACTGCCATCTTACGGATCCGCGGCAGGCGGAAGCGACGTCCCTGCAACCGTCGATTTCCAATAACGTGGCACTGGTGATTTTCGAGCTTAATCAATGGGCGCAACAAAAGGCGGCAGCGGCGCTGCTGACGAATGGAGTGGTGCCCTGGGAATATACAACTCCGGGCGGGCTGACCTGGCAGACGAACTCGGCGGGCTGGGTAACCAGCTGGCGAGAGTTGGATCAAGTCAGTTTCAGCGGGCCCAATGCGGCGGCGCAGGCGCTGATTCCGGACAACATCAAGAAAGCCCGCTATGATCTTTATCTGGTTTTGAACGACGGCAGCGGCGGGGTCCACAATCCCATTACTGCCATCAACCTGCTGTATTCCGCGGAAGACCTGATCGATTACGAAGTTCACAATTAGAATTACCGCTTGAAAACTATTCACTATCTCAAGCAACTGTGGCCCGAGAGCCGCCGTGCCCGCCGATTGGTTCTCGCGATCGGCGTTGGCCTCGTTTTGTTAACCGTAATTTCTTGCACTAGCATCAGCCGGAGGGCGGTGGCGCTGCCGGATGTGCCGGGGGCAAAATACATCGGCTCCAGCGAATGCGAACAATGTCACGAAGAAATTTGCCGGACTTTCAAAACTGCGGATCATGCGGGGCTGATTGCGAAGGGTAAAAGCTCGCTGGGGGCAGGTTGCGAATCGTGTCACGGGCCATGTAGTTTGCATTCCGACTCGGGCGGCGACGTCAAACCGCCCTATAGTTTCACCTCCGGAAGACCTCAGCCGATGGGGCAGGGGGCGCGGTTGCCCCTGGAGAATGCCCGGGCGATTGAGACGGTCTGCTATCAATGCCACTTGGATGTCCGGGGCCAATTCAATCTGCCGAATCATCATCCGGTGCCGGAAGGCCGGATGACGTGCATTCAATGCCATCCGCCGCACCAGGGCATTGCCCATGCCGGCGGCAGCACGCAATTGCTCTCGCAAGAGGAAAACTGCACCCATTGTCATGAGTCGCAGCAGGGGATTTTTGTATTCGAGCACGAAGCGGTCCGGGAAGGCTGCACCTCCTGCCACAGTCCGCACGGGAGCATCAACCCGAAGATGTTGACGGAACGGGATTCCAACTTGTGCTTGAAGTGTCATTTCCAGAGGCAGGTTTCCAGCGGTCAAATTCTAATTGGTGAAGTCGACCACAGCACAAAGCTAAGCCAGGGCGCCTGCTGGAGCGCGGGTTGCCATGAGGCCGTACATGGGTCGCGGGTCAGTCCAACCTTGAGATTTTAACTGAGATCACGGAAGCCGATGAACAAAAAATTTCGCCCCTCGAAAATGGCCGCCGCACGGCGGAAGACCGGCCTGGGCCGTTGCATGGTGGGAGTCTCGCTGCTGGCCGCGGCCATGCAAGCGCACCCGGCCGATGCGGTCAAGCCGGAGCAGCAGTTTGAAGGCGGAACCAACAGTTATGATAATTGGCTGGAACTTTCCACCGGGGGATTAATCACGCAAGGGAACTCCAGCCAGGCGGTGCAAAGGGAGCGCCTAAATACCGGGCCTTTCGGCGGCATTGAAGATTTCCATTACCAGACCGAGGTGGCCAAGAAGACCACCTTCACCATTGATGGGCGGGCGATTGCCGACAATGATGATTACAAATTCGGCTTAAAACTGGAAAAGGAAGACCTGGGATATATCCGTTTTTATTTTGAGAACTTCCGCACTTGGGAGGCGGGTGACGGCGGCCTGTCGCCGGTGGACCGGCTTTCCTACCAATTTCCAAACAACGCCCTTGGCGTGGATCGCGGGCAGGTTTCTTTGGAGGCGGGTTACAACAAGGAAGGGAAGCCAAAAGTCACCTTTAAGTATCGTCACAGCTATCGCAACGGGCAGGAGAGCACCACCGTGTGGGGGCCGATCCACGATTCCGCGGCCAATCTTTACCGGGTTTATCCCAATGTTTACGACATTGACGAGGCTTCCGACAGTTTCCAGTTGGACGTGCAGCATCACATCAAGAAAACCCAGGTGGGGTTGGGGATGAGTTTTGAGTTCGGCAAACTGAATGATGCCCACGAGCTTTCATTTTTTCCGGGTGAGCCAGTGCAACAGAATGTCACGGACCGGCAGGAGACGACCTATGACATGTTTAACGTGCATGCGTCGACGGAGACCTGGTTCAAGGAGAAATATTTTCTGTCGACCGGTTTTTCCTTTGCCAACCTGGACAATACGTTTACCGGCAGCCGGATTTATGGCGACGACTTTGACGTGGTTTATTCGTCGAGTTATCCCGCGAATTATTTTGGCTATTATGATTTGAACGGCACCGCACACAAACATGAATACGTGATGAACGTGAATTTCATGGCGTTGCCGACCAGGGATTTTACCATCACGCCGTCGCTGCGGGTGCAGAAGGAAGATTGGAACGCGAATTCCAGTGAAACGGTTACCGGCATTGGCGCCGGAAGCAATCTGGGTGCGTTCAACAACGATAGCGGGGAAGATTCCATCGATGTTCGCGAGCGTTTGGAAGCGCGTTATACCGGAATTACCAACTGGGTTTACACCGCCACGGCGGACTGGACCGAAGGTCAGGGCAATTTAAACGAGAATGGCGGGATCACGCAGGTGACGGGCGCACCGGACGGCGGAAATCCAATCAATTTTCGGACGGACGATTCAAGCCTTTTTCAGAAATATGCGCTGAACGCCCGGTGGTATCCCATCCGCCAAGCGACGCTGGATCTTGGCGGGTATTACAAGATGAACCGGTATGATTACAAATTTTCCCAGGACATTTCTCCCAGTCCCGGCACGGGTTACCCGGCTTTTTTGACGTATCAAGGTTTTGATACCTGGGATGGCAATGTCCGACTGACCCTCCGACCGCTGAACAGGGTCACCCTGGTCTCGCGTTACGAGTACCAGGATTCCACGATCACGACGGAGCCGGATCCGGCGTCGGGGTTGACGGAGATTGACAGTTCGCACATGTACAGTCACATTTTTGGTCAGAATGCGACCTGGACTCCGTTGAACTGGCTGTGCTTGCAGGCCGGCTTCAACTATGTGGTCAGCACCACGGAAACACCCGCGTCCAGCATCACCCAGTCCATCTTGAATTCGCAGAATAATTATTGGACGGTGAATTTCAATTCCACTTTCGTGCTGGATGAAAAAACGGATTTAAATATTGGCTACTATTATTATCGGGCGGCCGACAGCCAGAACGGTCTGTTGGTGGGCGTCCCGTTGGGAGCCGACACCGAAGAGCACAGCGTGACGGCGACGCTCAGCCGGCGCATCACGAAAAATTTGCGCTGGAACCTGCGGTACGCTTTTACTCATTACGAAGACATGGCCTCATTGGGAAACTACAATTTCGACGCGCACGTCATCTTTTCAAGCCTGCAATACCGTTTTTAAGACAGGGGTAAGTTCCCGTCGCCAGCCCCCGTTCCTTCTCAGTGACAGACTATTACTGGTGCACCCGGTAATAACGGGCGGGATCGGTGGCGTTGGTGTCGATAAAGATGAATTGGCCGCCGCTGGGGGAATTGGTGGAGACCGGCATCCAGTCGATCAGGTTGGTTGAAGTTTCGACTACATACGATTGGGTGTCCGAACCCGCGAATTGCAGGCCAAATTGTCCATTCGCAAACGATGCTCCGGTCAGAATGACCAGCGGGCTAGCCGGGGTGGCGTTGGTCTCGACGGAATTGGCGCTTTCTCCCGTGGCATTTAGAGCCGAAATCACATAGAAATACTTGGTACCGTTGGTCACTCCGAGATCGGTATAATTGGGAACGGACGGCGTGGCGAGGGTGGTATAATTTGAGCCACTGGTGGTCGACCGTTTTACGTGGTAGCTGGTGGCGCCGGAAACCGGCGTCCAAGTCAAATTCACCTGGGCGTTGGTGGCGGCGGCGGTGATTCCCTGCGGTATTCCCAAAGGCAGCGCCATGACAATGGCAATTTCGGAAGCACTCAAACCGCGGTTGTAAACCCGCACATCGTCCAAGTCTCCCTGGAAATAGTCGCCGGCGGTACCACTGCCATTTTTACCACCAATGGTCAGGGAATCGGTGGTGTTGGTATTGCTGCCGGTCGCGGCCAGACTGGCCTTGAGCGCGCCGTTGAAATAAATGGCCATGGTGGAACCATTCCAGGTTCCGGCGACATGGACATAGCTGCCGGTGGGGGGCAGGGCACAGGTGAGGGTTCCAACGCCGGTCAAATCAAATTTAAATACGCCGCCCTCGACGAGGAGCCGGTATTGGTCGTCGCTGTCGCCTTTTTGCACGATGCGGCGGTTGCCGCTCCAGTTGCCGGCTTCGATCCAGGCCGTGATGCTAAGACCACCGACCGGATCGAGGCTGGGCGAATCGGAGACGGAAACGGACTGCAAGTTGGCGGAGTTGAATAGCAAGGCGGCGGCACCCATCTTGCCGGGGGAAACCCAGGTGGGACTGCCGGCAAGCGTGCCCAGGTTGTTGTTTCCGGACGAATCATTGGCAATCACACCGGAGCCTTCATCAAACTTCCAGTAGCCAATGAGCCCGCTGACCACGGTGGAGGGAATGGCACTAATGGGCGCACTGTTGGTGCTGCCACCGTGCGAGTTGACGGCGGAAAGCACATAAAAATAGGTTGTGCCATTTACCAGGTTGATGTCATTGAAATTGGTGCCGGTGGGGGTCGCAATCGTCGTGAAAGGACCGCCGCTGGTAGTGGAACGTTGCAAGTTATAACTGGTGGCGCCAAAGACCGCTGGCCAAGACAGGCCAATTTGCGCATTACCGGGCATGGCATTCAGTCCGGCGGGGATGGGGGGTTGTCCCACAGGTGTACCAACGACCTGGGCGGAGAACGCGCTGGGGCCATTGCTGCCAACTGCGGAAACCACATAATAATAACCCCGTCCGTTAACCAATCCCGTATCGATATAATTCGTCCCCGTTTCGTTCACCAGGAGCGAATAGTAAGGTCCACCGCTGGTTGTGTAGCGTTTTAGATTGTAACTCGTCGCGCCGTCCACAGTGTTCCACGAAAGTTGGACCTGAGAGTTTTCTCCGCTGATGGCCGTCACGCCGGTGGGGGCCGCGCCCGGTGCGTAAGGGAACGAGGCGGGCGCGGAACTGAGGCCGCTGGCCGTCACCACCAACGAATAGGTTCCCGCGGGAAGCGTGGGCGGCAGCGAGAAGTCGGTGGTGACCACCTTGCTGCCGGTAGCGACTCCGGTGCTGCTCCAACCGTGAGTTCGGACATAATAGACAATCCCGGTAACGCTATTCGTCATGCGGATGAGCGGATAATTGCTGTCCATCTGCCAGTCATCACCGTAGGCGGCGCCACCGGTGATGCCGTTGAGACCGGTGCCAATGAGGTGAAACGAACCATCGGTGTTTTCCGTGATGCTGCTGATTACCGGCTGACCAGCGGCGACCGGAACTCCATCCGGCGTGTAAATGTAAAGACTTGCGCCGCCGCCGAGGAAAAGAATGTTTCCATCCGGCAAGTCGAGCATGGTTGCGACATATGGAGGCGCGTCATAGGTGAGACCGGTGGGCGCATTGACTTGGATAAAGGCGTTGGAGGTGTAGTCGTATTCGTAGAAGAACGTGGGGGCATCGTACCCATTGGTTGGGCCCAGGGCGCAGAGCACTTTGCCATTGACCATCATAGCGGACGGGGCATCCACGGCCCCCAGCCGATTGGTTCCGAAAATCATGGTGGGACCGATTCCCCAGGAGCCAGGGGCGGTGCTGCCACTGGGGGTATAAGTTGCCGTATTCACGGTGCCCCCAATAAAGAAAACTTTGCCGTTGGGCAGCAAATGCGCGCCGCCCTCTTCGGAACCAAAGCCATAGAGAGCCACCGGGCAGGCAGTGTCAGTGATCCAGCGATTTTGGGAGGGGATGAAACGCGAAGCGGTGGAGGCGCCGCCGTCGACGGTCAGAATGCTATCGTCGGGCAATTTGACCCAGCCCGCTTCGCCCTGCCCGCGCAAGGCATTTACCGGAGTCCAGCTGTTGTTGGCCACGTTGTAAACGTCATGTTCCATGACGAGGTTTCCGCTGGGCAACATCTTTGACTCCGCATCAACATAGCCGATTCCGGGAAGCGGGGCCAGGGTCCAGACGTTGGCCTTGGGATCATACACCTCGGCCCGGCCTTTTCCGGAACCATACTCGCCCCCGCAAACAAAGACATTACCGTTGGTGAGGACTTGGGAAGCATAATACAAACGGGTGTCATGCATTGCCGCCAGAGTGGTCCAGGTTCCGTTGAGGTAACTACCATGGATATCGGGAGTCAGGCGGTACCAATTCTGATTGCCATCGCCGCACATCACGCTTCCGTCGCTCAACAGGAGGCCATTGCTCAGGCCGCTGGGCGCGGAATGAAGAAGTGGAGCCCAAGTCCCGCTGGCGCTCGCCCCGGCTGGAAACAGCAATAGTGCCAGAGCCAACCCGAAACCAGGGCTGATCCGCCGGTAAAATTCGGAGAAAAAGTGGAGATGGATTTGTTTGCCAGCCGGGGCGGAATACGGAAGATTCATGTGGCAAAATGGAAAAGATGGCCGGGCGGCGGATTCGACTATGTTTGATGGCCACTCACTTGATTAGTGAGACGAATTATAACCAGAAATAGTTATGATGTCAAATTTCGGGCACTAAGGTGGCGGCAGGCGTCTCGCCTGCCGTAGAGCCGGGCGTCCCGCCCGGCGGAAGAAACGTGGTTAGCGGGGGAGCGCCGGAATGGCCGGGCAACTTATCCCGGTCGGCGGTTTAGCCGGGCGGCAGGATGCCACCCTCTACGGCGGGCGAGACGCCCGCCGCTACTCCGGTCTGGGCGGCGATTCGGGCGGGAGGGACCACGATTTCGGGTTGTCGAAGACGGCTGGCGGCCAGTTGATCGAGGATTACGGTGCAATGCGGATGCAGTTGCAGGGCGGACGCGGGAATGCGATTGGTCCGGGATCCCTCCAGGGCCTCGGCGATGACCGGCGCCTTCTCTGCGCCGGTGGCGAGGAGGAGGCATCGGCGGGCGGCCAGGATGGAGCCCATGCCCATAGTGAGCGCGTAAGCGGGCGTTTGGGCAGGCGGAAGAAAATGGGGTGCGTTTTGGGCGCGGGTCGTCGCGGAGAGGAGTTGGACGTGGGTCCGGGAATCCAAGGGAGACAGCGGTTCGTTGAAGCCGAGATGGCCGTTTTGACCGATGCCGAGCAGTTGCAGGTCGATTCCGCCGTACTGGGTGATCAGCGCTTCATAGCGGACACATTCTTCCGCCAAATCGGGGGCCATGCCATCGGGCAGGTGAGTTCGGGCGGCCTCAATATTGATTTGCCGGAACAGATGGTGGTCCATGTAATAGCGGTAAGAATTGGGATGGTTTGCGGGCAAGCCAACGTATTCATCCAAATTAAAGGTCCGGCATCCGGAAAAATCCAATCCGGTGTGGTGATGCAATGAAACGAGGCGGGCGTAAACGGGTTCCATGGTGCTGCCGGTGGCGAGGCCCAAAACCAGCCGGGGATTTCGCCGCAATGCCTCCGCAATTCTGTCGGCGGCCTGATCGGCGGCGGCTTGGGCAGAGGGATATATGAGAACTTCCATGGCTGAAGGGAGCACGCTAATCAAGGCGGAAACGGGCCGTCCGGAGACGTTTCCTATCATAGCAGCTCTCCAGGACAATACTTTAGCGGAAATGATGATGACAACAACCCCCTCAAATAGGGGGTTGCCAAAGAAACCCGTTCAGCGAAAAATGAAGCGTGCCTGGTGCATCCTTTTCTTCGGCGGATAGTACCAAGCTAAAAACTGGCGGACCCGAGAGGCTCGAAAAGTGTGAGGCATGCGAACAAGACCAATGAAAAACGGACCCTTATCCACCCACTTGATATTTTCGGCATGGCTGTTTCTTCTGGGAGGGGCGGTACTGGCTGCGCCAGTCAATCCGCCAGCCATCGTGCCGGAACCACAGAAGCTCACCGTGCAGGATGGCAGTTTTCAGATCCGGGGACCTTCCGCCTGGAGATGGTTCGCTCCTGGTGGCACCAAGATTATGGCGGATGCTGCCGCCGGCGATACGGCGGCCTATCTCGCAGAACAATTAGCGAAGTCCACCGGCTATAAAATCAAGGTCCATAAGTTTGAGGGAGCGGTCACGAAGGGAGCCATCGTTCTGACTTCCCAAGATGCGGATGCAACGCTGGGAAAAGAAGGCTATAGCCTTTCCGTGAAACCCGAGGGTGTGGTGATCCGTGCGCCCCATTCCGCAGGATTGTTTTATGGCGTGCAGACTTTGTTGCAGCTGCTGCCGCCGGAGGTGTATTCGACCAATGTGGTGGCGGGCGTCCCGTGGGTGGCGCCGTGCGTTGAGATTCGGGACTGGCCGCGGTTCCAGTGGCGCGGATTCATGCTGGACGTGAGCCGGCATTTTTTTAGCAAGGCGGAAGTGGAGAAGGTGCTGGATTTGATGGCCATTCACAAACTGAATACGTTCCACTGGCATTTGGTGGATGACCAAGGCTGGCGGATTGAAATCAAAAAATATCCCAAGCTGACGGAGATTGGCGCCTGGCGGCCGAGCGTGGGATTTGACTTTCCCTCCAATTCCACGACGGCCTACGACGAGAGCGGCCGGTACGGCGGATATTACACCCAGGACGACATTCGCGAAGTGGTGAAATACGCCGCGGCGTTGCATATTGTGGTCGTACCGGAAATTGAAATGCCGGGTCACTCGACGGCCGCGTTGAAGGCATATCCGGAATACAGTTGCACCGGCGGCCCGTTCGAGCCGCAATTGACGGGGGGGATTTTTGACGGCATTTATGATCCCGCGAAGGAGCAGACCTTTCAGTTTCTGGACGACGTTTTGGGAGAAGTGATCCCGTTATTTCCCTACAAATATATTCACATTGGCGGCGACGAGGTTCCCAAAGATACGTGGAAGAAAAGTCAAGACTGCCAGGATTTGATGAAGCGCGAGGGCTTGAAGAATGAGGAGGAACTGCAAAGCTGGTTTACAAGGCGCATCGAAAAGATTGTGACCGCGCATGGCCGTAGGATGATCGGCTGGAGCGAAATTTTGCAGGGCGGCCTGGCTGAAAATGCCGCCGTCATGGATTGGATTGGCGGCGGCAAGGAGGCGGCCAGCACCGGGCACAATGTGGTAATGACGCCGACCGACTATTGTTATTTTGATTTCTATCAGTCGAGCACCCTGGTGGCGGAGCCGAAGGCGGCGACGTGGCACGGGCCGCTGACCTTGAGCAAGCTGTACTCATACGATCCGGTGCCCAAAGACTTTCCCCCGGAATGGGTTCCCCATATTTTGGGAACCCAAGGCAATCTCTGGACGGAATGGGTTCCCAATTTGAACCAGGCGGAGTACATGATGTTTCCGCGCGCCTGCGCGCTGGCGGAGGTGGGATGGTCGCCGCAGAGTGCGCGCAATTGGGACGATTTTATGCGGCGGCTACAAGTGCAGGCAAAACGTTTTGATAGCATGGGTGTGAATTACCGGCACACGGCAATCGATACGCCGGAAGCCGATCCATTCCGATAGTCTTTATCCAACAATTTTGTCGATGGCCCGCAATTCGTCGGCGCTGAAATGGAGCTGTTTGAGGGCGTCTACGTTTTCCTCGATTTGGGGGACGGTACTGGCGCCGATGATGACGGAAGTCATTTGACGATGGCGGAGGACCCACGCCAGCGCGAGCTGGGCGAGCGATTGGCCACGGGCCTTGGCAAACTCATTCAGGCGTTTCACCTTGTCGAGTTTATCGCCGGTAATTTGGGCCGGGCGCAGAAAACCGTGCGGTTTGCCGGCGCGCGAATCGGCGGGGATGCCATGCAGGTATTTTTCCGAGAGCAGTCCTTGCGCCAGCGGGCTAAAGGCAAGGCAGCCCATGCCGTTTTGCTCCAGCACCGGCAATAAACCATCTTCGATCCATCGATGGAAAAGGCTGTAGCTGGGTTGATGAATCAGGCATGGGATGCCCAAGGAATTCAAGATGGCGACGGCGGTTTCGGTTTGGCTGGGATCATAGCTGGAGAGGCCGACGTAAAGCGCCTTGCCCGACCGAACGGCCTGGGCCAAAGCGCCCATGGTTTCCTCCAAGGGCGTCCCGGGGTCGGGCCGGTGGGAATAGAAAATATCCACGTAATCGAGTTTCATGCGGCGCAGACTTTGGTCGAGGCTGGCCAACAGATATTTGCGGGAGCCCCATTCGCCATACGGTCCCGGCCACATCAGATAGCCGGCCTTGGTGGAAATAATCAATTCATCGCGATACGGGGCGAAATCGTGGGCGAGCATGCGGCCGAAATTTTCTTCGGCGGAGCCGGGGGGCGGCCCGTAATTGTTGGCGAGATCGAAATGCGTGATGCCGAGATCGAAGGCGCGGCGGGCCATAGCGCGGCCATTTTCGAACTGATCCACGCCGCCGAAATTATGCCAGAGGCCCAGGGAGATGGCCGGCAATTTAAGTCCGCTCCGGCCGCAGCGGCGATAGAAATCGGGTGAATCGTACCGGCCGGGGGCGGGGAGATAGCTCATATAGGATTTTGACTCTGGGAATCCGGTTTCAGCGCCGAAGGCGGCCTTCGCGGACTATGCAGAGACGTTAAAGAATAATCCGTCAGGACGAGGGAAACTTCAAATAGTTTGTGGGCCGCGGGGTGGCATCAGGGCAGACGACAGATTGCTCACCCTCACCTTTTTCCTCCGTGTGAACCTCAACCATTTTCGGGGATTCATTGAGAACATCCCCCTGCTTTGATACGTAAACGGCACTATCACGGGTTAATCGGTGGTGCGCTCATGGACTTACCGGAATTCTTTACCTGCAGAGTTTTAAAAATTGGCGGCGGCATGTTGCGAAAACCACACCCAATCCGGATTGTTATTGCCAACGCGCGGATACGAAGAAACCGCGTTTACAATCGCACCGGTCAGCCATTTATGCGCTTCGGCATGTCCGTCGGCAAAGGAAAAGGCGCACGCCCGCCCCAAATACGCCGCCGGCACGTCAGGAAATCCCGGAGCCGACGGCTGGCTGTTTATTTCGAAATAACCATCATTGATGGTATAGGGACTTTCTTCGAGAAAGACAAAGGCGTCCGACGGGACCGGCTGGGTGAGGTCGGAATCCTTGACGTACTGTTTGGCGGGCGCATCAAAATCAATCACTCCTTTGAGGTAAGCGCAACCCATCTGGCCGTTCATGGAATAGCTTCGGATCCGTTGACCATTGAGAGAGGGTTTCAGATCGGCCGGGGACCGGTACACGCCCAGCTGGTTTGCCATGTAAGCGGCGAGGAGTCCAGCGGTGTAAATATTCCGATTGGTATTTCCCATTTGGTTGCCGAGCCCTTCCTCATACGCCGGCGTGCTGACATCGATCCACGCTTTTGAGCCAGGCACGGGCGGATTGAAGGGCGCGTTGGGCAGCAAATATCCATTATTGTCATTGGCATACATGGACGCCCCAAGTTGCAGTTGCTTGAGGTTGCTGAGGGATTGAGCGCGATAAGCCTGCAGTTTGGCGCGGGCGAGGGCCGGCAGAAGCATTGCCGCCAAAATCGCGATGATCGCGATGACCACCAGCAACTCAATCAAGGTGAATCCCCGCCCGGTCCGGGCTGGCATCCGCTTCGCCGATCTGTGGTTGTCGAATTTCTTTTTCATAGTGTTGCTGGCCGGCGTCGCTGCCGACGCCGGCCATTCATTTAGGAGCCTCGCCGCTGGTCATGGCACGCGGACTCGAAAATACATTTGGGTTCCAATGACGGAATTCGTATAAGGCGACGTCGCGGTGTCGATATCCGCGTAAGGACCGGTTACGCTGGGGGCCTTCTGAAGTACGCCCACCGGCCACGAGAGAACGGCGTTGGTACTGGTCGTGGCGATCGCAATTGAGGTCGTTACGGTGAAATGTGAGTAGACCTGCTGGGGTGTCAGGGCATAATTATAGATGGCGGTATCATCAATTGCGCCGTCAAACGAGTTGAAATCGGCATCGGTGCGTTCGCCCAGCACCGTGTTACCCAGGCCAGACCCGATGGCGGCAGTGCCGTCCTTATTGATCCCGGAACCGTTGGCGATAAAGCCCGCGGTCGAAGCGGGGGCCACCGCCAAAACGCCATTGATGTAAAACCGGAAATAGACGCCGTCGTCGGTCACTACCAAATGATACCAGGTGTTGGGGGTAATGATGACCGAGGAGGCCGTGACAAATGCGTTGGCCGGTTGCGGAACAAAGGTGAACGTATTGTTTGGCTGTTGATAGATATACCAGCCGTTATAGTCATTGGGATACAGGTTATACTGGGAACAAAGCACGACGCGATAGTCATTGCCGTTTAATCCGAGCGAATACGGTTTGACCCAACTTTCCACCGACCAGGTGGTTTCCGGATTTAATTCCGGTGCGAAGGGGATCTGGATGGTGGCGCCATTCGCGGTATTAATTCCGTTGGTCAAGCCAACGGCGGGATCGGTCGTGTCGGGTATGCCCGCAGGGACCCCGAAATTGAACCCGCCAGCGACTAATCCGGGCGCATAAGTTCCGTCAAAACTTCCCACGGCATCCACCGCGGTGGAACTGCCGCTGGGTTCATCGAGGCGCCAATACGCCACTGGCTGGTCGGCGGCGACAATAGCGCCGTAGCCGGTGAGCGGGACATTGACGGCCCGGGCTTGCACACTCAAGGTAGCCGGCGGCAGATTGGACGTGATCACCGGCCCTTGAACCTGAGCGATATACTGGTAACCGTTTTGCGCCAATTGGACGCTGGGCAGCCACAGCGTGTCGTTCGTGGCGCCGGCAATTGTGTTGGAAGTTGATCCGTTATCCGTGCTTAGGTACCAGGCATATTTGAGGGGACCCGCGCCACTGGCGGTGACATGGAACGCGGCATAACTACCCACGTTGCGATTAATGGATTGAGGATAACTATTGATGAAGAGCGCGCCCGCCACCGTGGCGGTGGCCACTTCGCTGGTGGCGCTTCCATAAAAATTGGTGGCAATCACATAATAGGTGGAACCGTTGTCGGCGGAGCTGGCAGGGAATGAAAGCACACTGTTGGTTTGGCCGTTATCAACGCTCCCGTTTTTAAACCACTGATAAGAAAGGGGCGTTGCCCCGGTGACAATGGGATCAAAGGTTAGGAATTGGCCGGCGTTTACACTCTGCGACGCAGGATCGGTTGCGGACTCGCCCAAATCGGTCAAAACGGTGGGCGGATCGACCCGGGCCGGAAAGCTGGCCAGACCAACGGCATAGTGATTGGTTATCTGCGAGGCGGAAAGGGCGTTGGTATAGATCGCCACCTCGTCCACATAACCTTCCCAATAACCATGGCCGGTGTACGAATCGCCGCCGACGAACAGGGAAGTGGATTGATTTGCGAGGTAGCCCGCGCCGGAAACCGTGGCCGTCGCCGCGCCGTTGACGTAAAAAATGAGATTGGTGCCATCATAAACTCCGACAATATGCGCCCATTGGTTTTTTATGGCCGGGACGGTTTGAATAAAGGCGCCGGCGGTCGGCACGTCCCAAACCCAGGAACCGGGCGCGCCGGGCGACTGATAAAAATGCCAGCCGGTCGTACCGTTGGCGTATCCGCCAAAATCGCCGACGGGCACGTCATAGTCGCGGGTATCGCTGGTGGGCCGGGCCCAGAACTCGACGGAGAAGGGGCCTTGCGGATTGAGCGTTGCATGGTTGGCAACTTCCATCGTGGAGAAATGAGCCAGCTCGGTGGTATCGGTATAAACGTGAAAGAGCACGGAGTTGGTATTGAGGCCCGGCACGCCCAGCTTGGGATAGTCGGGACTGTTGTTATCGTCCAGGTCGTAATTGTAAGAACCATTGAAGCCATTGCTGCTCGAATCGAAGGCGGTGGCGGAACCCGGCGGCTCTTCAAAACGGTAGTAGGCTGCCGGATGATCGGCAAGAATGGTGGTTGGGTAATCCGCGGCAAATACCGCCCGGGTGGTCAGAAAGGCAAACGCGGTCGTGAATAATAATGCGGCTGGGTTGGGCATGGTCGGTCTCCTTTTTGGGTTGGTGATGTGTGAAAGCTGGGTTTCAACAGCACTAATGAGGACTTTAATACTTCCTTAAAATATGTCTACCCCCTGTATGGGGGGGCACTTTCAGGGCGGGTGGGCCGGAAATACGGGTAAAGAACGGCGGGAGGGTTATTTTTCCAAGAAGCGAACTACCGCCTCCGTGCGGGTGTGAACCTGCAACCGTTCAAAAATGCTTTTGATATGTCCGTGGACGGTCCAGACGCTGATGCCAAGGGCTTGGGCGATTTCCTTATCCACACTGCCTTTGCTCAGCAGCACCATCACTTCGCGTTCGCGCCGGGTCAGTTTGTCCAGGGCGGACTTGTCGTGGCGGGCGGGAGTTTCCAATAATTTTTGGAAATAGAGGCGGACATGGGCCAATTGATTGCGGATGGGCAAATCCCCGGCGCTGGCGGAATGGGTGATGGGGTCGAGCAAACACTGCGGTTTCACCCGTTTCACGAGGTAGCCTTCGGCGCCGCCGGGCGTGGCGGCAAACATTTGATCGCCATCCGCATACACGGAATAGGTCAGAGCCGGCAGTTCTGGCTGGATGGGGGCGATGGTTCCAGGATTTTCCAAACCGAGCAGTCCGGCCAAGTTGTGATTCAACAAGACCAAGCTGGGTTTATGGCTCGCCATGACGGATTGGAAATTTTCGACGCCGGCGCAGGGGACGCTGCCCAAACCGGATTGCTGATTAATACTCCAGCACAGAGCCCGTCGAACTCCCGGGTCCCGCTCGACGACGAGAATCCGGCGGACACTGGAAGGGGGGGAGGGAGGGTCGGGGATTTCGCGATCGCCGACCAGAGTGTGAATGGTGGTATAGGTCCAGAGCACGGGCTGCAGGCACCATTCGAAGGCGACAATCAATTCCCGGGAAAATCGGCGGTTCACGGCGGCCCAACCTTGCTTGGCGACGAGTTCGTGGAGGTCCCGGGCTCGGGCCGCGGCTTCATTGGGGTCGGATGTGCCAAGGGGAAAATAGAAGCCCACATTGGAAAACTCAATGCGTATGGCCAGATCCTGATCTTTTTCACCGGATGGCGGGAAGCGGTATCGCCGCAGCAGCAGGCCATCTCGCCAATCGCGCTCGCCGGTTAACCCCGCGCCGGTTTGATCTCCGGTTGAACATGGTTTAACCATTTCTGGGTGGTATAAAAGGACTTCTGTATAAGAACGTCAAACTTAAATTGAACCGAATTGGCGATCGGGGCGCCGAATAAAAGTTTTCCCCCCTGAATTGGGGGTTGCCAGACTGATGCTTTTGGTGGAACCCTAGGCGGCAGGACCTCGTCGCCCGGGTGATTGCCCGTGCCGGGGGAAGATATGAATCCCTATAATAAATTTGTCTCTGATTTTGTCCAGCTGACGGCCGAGGGAAAAAAGTTGCCCCTGGGCGGTATTCCCACTCCCTTCCGCCCCGCGATCGAATCGGACGCGCCGGTGGCGCTGATTTTCTCGCCGCATCCCGACGACGAATGCATTATTGGCGGGTTCGCCCTCCGGTTGATGCGCGAATCCGGCATGCGCGTCATCAATGTCGCAGTCACCTTAGGCAGCAACCGGCAACGGCAATCAGCCCGTTGGCAGGAGTTAAAGGATGCTTGCGACTGGCTGGGATTCGATCTGGAGTCCACGGGACCCCATGGTTTGGAGCATATCAACCCGGCAGGCCGGCAGAATGACCGGGAGCAGTGGGGCCAGGCCGTTAAGGTCATCGCGGAAACGCTGGTGAAAAACTCCCCTCGCGTGATTTTGTTTCCGCATGAAGCCGATTGGAACAGCACGCATATCGGCACGCACTTGCTGGTGATGGATGCGTTAAAGACATTGCCGTCCGATTTTGAGTGTTTCCTGGTGGAAACGGAATTTTGGCGCCCCATGGGGAGCCCGAATTTGATGGTGGAATTGAGCGTGAATGATCTGGCGGACCTCATGGGAGCTTTGACTTTCCATGTTGGAGAGGTGAAGCGGAATCCTTATCATTTGCGTCTGCCTGCCTGGATGCAGGACAATGTGCGGCGCGGGGCGGAGGTGGTGGGCGGACAGGGCGGAATGGCGCCTGACCTCCAATTGGCCACGCTCTACAAAATTTCCCGCTGGGAGGCCGGAGCGCAGGCGGAAATCGGCTCCTTGCAGGGGCAAATTGGGATCAAGGATGATCCGGCGCGGTTATTCGCCTGATTTGTCAAAAGCAGGTCCGGATGGGATAGCCAGTTTAAGGGGGAACGTGCTTCGTGCCGCCCGGTAGGATGTCGTTGCCAACGCCGGTAGGATCAGAAACAAAAGAGAAGAAAACAAAAATCAAATGAACGCCACCACCGCGAAGTCGGCCAACGCGCTGAGAAATTATAATCTTTTCCTGCTGTTCGTCGCCGGGCTGGGAGGGCTGCTTTACGGCGTGGATGTGGGGATTATTGCGGGCGCCTATCCTTATTTGGAAGCCACTTCGGGACTCACCGCGGGCCAGCTTTCTTTTATCGTCGCTTCAGTTTTACTGGGCAGCGTGATTTCGACATTGTTTGCGGGGGTGTTGGCGGACTGGTTGGGTCGGAGGACCTTGATGAGCCTGAGTGGCATTTTGTTCGTGATCAGTATTCCGTCAATCGCTCTGGCCCATGGCTATGGTCCGCTGGTTTTCGGCCGGCTGCTGCAAGGAATTAGCGCCGGGCTGATCGGAGTGGTCATCCCGCTTTATCTGGCGGAATGTTTGGGGGCGAGCCAGCGCGGCAAAGGCACCGGAATTTTTCAATGGCTGTTGACCTTGGGGATCGTGGTGGCCGCTTTCATCGGATTCTATTTCAGTCAGAAAGTGGATGAAGTGGCCAAGCTGGGCGATGCGGCGAAATTGTTCGCTTTTAAAGATACCGCCTGGCGGAGCATTTTTTGGGTTTCCCTTCCCCCGGGAATATTATTCGTGATCGGGAGTTTTTTGGTGGCGGAATCGCCGCGGTGGCTTTACCGCCGCGGCAGGACGGAGGCAGCCCTGTTTGCGCTCCGCCGGTCGCGCACGGAGGAGCAGGCGCAAATGGAATTGAAAGAGATGATCGAAACCTCGACCGCGAAAGCTGAAACGTCCGCTGGTGAAAGAGTCAAAGGAACCTTGCTGCGCCGGAAATATGTCATTCCCTTTGTGCTGGCCTGCATCATCCTGGCCTGCAATCAGCTTACGGGCGTCAATTCCATCATTGGTTATAACACAAATATTCTTATCCAGGCAGGTCTCAGTGATCGGGCAGCTCATTTGGGGTATGTGGTGCTCACGGTAGTCAACTTTTTAATGACGATCGGGGCAGTGGCACTGGTGGATCGTAAAGGCCGCAAGTTTTTGCTCTCCCTTGGCAGCGTGGGAATCATTGTTTCGCTGATTTGTGTGGGCAGCGTGTTTCACAAAACTGAAAAGCTGCGAGTTGATTATCGGGAGGCCGTGCAGGCGATGGTGACGACCAACCAAACGTTGACACTGCCATTTAACGTGACGACGGCGTCATCCCTGCAAAATGCTGCGACGGCCAGCGGCCCGGTCTCGCTAATTGTAATTTATTCCTATGGTGATTTTCGGGCGGCGACAACCGTGGTTCGGTCGGATGATCTGGCGGCGAAACCCGTGGAGATCACGCGGGATAATTGCGTCCCCGCCAACCGGGTGGTGGCTTTTTTCTCCAATCCATTTGCCGATTTAAAGGCCGCCCAGTGGGCCCCGTTGAAAATTGAAAATGCCTTGGTCACGCCGGTGCCCAGTACCGACAGCGGTTGGCTGGTGGCAGTATGCCTTTTCGTTTTCATGGCCTTTTTCGCCGTCGGGCCCGGGGTTTGTGTCTGGCTGGCCTTATCCGAGCTGATGCCGACGCGCATCCGGTCGAACGGCATGAGCATCGCTTTGCTGATCAACCAGGCGGTTTCGACGACGATCGCGGCTATTTTCCTGCCCACCGTGGGCAAATATGGTTATTCAACCTTATTCTTTGCTTTTGCCGGTTTCACGGTGATTTATTTCATCACGGCGGCATTTTTCCTGCCGGAAACCAAAGGCAAAACCTTGGAAGAAATTGAGGCGCACTTTGAAGGCAAGAAACCGTGAAATAATCGTCCGCATTGGGAGGACGAGCGGATCGAAATTCACCTAGTTCTCGATGTTTTTTTATCGCTGGATTCTCCCGATGTTCGGCGAGTCCAGGCTGAGCTTGCCATGCCTCGCGCACGGGGGCTTGGCCAAGCTCGTACCACGGCAAGGGCAAATCCCGCGATCAACGAAACGACGGGCTGTGTTGAGCAAACAAGGTGGCGCGCAGTGAGACGGACTTGTGCGGGGGAGGCGATAAGTCCTCGGTCATTAAGTGCCGACAGGCGACTTCGAAGAGGGTTTGGGAACAGGCATCGACATTTTGGGCAACCGTATCAAGATAATTTTCACGTTCCCAGGGCCGCGGCAGGTCAAAGGGGCAATCCAGGAGCCGCTTAAGTTGGCCCGCCTTCGCTTTTCGATAGAGGCCCTTGGGATCGCGCCGGACGCAGATGTCGAGGGTCGCATGGATATAGCACCAGACCAATTTGGCGCCGAGGATGCGTTGGACCTCATCGCGATGAGCATATTCGGGCGCGATGGTGGAAGCGACGACATTGAAGCCTTGGTTGACCGCCAGACGGGCCACCTCCGCGCAACGGCGGTGATTTTCCAGACGCGCGGCCGGAGTGAATCCCAGATCGGCGCTAAGGCCGGACCGCAACTCATCGCCGTCGAGAAACAAAGCGGGGAGGTTCCGGACGCGGAGCGTCTCGATCAGCCGCCGGGCGAGCGTGGTTTTACCGGCGGCCGATCGTCCAAATAACCAGAATACTTTGACAACATTTGACATAAGCTAGCGGTTCATCTTTTTGCCGTTTTTTTTCTTTTTGGCGAACCGTTTCGCGTTTTCGGGATTTCCGATTCGCGGGACGCCGTTCGGGAAAGCAACGGTTGCGGTTGTCCGGGGGCGGGCATGGCGGCGGAAGGAATCGGCAATCGGCTTCGGCTTACATCAACCAGAAAGATCCCAAGGGTCAGCAACGCCGTGGCCAGGGACGCGAGACTGACATAGAGAAGTCCCACGGGCGGCAAAAATTTGAACTCAACCGAATGGGGACCTGGCGCAAGATAAACCCCTTGCATCAGGTAATTGCAGTGCAAGAGGGACTGCGGCTTGCCATCCACGAGGACCTTCCAATTGGGGTCAAAATGGTCGTTTAATAGCAGGATCGAGGGCAAACCGGCTTCGGCCTTGAGCACCAGATCCTTGGGGGTATAGCTCACGAAATCGACGGTGGCCGGGGATGGGACGCTGGAACGGGGGGGCGAATTGGTGGGCAATCCGCTGGCGACAAATACCTTGGTCCAGGGATCAAAGTTCGGATCAAAAAGCTGGGCGATAACGGCGGGACCGTTGGAATTGACCTCCCAGTGGGAGTAAAGTTGTGCCCGGGGCAAGGCGGAAGGGAGTTCAAAAAGAGAAAAATGCCCATAGGGGGCGAGCGACACCGTGAGCTGGTCCGTTTTGGTGACGGTGGTGACGCCGAACTTGGGAATGATGTCGAAGCGGGCCACGGATCGGATGGGCGTCTGGGAGAGATAAGGCAACCGGTTCCAGGAGGTTTCGATATCAGACGGGCCAAAAAGGTACCGGGTGTTCGTCAGTTGCCAGGCTCGCACCAAACGGACAGTATCATTGGTCTCGTTGGGCGAATTCAGCATTTTGCCGAAAGCTGCGAGATCCTCGGGGGTGCGGGACATTTCCACCACGTCGAACGTCTGAATGTTATAAAACGGCATTTGATGCTGTATCCATTCCGTTTTAAAGAGCTGGCGCAGCACGGTTCGATCCTGCGGCAGATCAAAAGGTACGACGGTTACGCGATGTTCATAGGGTTTGTCCCGCAGCAGGTCAAGGACGGGATTGCTGGCGTATTTTTCGTTATAATTCCAGTAGACAATCCACGGTTGGTTGGCGAGCCCGAGGTCCGCCACGACGAGCAGGCCGAGAAAAAGAGCCCCGCTGGTCATCCCGCGACCGGCAAAAAAGCCGCTGAAGACCAGGCCAAGAAAGCCGGTGGCCAGAAAGAATACCAGCACGAACCAGCCGACCTGTTGGATGCTAAAGCCGGCGACGAGGTGGGCATTCTCAATCCCGACGGATTGGAGGTATTGCTCCAGATCAGCGCGATGTTGGGCGTAACTCCACCAAGCGAAGAGGCTGCCGCCCCAGACCAATGCGCAACCGTACAGCCAATATTTGTTGAAGGGATTCATCGTGCGGCTGATGCCGTTGGGAAGCATAAAACGCCGCTGTAATCCATCGACGCCAAAGGCAAAAAGAACGGTCAGCGCAAAGCTGAAAAAGTACAGGAACTTGACCGGGTTGCGGATGGAGGAGGCGTACGGCAAAGCGTAGAATAATTGGTAGAAAGGCGCAAAACGACCGAAGGCGAGCAGCAACGAAAGGACGGCCAGCAGTCCCCAGAACCAGAGCCATTTTTGCTGTTCCGGGTCATAGGGGGAATTTTTCCGGCGGAGCGATTGGGCGGCGGCCCAGATTGCCAACAGGACGACGATTTCGCCGGCGTAATTGCCGCCGCCGGAAAAGCGCAAGAGTCCGGGTGGTGGCGAACCCTGACTCCCGCTTTCAAGATATTTATCCCAAGCCGCATCGCGGCCGATGGCGCCCCAATAATTGCCGCCATTGGGCGAATCAGTCCGAAATCCGAAGAGGCCGGGCACCACAAGATTCAGGACCTCCACTTTTGGCAGGCTCCATTGGGTGGCCCAGTTCCAGCTTCGTTCTTTAGTTTGCGCATCTTGCTGGGCGCCCACGATTCCATTGATGGAAGTGGTTAGGAGACCGGAAATGGACTGGGCGGCGAGGAAGGCCGCGCAGATAGCGATTAGCAGCACCCGGACTGCTCCGCCGGCAAGGTTTTTTAAGCGTGAACCGGGCGCGATCGCAGCCTGATACATGACGAAAACGGCGACCAACAGGCTAAAAAGAGCTCCCACGTCGGCCCCTTCCGTAATACCCATGCCCACAGCGAAGCCGGCCAGAATCAGGCGCAGCCAATAGCGATTTGAAGCCGGACTGGCCAGAGCGGCGAGAGAAAAAAACGCCATGGCGGCGGTAATATCGTGGGCGACCATGCCCCAACAGGCGACGGAAAAGAACGTGGAATTCAGCATCACGGCGGCGCCGCCCAGAAGGCAGGCCAAGGGCATCAGGCCGGATTGTTTAAAGAAACACCAGGCGGCGAGCCCCAAGATCAGGAGGCCGATAATGGCGTAGAACTTGGAAAACAAGACCGGGCCCAACAGCCATTGCAAACCCAGGGTTATTCCGGGAGTGGCGCCGCCGGCATTAAACCCCACACTGTTCAAGTCCGCCCAGCAGCCGGTGAAACGACCAGGTAGACTATGGCTTTGAGCTGACAATTGGCCGAGGGGCCCATCGTTAGAGAACTTGGTTTGACCCGGAACAAAAACCCCATAAAACAGAAGGGAAAGCGCCACGAGGAACAAAAGCAGCGACGTGACGAACCGCCCGTCCAACATGGAGATTCGTTTCATGCCGTCAAGAGGTCGGAGCGGAAACGGAAGCTTCGCCGGTGAAGCCATCTCGACGATTCGTCGGCGCGGCCAGAGACCGACCCGGGGGCAGAATCTTTGAACGTTCAAATTGTTTCATGTTGGGAGCGGGGTTTGTTCCAATGGGTGAGGTCACGGTTCAATAATTCGCCCAAACGTTCGACCTCAGGGGCGAACTCCTGCCGAAGTTGACATTCCAGATCAGGGGCCATCTTACTTCGTTTCGCTTCCTTCCCATTCATATTGGACAGGCGCAGGCCGACATGTCGGATGAGCTCAAAAACAGGCGTCGGCACTCGTTTGCGCAAGGAAATCGCCGTCCCCCGCACCAGGGGGTCCTGCAAGAAAGCGCGAAAAGCCGTGCTTTTGACCGTTTGGTTTCCATTGAGGGTGGCAAAATTAATGGGTATCGGCGCCGGCGGAACGTTTAGAAAATCCAAGGTCGTCTGATAAGTGCGGTTCGTATCGGCGACGAGATCGTCATAGATGATGACATGGACCCGGTTACGGCCAAACACATCAAAGTAGCGTTGAACTTGATCGGCACAGCGGGCCGTGGCGCGGTAGTCGAGTGCCTGGCGAAGATAGGTTTGTCGGCTCAGGCGGCGTCCCGCTCGGCGATCGTTCTCGGCGGCCAGCGCGGCCTCAAGAGTAGGGAGGTTTTCGTTGCCATCGCAGCGAAACTGGTGAAATAAGGAATTCAACATGGACACGGGTTCCCGCAACATGATGATGATGCGAGCCTCGGGATTAAAGGCTTTGATCTCCGCGGCGGCTTGTCGGGAGAGCAGGTACCAAACGGAGCATTCTCCCGCGCACATCTGATCCCCCCAATCATTAAACTCGGCCAGATAGGCCTCTGCGTCGCGGCGGTAGAACTGGGGTCCGAAGGACAAATCCTGGCCAAAGAAATGCATTTCCTTCCGGGCGACGAAAATGCCCGGATGCTGCGACAGGTAATTGTCCAACGAGGTCGTGCCACATTTGGGCGCACCGACAATAAAAAACCCCGGCTTTTTTTGCCGTGACAAATGACTCTTGGGCCGGCCAGAGTGGACTCCTGGTTCCGCTAAATCTGACGTTCGCGACATAAAGTTCAACTACCGAATCAGGACTCCAGAGCATTCGTGGTGCCATAGCTTGGCTGAGCGGATTTTGTCGCCGGCAATTCAAATTATGGAGAAAATTGATGCCGAATCAGGGGAGGGGAAAATATTTTGCGGGCCGATCCCGGAAAGTGGCAAAGTGGATTTGCTGGGGTGCAAAGCAGTTATGCCTCGAGAGGGGTTTTTGATTCGCTCCAATTTGGTCGTTCCACCCAATTATAAAATGAAAGTGGGTGCTTACACCCAAAAAAGGATGCTGAAAGAACATTCAGCAAGCCGTGGGATCGGGTTGTCGGAAGGGAAACGGAGTCTACATTTTTCTCGCGGTATGCCGGATATCTTGCGCTTCACAGAGGTACACGACTTCTTCCGCCATGTTTTTCGCATGATCGGCGATACGCTCAAGGCTCTTGGCCGCCACAATCCAATGCAGACAGCGGCCGATGGTATCGGGGTATTCCATCATATGCCGGGCCAAGGCCTGATGCATTTGCCGGTTGAGGGCGTCCACTTCCTTGTCGCGGGGAATGAGCACGCGGGCGGCGAGGGAATCACGATTCACGAAGGCGTCCAGAGCTTCTTTTAACATCGTCAAGGCGAGGACCGCCATGCGGGGCAGGTCGAGTTGGAGTTTAATCGGCGGCTCCTGGCTGAGGTCGCGGGCGCGTTTGGCAATTTTGGTCGCCTCGTCGCCGATCCGCTCCAGATTTTGCGAAATTTTCATGGCCACCGTCACCAGGCGGAGGTTGCTGGCCAGCGGGGCTTTGGTGAGCAACAAGATGGCCATTTCATCGATTTCGATTTCAAAGCGGTCGATGATGTCATCGTCGGTCTTGACCTGGAGGGCGAGGTCATAATCGCGCTGCATCAGCGCTTCCACGGATTGATTGACGGCCGTTTCGGCGCGGCTGGCCATGACCAGCAGCTTTTGCCGCAAGTTCTCGAGACCGGATTCGAACAGGTTATCCATAACTTGGGTTTAAGATTAAATCAGCCGAAGCGCCCTGTCACATAATCTTCGGTGCGCTTTTGCGAGGGGTTGGTGAAGATCTTGCTGGTCGGGCCGAACTCGACAAGTTCGCCGATATAGAAGAAAGCGGTTTGATCGGATATGCGCGCCGCCTGCTGCATATTGTGAGTGACGATGACGATGGTGAATTCCTTCTTAAGATTCAAAATCAAGTCTTCGATGCGGGAGGTGGCAATGGGATCCAGAGCGCTGGCGGGCTCGTCCATCAGGATCACCTCCGGCTTGATGGCAATCGCGCGGGCGATGCACAACCGTTGCTGCTGGCCGCCGGAAAGGCCCAGAGCGCTGGAATGCAGCCGGTCTTTGACTTCATCCCAGATCGCGGCATTTTGGAGGCTCTCTTCCACGATGGCGTCCATTTCTGATTTTTTGCTGACGCCGTGCAGGCGCAGGCCATAGGCGACATTTTCGTAGATCGATTTCGGGAACGGATTGGATTTCTGAAAGACCATGCCGACCCGTTTGCGCAGCTCAATAATGTCGACGCCCTCCGCGTAAATATCATGCCCGCCAATTTTGATGCTGCCATCAATCCGGACATTATCGATCAAATCGTTCATCCGGTTCAGGCAGCGGAGCAGGGTGGACTTGCCGCAGCCGGAGGGGCCGATGAAGGCGGTGACGACCTTTTCGCCGAGATTCAGGGAAATGTTCTTCAACGCCTGCGCGCCGCCATAATAGAGCGACACATCTTGAATCTCAATAAACGGCTTGCCTGGTTCCGCCGCGGGCGCGGCCGCCGGGACGAAATTTTTAGGGAGAACGATATCAGCCATAGGATGGGGGGATATGGATTGGCTCATGATTTAGCCCAGGGCGCGCATTTTCTTCCGCACCCGGGCTCGTATGACGATGGCCACAATATTGAGCGCGAAAGTCAGCATGAGCAACACCAGCACGGTGGCATAAAGAATGGGGCGGGTCTGGTCAATATTGGGCGACTGGGTGGAGAGCACAAAAATATGATAACCCAGATCCATGAATTGGTCGGTCAGTTTGGTGGGAAGGGAGGAGGTGTAATAGGCCACGCCGGTGAAAAGGATCGGAGCCACTTCGCCCGCAGCCCGGCTGACGGCCAGAATTCCACCGGTCAAAATACCAGGCAATGCCTGGGGCAGGACGATGCGCCAGATGGTTTCCAGTTTGGTGGCGCCGAGCGCGAGGCTGGCCTCCCGGAGGCCGGGCGGTATGGCTTTCAAAGATTCTTCGGTGGCAACAATCACCACGGGAAGGGTCATTACCGCCAGGGTCATGGACGCCCAAATCAGCGCGGGCTGCCCCCAAACCGGCCCACTGTTGTGCAAGGCCCGGTCCACGTTTTTTCCAATGAAATTGATAAAGAAGCCGACGCCAAACAGGCCGAACACGATGGAGGGGACGCCGGCCAGATTATTGACGGCGGCCCGAATGGTTCGCGTAATGAGGGAGGTGTTGGGGGCATACTCGGTCAGGTAAATGGCGGTGACGACGCCGACCGGAATCACAAAGACGGTCATGACAATCACCCGGATGGAGGTGCCGACAATCATTGGGAGCACGCCGGTGGTATGAATATCAAAGAAATCCTTTTTCGGAATGGTCGAGACAAAATGCCAGGAGAGGCCGCTCCAGCCATTAATGATGATGTTCAGGAGGATGACCGCCAAAATGGCAAGGATCAACAAGGTGGCGAGGCCGGTAAGGCCCGAGAAGAAGAAGGACGAAAAATCAAATTTTTCCGACTTAAAATGCCGGGTGGCGGTGGTGCTTTGCCGGGGGCTCATCGTTTCCCCTCCAGCTTACGTTTGAACCGGTGAATCACAATTTCGCCGACCATGTTGGAAATAAAGGTGGCGGCAAATAGCAACGCCCCCAGCATAAACAGGATTCGGTAATGCGGGCCGCCGTCCACCGCTTCCGCCATTTCCGCGGCGATGGTGGTGGTGATGCTGCGCGCTGAATCAAAGATGCTCCACGAGACCACGCTGCCCGAGCAGACCATCAAGACGATCATGGTTTCACCAATCGCCCGGCCGAAGCCCAGCACCGAGGCGGCGAAAACGCCGGGCAACGCCGCGGGCAAAACGATTTGCCAGGCGGTTTGCCAGCGCGAGGCCCCCAAAGCGAGGGCGGCTTGCGAATACGCGCGCGGCACGCTGGTCAATGCGTCTTCGGAAATGGAGAAGATCACGGGAATGACCGCAATGCCCAGGGCGATGCCGGCGACGAAGGCGTTTAGCCGGGTCTGATAATGAAAAATGTGCTGCAACACCGTGGCCATGATGAGCAGGGCGAAGAAGCCCACCACGACGGAGGGGATTCCGGACAATAATTCGATCGTTGGTTTGACCACTTCGCGGACGCGGGGCCGCGCCATTTGCGAAACATAGATGGCGGCGCCGACGGCCAGCGGGACGGCAAACAGCAATCCGATAATGGTGGTTTTCAAGGTGCCAATGACGAGCGGCACAATGTTAAATTTCTGAATTTGCCCGACCGGCTGCCAGATATAGGACGGTTTATTATAATCGCTCCACTGGTGCGCGAACAAGAGGTAACGCCATTCGGTGGTATTGATGCGCGCATCCGGGTCTTTCCGGAAATCCTCAGGGATATCATCCTGGGCTTCCACTTTGACTTCCATAAGGGATCGGAGCGTATCCTTGCTCATGGAGGCAAATTGCGCGGGGGTAAGTTCCAGATAGCTTTGCAATTCCACCGGGGAATGTTTTTCCATTTCCGCCGGCGGGATGGGTTTCTGGATCAGGGCCGTGTTAATCTCTCCGAAAAACACCGGCAACGCCTCCTTGGCGACGAACAAAAAGATCAGGAGGACCATCAGAATGGCGGAGAGAGAAATGAGGAAAATGGATTTTTCCACGATCCACTCCCACGGCCGCGCCGTATGGCCGCGATGGATGCCCATCCAGCCTTGGGTTCGCCGTTGTGCGTTACTCGGGTTATTTATCACGGAGCGCCAAAGATAAGCGGGCGGAGCGGCAATCTCAATTCGGAATCCGCATCCGCCCGCGTGAATGATCGTCGGAGGAACGGGCGATCAAATTAATTGCTGCGAAGGTCCTTGGGCAACGGATAGTAGCCGACGTCCTTCACAATTTTCTGCCCTTCATCGCTGCGAATCCATTTCAGGTAAGCGGCAATTTCGTCTTTATCCAAATTCGGATTCACGTACACATACAAATAGCGCCAGATCGGATACGATCCGTTGACGACGTTCTCTTCTGTCGGTTCAATGGCGGGTGAATTATCGTCTTTTTTTATCTTCAGATGGTTGACTCCATCGCCGTAGGCGGCGCCGCCATAGCCGATGGCGCCTTTATCCTTGCTGATGGCCTGAATGATCGCGGCGGTGCCGGGTTCGGTCTGGGCGCTGGCGGCAAAGTCCTGGCCCTTCAGGATGTGCTCTTTGAAAAATTCATAAGTGCCGGAACTATTTTCCCGGCTGTAAACCGTGATGGGCGCGTCCGGACCGCCGACATCCTTCCAGTTTGTCACTTTACCGGTGAAAATCTGTTTTAATTGATCTTCGCTCAGTTCCTTGATCGTATTGTCCGAGTTCACGTAAACGGACAGACCGTCCAAAGCCACCTTATACTCCGTGGGCTTGGCGCCAAAGGCCTTGATGCAGTTGGCAATTTCCGCGGGTTTAGCCTTGCGCGAAGCATCGCACAGATCGGTGGTCTGGCTTTGGAGCGCGGCAAAACCAATGCCGGAACCGCCGCCGGTGACCTGAATCTTGGTATCCGCATGGCTGCCCATGTATACTTCGGCCCATTTTTGCGCCAGAATCACCAAAGTATCGGACCCTTTGACGGTGATACTGCCGGCGATCGCGGAGGATGCCATGCCGGCCGCCACGGCGGCGGCGCTGAGGAATTGTACGAATTTATTCATATAGGTATTTTGTCTGATTTCTCTTAATTATAATAGTTACGTTATGGTTACATTGAAGCCGGCAGCGATTCCCGTTCACCCCACCCGCGGGCGATACTCGTCCTCTCGCTGACGAGCCGCCCGAGGATTAGCGCAAAAGTGCCGGCGCCGACCAGCGTATGCCGAAATCCTACGATCCATGACTTAACGAGGTGTAGATTGATGCGTTTTGGTGACGTGAATGCGTCGGGAGTGTTACAATCCGATCACGAAAAGGTTCTACGGTCGGTGGCAACAGGACGAGTGATAAATGATTCTGCCGCAGCAATGGTGGGTAATTTTCCTGGAGTTGGAAGAACATTTGCGTATGGTCCGGTGACGGGTTAGCTCAACAGGATTTGCAGGGTATCGCCGGCGTTCAGGCGGGTGGCGGGGGGTAGGGTGATCAAATTGGAATCCGTGACCCACGTGATCGCGGCGTCCAGCGGTTTCCGGTTGAGGGTGATTTTGACGGAGGAGAAGGTGGTCTGGCCGCCCAGAGAAATGGTGTTCAAGGCGAGGGTGCCCCATTTCAAATGGATGCCCGCTTGTTTGGTGCCGGAAATTCGTTGCTGGGCAAAAGTTCCCCAACCGGTGGCGCTCGTGAAGGCGCATTTAAAATTCTCCGGGGTCACTTTGGGATGAAAACCAATATGGCCGCGCGGGCCATGATATTTAAAACCGCACGCGGCGAGAAACACGCCGTAACTGGCCATGCTGCGGGCATAATGGTCGCCGCATTCCACCTCGTTCCAAGGGTTGCGCTTGCTTGGGTGGTAGCGATCGTGGATGGCCCGGGTGATGGCCAAGCCTTCCAGCGACATATCTTCCCAAAGCATGTGACCGGCCACTTGATACTCGAAACCGCACATGCATTCGTCAAAGTAGCCGGCAAAGACGTGGTTGCCGCTGCCGCTGGCATCCCGGAAATTCCAGCCCTTGCGCGGAAAGGTGCACATGATCAAACCGGCTTCGCCCGCGAGGGCAAACCAGCGGCCCACGGGATATACGCGGCGATAATCGCCGACGTTCGGGGAAAAATTATAACGCCACAGAGACCGAAGGGCGCTCCGGGTTTCTTCCGGGGGCAGCACGCGGGGCAGGTTGACTTGGAACGCCCAGCTTTGCCCGAATACCTGGTCGATTTCGCAGCCGCTGCCGGAGTTGATCGTACTTTTCTGCGCCGGATCGATGCGGTTATAAAAGAATTCGCCGTCAAACAATTCATCGACCAGGTTTTTTGCCCCCCGCCGGAGAATGCGATCGCAACGATCAGCGAACGCCACGTCATTCATTTCCAAGGCCATCTGTTGACCGGCCGACAACGCGGCGAGATAGAGCGAGCTGGTCCAGGCAATTTTACCGTACCAGGGCGTATCCAGGGTATTCATCTGGGGCCCGTTCAGGATGCCTTCCCGATCGCCATCCAGGTTCAGCAGCGGTTCAAACGCCAGACGGATTTGGGTCCAATTTCGTTCGAGAAATGAATTGTCCGGGCACATTTGATGTTCCCGATAGCAGCGGAGCAGCGTACCGGCCTGACCGTCGACGGCCAAACCATGGTCATACTCAGCCCGAAAGCCGATGACTCCATCGGGATTCATGGCCAGGTTCAAATCCACCCGCTCGCGGGTATCGCGTTCGATATCGGGAAACAGGCGGGCCAACGCATGGGCGTAGTGCCAGACATGGGTGCAGGTACCGGGGCAGCAACCGACGCCTTCCCAGGCATAAAACCGGCCGTCACGAAGGCGATAGCAGGTGGAAGTCGCCAGGGTGGAGGCGTTTAAAAACGTCCGATCCAAAAACCAGTAAGGCAGACTGGAATCATACCAGGTATCGCGCCACAATTTAGTCTGGCCCACCAACCCGTCAAAATCCTTCGAAATATATTGCACCACATCCCCGGCGGAGGCGAACCGGGTCGCATAAAAACGGCCGGCCTTTCCCAGATAGCCGCCCAGATCCAGATTGGGAAAATGCCAGGCGATGATGAAGGAAATGACCACGGCTTCATCGGGTCCCACTACGAATTGACGAGACAATTTGCCGGGCAACGTGCCGGAAAATGGCGCGGTGGTTTCGCCGGGATCTTCCCGGGCGCGGCCGCCGAGCAAAGCCAGCGCCATCGTTCCAAAATCCGGTTGATTTTGAAGGGCGGACTCGATGGTTTGGTGATCGCTAAAAATGATGCGGCCGACGCCGGTATGGCCCCAGCTTCCCGTTGCGTCATCGACGATCTCGATTCGGGCGGTTCTGCCTTGGTACGCCTGAACGTCAAAGGTCTGGAGGGTCATGAGATTATCGTTTTTACCCGCGGCGGTCGTGACGGCGAAATCATCGATCCACAGCGTCAAGCCCAGATTCGGCGATAGTTCATCCTTTCGGCCGCCGCCGATCCAGAACAGGATATACTTTCGCTGGATGATAAAGTCCGGGCTGGTCAATTTTCCGGTGGCCGAGTCGCGGGCAATGCTGTTGTTGCCAGGGGCGGAAGCATGCGAATTGACGACGATAGCGGAATCGCCGCCCACGTCGCCTTGATAGGCGGGCATGTCCTTCTTCTTCATGGGGGCGGTTCCAAAGGCGTTTCCTTCCACCTTCCACTTTCCGTAATCAGGATCGGTCCATTCCTCAAAGATGATATCATCGCGTTCGCCGGCGTTTCGGGGGGCCGGGACGGCGGAATAGAGCAGGGTGGTGAGACCTAATTCGGCCACGATTTCATTGCGCAACACTCCCGCGATTCCGCGATGTTTCAGACAAATGGGATTTTCCAATCGTCCGGCCAGCGTGGCGGTCAAGGGAACGCTGGAAGTGTTGCGAATGGTGAATTGGAGGATGGTGGCGGGCAGGCTGGAATCTTCGGCATTTAGCGGAATGAACGGCGAAAAAGCCTCCATCTGGATGGAAAGGGGGAGTTCGGGGTCGCGATATTGGACGATGCCAATCGGATACTCGCCGCGAAAGGCAATATCCTCAAACCCAGCGCTATTCAAGGGGCGGATTTGGCCGTCGATCTCAATGGAGAACTGTTGTCGCACGGGCGAAATCGCGCCGGGCGGCGTGGCGTAATGAGTGTCGTCGGTCGAGTCCGTGCAGTTGAAAATATCCCAGCGCCAGAGCGAGCCGTCGCCGCCCAAATAAAGCTGCCCGGCGCCGATGCCGCCGACCGGCATGCCAATTTTGTCCAGATCGCGGTCGCGATAAATTTGCGGTTCGCCGCGGGCGTACAAAGATTTGACCCAATCGGGGGAAAGCTTTTTGTCGGTGGGAACCAGATGTTCGAAATCCGCGCGCGTAAACGGTCCCGCCATGACGGGCATCCGCGAGAGGAACAACCCCGCGGTACCGGCGGCAGACATTCGGAGAAAGTCACGGCGGCGCATGTTTCCTAATCCTTACCGTTTTGCCATCCGGAAGAAAGCAATTTGCGGAGGGGCTGCTTCCAAAGGAATTCTTATTTCAGGAGGCTGTTTACCTGCAGTTTTTTGCGGAGTTTGCCGTTGTCGGCGACCATGGCGTAGCGATATTTTCCCGCCACGGGCAGCGCATAAAATTCGCCGCCGGAACTTTCCACCATCAGGCTGCCGGCGGCCACATCCCAGAGATTGATCCGGCGTTCGACATACGCATCCAGACGCCCGCTGGCGACGTAGGCCAGTTCCAGGGCGGCGGAGCCCATGATGCGAAGTTTGCGGGCGCTGCGGGCGAGACGATTCAAATGGGGAATGCTTTTGGCCATGTTTTCCCGGCTCTTGGAGAATCCCATTGCCACGATAGCTTCGCCGACCTTCTGACAGTTGGTTACCTTTACCGGGCGGCCGTTCAGCCTGGTGGGGCCGCCCTTGATGACGGTCCAGAGCTCATCGGTGAAGGGATCATAAATGACACCCACGACGGATTCTTCGCGCCACTGCAAGGCGATGGAAACGGCGGCATGGGGGATGCCATGAGCATAGTTCACGGTCCCATCGATCGGATCGACCACCCAGCGATAGGGGGCATTGACGTCGCCGGTAATGCCTTCTTCGCCGAGTATGGCGACGCCCGGGAAGGCGGCGCCTAAAATTGTCTCGATTAATTTCTGGCAGCGCACATCGAGCTCCAGCTTGATGTCGTGGGGCAGGGCGGCGTTGATTTTCTTGGGCGCGTTCCAGTGGGTGCGCATTACTTTGCCGGCGGCGCGGGCAGCTTTTACGGCCACGGTCAGGGCGGATTTCAGGTTTAGAGTTTTCATTAAAATGGATTCGGCGGTTTCGGACGGACTCTCAGGGAATGACTTCATTCCGGTTCAGCAATTGTTTTTCTTGTTCACTGAATTTTTGGTCCAGCATATCTTTTTCCGCGGATTCGAGCACATGCAACAGGTTGGCCGCTTCGAGCAGGCGCGGCGCCGTGACATAGCTGGCGCCGCCGGCGTACAGCAGCGGGATGTCGGACAACAACTCCGCGTGAACGATGATTCTAGCTTCCCGGTTCAGCTCGCGCAACTGCCGGAGGATTTTGAGGTTGTCCGCGCCTTTCAACACCATGTTGGGCAGCGAACAAATAATGATTTCGGCGTGCGATGCGCCCGCGTGGTGCAGGACATCGCGGGCGGTGATGTCGCCGTAAACGGCATGGACTTTGCGCTTTTTGAGCCGCTCGTGGACGACGGGATTGAAATCGATCACGACAATTTGGTCGACCAGATCGGAGCGTTCCCGGCAGATTTCCTCCAGCAAGGAACTGGCGGTCCAGGAAAACCCCAAAAGACAAATTCGTTTCGGTTTTTCACTGGCGGCGGAATCGATGCTCAATTGGTCCAGGTCGCGCAGCGTCAATTTGTTGAGCCAGGGGATGGCTTTGCGGAGCAAATCATCGTTCTTGAGAATGCCGTAGGTGGAGCCGATGGCCAGAAAGGCGAACGCGAAGGCGGCGATGCCGATGGAATTATCCGATACGTCGCCGCTCTTTTTGCCCAAGGCCAGCAGGACGAGGGACAGTTCGCTCATCTGGCAGAGGTTAATGGCAGGCAACAGGCTGACCCGATAACCTTGCCGCATGGAATAGAGGATGGGGAATACGGTCAGCAATCGGCTCGCGATCAGGACCAAGCAGACGAACAGCGTCCACAGGAGATAATTCCAGGTGGGAATCGGTATCACCATGCCGAGTCCCACGAAGAATAGGGTGACGAAAAAATCCCGCAGACTGGTGACCCGGGCCACGACGTCCAACGTATACGGAAAGGTGCTGACCATGACGCCCGCGATCAAGGCTCCCATGGCGGGCGAAAGTTTTAGATAATCGGCGAAGCCCGCCAGCGCAAAGCACCAGGCCAGCGCGCCGACCAGCACCAACTCGGGTTGGCGGGCGACCAAACGGAAAACCGGCGGCAAAACGTAACGGCTCACGAGCAATGCGACCGACAGCAATAAAATGACGTTTCCCAAGGCATGCAGCAGCGGCCCGGCAGCGGGATTTTTCAGATTTGGCTGGACGGCCAAGAAGAGAATGGTGGCTACGTCTTGCAGGACGAGGACGCCGAGCGTAATGCGGCCGACCAGCGATTCCATTTCGCGTTTGTCGTAGAGGATTTTGACGATGATGACCGTGCTGCTCATCGCCGCGGCGACGCCCAGATAAAGCGCTTCCAACCGGGTTTGGGCGGGGCCGATCAGATCGAAAACCAACCAGCAAAGCATGACGCAACCGATGATTTGGGCGGCGGCGGTCAAAGTAATCACGCGTCCGGAGCTGAGCATTTTCTTCAGATCGATTTCCAGTCCGATCATGAACAGGAGCAGGGACAGTCCGATTTCGGAAATGATCTGGATGGAGGAGGCGTCGGTGATCCATTGGAAGCCGTGGGGTCCGATGGCGAATCCGGCCACGAGATAGGCGAGCAGCAGCGGCTGCCGGGCAACCTGCGAAGCGACCGCGACCACCCAGGCGGCAATGATGCAGATGGCGATATCGGTGACGAGGCTGTGCTCCATGTTGTGCGAAAAAATAGTCGCCGTTTGCGCGGGAAGCCACTCAATTTTTGGCCGAAAAATGTTTAGCGAGGGCGCGGCCGATTCGGCGGACGGCGGAAAATATCAGGGCCGCTCCGAAACAGGTTGTTTGCCCTCAATCCGGCCGAAACCGCGGGGATAAAATAAAAAAATGCATGGTTGAAATCGGTTGAAATCAATTGAAATGAGTTGAAATCAATGGTTTACCAGCGTGACGCTGGACCCAATTGCGGCCTGCCGGCCAAGCGGTGCCTGGAACCGATGTGTTCTTCCGACCGCGGCACCTGCGATTGAATGTTGGGTTGGGCGATGGGATCGGCGACGGGGTTGCCCGGGCTGTTGCCGAATTGCGGGCGCCAAGCGGAGCTTGGAATTCGTGGGGTCGTCCGATCGCGACGTTTGCGAATACTATGGGGTCTTAAACGGATGAAGGATTTCATGAGTCTTTTCCGGGAATTATGGCATGGCTTGGGAAAAACGCACGTTAGCCGGAAACACGAAATGAAACGTGCCGTTTCCCTCCCAACTGATTCGATCCGGAGGGGAGAAGGTGAGAGGTCCGCCGTTGTTTTTGATAACGACGCTGGGGGTGGTTTGGACGGTTTGGCTGGTTGATTTTCATCATTTTAGAATGGCTTTTTGGATCGGCCTTCGACCGCGAGGGGACGCGGAGGATAGGTTGCGGTAAATGTGGCGGCCTTACAGGCCTGGCGGGAATTGTTGGTGGAATTACCTGGGCCTCCGCTCGTCGGACCCGCTCCAAGCCAGGCTATCAAATTCTGGGCCTTCAGCCCGAAGCTAAGAAGACTGCGCCGTTGGCGGAGGGCGGTCACACCATATTACAAAGGAGTAAAACTGGGGTTTAGACATTTTTAGACCAGAATGTAGCCGGACCCGTTTTTGCCCTTCCAAAGAGTTAACGAATGGCGGAGCGGAACTGTGCGGCGGGCAGGCCGCTCTTTGACATTAGATTTGGCTGGTCAGAGGGGCCCCAACCGAAACGGATTTCCGTCGGTTGGGGTACATGGGGGCAGGTTACGATAACGGTAGTACCTGCTAGCTCAGCGATGGCTGGTTGGAACTTGCCGTCGGAACCAGCAATGGTAAAGCAGGTAAGGGATTTGCCATCGCGGGAGACCAAACCGCCTCCTTGATCGCTGAAGGTGACCTGTGTGCTGCCCCCTTGTAATTGTGCTGATTTAAAGATCGGCCCGTCGGCAATCACGTCCGGGCAACCGTAGGTTTTGCTTAAGGCTTGCCGTGCCAGGCGCCGACCGACGTCACGCTTGTTCCTGGGATGAATGCACGCGGGATCGCCGACATCGGAAATGACTGCCATGCCAGTATTTTTTAGAGTGAGGGCGGAAGCTTGTTCTTCGCGCAATTGCGCAGCGGCAGCGTTGTTCCCAAACGGAGCAATTTGAACGAAGTAAAAGGGCATCTCCCCGTTGTTAAATTCACCACGCCAATATTGGATCATTTGGGTAAAGTGGGAGGCATAGACTCCGGCCGGATCGCCGATGTCGCTTTCACCCTGATACCAGACAACACCCTTCAGATACATAGGACCGAAGGGAGCAATCATTCCATTAAAGATATTGCCGCCTTTCATCCAACGCCGAATCGGTGAGCCGCCGACGGAGCTCGTGACCAGCCCGACGGGAACCTGTAGTTTTTCGGCCAAGGCGGCGCCAAAGTAATAGGGCACGGCGCTGATATCGTCAGCCGTATCGGGCGTGCAGGGTTGCCAGCCATTCTTTCGCTCGCGGACGAGACCATTCGCATCCTCAGGCTCAAGCCCGATGCCGGGCAGGCAGCCTTTGACGTCAGCTTGGGGAGAAATTGCCATGGTGTTCTCGACATTGAAAATTCTTAAATAGGGACGATTCGCGTTTTTGGATTCCTGATTTTTCCAAAATTGTTCTCCATACCACGCGCACCACCCCGCAGGGTAGCCGGGCCGGTTCATCATAACCATATTGGATTGCCCGGCACATAGCCAAACTTCGCCGATCAAAACATTCCTGATTTGGATCGTATTCTGGTTGGGCATGGTAAAGGTGATCGTCTCGGGATGGAGGCCGTCGGTTAAAGGATGGGCCGGTGGCGTTTTGAGCATCAGCTTCCAGGAACCATCGCTTTCAACCTGAGTCTTGGCACTTTGACCCCAACTGGTTTTAACGTCCACCTCATTACCATTATCGGCCCAGCCCCAGAGGGTAATTTCGCTATTCTGCTGCAGAACCATATTGTCGCAAATCACATTCGGCAATCGCACGACCGCCCGGGCGGGAATGGTCAGGAGAGCCATCACCAGCAAGGTGGACCGCAAGAAAAGTGGGTTCATATATTTAATGCTGGTGTCAAAGGGGTCATCGGGCCTTTAGGGTAAACGGGGCAGGAAGGTGAGGCAATGGATCCTTGGCGCCTCTGGGTGACGGAAATGCGAGATCGGGTTTGGGGGTAGGGCGAAGAAGGGGGGAGATATGAGGCGCCGGGGGCGCAAAGGGGAGCTCGCCCTCATCCTGGCCTTCTCCCTGGCCGGAGCGATTCAATTGGGTCGGTCGCGCTGGCTTGATCTTTTTGCGCAGAGACTTCGTTGTTCGGCACTGGCAGATTCATGACGGATATGCGCGTGCCTCACGCCTCGTTCTGCGCAAAAATCTGCGGCGCAATCGCTTCCCTTCCAACTGAATCGATCCGGAGAGGAGAAGGTGAGGCATCCGCCATTGGTTATGATAACAACGCTGGGGTGGTTCGGATGGTTTAGCTGATTGATTTCCAAACTTCCGGGATTTTCTGGATGGGACTTTGACCGCGAAGGAACAAAGAGGATGGGTTGCGGTATTTGTTGCGGCCTTTTATTGCTTGTGAACAATGCGGGTGGCAGCGGTAATGCAATAGGCGTTGAACAATTCAGGGCATTGTGGTAAGCTCATTTCATGTCGCAATCCACGATTACAGACAAATTTCAAACCACGATTCCGGTGGACGTGCGCGAGGCATTGAAGCTTTCACCTCGGCAGCGTGTGTCCTATGAGGTTCGCCCGGACGGGTCGGCCATCCTGCGCCCGGTGCCAGGACTCGACGAACTTTTTGCCAGCGTCAAATTGGGCAGACCGGTGGCTTCCGGCCGCGAGGAAAAGCAGGCAGCGCAGGCGGCAATGGCCCGGACCTCGTCCAAGAAGGGTTCGCGATGAGCGCGATGCGGTATTTGGTGGACACCAATATCTTGCTGCGCTTTCTTTCCGGCGAGCCTCCGACACAGGCGGCGGCGGCTCGAAAGCTGTTCGACCGGTCCGCCAGAGGCGAATTGATTCTTGAAGTCCCCGCGCTGATTGTCGCTGAGGCATATTATACCCTGGTATCGTTTTATGAGGTCGAAC
>Ga0302319_10002749_pt1 | contig 37496 bp, 33 predicted proteins | sample Bog_T0_2_FD_203319 | JGI IMG/M metagenome (GOLD analysis project Ga0302319, IMG submission 203319) | Peat permafrost microbial communities from Stordalen Mire near Abisko, Sweden - Bog_T0_2 | ecosystem: Environmental > Terrestrial > Soil > Wetlands > Peat | place: Sweden: Abisko, Stordalen Mire... | reverse complement strand
AGAAAGTTGTCCCCGGCCCGAACACGGCCCGGTGCTCCGCGTGCCCGAAGGCCACGTAGCCGAACACCAGGGCGAAGAGGAGCAGGCCGGCGATCGCCAGGTCGCCCCGCCCCTCGGGGGTCCCCAGCCGGGCGGCGGCGGCCGCAAAGCCCGCGCCGGCCAGCACCGACCACAGCACGATCAGGGGGCAGGTGAAGGAGTTGTCGATATGGGCGATGTTGGCGAGGAAGGGTGTGTGCTCGATCCAGCCGGGCGGCACCAGCCCGAAGGCCAGGCTCAGCGGCACGAACGCGCTGGCCGCCAGCGCCATGACCGTGCGGTGGCGGAAATGGCTGCGCAGGGTGGCGAGAAAGTAGAGCAGGCCGGCGAGGATGAGGAAATTTGCCGCCGGGTTGAATACGAGGTTGCCGGGACTCAGGGGACGATAAAAGGCCTCGTCAAAGGCGCCCAGCATGACGCCCGGCTGGATCTGGTAGGCGCTGGCCGTATTATAGGCGGAGTAGGCGGACCGCATGGTCTCGAGGAAGGCGAACGTGATCGGCGCGGTGAGCAGCGCGAAGACCACGCCCGCGCCGGTCGCCGCGGCCAGCCGGGCGAGCCGCGCCCGCCTGGGAAGCGCGGCGGAGAGCAGCACGCACACGCCGGAGAAATTCATCGTCAGCAGCAGCATGTAGGCCTCCTTTACGCTGCCGCTGTTCATCAGTGCGAGGTTGGCCGCGATCAGTCCGAGGCACCAGCCGATGATGGCGCGCGGGCGCTCTGCCGCGGCCAGGCGCACCCAGCAGTAAAGCGGCCAGGGGGCGTAACATAGGCCGAACAGGGCGGGATGGTTGAACCGGTAGAGGAAGAATCCGACGAAGGGCGCGGCGAGGCTGACGATCAGCGCCGCCGGCGCATGTCGGGTCACCGCCAGGACGAGCAGGCCGAGCCCGACGGCGAAGAGCCACTTGGAGAGGAGGTAGCGCAGATCCCAGGCCCAGGCGGCGCCATTGGCGGCCACGGGGAGCAGGTGCAGGGGATCGCCGAACATCGAGAAACCCTGCCCCAGCAGCGGAGCGCCGCAGGAGTTCCAGCGGTTCCAATACGGCACCTCGCCGTCGCGGAAGAGGGCGCGATGCTGCACGGTGGAATACGGCACGAATGCCCACATGATCGAGCCCACGTCGCTGCCCTTTGGGTTCTCGATCTGACCGCTGGCGGTGCCGGGCAGGGTGGGAAATTCATCGTACAGCAGCGTGGTCCCAAGGTTGGGCGACACATAACTCTTGCCCAGGAACACGACCGGGTAGGCGCTGGCGATGACCGCGAGCGCCGACGCCGCGACAATGGCCGGTCCGGGTCTCGCCCGGATCCACTCGAGGGCGGCCGCGCCCTCCCGCGGAACGCGCGCCCACCGGGCCAGCGCGTAAAGGATGATGAGTGCCACCCAGACGGCGGCGGCATCACCCAACCAATCGAGCGCGCCGCGCCGCCAGCTGGCGCGAAGCGACAGCGGAGGGGAAAATTGCAGCAGGAGCTGGGGGTCGTCGGCGCCGGGGAGGGTCACGATCTCGAGTCGCCCGGCAACGAGTCGGAGCGACTGGATCTGGTTATACGACGTGAATGCGGACAGCGGCAGCTCGCGCCCGGCCCAGCCAAAGGAGTCGGAAACCCGCGCCGTCGCGATGGTCACGGTGCCGGGGCGGTCGATCGGGTCGAACCGGAGGGCCCGGTAGGTGCCCGGCGGCAGCGCGAGGCGATAGAGGCGCGGCGTGGCGCCCGCGGCGAGGTCGAGCGCCGTCGAGTCCTTTTCACTGAAGCCGCTCCCGGAGTCGTAATACACCTGCACATGCCCCGCCGCCGACGAGGCGAGGCGGACATCGAGGCTGAATTCTTCCGGATTCTGCCGGGCGATAAAGAGAAACGGAATCACCACGACCGCGCTGAACAGCGCGGCAGCCCAGAGAACCGGTAGGGTGAACAGCCTCATCGCTCGATCATATTTGGGACCAAAATTTTCAGGTTTCGAGTTTCAGCCTTCATCCTTTCACCTACCGTCCTTCCGCCAGGAAGCGAACATTCCCAGCGCCAGCGCCGCGACCGCGGCCGCGGCGGCAATCCACCCCCCGAGCCTGACGCCGCGCCACGCCCAGTACGAAAGCGGCCCCATCTCGACCGGCTGGCTGAAGGCCAGCCAGCGGCTGGGATCGTCGCGTCGGGCGACCACGATGAATTCACCGGATGGTGCGGGCACGTAGGCGGGGCGCCACGCGTCGCCGGCGACCCGGCGGGGTCGCACGGAGGCAAGCACCGCGCGCGTCGCCGCATCCCGCAGTTCGAGCGCTGCGCCCGGTTCCCCAAGCTGCCCGGCGACCTGGAACCTGAGCCAGCCGGGGTGCCGCGCCCGCAGCGGGGCGCTGGCCCACTCGACCGCGACGCCCGGTCCGCTGGCGCCGAAGGAGCCCCAAGTCACTTGATTGGCAAGCGGGGGGGTGGCCGGGGATGTTCCCGTGGCGCCAGGCAGGGGAGACCGCGAGTCGTGCCGGATGAACCCCTGGCCCCCGCCGGCCGGCTTCAGCGCGACGGGAACGCGCACGCTGACCGGAAGGATGGCGCTCAACTCGGGAGTGCCGATCCGCGCCAGATAGGAGACCGTTCCGGGGTAGGGGATTTCGGGATGCTGGAGGTAGGCCTCGTCGCCGGTCGCGAGGTAGTTTCGGGTGTTCTGTTCGCAGAACGCGTAGTAGATTTTCTCGTTCGGCAGATCTTGGCGCAGCGCTACCGCGGCGGCATAACCGGCGCCGGTCCCGAACGACGCCGCCCACGCCACGCCGATGGCCGCGAGCAGCCGCCGGCTTCCCCGCGCCGTTGGGCCGTTCCGCCAGAGCCAGCCGATCGCCATGCCGTTGACCACGACACCGAAGGCGAGGGTGTCGATGTACCGGGAAGCCGGCGTCGGTCCCCCCGCGCCGCGAGCGTAGGCCGTCGCCAGCACCTGCACCAGCACCCACCCCCCGAGCCCGGCGAGGGTGTAGCCGGTCGTCAGATCATCTTGATCAGGTATCTTCTCCGAGGTGAACACCCGCCACGTCAGCCAGAACCAGGGCAGCCAGATCAGCGCGGCCGCCCACATTGTCCAGGTGGCGGGCCATTGCAGGCTGTGCACGGTGCTCGCCAAAAAATCCTGCGCGCTGTGCGCTTTCAGTCCTTCGTGATAATCCACGGTGACCTGGGTGAGCCATCCGACGGCCACCAGGATGGCGCAAAGGACCAGGGCTGGCCCGACAGCCCGGAGCGAGGCCTCCCGGCGCAGCACCCGGACCGCCAGCAAGCCGATCACCGCCGCCGCCGCGAAGAAACCGGACGCCATGCTGCCGAGCGCCAGCGTGGCGCAGGCGGCGCCCAGCCACCACTTGGCCGACCACGGCGCCGCCGCTGGCAGCCACGCGATCGCACCGAAGGACAGGCCGATCAGGAAGAACTGCTGGGAATGAAACCCGCCCAGGAAGTTCTGCCAGGACAGCGGGAGCGCGTAGGCCGCCACCAGCAGCAGGAAAAGGGGCGCATGCCAGCCCCGCCCCAGGCTGCGGCAGCCGAGAATGAAGAAGGCCGCCGCGATCAGGCCGGGCAGGAACGCGTTGACCGCCGCCTCCAACCGCTGGTCCCATTGGCCATTGGCCAGGGCGAGCCCGAAATTGAGCAGCTTGGTGAGCACGACCCGGTGCTCGTTGTGTGGCGCGAAGAAGGCGCCGATCGTCAGTTGGTGCTGGAACCAGGGCGCCAGCAGCTTGAGCCCTTCGGCGTCCCATTGGTCCCAGACCGGCAGGTCCGTGCCATAGCGGTCCAGCACCATCCATCGGACGCCGACCACGATGAAAAACAGGGATGCCGCCAGGGCCCAGCGGTTCGCGGGGATTTTCGGATCGGGATGCACGCGCCGTTTAGGTCTCGAACAGCGGCCGGGCGTCCGGGAGGAGAGCCGCGCCCGCGTCGCCGCCGGCGCGCCGGCGGAACCGCCAGCCGGCCCACCGGGCGGGCAGCGGCTTGCGGACCCGCAGGACCGTCAGGAAGCCGTCGGGCCGGTCGTCCGGGAATCGTGCCACGGTGTCCACGATCGCGAGTTCGCCCGGGCGCTGCGGGTATCGGTTCATCAGGCCGATCAGGGCGGCCAGGTTGGACGGCTCGAACACATGAAAGTGAAAGTTCAGCTCCAGGTGGTGCTCGACCGCCGCGGTGTAGGTGACCCGCAGCCGGTCGCGCGTGGCGGCGGTTTCCTCCGGAGTGGCACCGGGAAGGAAGCGGCTCCAGTCCATCCGTTCGAGATATTCCCCGACGTGGGTGCCGTCCGCGTTGGTGGTGCCGCGGCGAAAATCCTCCATCATGTGCCCGGGCGGCGTGAGCTCACGGGAATGGTCGAAGGTGGATCGCCGATCGGGCAGGACCATGTAGAGAATCCCGCCATGTCGCGCCACGCGGGTCCACTCGAAAAGGGCGGCGACGGGATTGGCCACGTGCTCCAGCACGTGCGAGGTGACGACGTAGTCGAGCGAGTGGCTGTGGAAGGGCAGCGCGCCGGCGTCGCCCCAGTAGTCCCCCACACAGCGCGCGTTGGCGTACTCCTTGAAGCGGTCGACATAATAGGGCCGGATCCCCGGCACCGGCGTCTGGAAGGCCCCGATCTCCACGCCGAAGTCGCGGGAAGGGGTCAGGTCGATGATGTTGCAGTCGGATGTTCCGACTGCAACATCATCGACCTGACCCCTTCGACGGCACAGCGGCCCCAGCCACTGCGACACTTTATCCGCGTGGGTCATCTCAGGCTACCGCGCCGGCGTGCTCCGCCGGGGGCGGGCGCGATCCGGACGGCAGCAGGTGCGTGGGCAGCTGGTTGGCCTTGATCGGACAGTGCCGGCAGCCCGGCGCGCCCAGCGGATCGAGCATCGCCAGGCGCAACTTCCTGAAATTCTCCCCGAGGAAGATCTCCTCCAGCGTCGTCGTGCCGTCGAGCGTGCCCATCTTCACCTCGTGCCACGCGCAGGGATAGACGTCGCGCTGCTCGCGGATCATCACCTCGCGGAACGGCCGGTCGCAGAAGCAGTGCGCCGTCTCCGACACCCGCTCCGGCACTGCCTCGAACGTAGACGCGGCGTCCCGCCGCGTTGCCTCGGAGGGACGCGGCAAGGACACCGCGTCTACGTTATCATCGATCTGACCCCTTAGCACCTCGTGGAATTCCTCGAGCCCGACCACGGGATCCGCCGCCGGATCGTACCCGCCGGCCACCGGCAGGGCCGGCGGAATGTAGATATCCAGACCGCACTCCGCTGCCGCCGCGATGATCTGCTCGCGGTAGTAATTGTATTTCGCCGGCCGCTTTTCGAGCATCTCGTGGGCGATATCGTAGGTGTCCATGGGCACGACGTGGCGGAAATCGATGGCCTCGCCGCCCAGTTCCCGGGCCAAACGGACAAAAAGGGGCGCCTCGTGAATGTTGCTCTCGAGCATCACGTAATTGAAGACGAAACGCGGCCCGGCCTGGCCCGCGCGGGCGCGGGCGCGCTTGAGGCCGACGATGTTCCGGACGATGCGCCGGAAATCGGAGCCCACCCGGATGCGATGCAGCGTCCCGCTGGTGACGCCGTCGAAGGAGAACATGACCAGATGAACCTTCGTCTCGACGATGGCGGCGGCGAGCTTTTCGCTCAGGAGCATCGCATTCGTGCAAAAGATGATCCGGACCTCCGGGTCCCGGGCGGCGAGCTCGCGGATGATGGTCTCGAAGTGGGGCGACATCAGCGGCTCGTCCCCGCAGGAGAGTACGACGTCGCGGGTAAGCGGCGCGATCGGGTCGAAATAGGCGGCGAATTGCCCGGGCTCGATCCGCTGGGCCGGCCGCTTCGCGATGCTCTCATTCGAGTAGTGGCACATCACGCAGCGCAGGTTGCACTTGTTGATGAGGTCGAGCCGCAGGGTGAGGTGGCGCTCCCGGGCGAAGCTGTCGAGCAGGCGCGCCTCGAGCAATGGGCCAATTTCGTCCGGAGCGGGTTCAGTGAAAAAGGGCGCTTCCGTCGGGCGCAGCCCGGTCCCCGGGCCAACGGTCGCCGAGGCGCCGCGCCGCGCTTCGAGGGCGAAGGCATGCCAGGAATCACCGGCGGCCAGCGCCGCGGCGAAGGTGAGCTGCCGGGAGGTGAGGACCAGCCGTACTGGCAGCAGGACGCTGAAGCCGACGCGCGCCCCGGCCCGGGCGTCGACCACCGGGTCCTGGACATCGCCCCGGTGGAAGGGGTAGTGGCACCGCACGTACGACCCATCATCGAGCCGCAGTCCCAGCGCCATGATCTCATCGCCCGGCTCGGCCGCAATCCAGCCCGTGACGCAGTTGAGCGCCGTCGAACCGACATGGCGGTCGACGACGTCCAGATGGACGTGGATCGTGGGGTGGGTGGCGGCGGACATGGGAGAGAGAGTCAAGGAGAAGCATGTGTTTCCTGTCCATGACCGTCAACGGTGGGGGTTCTAAAAGTGGCACGGGCGTCCCGCCCGTGTTCGTTGATAACATGGGCTAGAAGCCCATGCCACGTTCAAGGCGGGACGCCTGCGCTACTTTTTTAAGCGCCCTTGATTTGTTTTGAGTAATGCAAAATCATGCCCGCTTCCCGACCCGCCATGACGCGCAACGAAAAGATCCTCCGGCATGTCTCCCGCGCGGGCCGGGGCATCGAGATCGGGCCCAGCTACAATCCCGTGGCGCCCAAACGGGAGGGCTATGACGTCAAGATCATCGACGCGCTCGACCGGGAAGGCCTTCGCGCGAAGTACCGCACCCATCCGGTCAGCCTGGAAGCGATCGAGGAGGTCGACTATGTCTGGCGGGGCGAGCCGTATCCGGAGCTGCTGGGCGGAGCCGGCGGTTTCGACTGGATCATCGCGTCGCACCTGATCGAGCACACCCCGGACCTGATCGGCTTTCTCAACGGCTGCGCCGATATTCTCGCCCCCACGGGGGTCCTGTCGCTGGCCATTCCCGACAAGCGGTATTGCTTTGACCACTTCCGTCCGATTTCCGGGATCGGCCAGGTGATCGACCGTCACGCCGCGAAGGCCCGCGGGCACACCGCCGGGAGCATCGCGGAATTCATGCTCAATGCCGTGGGCCTTGACGGGGAAATCACCTGGTCCAGCGCCTCGCGGGGCCGCTGGGAGTTTCGCTGCCCGATCGACGAGACGCGGGCCCAGCTGCGCGAGGCGCTCAAGGGGCCCACGGGCCTGGACGTCCATGCGTGGTGCTTCACCCCGGCTTCGTTTCGCCTGATGATCCACGACCTGGCCGCGCTCGACCTGATCCGGCTCCGGGAGATCTCCCATTCTCCCACCGAAGGCTGCGAGTTCTTCATCACCCTGGGGGCGAACGGCGCGGGCCCGGATTGCAGCCGCCTGGACCTGCTCAATCAGATCGGGCGCGAACTGTCGGCCCCGGCTGGGGCCTGAGGTGCCGTCCATGAAGTGGTTTTTTGCCCTCAACGAGGACTCGCCGATCTTCCGGGAGTACGCGGAAATGATCAAGGTGGCAGTGCACACCGCCCGCCACCACACCCGCCTCGAGCCCCATTTCCTCTACGATGGGCGGCCCTGCGCGCTGACAGACTGGCTGACCGGGCGCGGAGTGACGGTCACGCCGAGCCGCTGGAGCCTGCTCGATGAATTCAACCGGGTCGCCGCCGAGTCGGGCCACCGGCAGCTGCTGGGCTATGCCGGCGGCATCTTCCTGCGGACCGATATTCCGCGCATCTGCGCCGAGCAGGGCTGGTCGGACGAGGAGGTGCTGTACACGGATTGCGACATCATGTTCACCGGCGATCCGGAGCCGCTGTTTCCCGATCTGCGCGGGTCCTTCTTCGGCGTGGGCCCGGAGTTCGATCGCCACGACACCGAGAACATGAATTCCGGGGTGATGCTTATGCGCCTGCCCGCCCTCCGCGGCATCGCGCCCGGGTTCGAGCGTTTCATCCGAAACAACCTGACCGCCTGCGCCCAGTACACCGACCAGTACGCCTACCGGGCATTCTTCCGCCACGGCTGGCGGGCGCTGCCCCCGGAGTTGAACTGGAAGCCCTATTGGGGCGAGAACCCCGCGGCCCGCATCGTGCACTTCCACGCCGCCAAGCCCTTCGTGCGCGCCGACCTGGCCGCCGGCCGGGGAGCGCCCATCCAGCGGGAACTCGCGCAAGGCGCCTTCAATTTTTATTGCGGGCTGTGGGATGAAGCGCTCGCGGAAAGTAGAAAGGCGGAAGGCGGAAGGCGGAAGTGAATGCCCGGCCTCTGGCCGCGCTTGGTCGAGAGGTGGAGCGCGTTGTCCCCAACGCGCTGGATCGTCGTGGCATGGGCTTCCAGCCCATGTTATCAACGAACACGGGCTGGAAGCCCGTGCCACGTTGGATCGAAGCGCGTTGGGGACATAAACGCGCCCCATCTTGGGAGCGGCGCCGGCTGCCTATTGCTGACGCCAGATGGGGAGGTTTAAGATCGAGAGCCAGTCGCGGGCTTCGAGGCAGGCTTCGAGGCGGAGGCGGTGGCGGCCGGGGGGGATGGCGAAGTCGATCTCGAAGCCGGGGTGGGGATTCTGGGGCTGCGGGCCGTACTGGGCGATCACGACGGGCTCGGGCAGGCCGCTCCGGCCGGGGAAGGCCTTTTCGTCCACCCGCACCCGGATGGCGGTGATCGCGCGGCCGTCTTCCGGCAGCGCCCAGCCGCGCAGGGTGAAGCGGTCGCCGCGGTAGATGCGGTAGGGCGAGGTGTGAAGGTGATAGGTGAACGGTGCCCCGGGGAGGTCCGGGGTCGCCGGCGGCCCCGCGCGCTCGTGCTCGTGCAGCATCCAGGTGAAGGTCTCAAGGTCGCCGTGGAGGGCGTGCACCGCGTTGCGCAATTCGATCTGCTCGAGATGGAGCTGGTGGACGTAGCGGTCGCGCTCCGCGGCGGCCTGGTGCAGCTCGTGGATCCGGGTGTCGCGCGCGGCCAGGGCCTGCTCCAGGACGCGCAGGCGCTCCCCGGCCGCCGCCAGGTCCCGGGCGCTCTTCAGCCGAAATTCGCCCTCCCGCTGGAAGGCTTCCGCCAGCTGTTCCTTCAGCCGGCTGAGTTCATCTGGAGATTGTGACATGAAAAGTGATTCCTATCCGCAGTACTGCTATAAGCCTAGGACTGGCCGACGCTATTTCAAACCGGTCTCACGCAAAGGCGCAAAGCCGCAACGTTCGATCCTTCCGATCATCAAACCCACAGAACCATGAAAGCCCGATTCCGTGTCGCGGAATCGGACTTTCATGGTTTTGTGACTTGGTCTGGAGACCGATGTGGCCGGGGATTTCTTTGCGCTTTTGCGCCTTGGCGCGAGAAAATGATTCATCCAGTTGCGGCTATGCCGCGCTGTTTCATTTCAATAGGCGGCGCAGGGCGCGGAGGGGCGCGGTGATCCGCCAGGAGAAGCTGGACTCCATCGTGCGCTGCCTGGCCTCGGCCGGGCGCAGGGCGGCGATGGTGGCGTCGCGCGCGGCGATCACGGCCGTCAGATGGGCGCATTGCTGGTCGAGTTCCGCGATGCGCTGCTGCAGCGCGGTGCGCAGGACCTCGAGATTGTCGGCGTGCTGCCGGGTCAGGCGCAGGGCCTCCTCGGTCACCGCCCCCTTGGCCTGCGCCGCGCCAAATTCGGCCTCGATCGCAGCCAATTGCCGCCGGGCCGAAGCCAGCAACCGCTCGCGAATGCCTTCAGGTTCATTCATGGCAAATTTTTGAACAGGAAGGTCGGGAAGATCGGGAAGAAATAATCACGGCCTGAGACCTTCCCGATCTTCCCGACCTTCCCGTTTAAAAAAATCATGCGCGGGGTGGCGAAGCCAGAGTGAAATCGTTCTGTTCCAGGGTGAGGTTGGGGTTGTAGGCGGGGTCGCTCTGCAGGACGGGGCCCCAGCGCATCAGCATCAGCTCGACCTCCCGGCGGAAGCGGTCCTCCTTTTCCGGGGTGTCGTCGGCGCCCCGGCTGGCGCTCTCGTGATGGTAGAACTCGGCGAACGGGGTCCAGAGGTTGCGGTAACCGGCCGCCCGCACCTTCAGGCAGAAATCGACGTCGTTGAAGGCCACGGCGAGGTCGACCTCGTCGAGGCCGCCGACCTGCTGGTAGATGCTCTTGCGCACCACCAGGCAGGCCGCGGTCACGGCGCTGTAATTCTGCACGACGCGGGCGCGGTTGAACTTGCCCTCGGTGCCCCGCGCGAAGTTGAGAAAGGCGTGGCCGGCCACCCCGCCCAGGCCGATGACCGAGCCGGCGTGCTGGATGGTGTCGTTCGGATAGTAGAGCATCGCGCCGACGCAGCCGATCTCCGGGCGCATCGCCTGCGCCGTCATCTCCTCGAGCCAGCCGGGGGAGATGACCTCGAGGTCGTTGTTGAGCAGCCCGACGACCTCGCCGCGCGCCTCGCGCACGGCGTAATTGTTGATCGCCGAATAGTTGAAGGGATGGTCGTAGCGCAGGACCCTGATCGACGCCTTCTCAAAGGTGGTGCGGCTTGCTTGCCGCGGCGTCGCGGAGCAAAGACGGGTCCCCAAGACGCGGGTTTGGGTCTCCAATTCGCGAAGATACTCCAGCGTCGCCGGTTCGTCGGACGCGTTGTCCACAATGATAATCTCAAATTGCGGATAGGCCGTCTTATCCAGGATGCTGTCCACGCAGCGCCGCAGGAGCGCGAGGCTGTTCCGCGTCGGGATGATCAGGGAAACCAGCGGAGGGGGCTCCGGCAGGGGATACCTGACCCGCCAGTGATCGCCGGGCACGGGAACGAGCTCGACCGGCTGCCCGCGGCGCTGGAAATACTCGCCGAGCGCCCGGCGGGCCGCCTCCAGGGGATAATTCTTCTCGCTCAGCATGAGGGCGGTGGACCCCGGGATGGCCCGCCAATGATAGAGCACCTTCGGAATATGCCGGATGCGCCCCGGATCGGTGCGCTCGAAGACACGCAGGGCGAGGTCCCAGTCCTGGCTGCCCTCGAAGCCGGTGCGGAATCCACCCGCCGCCCGCACCAGCGCGGTGCGGTACACGGAGAAGTGCGAGGTGTAGTTCTGGGCGAGGAAGAGGTCGGGCAGGAAGTCGGGCTTGAAATACGGCTCAAAGCGGCGGTCCTCATCGTCGATCTTATCCTCGTCGCTGTAGATGAAATCGGTGTCGGGATGCGCGTTGATCAGGAGGGCGACCGCGTAAAGCGCGCCGGGGGCCAGGGCGTCGTCGTGATCGAGCAGCCCGACGTATTCGCCGCCGGCGAGCTCGAGCGCCGAGTTCGAGGCGGCCGAAATGTGTCCGTTTTCCGTCCGGAACACGACGTTGATGCGGGGATCCTCCCGCTGGTGCCGCTCCAGGACGGGGCGCACGCCCGGGTCCGGCGAGGCGTCGTCGGCGATGCACAATTCCCAGTTGGGGTAGGTCTGCGCCCGCACGGACGCGATCGCCTTCTCCAGAAATTCCCGCGGGGGGTTGTAGACCGGCATCACGATGGAGATGAGGGGCCGCCGCCCGAGGGCGGCGGAGGCGTCGGCCTGGCGCTGCAGTTCCGCCGGGCCGGCTTGGTCGTAGGCCCGGATCCACTCCTCGTAGGAGGTGAGGTCGGGCGGTCCACAGTCCTCGCCCACGCGCAGCCCGGTGTGAAAAAAACGGTGCCAGGTTCCCGCCTCGTCGGCGACCTCGAGGTCAAGCAGCGTGTCGGCGGCGGTCACCGGCAGGTCGATCCTCCAGCCGCAATATTCCGCCTGGGGCTTGTCCCGCGATGAGGCCAGGACGTCCAGGCGCTTCAGGCCGTAGACGCCAGGCACCACCCGGCCGGGCAACACGGCGCGGACGGCGGTCAGCCGGGTCCCGTCCTCGGCAAAACACCAGCCGCGCAGGGGTATGGTGCGAGGCTTCGAACTCCAGCTTTGGGGATAATCGACGCTGCGGACGAACAGCGGATTGTCGACGTTCTCAACCGGCATTGGGGTGGGGCGGCGCGACCCCGCGACGCCAGGATTAGCGGAGGGCGCCAAATCAGGGCCCGGATTGCGCCGATCGATGAACCGGCGCCGCAGGGCGCGGAGGAACGCGGTGCTTCGCCAGGAAAGGCTGGTTTGGACGGCGCGGATCTTGTCCTCCCGCGCGCGGATCGTCTCATCGCGCGAGGCGATGGTCCGGGTGAGATGGTCGCACTGGGCGTCGAGCTCGTGGATGCGGCGCACGGCATCGCGCCGCAGCTGCTCGAGGTTGGCGGCGTGCTGGCGGGTGAGCCGGAAACCTTCCTCGCTCTTGCTCAGCCGGGCCCGCACCGCCACGAGCTCGGCCTCGGCGATCCGGAGCTTCTCGTGCGTGGCGGCGGCCAGGGTTTCCAGCTGGCCGGTGAGCAGGGCGAGGTCGGCGGCCAGGGCGGCGCGGTCCGCGGGCTGCGGCGGGAGGGTGGCGGCAAGGAGATCGGCGGCGAGCGTGGTCTCGGTCGTGCCGGCCCGGTGCGTCCGGGTCCAGCGGGGATGGACCGGCCGGGCGAGTGCATCCGCGTAGACGGCGGCCAGCCGGGCGGTGGCGTCGGCGAGGTCGAAATTCGCCCGGGCGAACGCGAGGCCGCCGCGCCCCAGCCGGGCGGAGAGGGCGGCGTCACCGAAGATCCGGCGGCAGGCCGCCGCGATCTCGTTGGGCTGGCCGGTCCGCAGCAGCAGGGCGTCCTCGCCGTCGCGCAGGCCCGCGCCGATGTTGGCGGCGGGGAGGACGACCGGCCGGCCCATCGCGAGAAACTCGGGGAGTTTCGAGGGCAGCCGGTAGTCGTTGAACGGGCCGGCCCGGCCCGGCTGGACCAGGACGTCGGCCAGCGCCAGCAGCTCCGGGAGGCGGTCCTTGGCGACAAAGCCGAGGTCGACGACGTATTTCTCCCAGTCGAAGCCGAGGGAATCCTTGAATTGCGCCGAATTGAACCCGGTGCGAATCAGCCGCGTCGGCGTGCCCCCCTGGTTGAGGAGATTCAAGGCGAGGTACAGCTCGCGCATCTCCGGCTCGTTGGCGTAGGTGTTGCTGCCGGTGAACACGATCACCTTCTCGTCGTCGCGCAAGCCCAGCCCGCGGCGGAGCCCGGGATCGGCCTCCCGGGGAAAATACTGGGAAAAGTCGACCCCCGGCGGGAGCAGGTGCGTGGGCACGTCCGGCGGAGCCTGCCGGCGCAGGCTCTCGACGATCACGGTGATGCCATCGGCCACCCGGAGGAGATTGCGATACCGCAGGGGACTGACCAGGCCGTCGGCGAGGATCCGGGCGGCGGCGGCCTCGTCGAGGGCGCGGAGTTCGGCGAGGGATTTGCCGGAGAAGGCCTCGAGCAGGAATTCCTCGTTGTCCTCGAGGTGGATCAGGAGGCGGGTGGGCGCCCGGCGCTGATACTCGAGCAGGAAACGCCGCACCGCCTCGCGCGGGGTCCAGGCATGGATCAGGTCGGCGGCGGCGCCGTTCGGAAACAGCCGGGGACGCGCCAGGACCTCGTCATAGGTCGCCGGGACGAACCGCGGGTCGGAGATGACCTTGATCGTATCGCGCCCCCGCGGCACCGCCACCACGCAGGAATGTCCGGCGGTACCAAGCCGGTTCGCGAAACCGGCAATGTGGTTGAGGCTGTTGGTGGTGAAATCGCCGTAATTGGCGAAAAGGATGTTCACGCGGCGAGGAATTCGAAATGAACAGGAAGGTCGGGAAGATCGGGAAGAAATTACGGCCGGCCCGAACCGCGCAGGGTGAGCCGGCGGACACCGTCTTTCAGATAAATCTCATGGAAATTGACGAGTAGACCAAGGGGAGCATCGAGCAATTTCATGTAGCTGAGTAGTTGTGCGAGGTGAATGGGCAGGACTTTCTCAACGGCCTTCGCCTCAACGATAAGGCACTTGTCGACGCAAACGTCGAGCCGAAGCGCTTCATCGAACACCAGATCCTTGTAAGTTATCGGCACGACCAATTCGGAAACGGCAGGAATACCCCGCAGCCTCAACTCATGGCAGAGGCATCTCTGGTAGATGCTCTCGAGCAATCCCGGGCCTTTTTCTCGATGCACTTCGATCGCCGCGCCGATGACCTGCCGGGACAACGCTTCCGCTCTCAAATAGTCGGGATGCACATCTCATAATAGCAACCGTCCATCGACGGCCATTTCAAAGCGGAACCCCGGCAGTCGCCGGAAAGCCGTCCGGTGGGATCGAGCCCTTCCCGATCTTCCCGCCCTTCCTGTTCAAAATCCGGAGGTTTGAGTGCGAACAACCTTAGAGCTTGTAACCGGCGGCGATCGCGTCTTTCGCGAACATCTTCACCGTATCAAGCGACATCTCGGTCAGATCGACGCCGAGCTGCTTGGCCGCCTTGGCGAGGATGTCGTGCGGCACCGTGATGATCGCGCAGCCGCAGTCCTCGGCCTGAAAGATATTGAGCACCTCGCGCGTGCTGGCCCAGAGCAGCTCGGCCTTCGGCTGGCCCTGGAGCAGCGGCAGGTAGGAGGCCATGAGCGGAACGGGATCGACCCCGGTGTCGGCGATACGCCCGGCGAAGACCGACACGACCGAGGGCACGGCGGGATTGAGGGCCTCGGCGACGCCGCGCACCTGGGCGGCGGTGAAAAGGGCGGTGACGTTCAGCTTTACGCCTTCCTGGCCCAGTTCCTTGATCAGCGGCAGGGACGACTCGCCGCGGGAATTGGTGATCGGAATCTTGGTGTAGACGTTCTTCGCCAGGGCTGCGATCTTCAGGGCCTGGCGCTTCATCTCGGGAAACTCGTCGGTGAACACCTCCAGCGAGATGGGCTTGGCGGTCACGGTCTGCAGGATGTCCTTGGCAAACGCCTCATAATCGTGGATCCCGGCCTTTTTCATCAGGGTGGGATTGGTCGTGAGTCCCTTGATGTAGGGCTTGGCGTAAAGCTCGATAATGCCGGCCTTGTCGGCGCCGTCGGCATAAAGTTGGATTTTGAGATCGTTCAGGGATTTCATAAGATAAAAAACAGATGTTTCGATTTGGGGAATGAGCAAGCTCGAACGATGAGCTAAAAAGGAAGTCGATCACGGATTTTGAACAGGAAGATCGGGAAGGACGGGAAGATCGAATAAAACACGAATGTCTTGATCGAACCTTCCCGATCTTCCCGACCTTCCTGTTCAAATTCGTCAGGTTTTCATTTTTTGAATAACGAGTTCGGCCGCCTCGACGAAGGATTTTACCTTAAAATCCGGGCTGCGGTCCAGTTCCTCGGCGTAGCCGTAGTCGATGAAGACGGTGCGCACCCCGGCGCGGCGGCCGCAATCGACATCGCGCCAGCGGTCGCCGATCATCCAGGAACGGGCGAGGTCGAGGTTCAGCGCCGCCGCGGCGTCCAGCAGCATGCCCGGTTCAGGTTTGCGGCGGCGCGATGGCTCGCCCCGACCAGGGTCGTAACAGACCTCGATGCGGTCGATCTCCGGCACCAGCGCCAGCAACTTGGCGTGCATCGCCTCGACCATGGACTGCGGCTCCTCGCCGCGGCCCACATTGGGCTGGTTGGTCGCCACCACCAGCACATATCCCGCCGCCTTGAGCCGGTGGCAGGCCTCCGGCCCCCCGGGGAAAAGCCGGAACTCGTCCACCGACGCCGGGGAGTAGGGTTTCCCATCCCGCACCGTCTGAACATTAAGCGTCCCGTCCCGATCCAGAAAAATTGCGGGCTTTTTCAGTTCGTCGGTCACCGGTTTATTTTGAACAGGAAGGTCGGGAAGAACGGGAGGAAAACCCTGATGTCTTGGACCCTTCCCGATCTTCCCGGCCTTCCTGTTCAAACACTGGGTTTGGATTTAGCGCGTGGATTCCCACTTGGTCTGATTTATTTTCAAATCCGGATGGGACACGAACAGGTGCCAGATGACCGCCTGGAAGGCCTCGGAGTGCGGGGTGATGGTGTTGGGATTGACGATCGGCACGATCACGCAGGCGTCCGCGACCTTGGCGGTGTAGCCCCCGTCCTTCCCGACGATGCCGATGATCCGGGCCCCGACCTGCTTGGCCAGTTGCAACGCGGAGACAAGGTTGGGCGAGACGTTTTTCTCCAGGTTGCCGCCCCCGACCGACAACACAAAAATGCAATCCTTGTCGTTAAGGCGGCTGCCCCGCAGCCACTCGACGAAGACACTCGCCCAGCCCTCGTCGTTGGTGCGGGCGGTGAGCTCGGAAACGTTGTCGGTCGGGGCGTAGGCTTCGAGCCCCCCGATCTTGCGGAAATCGTTCACGGCATGTGACGCATTGGCGGCGCTGCCGCCAACGCCGAGAATAAAAAGCCGGCCGCCGCGCTCGCGGACGCCGCGGAGCTCGGCCACGCATTTTTCGCAATCGGCCGGATCGATTTTTGCGACGATTTCGGCGGTTTCCTTGAGGTGCTGGATGGAGTGGGACATGGGAGGATAGAATGCGGAAAAGCGGAAAGCGGAAAGCGAAAAACGGAATGCAGCGCACTTGCTTGCTATTATAGGGCGTCATGCCATCCAAAATTTATACGATTTGGCTCAACGAAACCGCTTATCTCGTGGTTGACGTTCAAGCTCACGGAGGAACCATGATTGATTTTGTCGTCAGGTTGGTGCATGTTCGGGATGGTATTGATGTTGATGTGGCTCGCTATGATACTGCCCATGGCCTCCCTCATCGGGATTTGGTCTCGCCGGATGGCCGGCTGCGGCAGAAAGACTGGTTGGAAGGATTATGTAGCAATGACGCGCTGACATTCGCCATCGATGATTTTAAGGAAAACTATGAAGAATACATCCACAACCAAACCTAAAATAGGCGTGATCAAGGTGGATCCTCGGAGGTTGAACGGGCTTCCTCGGGATGTCGCCGGAATAGAAAAATGGATCAAGCAGATCGGAGGCCGGGAGCCTGGCCTGAAAGAGCGGACGCGCCTGCGTCAATTGGGACTCATTGGCATGCCGCGAGATTAGGCCTGCTTTGCGGTCAACAGGCGATCGAGTTCAGCCAAGCCGGTGGGGGAGCCGATCTCGTAAAATCGCTGGGGGACTTCAAACCCCGCCAGTTCGCCCCGGGCGACCAGGGCTCGCTGCACGTCGGCGAGATCGACGACGGCATCGCGGGGGAATGGGTCGAAAGCCGCGGGCCGGAATATTCCAAGGCCGTAGTCGATATGGTGCATCTGTGGCGTTTTTTGCCTCTTGTCGTACACCTTGATTTCACCGCCCTCGAACTGCACGTTGCTGGAGTCGTAGCGCTCGTGATTTTCGAAGACCGTCATCAGGCCAAGCTTGCCAGAGCGCAGGAAATGGTCTCCGGCCGCGCGATAGTCCATGGGCAGATAGCTGTCGCCGTAGAGCACGTAGAAAGCGTCGCCGAGTTTCGGCAGCGCCCGGATCAGTGCGCCGCCGGTCCCGAGCAGGGTGGGCCCGTCGAAGGAATACTCGATCTGCACCCCCCAGGCGGCGCCGTCGCCGTAACGCTCGACAATCTGCTCACCCAGGTAGCCGACACAGAGCACCACCCGGTCCAGCCCCGACTTCCGGAGGAGGCGGAGTTGGTGGGAGAAAAACGGCTCGCCCGCGACTTCGACCAGAAGTTTCGGAATCTTTTCTGTGATCGGTCGCAGCCGGGTAGCCATGCCACCCGCGAGAATGGCGACTGGAAAAGAGCCGCTCAATTTTGCGCCACGACCTTGGTGCCTTCGAAGTCGAAGCGAAAGCGGACTTCTTGCAGCCCCTTTTCCCGCATGGCATGGCGGACCTTCTGCTGGTTGGCGGCATAGAACATCAGGAAGCCGCCGCCGCCCGCACCGATCAGTTTTCCTCCGAGTGCGCCATGGGCCATGGCATAGTCGTACCAGTCGTTGATGTGCGCATTGCTCATGCCCGAGCTGCGCGCCTTCTTGCGCTGCCAGTGCACGTCCATCAGCCGGGCGAACTCCTCGAGATTTCCGCTTTCCAGGGCCGCGAGGGACTGGTAGCCGAGCTCCTTGGTGAAGTGCAGGTTGTCGAGCATCGTCTGGTCCTGCTGCTTCGACTTGTCGTTCTGGTCCTTGAGGATCGCGGAGGCGCTGCGGGAGTAGCCGGTGAAAAACAGCAGCAGATTGTCCTCGAGGTTGAACAGCGTCTCTTCGGAAATCTTGCAGGGCCGATACTCGACCCGGCCGTCCGGGTGAAAGGTGAAGGCGGTGATGCCGCCGACGGCGGCGATGTATTGGTCCTGTTTGCCGATGGGTTCACCGAGCTTGGTGATCTCGATCTCGCAGGCCTGCTCGGCCAGCTCGGTGGGCGAAACCAGATTCTTGCGATAGGCGTGCAGGGCTTTGAGCAGCGCGGTGGTGAAGCTGCCGGAGGAGCCGAGGCCGGTGCCCCCCGGGATGTCGGCCATCGAGGTGAGCTCCAGGTGCGGGTCGGTCACGCCCGCCAGCTTCAGGGCCTCGCGGATGATGGGATGCTCGATCTGGTCGACATGCGCGACGCGCTCGAGCTTGGAATACTTGATGATGATCTCCTCCTGAAACGTCCGGTGCTGGGTGATATACACGTACTTGTCGATGGCCCCCGCTACGAGGAAGCCCCCGAACTCACGGTAATAGGAGGCTAGGTCGGTGCCACCGCCGCCGAGGGACACGCGAAGGGGGGAACGGGTGATGATCATGGGAGAAGGGTTTTTTAACAGGAAGATCGGGAAGGCCGGTAAGATCGGAAAAGGCTCTGGTGCCTTGAGGTATGCTTCCCGATCTTACCGACCTTCCTGTTCAAATTGATTGGTTTTAAAACCGCTTTTTCTATAGATCTCCTCGACGATCTCTAGCGTCCGGATGCCTTCGCGCAAGCTTGGGGTGGGATCGCGGCCGAGGCGGATGGCGCCGCTGAACGCCTCCATCTCTAGTTGCCACGACTCGTCTCCGCCCGGATATTCCCAGACCGTGGTCTCGGGCGGCCCCATTTGGGGAAGCATGCGATAGAAAACGAGCTTTTCAACCCCGTAGCTGCCGCCGAGGCCGTCGATCGCGATTTTTGCATTGCGCCCGTAGATTTCGAGCGAGAACAGGTTTTTCCACTCCGTGCAGCTCGCGTGTAACCAGGCGGTCTGGCCAGCGCCCGTGCGCAGGCTGAGGAACGCATTGTCGTCCACCTTCATGTCCCAGTAACAGGTGGCCGCATGCCCGTCGATCGTCGCAAACTCGCCCAGAAACCAGCCGGCGAGGTCGATCAAATGCACCCCCTGGTCGATCAGTTCGCCTCCGCCCGAGAGTTTGGGGTCGGCGCGCCATTCGCGGTCGTAGCCCTTGCGCCCCCCGTGCCCATACCGGCCGCGGATAAACATCAGCGGCCCCAGTTCCCCGGTGTCGACCAACTCGCGCGCCTTGCGCAGCGCCGGGTGATAGCGATGGTTGTAGCTGACACCCACCCGCACGTTCTTTTTTTCCGCCTCGGCTCGCACGGCGCGGAGCTGGCCGGCGTTTAGCGCCCCCGGTTTTTCAATCAGCACGTGTTTGCCCGCCTGGACCGCAGCCAGGGCAACGGGCGCCAGCGCGGCGTTGGGAGTGGAAACGATGACGACATTCACCCCGGGATCAGCAAGCGCCTCCTTGAAGTCCTCGACCGCCAGGCAGCCGGGCGCGAGCGTGGCCACCTCGGCAGCGCGGACCCGATCGGGATCGCAGGCGTAAAGCAGCCGAACCCCCGGCATCTTCCCCAGAGCGGCGGCCCGCTTCCGTCCGATCAGCCCGCAACCGATCTGGGCAAATTGAAGTTGTGATGGGGCGTCGGTCATTACACTCGACAGCAACGTCTTCCGAACGTTCATATACAAACAAAAACCATACTCATGTTTTTAACAGGAAGGCCGGGAAGATCGGGAAGAATTCAAGACCGTTGGCTCCTCTCCCCGATCTTCCCGACCTTCCTGTTCAAAAGTCCGTTTCGATTTCCAATTTCATGTTAACCGCCAAAACCCGCGCCCGGTTCCTCCGATTCTTCGTGGTCGGCGGTGTCGGATTCATCGTTCAGATCGGGAGCCTGGCATTGCTGAAGAGCGAATTGCGGCCAAGTTTTGCCTTCTCCGTGGCTTTTGCGCTCTCGGTTGCAACCCATTACTCCCTCAACCGCTTCTGGGCGCTCCGCAGCGTGCGGCGCGACAGTGCGCGGCAATTGCTGGAATACCTCGCCACCGTTGGGGTCAGCTACCTGATCAATATCAGCGTCTTCAAGTTTTGTTTGCATGGATTGGGCCTCGGCGTGGTAGAGTCGGGGGTGTTGGCCGTGCCACCTTCGACCCTGGTGGTGTTTCTGTTGCTGAACTACCGGGTGTTCAGACACGCCTAGCCACTCTTACCATGATTCGTGTCTTCGTCTCCGGCTGCTATGACATTGTCCACGCTGGCCACCTCCAATTCTTTCGCGAAGCCCGCGCGCTCGGCGGCCATCTGACGGTTTCCTTCGCCTCGGCGGAGGTGCTCTGGCGGCACAAACAACGCCGCAGCTCGCTGCCGGACGATCACAAAGGCGCGCTGCTGGCCGCGCTCGACATGGTGGACGAGGTGGTGGTGACCCACGGGCTGGAGGAGGGGCTCGACTTCAAGGAGGACTTCCTGCGCTTGCGCCCGGACATCCTGGCCGTGACCGAAGATGACAAGTATGGCGACCTCAAGCGCGCGCTCTGCGCGCAAGTGGGCGCGCGTTACGTGGTGCTGCCCAAGACCCCGCCGCTCTTTTCGCCAGTTTCGACGACGCAGATCGTGCGTCTGATCCAGGCTCCCGTGGAGGCCCCGCTCCGGGTGGATTTTGCCGGGGGATGGCTCGACGTGCCGCGATTTGCCCGACCCGGCGCGTATGTCGTCAATTGTGCGATCAGCCCGACGGTGTCGCTCCGCGACTGGCCCTATGAGCGCAATGCCGGCCTCGGCGGCAGCGGCGCCTGGGCGCTGCTCAACGGCCGGGATGGGGTGCACTCCGAGCTGGATTTGGGGGTGGGCTGGCAGGACCCGGCGGTCATTGGCGAGACGGGGCTGTGTGTGTGGCGCAGCGGCTCCAGTCCCGTGCTGGAACTCAAGCATAACGGAGATTTCCTGCGCAATCGGCTGGCCCTCTATTGGACCGGAACGCCGCATGACACCCCGGATCTGGTGGAGCACCCACGCGATTACGGAGCGATCGCCCGGGCCGGGGCCGCGGCCCGTGAAGCGGTCTGGCGGAGCGACCTGGGGCTGCTCGCGGACGCCGTGCGGCAGTCATACGAAAACGTGCAACGCCCCGAGGGCATGGCCCCGCTTCCCGGCGATCCACAGGCGGTGGCGCCCGCCCGGGAGGCGTTGCCGGCATCCGTCAAACCGCTGGCTTGGAAGTATTGTGGCGGGGGTTTCGGCGGTTACGCGGTATATCTATTCGCCGACCAGGCGCAGCGTGACGCCGCTTGCTCCCGGCCGAATTTTCGGCCGGTTGAACCGTATATTGCCGTGCGCTAGCCCGTTAGCATCTAATTATCCATGAAGCCCAAAGTCATCAAAACCGAAAAGGACCATGAAACCGCGCTGTCTCGAATTGAGCAGCTCATGGATGCCACGCCGGGCTCGGCAGCAGAGGCGGAATTGGAGCTGTGGTCGGTGCTGGTCGAGAAATACGAAGAGGACAACTTTCCTATCGATCTACCTGCCAAAAAGCAGGAATTTCTTGAATGAAGGCGATAGATATGCAGATTGGAAGGAGGTCTTCCAATCTGCATATATATGTGGAATCGATTAACTAAAAAGCGATTAGAGCAGCTCTGGAGCCACTTTCCTGCGGTTCTGCTACTGGGCGCACGCCAAGTTGGCAAGACGACGCTTGCCCGCTCGACTTACCCTGATCTGCCCTATTGTGATCTGGAAGACTTGGAAATGAGGCAACTGTTCAAGGCTGAGACGGCCTTTCAGATTAAAAAACGCGAAAATCGCGGGCTCATTCTCGACGAAGCGCAATTCGTCCCCGAGGTATTTCAATCTCTTCGAGGAATCATCGACGCCGCGCGCGACCAAAACGGCCGGTTTCTTATCCTGGGTTCAGCCCAGCCCGCGCTCATGCGGCACGCTTCGGAATCTCTCGCGGGGCGCGTGGGATTGATCGACCTCGACCCGCTTGTCGCCGCCGAGATTCGGTCTGGGACCCCGCCGCTCGACTGGCCGCAACTTTGGCTTGCCGGCGGCTTTCCGGGCGCTCAACGGCACGCTGGCGGCTTCCGGGAGTGGTGGGAGGCATACCTGCGAACCTTCATCACGCGCGACCTGCCGCAATATGGAGTGGGCGCTGATCCCCTGCTTCTAAGGCGATTGCTCACGATGCTGGCGCACCAGCAGGGAGGGATCTTCAATGCCTCGCAATTAGCCAACGCCCTCGGAGTATCTCACCACACGGTCCAGCGTTACGTGGAAATCCTGGAGCAAACTTTTCTGGTCCGCCGCCTTACGCCTTATTTTCGCAACATCCGCCGCCGGCTGATCAAGGCGCCCAAGGTTTATTTGCGCGACACGGGGCTTCTCCACCACCTGCTAAACATCTCAACCCTAGACGATTTGGACAGCCATCCGGGAAGGGGGGCAAGTTGGGAAACGTTTGTAATCGAGGACCTGGTGCGCCGGGAGCATCTGACGCAGCCTCATTCGCAGGTCCATTTCTGGCGCACGGCCGATGGCGAGGAGGCGGACTTGGTCATCGACCGCGGCGGTGAATTATTTGTCATCGAAATCAAGGCCGGAAGCGGCGCCGACATGGATGCGGCTCGCAAACTCGCGAAATCCGTTGGCGAAATGAAGGCGAAGGCCGGCTGGGTCATCGGCCAAGCGGCAGGAACCGAACCGTTGGCGCCTGGCATTGAGCGCCGGGGATTTCAGGAGTGCATCGAATGGTTGCCGGGATGACTCCCGCGATCGCGAATATAGGTCATCGGCGTTCGGACCAGCCGTTTGCCGATATTGCCGACATGGAATCATTGCCGGTAAGCTAACCTCAGCCGTTACATTTCCGGGGTTAAATATCAATCCGATTTGCGACGCGGACTTGATCTGAAGGTGGAGCGAGTTGCCCCTAACACGCTGGATCGACGTAGCACGGGCTTCCAGCCCGTGGAGGGGATGACATGGGCTGGAAGCCCATGCTACGTCCGAAGAGCGCGTTGGGGACAACTCGCTCCACCTAATCGGCCTTCGGCTGATAAACCCATTTATTGGCCTCGAGCCATCGCAGGGTTTTCACAATCCCTTGCTCGATGGTCAGCTTCGGTTTCCAGCCGGTTGCCTGAATTTTCTTGGTGTCGAGAAAGATAAAGGGATTGTCGCCGATCCAGCCGCGAGGGCCGCCGGTGTAGCTTAACTCCGGCTCGAGGCCGAGGGTCTTGCTGATGATGCGCACGCTGTCATTGACCTGCACATATTCCGGGGTGCCGAGATTGTAAATCTGGGTGTGGTGCGGCGCTGTCCGGGCGGTCCCCAGCCGCACAACATGAAGCATCGCGTCGATGCAATCCTGCACGTAAAGGTAGCTCTTCCGCTGGGTGCCATCGCCCAGAATACGCAACGAGCCCGGGTGTTCGGTGAGCTGGCGGTAAAAATCGAAGATGTGGCCGTGCGTGTAGCGCTCGCCGAGAATGGAAACAAAGCGGAAAATGTATCCCTCGAAACCAAACCCCTCCCCGAATGCGGAGATCAAGCCCTCGCTGGCGATCTTCGATGCCCCGTAGAGGGAGGTTTGCACGGGGAAGGGCGCATCTTCGGGGGTGGGAATCACCGTGGCCTCGCCATACACCGAGCCCGTGGACGAAAACGCGATGCGTTTGATCCCGTTGGCCCTCATGGCTTCGAGGACGTTGAAGGTGGCGGTGGTGTTCTGCTCCAGGTCCTTCTTGGGATGATCGGTGCCAAAACGCACATCGGCGTTGGCCGCCAGGTGGAACACCATGTCGCAGCCGCGCATCGCGCCGGTCAAGCCGAGCAAATCGAGGTTATCCCCGCGAACCAAGGAGTAGCCCGGACTTCGTCTGGCCTCTTGGACAAATTCTTCCTGGCCAGTGGAGAGATTGTCCCAGCCGACGACTGCGGCCCCCTCTGACAGCAGGCGATCGACCAGATTCGACCCGATAAATCCGGCGGCGCCGGTGACAAAGTACTTCATTTGGGATAGGTTCAGGCCTTGCGCAGGACCACCACGCATCGAATTCCAAAGGGATAGGACACGATGCGGCCCAGCGTGGTTTCTGCCCGCATGACGAGTGAGAAGAGGGGGTTAGCCTTGGTCGCACGGATTTGCTGCACGACGAGTTTCGCCTTTTCCTCGGGAGGCGCGGACAGCTTGCGGCGATTGCGCTTCTTGACGCACCAAAATGCCGGATAGACCGAGAAGCCGAGATGAGTGGCCTTTTCCACTTCAAACCCCGCTGATTTCGCCAGGGTCACAAGGTCAGCCAGGCGGTACCGCCGATAATGCAATAGATGCTGGTCATAAATATCATGCAGGGCGGGATTCGAGGGGACCTCCACGTGGGCGATGCCCCCGGATTTGAGAATCCGGTGCATATGTCGGAGCGCGGCGGTGTCATCATCGATGTGCTCGAGCACGTTCAGGCAAGTGATTCCGTCCACGCAACCGTCGGGCAATGGGCATTTCCGCAGATCAAATTGCAGCAACGGAAGCCCCGATATCCTTTGGCCCAGTTTTTCGAGGGGACCCTGCAGGTAATCCGCCCCGATTAGATCCGCCTGAGGGATGGCCCGGGCCAGGTCATCCATGACGAAGCCGGTTGAGCAGCCGACATCGAGGATACGAAGGGGCTGACGTGCCGCCAGTTGTTGCATGCTCTCGACAGCCATTCTTCTCGACTCGCACCCGATCGGATGATCCCGCCCCGCCTCGGCTTCATGCATGTCCGAAAGGTTGTCGCTCCAGTTGCTTTCCGCCGCGTCATAGGCGAGCACCCGGACCTGGGCTGATCCGACTTCAAAAAAGCTCCCGGTCCAGTGCGGGGCCGCGACGGTGAGGGGCGGCGATGGCCACGGCAAATCGTTTCCGGAAAATAAGTTACGACTAGATCCCGCCGGTTGGCCGGCTCGCAATCCTTGATTCATGATGGTGGGAGCCACGATGCAGGGAATTCCTCGACGTGCCATCACAAATTTCGGCGCCGGACCTCAGCCGGTGACTTCGGCCCGCGGCGTCCCGGCGAACTCCACTGTCTTGACGCGTTGGCGGCTTAGCCATCTAAGTGGTCCGTGCTCGCAGCAGGCAATTCTTCACCACCTTCACCGCCGCATTTGGCTAGAAATTCTGTGATCGATTTGCTGCGCGGACTCGCGATTTTCGTCGTCTTAATTCTCCATTATGGCGTCGTTTTGTCCGTCGGGCCGCCACGGTATCTGACGATGGAGGCAATGGGCAAGCTCAGCCTCAACGGCTATTATGGGGTCTCCACATTTTTTGTGATTTCCGGGTACATCATCACCATGACCACCCTGAAACGATATGGAGATTTTGGCTCCATTTCGATTTTGGACTTCTACAAAAATCGATTTGCCCGAATCGCGCCCGGCATGGCCCTTTTTCTCGGCGTGGCCCTGGCCTTGTTTTATCTCTCGGTGCCTGGATTTAATCCCATCTCGCCGCTGCCGCTGGGACGCGTGCTCCTGGCCGTTTTTACATTGCGGGTCAATACCGTCCTGGAGGGTCTCGCACCGACATGGTTTGTCTTGTGGTCCCTCGCCATCGAGGAGGTCTTTTATCTATCATATCCCATTGTATTTAAAGCCCTGCGCCGTCCAATCTTCCTCGCTGCGCTTCTCGCCGCCGTGGTGGTTGCCGGGCCGCTTGTTCGATTGGAGTGTGGCTACGGCTCGGTTTATTTCGGCACCGGCTGTTTCGATCAACTTGCCCTGGGGTGCTTGACCGCGATCATGGTTTCCGAGGTGGGGGTGTGTTCGCCGGCGATGGCGACCGCATTATGCGCAACCGGAGCGACGATTTGGGCCATGTGTTACCTGGGCAGCTCCATAAGTTATGATTACGTTTGCGGACCGACCATCATTGCCCTGGCGTCCGCGGTTATACTCGCGGGCTCAGCGGGCATGCGCCAGGTGGTCAAAGGGGCGGTGCGGGGCACGCTGGCACGCATGGGGCCGTTGAGTTACGAAATCTACCTCTTTCACATGATTATTTTTATAAGCATTGGTCATTTGGTCGCGTTCGGAAAGGTCTCACACACCTATGGCTCCGACGTGCTGTTTCTCCCCGCGGTCCTGGTTGTCTTCTTAGTTTCGAAGCTCGTGAGTCGGAGATTGCTCCAGCCCGTTTGCGACCGAATCCGCGCATGGTGACGGCCGATATATCCAAGCTTGAGGTGACGGCGGGGAAGTCTGGATCCAATCGGAATGTCTACCTCCTGATGCTCGGACTGGCCGTCCTCGCGTCAGCCGCACTTGGCCTGCTCTCGCCCGGGCGTCCTCCGCTTCCCCTTCTGTCATCCCAACCGATCAGGTTTGGAGCTGGGCAAGATGGAAATATGGCCCTCGTTGAAGGATGGTCGTCTCCCGATGCGGGCGGATGCTGGTCGGACGGCCATGCCGCCCGGTTGAAATTTGTGATCGGTAAGCTTCCTCGCGGACCTGGCCGCCTTCGCTTGCTGCTTTGGGTCCAGCCTTTCTTGGCCGGTGGGCTTCTTCACTGGCAGCAAATAGAGATCGTCGCCAACCAGTCAGATCCGATCAGTGTGATCATGAGCGGCGTGGGCTTTATCGCGGTTCCGATTGACGACGGCAGCGTCCAACCAGGTGATACCCTGGAGGTGAGGATCATATTGCCCGATGCGGAGTCGCCGCAAGTTCTCGGTCAGAGCACGGATCCGAGGAAGCTGGGGATCAGCCTCCAGTCGGCACGACTGGAATCCATCGCTGTCCCGGCGATAGAGCGAAGCCGGTCGCCGGCAAGTCCTTCGTTTCCCACGCTCTCGTCGCGACCCGTCGAGTTTGGCGCCGGGCGAGACGGCAACGCCGCCCTGGTCCAGGGCTGGTCGTCCCCGGACGCGGACGGATGCTGGTCGGATGGCCATGCCGCCCGGTTGAAGTTCGTGATTGGGCGGGTTTTGCCGGGGCGATCTCCGCTTGGTTTGGTGCTGCAGGTCTGGCCGTTTCTGGCCAGGAATTTGCGGCAGCAGCGATTGGAGATCACGCTGAATGATTCCCGACCCACGCTGCTGGCCGTGAGCGAAACCGGAGCGGTCGTCGTTCCCCTGGTGGCCGGGAGCGCAAAACCGGGTGATACCCTGGAGGTGGGAATCAAATTGCCGGATGCGGATTCCCCGCGAAATCTTGGCATGGGTACCGATCCCAGGCTGCTTGGGATAAATCTAGAATCGGCGTGCCTTCGGGATCTGGACCCGCCCAATTGATGCCGTGAAACATTGCAGTCCAGGCGATCACTTTCTACAGATTTGTTATCTGATCCTGTTCGTTGCGTCCCTCGCGGGGGGGGCTGATCTTTACGATTTTCTGTTTCCTACTGCGGCGCCCGAGGTTACGATAATAAATCCGCAGGGCAAGGATCACGACGGCGACAGTTTTTGTTACTGGGTCGCCAGCTCGTGCATTATTGATCTTCACCTTCGGGATTCCCGGCATGCCGTGACTCCATTCGATCTCTCCTTAGATTTGGTGGCGGGCCCGGCGAACAGATCCCCCTACCGTTCCGTCGAGCTTATGGGCGAGTCCGGTGGACCTCAAATCGCCAACTTTCGCGGCCGCCAGCTCGTGCACTTCCCGATCCTGCTTAAGTACGGTCCCAATCGCTTCACCCTTCGCGTGGTGGCCCCGACCGAATGGCAGGTACATATACCCGGCGATCCCAGAAAACACCTGCTCCGCATCGAATCCATTGGGCTAAAACGCGTCTCTTTGGCGGTGCGATCGGCGCTGACGGCTGAGGCAGGCATTCCCGGCAATTTGTGCTGCTTCCCTCGGCGATGAGAAATCCCTATGTCGACTATCTGCGGGGAGCGTCCATCCTCCTGGTCTTGGGGTGCCACTTCACGATCCTTCCGCCATCCTTCCCCGGGATCGCCTTTATATTGGCCATCACCGCCAACGGATATTATGGTGTTTCGATATTCTTTGTGATTTCCGGATATTTAATAACGTCCCGCACTCTGACGCGTTACGGGAACTTAAGTGCCGTGTCCCTGCGAGAATTCTATGCCATGAGGTTGGGCAGGATCGGGCCGTGTCTGGTCGTCTCCCTGGCTGCGCTCGTGGCGTTAAATGCCGCGAATATTTCCGGATTCACCAACGATGATATCTGGACGCGTCTGTTTTATGCGCTTACATTTCGATTCAACTTGTACGACGTGCATCACGGCGGGACAATCCTCGCCTGGGCCGTTCTATGGTCCTTATCTGTTGAAGAGTTGTTTTATTTGACGTTTCCCTTGGCGTGCCGTCTCTACCAAAGCACGCCCTATCTATGCATTGTGCTGATCGTGGTTGTGTTAAATGGCCCCTGGTATCGGTATAAATATTATCTAATTGAGGGGAATGCCTACGGCATTTTAATGTATTTAGGTTGCTTCGATGCCATTGCTCTTGGCTGCCTGGCGGCGATGCTCACGGCCCGACGCCCCATTCGAAGCCGCGGCGCGGCGGCATGCGTCGCGATCGGCGGGTTGGTTGTCGCATTCGCGTCCATAGCTTGCCTTCGCATCGCCTCCCATTTTGTGCTCGGACCGACTGGGGTGGCGATCGGTGCCGCGCTCTATTTGACTGGTGTTCACGGCCGCGGATCCCCGCCGGCGTTGTCCTGGCCATTGAAGGCAGCTTTGGCCTTTTTGGCCGTCTGCGGAATATTAAGCTACGAGATATATCTGTATCATGGCATCTTTGATCCGATCGTAACGGGATTATTTGATCGTTCTGTGCTCAAGACGCGCTGGCCGATCACGGCGGCGATAGGTTACACCGCGCTCTTCGTCACCATTTCATTTTGCTGCTCCCTGGCAATTCATCGTTATTACGCCGCGCCGGTCGGTCGTAAATTGCGTCGCAGCCTCGCCGGGAGGAAAAGGCCCAACCTGGCGGACCCGGACGCCGACATCGTGGTGTAAATTTGTCCATGAGAAACCGTTATGTCGACTACCTTCGTGGAACGGCCATTTTATTGGTCCTTGCCCTTCATTTCCTGATTCTGCCTCCCAGCCTGCCTGGAGTGCTCGCGGTGGCCGTGGTCGCGAGCAACGGATACTATGGAGTTTCGATCTTCTTTGTCATCTCCGGTTATCTCATAACGTCGAGGATATTGGCCCACTTCGGCTCGTTGCAGCGGGTCTCTTTCAAGGAGTTTTATGCCATGCGGGCGGGGCGGATTGTCCCGTGCCTGTTGGCCATTCTTGCCATCCTCCTGATCTTAAACGATGTGGGCCCCCGGTCATTTCATGACCCCCACGTTTGGAAGATGGCATGGTATGCGCTTACGTTCCGGTTTAATATATACCGGAATCATTTCTCGACCTCGGTGCTGGCGTGGGACGTCCTGTGGTCGTTGTCCATTGAGGAAGTATTTTATATCGTATTTCCGCTGGTTTGCAGGACGGTTTGTAATCAGAAGGCCATGGTTCTGGTGCTTATGGCTATGGTTGCCTACGGTCCTCTTTACAGACATCAACATCGGAATGGTGATGGTCTTTACGCATATCTCGGATGCAGCGACCTCATCGCGATGGGTTGCGTGACTGCGATTGTCGCGGCGGTCTGGCCGCCCAGTAGCGGCCGCGTTCGGAAAATACTGGCCATGGGGGGGGCCGCCGTATTGGCGGGTTCGCTGATCTGGCTTCCCATTTACGCGCATCTGATCGCCGGACCGACCGTGGTTGGTTTGGGCGCTGCCGCCTATCTGTACGCTTTTCACGGACGGGGCGGCGCCGCGGCCCCCGAACGGCTTTGGGCTGGCGGTTTACGTCCCTTGGCCGCCTGTGGCCGCCTAAGTTATGAAATATATCTTTTTCATGGCGTCATCGCTTTGTGCCTGCTGGATTTTTACAACCCAGGGGCGCATCCTGTCGCCGCGTCGCTGCGGTGCACCGCGCTTTTCTGTATTTTGACATTTGGCATTTCGGGCTTGGTTGCAAAATTCTATTCAGAACCCGCGGGCAGGTTCCTACGGAGAATTCTCGCCGGAAACCCTCGTTGACCCAGGCCTACACTGCGCCTTTTGGCGTCGTGACGTTCGGTGCCGCGGGCCTGATCGGGAAATATTAATCTGAGCCATCCGGCAAGATGCCGCGGAATCAAGTTCAGGCCGGACGCGGTCAGTCCGCCGGCACTCGCCAGTCACTGCGCGTCCCACCAACCCACGCCCTGCCACCCGGTCGACGAATTTCGCGCGTCAGCGACGGCGGTGGAGACCAGCTTTTGACCGGCGAATGCGGGCTTGAACCTCAGCGTAATGCGCAGGGTAAATTCATTGCGAGCGCCGCTCGTCGAGCAATTGGCGCAGTCGATCACGCAATTCCGGTTTTCGATTCGCTTGTCCGTTCCAAGTATTCCGGCATCCCAGGACTTGTCGCCATCCAGCAGTAGTCCCAACTGATTGGTGTTGCGATTATAACTCATATAACAACCATCGGTATCTCTCGCTGGTTTATTGATATTGATGAGCAGGTGATCCACGTCGGATTCACCAAGGGAATCAAAGTAGGTGAAGGTGAGCACGGCGTTTGACCCCGTCCCAAAATTGGGCGTAAGCCCGACGATGGAGAGGGTTCGTTTACCCAAGGCCCCCTCCATCCCGCTGGCAGTCGGGTTATAGAGCAGCGCACCTTCGATGACGCTAAAGGCGTTTACGTCAAGAAGGGCCCGATCCTTCCGAAGCGACAAACCGGGAGCCACGGCGTTCAAGGCCGCCCGAATATTTACGCCCAATGGCTCCGGTGAATAACTGGCGATACGGGAAATGATTACCGTGCCGACAAAGGCGGTTGCCGTTTTCGTCTCCGGACGCTGAAGGGTGCGTTGAGGAAAGATAGGGGATTCGATGAGCACAGGGGAACCGTTGTGATAAATTATCTGCGCCTGATTGCGGTCAAGCAACTCACGCCGAACACCCAGATAATTGGCCATGAGATCCCAGAAACTGGCGCTGATGTCGCTGATCAGAAACACGACAGGCCGCCCGCTCCTTTCTTCCGGCACGAGAGCGCGGCGGACGTCGGATTCCCGGTAGACGCTGGGCACAACCCTGATGGCCGCTGCAGCCCGAGTGCTGGCGAAGACATTCCCGATGAGCAGAAGGCAACTGCCGGCGAAAAGCGGCACCGTGGCAGCCACCGCAATGCCACGCCACGTCCGGGCTCGAAGTAGTGCATCCAGCAGGAAGGCAATGGAAAAGAAAATATAAAAATAGAGTTCAGCAATCAGCTTATAGCTCTTGTAGAATTCACTCCCGGGGGGTTGGATGCCAAGTCCCAGATTCAGGTGCATCAGCAGGAGCAGGAGGGGAATCACCAAAAACAACGATGTGCGCAGGCGACGGGCCGCGACCAGAAATGCGCAGATTACAACCGCCAATCCCAAGACAATTTCAATCCGCACCAAGGTCTGGGATAACAGCGGCAACCCAAGATACGGGTAGCGAAAACCAAGCGCGGTCGCCAGATAACCCGTAAGATCATCCCTCGGACTCCCGAGCACGTTAAATCCGGCCATGACACCTCTCAATCGATAAAGATAACCCAGGCGGCTGACCGCCAGCCATGGATTTGCCAGGAACGCGCCTCCAAAAATGCCGAGGATTGCGAACGCGACGCTTTTGCGGCGGCCCCATATCGCTTCCACCAAGGCTATCGCCGCGGCGCCCACCAGCACCGGCATGGCTTCCGAATAAGTGATTACAATGAAAAGCACGTGCAGCGCCAGAAACACTTGTGCCCGCCACGACTTTATTCCGCTCCCGAAAAAACTCAGACTGACCAGAACAAAGGATCCGGTGACGGCCTGGGATGCCAAAAATGCGAGCTGGTGGTTAAGCGCCAGGATGGTGGCGAAAGCAAAACCCGTACCGGCGGCCATGGTCGCCACCCGGGAGAGGCCGCGTTCCCGGCGCACGAGATCACATCCGACCGCAAAGGCGACGATCGCCGACGACTTGTGCAAGGCGGAAAGCACGTCCAGCAGCATCAAAGGGGCTTTCCCGGAGAGATCGGACACGCAGGCGAGGAATAACTCGGCGCCGTATCGCAGTGTAATGCTGTCTTCGAAGCTTTGGAAGTAGTTCGGGTCGCGCAGAGTTCCGAGGAAGCCGTGCGCGAGGTACGCATAATTGACCATTTCGCCGTTCGACCAGTCGATGTAGGCCAAGTGGACCAGAAGGGGCGTGGCCAGAGTCATCGAAGCCATGACCAAGCCCAGAATCAGGATCGATGACTTCCACGCTTCTCTTAGGCTCTCCTGAATTTCACGACGGTACCGGAGAGCGACGAACGCCGTGAGACAGGCCCCGGCAATGACCGTTGCAAAGACATATGTTGGTCTGAGGGGCTCGGGAGGACGATATCCCAACAGTGAGACGCAAATGACTAGAAGTGGCTGGAACGTGACGAGTGACAGCAGGGCGCTATAGCGTGCATAAGCCGTTTTTCGGAGCAGCAGGTAAGTCGGCCCAAATGCGGCGGCGACGGACAGCCCCATGAAGAATATGATGTATGAATACATGGATTTTCTCGGACCCGCGGCCGCTAGGGCACATCCCATCTGCCTATGGGTTCCCACCCGGTGGTCCGGTTTTCGGCGTCGGCCACAGCCGTGTGGATCATCTTGCGGCCGGCAAACGGCGGTTTGAATTTCAACACCAGGCGCAGGGTGAACTCATCGCCGAGTCCGCTGGTTGTGCATTTGGCACAGTCGATCGCGCAATTTCTATTCTCCAGCTTTTTATCCACGCCCAATATCGCGGAATCCCAAGCCTGGTTCCCATCAAGCAACAAGCCCAGTTGATTGGTTGTTCGATTGTAGCTCAGGTAACAGCCGTCGTTCGTGCTGAGGCCGGTATTGATGGTTATGAGCAAATGATCGACGTCGGATTCCCCGTTCGGATCGGAATAGACGAAGCTGAGGATTGCGTCCGGTCCCTGCCCGATACTGGGCGTAACCCCGATGACGGATGGGGGTTGGTTTGGCGTCCGTCCAGTCGCTTCGCCCGCTATGGCGTCGTTCACCAGCGAGCCGTCGACCACCGCGAACGCCGGGGTGTGAAAGACAATGTCATCCTCGCGAAGCGACAGGCCGGGAGCCGCTGCCGCCAATGTCGCGCGAACGTCGACGGCCACGGGATCCGGCGAGTAGCCGGCTATCCGGGAAATGATGATCCTGCCCGCGAAGACAGTTTCCGGCTTCGCCGTCTGAAGCAAAGCGGCACGGTGGGGAATGACCGTGGGCTCGAAGAGTTCGGGCGAAGCGTTGTGATAGATCGTCCGGGCCTGGTTTCGGTCAAGCAACCGGCGCGGCACCCCGAGATAATTGGCCATGAGATCCCAAAAACTGGCGCTGGTATCGCTGATCAGGAACAAAAGAGGCCTGTCTTCGTTCGCCCGGGGCGAAAGTGCACGGCGAACATCGGCTTCCCGGTAAATGCTGGGCAGCTCCCTGATGGCTGCAGCCGCCCTCACGCTGTTGAAGATGTTGGCGCACAAGAACAGACAGCAGCCTCCGAGCGCCAGGATTGCCGGGACCGCTCCCATTCCGCGCCACGACCGGGGTCGCAACAGCGCATCGAGCAGGAATGCCATTGAGAAAAAAATATAAAAATTGAGTTCGGCAATCAGTTTATAGCTCTTGTAAAACTCGCTTCCCGGAGGCTGGATGCTCAACCCGAGATTAAGATGCATCAGGAGGAGGAGGAGCGGAACGCCCAAAAACACGAACGTGCGCAGGCGGCGGGCTGTGATTAGAAAGGCGCCCGCAATCGCCAGCAATGCCAGGGAGATTCCGCTCCATAACCATTCACGCGGAAGCGGTGGTGCGTTGAGGAACGGGTAGCGAAATCCCAGCGCGGCCGCGAGATAATCTCCGAGATTGTCCTTCGGACTTCCGAGCACGTTGAAGCCGGCCAGGGCGGACCTCAGATGGTAGAGAAAACCAAAGCGGTGCACGGCAAGCATGGGATTGGTTAGAAATGGCCATCCAAAGATGGCGAGAATCGCGATGGGGGTCCCGCTTCGGCGCGCCACCACCGCTTCCAGGAAGACAACTGCCGCGGTGGCTACCAATAGTGGCATGGCCTCCGAATACGAGATCACGACGAAAAGCAAGTGGATGGCCAGCAAGACCTGCACCCCGCGCGCCTTGATGCCGTCTCCGAGCAGGCCCAGACTTATGAGAATAAAGGATCCCGTGACGGCCTGGGACGCCAGAAATGCGAGCTGGTGGTTTAACGCCAGGATGGCGGCGAAGGCGAATCCCACACTGGCGGCAATGGTGGCCCACGGCGAAAGCCCGCGCTCCTTTCGCATCACATCACATGCGACGGCAAATGCAATGATAGCCGACGACTTGTGGAGCGCGGACAGCACATTGACTAGCATCAGGGGAGCCTTCCCCGCGAGAATGGACAAACAGGCAAGAAATAGCTCGGCCCCGTATCGTCCGGTGGCGCTTTGTTCAAAGGTCGGGGCGTAATTCGGGTCTTGGAACAGTCCGAGAAACCCGTGGGCGAAGTACGCGTAGGTGACCATCTCTCCGTTCCACCAGTCGATATAGGCCAAGTGGCGCAAGAGGGGCGTGGCCAGAACCATCGATGCCATGGCCAGACCGAAAATCAAAAGCGAGCAGGTCAATGATTTGCCCAGCGTCGCCGCAATTTCGCGGCGGAGCCCAAATACCACGACTGCCGTCAGGCCGACTCCAGCCAGGATCGCGGCGAAAACAAATCCGGGCTTAAGCGGAATGGGAAGACGGTAGCCAAAGAGCGAGACGCAAACAATCAGAAGCGGCTGGCAGGTGACAGCGGACAGAAGGATGCTATAAGGAGCATAAACGGTTTTGCGGAGAAGAAGGTAGGTCGGCCCGAATGCGGCTGCCACGAATAGCGCCGTGAATGATATGACGTAGAGAAACATCAGCTACGGCGGGCACCGCTCATGCGGGCGGAAAGTCGGTCGCGCCCGATAACTTCATGCAGAAGGGGAAGGCGGCCGGGGAAATCCTTCCGCGCGGTCGACGATGAATTTGGGCCTCCCTCGGACTTCCTCGTAAATGCGGCCGATATATTCGCCCAGGATGCCGACGCTGATCAGTTGAATGCCGCTCAAGAGCAGGATGAGTATCACCGTCGTGGGATTGCCGATCGGAAAAGGGAAGCCGCCCAATTTCATCACGGCATAAATGAGGGCGAGGAGAAAGGAAAACCCGGCGATAAGGAATCCGATCTGCGTGCTGAGCGTCAAGGCATAGGTCGAAAAGCAGAAGATGCCATTGAAGCCGATGCGCAGCGAACCGAGGAATCGGTTGTAGTTGGTTGCGCCGGAAAACCGCGGTGGTCGATCGAATGGTATGAGGCACTGCCGAAAGCCGACGAGCGCGACAAGTCCGCGAAGAAAGCCGTGGCATTCCTTGAGTTTCAGCAGTTCAGTCACGACCCGTCGCGAGATGAGGCGAAAGTCGCCGGTGTTTGGCGGGATTTTTACGTCCGCAATCCGGTTGATGACCTTGTATCCGGTTGTGGAAACCAGACTCTTGATCCACGGCTCTCCGGTGCGCCGCCGGCGCTGGGGCAGCACCACGTCATAGCCCTCGCTCCATTTCAGCAGCATTTCGGTGATCAGTTCAGGGGGATCCTGCAGGTCCACGTCCATCACGATGACGGCTTCCCCCGAGGAATATTGCAATCCGGCCAACGTTGCCATCGGCTGACCGAAGCGCCGGGAAAACTTGAGCAGCTTGATGCGCTCGTCCCCGTTCCGGGTTTCAAGAATGATTTCCTCCGTGTGGTCGGTGGAAGGGTCGAGCGAAAAAATGACCTCGTAATCCTCGGTGAAACGGCCCAAAATCGGCTGGACGCGATGCAGGAATTCAGGGATATTCTTTTCCTCGTTAAATACGGGAACGACGATCGAGAGTTTCATGGAGTGGATTGGGAGCGCACCGTTGAAGCGACCGCACGCCTGCGAAGCGAATCATCCGAGCCCGAGCATCAGCTCATGAGGTGAGTCATCTGGCAAGGAGTTATTGACCCTTGGCATGCAAACGCGATGTGCTCTGCCAGGCCCGTGATTCCGGGTGCTTTCCGATCCAAATGCCGCCGGCGATAATACCCGCAAAGCCGATCAGAGAAACCAGCTCCGCCAGCAAAGGAACGCGATATTCCGTCCGAATCAAACCATCGAGGCGGGGATCCGTCCAGGCCACAGCCGAGGCGTCTGCGGCGCTGGTGATCGGGATGGCGACGCCATTCTGGAAGCCCCGGAGAAAGCGGGAATAGGCGGTGGGCAGCGCGACCGGAATGCGATTTGTCGGTTCGGACGCGGGATTGCCTACGGTCCGAGCCACGCGCGCGCGGAAGCTCCTGCTCAGGCCATGATGAGACAGGAGTTCGGCCTTGGTAATTCCAACAATCGGAACTCCGTTGATCGTGAGAGACTCGATGTGAACCGAAAGGTGACGACGATCGCCTGACGGATTGTGGTCAAACTCCGCCGGAACCAGGGTTTCACTCGCAACGATGCGCGCGGAACCCACCGGTGCGTTGGTCGCCAGCTCCACACCGTGGACGCCGCCCGGAGGAAGCGCCACCAACCTGGACACCCTCCGCGGGTTCATCCCCGTGCTCACGAGGGAGAGAAATATGGCGTGGTCGGTGAAGATCGAGCGGCCCTGAAGATTCACATCGATGTTGCGGCGACCGTTGCCGAGAATTTCATTATCCTCCCGGAGCCAGAAATCGCCGGCCACGACATTCGTGGCTAAATTTCCCGAGGAGCGATCATCATCGGCCAATATGCCCGGGGCCGCATTGCCAACGGCGCGATCGAAAGCCAGATAATCCCACTCGGCAAAGTCAACCTGAAGCGTGTGATCCGGAACGTCCGTCAAAAACTTGTCGAACGCGGGGGCCGACAGCACCTTTAGGGTCGAAAAAACGACGATGATGGCAAAAAGGAACAATCCGGCCGGCTTGAGATAACGGTTGAGAAGCGCGGCGGCGCCGACACAGCACACCAGCGAAACAAACGGTATCAGGCGATAGGGAAATTGAAGGGCGTACGTGAATTGCGGCAGATGGCTCCAAACGTCAATTCGTCCGAGAGAGAGCAGCAAAAATACGAAGCCGGTCAGGGAAAGCACGAATCGGGATCGGATCGCCGGCAAATAACATTTGAGCCCGATCAACCCCGGCAATGTCCACCAGGAATAGGTGAAGAAGTACCGCGCACCATCCCCATGCTCGGCCATCGGCTTATACATGCCCAGAAGACCACGCCAGTCGGTATAGGAGTTCCA